>Ga0172375_10007215_pt1 | contig 15281 bp, 15 predicted proteins | sample LakKiv1m_FD_114537 | JGI IMG/M metagenome (GOLD analysis project Ga0172375, IMG submission 114537) | Freshwater microbial communities from Kabuno Bay, South-Kivu, Congo - kab_092012_11.1m | ecosystem: Environmental > Aquatic > Freshwater > Lake | place: Democratic Republic of the Congo... | reverse complement strand
TTTCGACAAGCCTTACTTCGACAACCTTCTTCTCTCCTGCAAGTATGCCCGGACGAACGTGTCCACCGGCTCATTGGTTCGGGCCAGGCGGTAGTCGATGTTCATCGAGGCGCAGCCTTTCCGGTACTTCTCCATAAATTCGGCGAAAACGCGCTGGTAGTCCGGCGCAAGGGCGCGTGGATCCACCGTGATTGACTCCTTGGTCTCCATGTCTTCGAACTGAGCGCCCTTCTTGAAGCTCAGGTCAATCTCCATGGGGTCCAGCACGTGGAATACGATCACGTCGTGATGCATCTTGCGGAAGTGCGCAAGGGCGAGAACTACTTCGTCGGGTTCCCCGTAAAGATCGGAAAACACGACTATCAGGGCGCGTTTGCGGACCGCCTCTGCAACCTGGTGCAGGACCTTGGGCAGGTCCGTCTGTGACCCGCTGGGCGTGGCCTGCACCCGCTTGAGCAGGTTGTTGAGATGCAGGAAGGAATTGCCCGTCTCGACCTTTGCATCGACCTGGTCCGAGTGAAGGTAGAGGCCTACGGAATCGCGCGCCTTGACGACCGTGTAGCCGACTGCCGCCGCAAGATGACACGCATACTGGTACTTGGTCGTTTCCTCGCTTCCGTACCCCATCGAGGCGCTGCGGTCGACAATCATGTAGACGCGGAGGTTGGTCTCATCCTCGTAGCGGCGTATGAAATAGCGGTCGGTTCGGGCCAGGACCTTCCAGTCGATGTGTTTCGGGTCGTCGCCGGGGAAATAGGACCGGTGGTCCGCGAACTCCGAGCTGGACCCGCGCTGCGGGCTCTTGTGCGCGCCCGCGAGGTTACCCTCAACGACATAGCGCGACAGGAGCGTAAGCCTGCCCAACTTGTGCAGTTCCTGCGGTGTCAGGAAATTCGCAATTCCATCAGGCATGCGGCTGATCCTTATCCGGGCATCGGCGTTTATCTGCGTTCATCGGCGGTTCCTCTTATTCTCAACTGAATTGATCTGGCTGAGTATCGAGTTCGTCTTGCCGGCCTACTTGGGCTTAAGCATGATGGCCCAGTGGCTGCCGTCCGAAAGCACAATCAATTTCTGGCCCGAGTGGGCGAACATGATATTTCCGTTACTGCTCCCGACGGCCACATACACTGTTTCTTTCTTATCGCCTTCCTTCTTCGGGGCGGTGTTCTCAAACGAAATGGTTTCGCGCCCCGGCGAACCCGACATGATCTTGATCGGTTTCATCTGTATTGAGGCGCCGTAGGGTTCCTTCAGTGCTTCGGTGAAGTCCGACTTCTTGTCGAGTGTGCTGCTGAGGAGTTCGTATTTCTGATTCTTGAATCCCTTCAGGGCCTTGAAGTTGACGATGCGGTACACCCAGTTCCTTTCGAAGCGGTCCTTTGCGGGGGGGCGGATGTCTGGCGGCATGGTCTGGAGCACATCGAGCGTTTCCGGGAACTCAACCTGCTGGCGGTAGTAGAGTTTCAGCGCCCAGCGAATCTTGTCGCGGTCGATACGTGTGAGCCATGACTTACCCATGTTGGCCGCGGCAGTGGCGAGGGGGGAGGTGGGCTGCAACTGCGCCAGCTTTGTGAGTATCTTCACCGCGTTTGTCTGCTGGCCTGCCTCGAGGAGGTGCCACGCGCCGAGGCCATCGGCAATCACCGCGAACTGGTAATTCTGGCCGACCTTCGCGAACTCCGCGCACTTTGCGGCCACCTCGACATGGTTGCTCACGTTGTCGAGGTGGAACTGCCACAGTTCCCACAGCGGTTTCTCATCTGCTGTCGGAACCTGGCCGGAACAGAAACACGGCACAGCCAGGAGCAATGCCAGGAACAGCGTCCGTTTCATAGGCGGTTTACTATATCACAATCTCCCGTCATGACTACCGGTTTTGACGGGGCGGGGTAAGGCCTCAGTGACGCAGGGGGAGCGAGGGCGGCGCAAGGAAGGCCCGAAGGACTCGTCTGCGTCGGGCGGCGCTCAGGAGGTATCGGGACCGAAGAGCAGCCTGTAGACATTGGCCTTGGGATGGGAGGCCAAGGCGTCGAGCGTCGCGATGAGGGTGGCCAGCGGATCGGAGGAGCGTTTCTGCAGGGTGAGCAGGACACTCATGAGGGTTTCGCGCGTGGCGGCGCCAGCTGTGGATTGGGAGCCGAAACTGACTTTGCGGGCGATCACCAGCGGACGCAGTTCGCGTTCGGCGCGGTTGTTCTCGGCGGGGATGTTGGGGTCCAGCGTCCACCGGAACATGCGTGGGCTCTTTTCCCGGAACAGATTCTGGATGTGATGGATGCCCGGATGTGAGGCCGAAGCCTGCATGGTCGTTTCGATGTCGCGACGCAATGCGGCCGCCTGTTTCATGAACTGACGTCTGGACAGCTTGAGCGTTCGCAGGCTCATGGCGGCGGCCAGTTGTGGCAGGGCGGTTTCGACGAAGCGGTTGACCTGCGGGTCTTCGGGATCGTCCTTCTGTAATTCCTCGATGTCGCGGGAGAGATGGCTGTAACAGTACTGCATCGCGCACGGGGCTTTGTTATAGGCGTTATAGCGATCCACGACCAAGGTGCCGGGCAGGCGTTTGGCGCCAAGCACTTCGTGAGCAACCTGGGCCGAGCGGCTGGTCCGGAACCGGAACAGACTCAGCCGTGGCGTGCAGAACAGCCAGGCATATCCCCCGCGTCCGTCGCTACGCCAGCCGGTTTCGTCGGCATGCTTGACGAAGGCGGCCCGGTATTCTCGGATCAGAGGGGGGATCACGGGTAGAAGCCGCTTGGCCAGGGCCCGCAAGGCGTTACACAGCGCACCGTACCCGACGCCCAACTGGCGTTGGAGTTGCCCAAGCGTGCGGCCGTTGAGATAATGCTCCACGGCGAGGACCGCCAGCAGCCGGTTGCTGAACAACCCCTTGGGCAGAACCCCGGAGGGCTTCGCGCGGAAGGTCTTGCGGCACTTCGGACAGCGTTTGATGTCCAGCAGCCACAGTTGCTTCTCGGCTCGCAGGGGTTGGGCGTCGAGCACGGTCCTGCGGTTGCGGCCTCGATGCTGGAGCGCGGTCCCACAGTCTGGACAACGGGTGGGCAGACGGACTGAAAGCGTGCGTTGAATCTGTTCAGGGGGCAGCACCCGCCGGCCGTGGCCGCAATGGCCGACGCGAGCGCCGCCCTTGCGGGCTTGGTTCTCCTCCAGGCTATTCGCTTTGAGCGGCACCTTGGACGAGGGGGTCGAAGCCCCGAAGGGGCCTTCCTTCGCCGTGCGTTCCTGATAGCGTAACTTGGCCTTCACGCAGCGCAGTTCCTCCTCCAGACGATCGATCTTCTGCTGCTTCTGCAAGCAGGCTTTGCAGATCGTCCAGTCCGAGCGGGTTGTGGCACGCCATCGCATCAGGGCTGGCTACCGGCTCTGACGCGCCTGCTTGACCATCTCAGCGCCACAGAGGGACAGCAACTGCTCAAGGCGTCGGCCGTTGGCAATAGCGGCGCGCAGCGCCGCCACCCGTTCGGCAGATACATACAGACAGCGACGCTTCCCGCCCTCTTTATAGCCGAGGATGAAGGCCCGATGCCTGCGGCCTTCTGCGCACGCCTTGCAGTTCGGCCGCGTGCATGGCTTGTGCACTTCGGCCACGGACCCCTTGGCCGCCGGCCAGAGTTCCGCGACCTGCTTGAGAAACCCATCCCGCTGTTGGTTCGTCGAGACACGAGGTGTTTTCATGGGAGTATGTATATAGTCCTACATACCCATCGTCAACAACAAAATAGCGTCCCGGGATCACTGGATAAATCACGAGAGCGACATCCTCGCTCCCCCTGCGTCACTGAGGCCTTACCAAGCGTGCACGCTTGTCGAGGATGCGGCGGAATGGTATAGGTTCTCAGATGAATTCCCGCGAGCGTATGCTTGCCAGTATCTCCTGCCAGCCTGTTGACTACATTCCCTGCTCGTTCATGATGTTCTTCAACCTGAAGTCGGAATGTCCCACGGAGGAGAAGTTTGTCGAACGGCAGCTCGAGATGGGCCTGGACGCATACACGCACGTCGGACACCTTGAAGCGGCGCTGCACCCGGACGTGAAGGAGAAAGTCTGGACGGAAAGAGAAGGGGATCAGACCATCTTCTGCAGGAGACTGGAAACGCCGAAGGGACCGCTTACCCAGCGGGTTCTCCAGCAGAACGGGTGGCCCACTCTTGACAACTTCGATATCTTCAACGACTGGATTGTCCCCAGGACAAGGGAAGTGCTGGTCAAGCCCGAGCAGGATCTCGAGAAACTGCCGTACATTTTCGGTCCTTTCCGGGATGCAGACATTGCCCGGTTGAAGGAGACGGCGGCCATATCGCGCAAACTTGCCCGGAAGCACGGCATCCTCCAGATGGGCGGTTGGACTTCGTGCAACTCCAGCGTTCGCAGCGATGATGGTGTAATGGGTGCCGATGCAATGGCCTGGTTGTCCGGCTATGTGGATATCATGATCCTGTCCCTCACTCGGCCCGATCTCATCGGCGAGTACCTGCACATCATCCACTCGTGGAACATCAAGCACATAGCGGCCTACCTTGATTTCACCGATGCGGAGCTCATAGTCAGGCGCGCGTGGTACGAAACAACCGAGTTCTGGACTCCGGAGGCATACCGTACGCTCATTGCCCCGCTGCTACGGCACGAAGTCGCCCTCGTGCACCAGCTTGACCGCAAGTACGGGCTCATTACCACCAGTGCCTTCATGCCGATCCTGGACGAGATCCTCGACACGGGGGTGGATGTCCTCATCGGGCTTGACCCTGATGAAGGCAAGGGCACGGATCTTGCCGACGTGAAGGGAAAGTTCCATGCGGCGCAAAGGGCCATCTGGGGAGGAGTGAGCGGGCCCATGGCCATAGAACATGGGACCGAACAGCAGACCGAACGGGCCACCATCCGCGCGATGGAGACTCTTGGGAAAGGTTGCGGCTTCATCCTGTCACCGGTCGACAATGTGCGTGACAACACTCCAAACGCATGGAAAAACACTCGGAAGTTTATTGAGGTGTGGAAGAAGCATCGGTGACTGATACCGGGAGGAAAGGGTGATCCATGAAGCTGAGCCTGCTTACGTTCGGATTGGCCTCTGAGTGGCCGTTGGACAAGATCATCGAGGTGGCGAAGGCGAACGGCTATGCCGCAATCGAGTTTCGCGCGGAGGCGAACCACAAGCACGGGGTAGAGCTGGAATCCACTTCCGCCCAGCGCAAGGACATACGGAACAGGCTGGAGGACGCCTACCTGGTAGCCTGCTGTATCGGGACAAGCTCACGGTTTGAATCACCCGACCGGGCCGAACGGAACAAGCAGATCGAACGTACCAGGCGCTATGTCGAACTTGCCCGTGAAGTCGATGCGCCGCGCATACGCGTGTTCGGAAACGTCATTCCCGATGGTGTTGACCGCGAAGAATGCGTGAAGTACGTGGGCGAATCCCTCCGCATCCTGGGCGAATTCGCGGAGCCGTTCGGGGTGGACGTGAACCTCGAAATGCATGGACAGTTCAACTTCTGGAAGTACGCCCTGCGTGCCGTGGAAATCGCCGACCACCCACGGGTGGGTATCGTCTATAACTGCGACATGCCTGACTTGGTCGGCGGGTCCGTGAGCGCCACCTACAGCTACGTCCAGCCCCGTATCCGGCACATACATATGCATGACCTGACGGATCCGTTCCCCTACCGCGAGCTGTTCGGCCTGCTCAAGCAGGACCGCTATGCCGGGTATCTCTCGTCCGAGGTCCAGGGCGGGCCGGGCGCCGAACGGATCGCGGCCTACTATGCGGCCCTGTTTCGTGAGCTTGTGGCCCGTGCTGCTACCTGACGGCAGTCGACTACTGTTACAGCGATCTGGTTCTGAGGTAATGAGCTGGCTCACAGGGCCTGGAAATGTGCCTGCCGGTTTTTCGACCCCTTAAGACAACCATGCCGCGGCGCGGCTACGATTTCCCGCGGCCGCACACACGGCATGATGTTGGAGTTTCCGGGCCTACACTTTCGCCATTGCCAGCACTTCCTGCAGGTGCACCTTTCCGGCCGCGGCAGATTGCACGCCGTGCGCGGCCATCGGCACCATGCCCTGTTCGATAGCCAGGGCTCGTAGTTCGGCGACCGTGGCCTTGCGCCGGAGAGCGGCGGCTATTTCCGGGCTCATCTCAAGGGCCTCGATCACGGCCATACGGCCCTTGAACCCCATCCCGTTGCACTTCGGGCAGCCCACCGGCTCGCGGAAGGACTGGGGCAAGCTGTCCCAGTCCAGACCGGCCCGCTGGATGATCTCCCGGGCGTGGGCCAGCAGCTCCGGCACGGGTGTCACGGGCCGGGCGCAGTGCTGGCACAGCTTCCGGATCAGCCGCTGGGACACGATCAGTCGCGTGGCGTCCCCGATCATGAAGGGCTCGCCTTCCATCTCGACCATGCGGACCAGCGCCGACGCGGCGTCCGGTGTGTGCAGGGTGCTCAGCACCAGATGGCCGGTGAGGGCCGCCTTCAGGGCGACCTCCAACGTCTCCGGGTCCCGGACCTCCCCGATCATGATGACGTCAGGATCGCACCGGAGCGTGGCGCGCAAGGCAGCGGCGAAGGTAAGCCCTTCCGCGGGCCTGGTTCCCGTGTGCTGAACGCCGGGCAGGAGGTACTCCACCGGATCCTCGATGGTCATGACCTTCTTTTCCGGCCGTGTGACCGAGAGCAGGCAGGCATACAGCGTGGTCGTCTTGCCGCTGCCGGTAGGGCCGGAGGTGAGGATGAGCCCGTAGGGTGCAGCCAATGCCTTGAGAAGCCGCTTCTCAACAACTTCGGGAAGGCCGAGTTTGTCGGCCGTCAGAGTGACCGCCTGACGGCTGAGGATGCGCAGGACCACCGATTCGCCCAGGGCGGTCGGCAGGAAGCAGATGCGCATGTCGGTATACTGTCCGCGGATGTTGACCTGTATACGGCCATCCTGCGGCACGAGGTTTGCGTGCACGTTACAGTTGGCCATGATCTTGAACCGCTCCACGATCGCGGGCAGCAGGCGGATATCGAACTCGGCGACCGTCTTCAGGGCTCCGTCAACTCGGAACCGCAGTTGCGCGACGCTGCTGCTGTCGGCGCCGACGGTCGGGATGAAATGGACATCCGTGGCCCGCATGGCGCACGACATGAGCAGCGTGTTGCTGACGACATACAGCACATTCAGAGCGTCGTCCTGGCCGTCCTGTTTCGGCAACGGAATGCCCGCCTTTGCCGCGAAGGCGTCAAGCGCCTCGACCAGCGGGCGAATGCTGACCGGCAGGTGAGTGGCCGGCGCCTCGCCCTGGAGGAAGCGATCCAGGTCTTCCTTGCGGAAGCGCCACTGGCGGCCCACCTTCGTGCCCTTGATCTTGCCCGTCCGTACCCACCTGTAGAAAGTGGGTCGACTGGTCTTGAGCATTGCTATTGCCTGCTCAATGCCAAGAAGACCGGATCCCGATGCCTGTTTCTCAGTCCTGTTCTCGTCTATTCTTCCAGTTTTCATGACGAATCCTCCTTGCTGGAGCTGTGAACCCGTCTTGCCGATGATCACACCACTGAGCACCTCCTTTCCTTATCTGGTCATAGCATATCATAACGCTTATGCTATGCAATGACATTCTTCCGAAAGATGATGCCCCTGCGGTGGCGGGCGGAATCAGGCACAACCTGCGACGCAATGAGCCGAGCGGGCAGGTCGGACGCTCGGGCTGCTGTAGAAAGTCCCCGAAACTTTTCGTGGCAGCGTCGTTGACAATCTTTTTTGCAATATGGTAACGTCCGGAGCCTTTTTCGAGTCGGAGTGGGTGATACTAAGCCTCAAGGCAGGGTGAGTGATGTGAAAAAGAAGACCAAGAAGACCGCGCGACCGCACAAAACGAAGACGGTTAAACGGACTGCCCGGAGACGCATAGTGCGACCTAAGCAGGTCCAACGCAAGAAGGCGGCCCCCAAAGCCGGCAAGCGCACATTGCCTTCGAGGCGGCCGCAAGCCCTGCCGCCCGTTGCGGTGAGGCCTGTCGTTGCGTCGGCCGCGACTTCCCTCAGGACCGTGAAGCAGCTCAAGACCAGGAAATTCTCCGCAAAGGAAAGGAAGTATTTTCGCTCGCTGCTGATGGCGGTCCGCGAGCAGATTACCAACCAGGTCTCAAAGCTGAAGGGTGAGGCGCTCACTCGGAACGACTCCGTTGTGTCGGAGGAAGAGGGTACGGACGCGTTCGATCGCCAGTTCGCGCTCACGATTGCCAGTTCAGAGAATGATTCGCTGCTCCTTGCCGAAGAAGCCCTCCAGAAGCTTGATGCGGGTACCTATGGGATCTGCGACACATGCGGTGGCGCAGTTGAGCTGCAACGCCTCAAGGCCCTTCCTTTTGTGCGGTTGTGTATCGCCTGTCAGTCGGACATTGAGCGGAAGAAGATGAAGTTCCGGCCCGCGAATCGGCAGGCAGAGTAACCGCTATCCCGCCATGGGCCGACTATCACGGCTCCATGCCACGCTTCAACCGGCGACAACAGCGGTGATGTATGTATGCACTGTGGCTGAGCTTCCTGCTTATCGTGCTAGACCAGGCCACGAAATTCGTGGTGCATGCCCGATTCGAACTGGGAGAAGGGATCCACATCATCCCCGGTTTCTTTGACATTCGCTACATTCAGAACACCGGGGCCGCGTTCGGCATCATGGAGGGGATGAACCCGTGGCTCGTCGCCCTTTCAATTGTGATGCTTGGATTGCTGGTCGGCTTCCGTTCCTATTTTCTCGATAACCGCCGTCTGCACCGAGTTGTGCTCGCCCTGATGGTGGCCGGCATAATCGGGAACCTCATCGACCGCATAAAGTTCGGATACGTGATTGATTTCCTGTATTTCTACTGGAACACGCACGACTTCCCAGCGTTCAATCTGGCAGATTCCTCTATTTGTGTGGGTGTTGCACTCTACATGCTTTCGCAGTTCATTCTGAAGCCGGTCGCCGCGCATCAACCGGCGGACGCGATGCCCGGGCCCGGCGCCGTGAAACCAGGACAATAAGCGTTGCTGTATGAGCATGTTCCAGGCCTTCTTCCTCGTGGGTCCCACGGCGGTGGGGAAGAGCGCGGTCGCGCAGTATATCGCCGAGCATTCAAGGTACTCCATCCTCTCCGCTGATTCCATGGTCGTCTATCGCGGCATGGACATAGGAACGGCAAAACCTACGAAGGATGACCGTGGTCGTGTGAACTGCGGGGGCATCGACCTCGTGGACGCCGGACAGGAATTCAGTGCGGGCATGTACCGGAACGCGGCGCTGCAGTTTCTGAAGGCCATGGCGGAAGCCGGTCTTCCGGTCATGGTTGCAGGCGGAAGCGGTCTTTACATCAAGAGCCTTACCCATGGCCTTTGCGATGTGCCCGAAGCGGACACGGAAATGCGCAGGCGGTGGCAGGCGGTTCTTGATAAAGGCGGGGTCGAGGCCTTGCAGAAGGCGTTGCGGGAACGGTCGCCCGACGCCTACGCGGCCCTGCGCGACCCGGCCAACCCGCGTCGTCTGATACGTGCCCTGGAGAAGGTCGAAACCGGCTCTGCGGTCGCAGACAATTCGTGGAAAACGGGCGGCCCCACGGTCCCACTGGTGGGCTTGGACATGGACCATGACCTGTTCTCCGCCAGGATCAGGGAACGCGTCCAAAGCATGTACCGTGGCGGCCTGCTGGACGAGTGCAGCCGCCTTGTGTCGGGCGGCAATGAGCTGTCCGGCACGGCAGCCAGGGCAATCGGGTATGCCGAGGCCCTTGATTGCCTGGCGGGACGATGTACCCGCGATGAGGCAGTGGCACGGACCGAACTGAGGACGCTGCAACTCGGCAAGAAACAGCGAACATGGTTCCGGCATCAGGCCGACGTTGACTGGATCCGGATTGATGCGGCAATGTCGGTCCCGGACGTTGCCGACGCCGTACTGGCCCGATGGAAGGCACTCGGACCTGTTTCGATAGCGTAAACGCGAGTATTTGTTAGAGGGGAATGCGCAGATGACAAGACGAACCGACTCAAGACTGGGTGGAACTGTGAGGGAGCTTCCGGAGAACCTGCGCCCACGGGAGCTTCTTGAACAGCGCGGCCTGCGGGAAGTCCAGGACGACGTTCTCCTGGCAGTAATCCTTCGGTCTGGGGTACGGGGACAGAACGTTGTTGAGCTTGCCCGGCACTTGATCCGGACTTACGGCTCACTGTCGGCCCTTGCAGCCGCGAGCCCGGAGGAACTGTCGAAAGCCGGCAGGGGCCTGGGCAGGGTAAAGGCCCAGGTCCTTGCAGCGGCCCTTGAGCTTGGTCGCCGCATGGAGGCCGAGCGCCTGCCAAGGAAGTTCAAGGTGCGCACCCCGGCCGATGCGGCAGCGGTCATCCGTCCATGCGCAGGCGGACTGGAGCACGAAGTGTTCTGGACGCTATGCCTTGACGCGAAGCAGGGCCTTAAAGGGTCCCCGGAGAAGATCAGCAGCGGTGTGCTGGATGCAAGCCTGGTGCATCCACGCGAAGTCTTTTCCGGCGCGATCAAGTCGGCGGCTGCATCGGTGGTCGTCGTTCACAACCACCCCTCCGGCGACCCGACTCCATCGAGCGAGGACCTGAGGATAACAAAGCAACTAGTGGAAGCGGGCCGGATACTGGATATCCGGGTCCTGGATCATGTGATTGTCGGCAGGACATGCGAAGGACGGCAACAGGACTACATAAGCCTGCGGGAATCGGGCCTTGTGAAGTTTGATGCGTGACGGGATCAGGGGCTGCGTGCTACGGTGTGTCCGTGTGACGAATGGAGAATGCGATGATTCACCCTGCGGCTATTGTTGAACCGGGCGCAGAACTTGGGACTGATGTCTCGGTCGGTCCGTTCAGTTTTATCGAGGCAGGCGCAAAGATAGGCGACGGCTGTCGCATAGGTCCCAACGTGACCATCTTCCGGTATGCCGTCATAGGCCGCAAGGTGCGCATTCATGCCAACGCGGTGATAGCGGATGAGCCGCAGGATCTGGGTTTTGAGGGTCTGGAGTCCTTTGCACGTGTTGGCGACAACTGCTGGATACGCGAGGGCGTGACGATCCACCGCGGGGCCAAGGCGGGAACATTCACGGAGGTGGGAGAAGGCTGCCTGCTGATGGCGAACTCGCACGTGGCACACAATGCCAGACTGGGTTCCAGGGTCATAATGGCCAACGGGGCTCTCCTGGCTGGACATGTTGAAGTGGGAGACAGGGCATTCCTGAGCGGTAATTGCGGTATTCACCAGTTCACAAGGATCGGGAGACTGGCGCTGGTAACTGGCTCCACGGTTGCCACGAAAGACGTGCCGCCGTTCTGTATTACCAGGCACTGTCATTCCAACGTTGTTGGCGCGCTCAACGTTGTTGGCATGCGACGCGCCGGGTTTACTGCTCAGGAACGAACCGATATCCGCAGGGCTTTCAAAGTGCTGTACTGTTCCGGGCTCAACATAACGCAGGCTGTTGCACAGATCGAAACGGACTTTCCATCCGGTCCTGCTCACGAGTTTGTGGACTTTATCCGTGCCTCGAAACGCGGCATATGTCGCTACAGCGGGCATGCCGGGGGCAAGGAAGCAGAGGAGTAACTGGCAAGGGGACCTATGCCGGTTTCAGATAGCCAGCGTCATTCCTTCGCGGGCCCAGAACAGGTTCATCGGTGGTGAGGCAAAACTGTACTTCGGGCTGAGGTCGGCCCATATCCGGTCCAGCGTGGCATCCGAGTACTGCGGTTCGTGGTGGAATATCGCGAGCTGCTTCACTTTCTCTTCCTGTGCTATCTGGGCAACCATCTCGATCGATGAGTGTCCGAAATTGACCTTTGCAGGGTAGTCGGCCTCGGTGTACTGACCGTCGGCGATGAGGAGGTCGGCGCCATGGACCATGCTGCAGTATTTCTCTGTCAGCTGGCGATTGGCGCGGTTCCGCTCGCCGCGCGGTGGGAATATCTTGTCGAGCTCCACGTCGCTGGCGTACACGATCTTTTTCTTCCCGCATTCGATGCAGTAGCGCACGGAGCCGCCCGGATGGGCCACCTGTTCTTCCCAGGTAATCGAAAAGTCGCCAATCGTCAGCGGCTTGGTCTCGCTTATCTCCCGGATGGCTATGTCGGCCGCAAGCTCATTCAGCTCTATCGGGAAGTAGTTAAGGTCCATCTGTCCGCGCAGGATTGACTCAAGGAAGTTGCCCTTCTTCCGGCTGCCGTAGACGGTCAACCGTGTGCCGGCTATGTAGGCCGGGGCAAAGAACGGGAGCCCCTGTATGTGGTCCCAGTGCGTGTGGCTCAGCAGGAGGTGGAGGTTCATGCCGCGCGTGCTGCGGGCATACTGGCGCACGAGATCGAGGCCAAGGTTCCGCAGGCCTGTTCCCGCATCCAGTATCACGAGCGTGTCGGCATGCCTTACGGAGACGCACGAGGTATTGCCGCCGTATTTCTCCGTGCCTGCGCCCGGCGTCGGTATCGAGCCGCGCGTACCCCAGAAAGTGACGTAGACGGGTGATGCCTTGACGTTTCTCACGGGTTTGCCTTCACAGGACGTTTCAGGAACAGGATCCTGGCCTCGCCGATCCTGACCTGGTCATGGTCACGCAGAACACAACGGTTTATCCGGACATTGTTCACGAACGTCCCGTTCGTGCTCTCCATGTCCTCAAGGACATATTCCTCGTCCAGGAAGACTATACGGGCATGTTCGCGGGAGACATTGGCAAGCCTGAGGCAGACATCGCAGCTCGATTCCCGTCCCACGACCATGGGGTCACGGTCCAGCCTCAGCCTCACAGGAGAGCGACCTGGCCGGTCGACCTGGATAAAGTACTCATACTTGGAGGCCACCCCGTCGAAAACAGTTTCCGAGGGTATCTCCATGGTGCTCGAGAGATTCTGGGTACGCTGGGAACGCCGTGAAGACTGCCTGTGAGTCCCGATCTTCGGGGGTACCTTCTGGCGGACGGTTCTCTGAATACTCATGCTCGTCGAAGCATATTCTGATTCCCCGGGCTTGTCAATTATGGTGGCCATCTACCCCCATATTCCCCCGCGCCATCAGTGCAGGAAAAAGGGTTGTTAGGCCGGTAAGTCCACCACTATACTGGCGGGACAAAGCCATGGAAACGCTTGTTGGTACGGGATTTGACATACACCGGTTTGCCGCCGGGAGACCGCTCGTCCTCGGCGGATGCCTGGTTCCGCATAGACGCGGCCTGGCCGGCCACTCCGACGCGGACGTGCTGTGTCACGCCGTGATGGATGCCCTGCTTGGAGCCGTGGCAGACGGAGACATAGGGCATCATTTCCCCGATACCGATGTGCGGTGGAAGGGGGCAAGAAGCCTTGAACTGCTTGCCCGCGTGGTTGCACGCCTCAAGGAACGCCACGCCAGGGTCGGCAATGTCGACGTCACGGTTCTTGCCGAGGAGCCCCGGATAGCTCCCCACGTGGCAGCCATTCGTGAGAACCTTGCAAGGACCATGGGTATTGCCGTTGACCGGGTGTCGGTGAAGGCCACAACGATGGAACGCATGGGGGCTATCGGGCGACGCGAGGGGATCGCAGCCATGGCCGTGGCTGCCGTGTTGTTGTCCTCACGGCGAAAGAAAAGACGCGCATGACCATGATGGTGTTCAATACCCTCTCAAGGCGCATGGAGCAGCTTGAGCCGTTGGAACCCGGCCTCGTGAGATTCTACACCTGCGGCCCGACAGTCTATAACTATGCCCACATCGGCAACTACCGGGCATATGTCTTTGAGGACGTCCTTCGCCGGTACCTGCAGGTTGCGGGCTTCAAGGTGAAGCAGGTAATGAACCTGACGGACGTGGACGACAAAACGATCCGCGGTTCGCGCGAAGCAGGCCAGTCCCTGGATGACTTCACCGCGGTCTTCAAGAAAGCCTTTTTTGATGACCTGGCCACGCTGAACATCGAACGGGCGGAGTACTATCCTGCTGCCACCGGGCACGTCCCTGAGATGGTCGGTCTCATAGCGAAGCTCATTGAACGTGGTTTCGCCTACAGGTCCCAGGACGGCTCAGTCTACTTTGCCGTCGATAAGTTTGCTTCCTACGGCAGCCTTGCCCATCTCGACATGGCAGGCCTGAAAGCCGGTGCGCGCGTGACGCAGGACGAATACGAGAAGGAGAGCGTTGCCGATTTTGCCCTGTGGAAGGGCTGGGACGCCGCTGACGGCGATGTTGCATGGGATTCCCCGTGGGGGCGCGGCAGGCCGGGCTGGCACATAGAGTGTTCGGCCATGAGCATGAAATACCTCGGCGAGAGTTTTGACATCCACACTGGCGGTGTGGACAACATGTTCCCGCATCACGAGAACGAGATCGCGCAGTCCGAGGCAGCCACCGGCAGGCAGTTCGTGAAGTACTGGATGCACTGCGAACACCTCAGGGTAGACGGGCAGAAGATGTCCAAGTCCCTGGGCAATTTCTACACGCTCCGCGACCTCCTTTCGAAGAGCTACAGCGGCCGCGAGATTCGCTATGTCCTGCTGTCGGCACACTACCGGCAGGCGCTGAATTTCACGTTCGACGCCCTGCTGGCGGCGCGCGCATCGCTGGCCCGCGTGGATGATTTTGTCGTTCGCCTGAAGGAGATCATGGCCGCTTCGCCGGCGCCGGGCGGGAAGAGGACGGAACCCGGATGGGTGACCGACGGCGCGCGCAGATTCAGGGCGGCAATGGACGAGGACCTGAACACGCCGGAAGCGCTTGCGGCCATGTTCGACCTTGTACATGCAGGGAACAAGCTTGCGACCACTGGTGGGGTCGGGCCCGGCGATGCGGACATGGCACTGTCGGCCTTGGAAGAGATGGACCGCGTGCTGGGCGTGATAGTCCGGCCCGAAGATCGGCCCGACGAGAAGGTCCTGTCTTTCCTGGAGCGGAGAAAGGCGGCTCGCCAGGCAAAGGACTGGTCGCTTTCGGACAGCCTGCGCAACGAACTGGCGCAGATGGGGTGGGAAGTCCGCGATACGCAGCAGGGCCAGAAGGTAAGGAAGAAGGTCAAGTGAGAGGGCGATTTATCTCGTTTGAAGGCCCTGAAGGAGCCGGCAAGACCAGTCAGATTCGCCTTCTCACGGTGCACCTTGAAAGCCGGGGCATCAGCGTGGTACTCGCGCGCGAACCAGGCGGCACTGCGACAGGCGAAACGATCCGCAACATTCTCCAGCACGACGCCGCCGGCGAGGCGATCTCCCCGGAGGCCGAGCTGCTCCTGTTCGAGGCGAGCCGGGCACAACTGGTCCGGCG
>Ga0172375_10007213_pt1 | contig 15283 bp, 8 predicted proteins | sample LakKiv1m_FD_114537 | JGI IMG/M metagenome (GOLD analysis project Ga0172375, IMG submission 114537) | Freshwater microbial communities from Kabuno Bay, South-Kivu, Congo - kab_092012_11.1m | ecosystem: Environmental > Aquatic > Freshwater > Lake | place: Democratic Republic of the Congo... | reverse complement strand
TCTCCCATATTTCTACAGCAGCAAGTGCCATTGTTCCTGCAATTGGCCCAAGTAATCCACCGTTCCCCTGGCGATGGCTGAATGATCCGGCACAGCCGAAATTAAAAACGGAGCTCCTGGGCGTCAATGACGCGGCCTTGCTCGAATTAGCCGCCGGGCTATATGATCAGGGGTTGCTAACCTTTCCCAGCGAGCGCCCGCAGGACAAGAATCCCAGCCTGATTTGCAGCATAGGCCTGTTCCCGCGCGAAACCGTGTGCTTGCAGGAGCCTGAAGCATGATCTCGACCCATACCTTGCGGCAGCAACTGTCCGCCTTCGAGTTCGGCCCCGCCTTCCTCGACCGGGGGTGGAATCGTCCTGCGCGCCCGGCATTTTCGCGCGAAGTGAAGGGACGGCTGGTCACCTTCCACCCCATCGCCGAACAGGGTGGCTGGATGGTCTATGAAGTCTCGGCGCAAACGGCGGAAAGCGAGCCGCTTATCACCAGCAGCGAGGCGCGGAGCTTCCGCGAGGCAGTCGATACGGCGATCACGGCGGAGCAATACCACCATATTCTGATCTTCGTGAATGAGCCGCGCAGCGAAGCCATGTGGCTCTTCTCCCGCACCCTGAACAAAAAGCGGCAATACAGCCATCGCCTATTCAACGCCTCTCGTCCCATCGAGCCGCTCGTGCGCGTCATGCGGGCGCTCGACATCCCCTTCGAGTTGCTCAACGACGACGGCGAAGTGCCGCCGATTGTCATCATCGACCGCCTTGACGACGTATTCGCCGAGAAGGTGAGCAAGAAATTTTATAACGAGTTGGGAGCCAGGCGAAAAGGTTTCGACAAGTTCCTCGCGTGGATCACCGACGAGCAGCATCGCGCGTGGTACATGACGGTGCTCCTCAACCGGCTGATGTTCATCTACTTCATCCAGCACCGGGGCCTGATGGTCGGCGACACCGCCTACCTGCGTCATCAGCTTGAAGAAAGCCGCCAGCGCGGGAAAGACCAGTTCTATCGCGAGTTCTTCCTGCCGCTCTGCTTCTTCGGCATCGGCAAGACGGCGGATCAGCGCGGGCGTTTCCTCCCGCTGTTTCACGGTATCCCTTACCTGAACGGCGGGCTGTTCGCGCAGCATCACGTCGAGCGCGACATTGGCATCTCCCCGGACGCGGTCATGGCGGGGACGCTTCCGGCGAGCATCAACATCTCGGACGACGAGTTTGCCCGCTGGTTCGACTTCTTCGACAGCTACCGCTGGACCCTCGACGAGGAGCATATCGAGAATGAACGGCAGATCAACCCGGACATCCTCGGCTACATCTTCGAGAAATACATCAATCAGAAGCAGATGGGAGCCTATTATACCAAGGAGGACATCACTGGCTACATCTGCCGCAATACCATCATTCCCCGGCTGTTCGATATGCTGGCGGTGACCGGCAAGAAGGGACAGCAGGCGGTCAGCCCGCTGCCCATCGGCCCGCACCCGAATATCCTCAACAACGGCAAGGGGATCAGTCAGGGTAACGGCATCGAGCGTTATATCTACCCGGCGGTGAAAACTCCGGAAAGCCTGCCCACGGAGACGGAGCGAGAATACGCCGCGCGGCAGGCTCGTTTTGAGCAGATCGTGCAGAACTTTGACGACGGCAAGATCGCCACGATCAATGACTTCATTACCTACAATCTTGACATCGAGCGCATGGCGGCAGACTTCATCGCCACCGTGCAGGACGCCGAGGTGTTGCGGCACTTTTATTTCGACGCCCTCCAGCAGATTTCCGTGCTCGACCCGACCTGCGGTTCGGGGGCCTTCCTCTTCGCCGCGCTCAAGCTGCTCTTCCCGCTCTACGTCGTCTGCCTGCGCAAGATGAAAGACTTGTGCGACCGCACCGCTCCCGCGCCGGTCGCCACGTGGAAAGGCGAGTTCGCCTTCGCCAACGAGGTCGATCAGCAATTGACCCTCGCCGATGTCCCGGCGGAGACGCAGGAAGCGATCCTTGCCGACTTCCGGCGCGAGATGGCGCGGATCGATGAGCACCCGAATCCCGAATATTTCATCTATAAGAGCATCATCGTCAATAATTTATACGGCGTGGACATCATGGAGGAAGCGGTGGAAATCTGCAAGCTCCGCCTCTTCCTCAAGCTCATCGCCCACGCTGAAGTGCTGAAGAACAAAAGTAACCTCGGCATCGAGCCGCTGCCCGACATCGACTTCAACATCCTCTGCGGCAACACACTGGTCGGCTTCGCCACCCGCGCGGAGGTGGACGCGCACTTCTCAAACAGCCTTGGGCTGGTGTTCGCAGAACAGGCGATATTGGATCACTTGATTCCGAAGCTGGAGGCGTTCGCGAAGGCAACCTTGTCTGGCCGCGTGGACGATACGTTGAAGGAAGAGATCGAGGAAAACAAGTTTGCTGTAGCCTCTTCGTTGAATCGCGAAGAAATGTCACGCCGTGGCATCAGCGCTAAAAGATACGATAAGTTCATTGCGTCGCATCGACCATTTCACTGGCTGGTCGAGTTCCCGGCAGTCATGGCGAACGGTGGCTTTGAGGTAGTAATCGGAAACCCACCGTATGTTGAATATAGCTCCATACGGAGCAAGTATGAAATTCAAGCACAATCATATGAAACGAGTTCAACAGGTAACTTGTATGCATTTGTTTGGGAACGCGGGAAGAATTTAACAATCAGCACAGGGCGTATTGGACTTATTGTACCTATCAGTTCAGTATCAACACCAAGGATGGTATCTCTCGTGAATACAATCAAACGTTCATCGGAAAGAGTATGGGTATCTAACTACGCTGTAAGGCCGAGTCAACTATTTGATGGTGTCTGTATGAATTTATCGATATTATTATCAATAAATAACAATGATAAAATATCTCATATATTTACTACGATGTATCAAAGATGGACACCTTTGTATAGGCAATATCTATTTAGTTGTATTTCATATACCGAAATTCCACTACAAGGATGCCTGTTTGAGTTCGCAATTCCCAAATTGCGCGATGATATTGAGAATAGAATTTATAATAAGATCGCAACTCATCAACGCTTGTCTACATTAGTATCACCAGATAAAACTCCAACTTATCAGCAACTATCTTATCGAACGGCTGGAGGTAGATACTATAAAATATTTCTTGATCGTTTATTAGATACTGAAAGCAAAAGTAATAAGTCTACATATCTTGCAGAATATGCAGACACAAGAGCTATTGTTTCGGTTTTAAGTTCAAATTTATGGTGGTGGTATTATACCTTACACTTTGATATGTATAACTGTAAAGATTATATGATATTTGGTTTTCCATTTTCATACCCAAAAGATAATGTCATCATTGAAAGACTTTCAGAGCTGGGAAATATGCTCATTATTGACATGATAAATAATGCGGAACGTAAATATCAAGAATATGCAACTACTGGTGCTAGGGAGCAACTGATTTTTGTTCCAAGTAAATCGAAACATATAATTGACAAAATAGACATTGTGCTAGGTGAATATTATCATCTCTCTGACGATGAAAATGATTTTATTATAAATTACGATATTAAGTATCGACAAACTCGTGATATTAATGATGACGGAGATGACGGAGATGAGAGTTGATAACTATATATCTATGCGAGTGACTTTTTACCATGAGGATAGATGCCATGCCGCTGACTGACAAAGAGATAACCGAGTTTGTGCGCCACGGCGGTTGTGATGCCGTCCAGAAGCTGACTGATGCGCTCCTTAATTCTAATTGGCCTGACTGTATACGTTTTGCCACTGCGTTATCTCAAATAGGTAACGACGACGCAGTAGCGGGATTGTTACGTGCGCTCAAAGGTCGTCGTCACCATATTCGTTCGGCAGCTATTACTACCCCGACAATTATAATGTAGACATTACGCCGCGTCGGCCCTGGCATACTGGACATGCCGTTCTTCGAAGAAACAGCGGACCACATCCGGACGTTTCTGCGTGCTGAACAGGTAGCTCCGCACGTCAGCTTTCAGTTGCCGTACATTCTTCGGGCGCCGCTGGCGCAAGGCCGACGTTTTGACGTCCTGATTGAGCATCTCGTCTGGATTCAATTCCGGACTGTAGCCGGGAAGGTAAATGAGCTCCAGTTCGTCCTGGTGCTCCGCCCGCCAGGCCTGCACCAGCTTCGCCCGATGGACGGGATGGCCGTCGACAATCAGCACGACCTTGCGCTTCGCCTGTTTGATCAGGCGGGTGAGAAACCCAAGGAACACCTTCACCTTGAAGGTCCCTTCGAAGACCTGGAAGCTCAAATGGCCCAGATTCGTAATCGCCGAAATCATATTGCAGCCAAAGCGCTGGCCGGTCCCGGGAATCACCGGGGTTTGCCCGCGCAGACCGTAGCTGCGCCCCACCTGGTCATCCGAGCGCACGCCCATCTCATCGCCCCAGTAGATCACCGCCTTTTCAGCCTTGGCGCGCTTCACCAGCGCCGGATACTCCTCCGCCAGCCAGCGCTGCACCGCCGCGGCGTTCTGCTCGTAGGCCCGGCGCACTGGCTTCTGCACGGTGAAGCCCCAAGCGCGCAGGTAATTGCCCGCGGTATTGATCGACACCACGACGCCACATTTCCGCAGGATCAGCTCCTGCACCGCCTCGCGCGACCACAGAAAAAACGGCAGCTTCAACTGCTCGGGACACTTGCCGATGATCAACTGCCGGATCTTCGCCGCTTGCTTGGGCGTCAACAGCGTGCGGGTGCCTTTGGCCGGTCCTTTCGGACGGGCGTCGAGGGCAGTCTCCCCATGTCGGCGATAGGCGGCCAGCCAGTTCGTGAGCGCGGAGCGATGCACGCCGAAGGCCGCGGCCACCTGGACTTGCGTCAGCCCACCGGCGAGATACGCCTGCACCGCGCGCTTGCGCAAGGCTTCCTTGGCCAGGGGCGAGAGCGATCTTGCATCGGTCGTAAGCATGTATTAGTATAGCACAAAGACCGGGTGATTGTCTACCTTACTATTGTCGGAGTAGTATTTACGATATGACGCACAAGGCTATTCTGTCCCGTAAACATATTTCTCAACTAGAGATATTACAATCACATCCTTATATTAAGCGCTATATCGGTGACGCAAAAGAAATGGCTAAATACCAGGCGTATGTTAGTTGGGGTAAAGCATCAATCATCAGCGATATGGATAACATATTATTTTTGCCATTCTGTTTTATTGATTATCCAGGTTATGATTGGCTGGTCGAGTGGGATATCGAAAAAGGTATCTGCCTAAAAAGTCACATGGTAAACGGATGGACAAAGGAAGAGCGTGCTGCAGAAGAGGTAAATGGATATATCGAGAATGTCTTACCGATCGACAACTCGCCGATCGTCGCAATTACGATCAATAACGTAGATGGCGAAGAATGTCCTGGTATAAAAATATTAAATTCTGTAACAAATATGATATATCCTACTCTTCGGCTATATACATATCATGATAATGGTAAGTTAGTTACATCTGATTTTCCACCATTCAAGAAAACATTGAATGACTCAGTAACACCAATGAGCTTATATCCTTCAGAATACAATAGTAAAAGATATTTAATACTTGGTAGATATCTACTCAATATAGCGAAGTCAACGATATCGGTTTGGGATGCATATACGTGGCGGATTCATAAAACATTATATATTCCTGGCATAATACCTTCGATCGTGATTTCTGATAATTCACTCCTTTATGAACAGAATGACGATGCGATCCATATTTGTACGTTACCGGATCTCAACGAAATCGCCCGATTATATCTAGTTAACGGTGGCAATGATTGGTTTATCATTGATAATAACGGTTATTGGGCAGGATCGCAAAACGCCTCGCAATACCTGGGCTGGTGTATCAATAACCAAATTATTTCTTATGGCGAATATAGCGAGGCTTTTCATAGGCCGTAAGTATTCGGTGAACCCCACCCCCATCCCTGCTCAGGCGGCAGTGGGAGGCAAGGCCCACGTGGCGAGGTCATCCGTGCAGGCGGACCAGGGGAGGAAGCGGTTAAGGTCGTCGGGAGCGTGCCCGCCGTTGTGCGCGCAGGCGTCGAGGTAGGCGCGCAGGTACGTCAGCGGGTTCAGGCCGTGGCGCGCGGCGGTGAGCAGCACGGTGTAGGCGCACTCGGCCAATTGGCCGCTGCTCACGCTCCCGCTGCCGTAGAAGTTTTTCCGCCCCAGCACGCCGGTGCGCAGCAGCCGCTCGGCCGCGTTGTTGTCAAGCGGCACCCCCGGGTGGTCGAGGAACAGGGTGAGGCCGTCCCAGTGGCGATGCATGCTCTCGAGCGCGTCGCGGGCCGCGCGTTCCGTGTCGCGGACGTGCGCCATCGCGTCCACGTGGTCGCGGAGCGTCAGATCGGCGAGGCGGAAGGCGGCCGTGCCCGGCTCCACCGCCTGCCGCTGGGCGGTCAGGTGATAGAGGGTGCCGATGCGCCCCACCCAGGCGTCGGCCCAGGCGCCGAGGGTCGCCGGATAGCCGCGGGCGAGGTCGAGGAAGTCGCGGCGGACGTGCGCCCAGCAATACGCGCAGGCCAGGCCGTCGAGGCCCTGATAGCTTTTCCAGCGGTCGCAACTCACGATGCCGGTGGCCGCCGCCTCCGTGTCCAGGCCGAACACGCGGCGGGGGACGGCGCGGGCGCGGGAGGGGTCGAGCACGAAGGCCACCGCATCGGCGCTGGCAAACACCCAGAGCCACCAGCGGGACTTCGTCTCATCGGCGAATTGGAGCCAGCGCGTTTCATCCGCGTGCCAGTGGTCGGCCTCGCGCAGGTGGAGGAGGGTGGCGTCGTAGAGCGGACGGAGCCGCGTCCCGACCGTGTCCTGCACGCCGCAGAGCGTGCCGGGGGCGAAGCGCACACCGCAGCACAGCGCGAGTTCGTGCAGTTGGCGGTTGACCGGTTGGCCGTGGAGGAATTTATTGACCACGAGGTGCGCGATGGCGCTGGTCTCCAGCAGGCCCTTCGGGATGAGTTTCGGCGGGGTCGGCGCGGTGAGGACTTGCGGCGTGTGGCAGGCACAGGTCCGCTGATATTTTTGCCGGCGGTGGATCACGCGTCGAATCTGCACTTCCCACTCGATGGTGGTGGCGTCTTCCGTGCCGTCGGACGTATACGGCGCCCCGCAGGTGGGGCACTGGCGTTCCGCCGCGGGGAGTTCATGGAGCACCTCGCGGGGCGGCAACTCCTCATAGAGCCGGCGGCCATGGCCTGGCGCGCCGCGCTGTTGCCCGCGCGGTGCCGTCGGCGTGGGGGCGGGAGGGGTCTCGGTCGCCGGAGGATTCGCCGATGTCGGCTCCTCCTCGGCGGGGCACGTGGCGGGGTCGGGCGGGCGTTTCTCGGATTTTTTTCCAAACAGCATCGCCTGATATTTGCGGATGAGGGCGTCCTGCTTGGCGACGGTCTCTTCGAGCGTGGCCACGGTCTCGTGCAGCGAGACGACCGTGGTTTCCAGCGTCTGGAGACGTTGGAGGATGGCCGCGAGATCCGATAATGGCAATGTGTCGGCCTGTGTCACCATCAAGAACCCCTAAAAATGGATTCTTGGTCGCTTGGCGATCTCCTTCTTGCACGAAAAAAAAGTTGAGGGAGCGCTTGACGCGGGGGGGGGTAGTATTATGATGTCATCGGTAAGCTCATCCAACAGGGATGGGGTTCACCGAATACTTACAGATTCCTCGCTACAAAACAGAAAAATCGAAACGACGTGAAGGAAATCAATCGGTAGCAACGTATTGGTATAAATAGCCTTCGAACTATTCTCAACGCTGTCTGGCGATTGACCATCGTAACATCATCACCTTGAAGTCGAGTACCAAGGGGATTAAGGAGGTGGTTGAATGAATAGACTACTTCGGATAGTTGTCTCTCTACTGTCGTTGCCGATTCTGGTCGTCCTATTGATTGGGTGTCCAACTAAATTTGAGTCGCATTTGATCATCACCCCGGAGAATCCAACTACAGCGCTGAATGGACAAATTCTCTTCGATGTAGGCATCGGAATGTTGGGCGATCAACCTCCCGTGCTGCCGTATCACTGGTCACTCGCAGAAGAGAATGGAGGTACCCTCGCTGAGTTTTCCTATCATGAAGTGACATACACTGCCCCGATGATACCCGGGACATATCATCTGGTGGTCACGGACTCCGCATCTCCCCCACTCCGCAGCGAGATCGCCATTGCTGTGACGGGTGGCTACGCCTTTGACGACCAGAGTTGGCGAGCTAACTTTCTCCCTGAAGATACCTACGGTGGAAATCAATCTGCCACGGCCATCAGAACAGTTGCCCAAACTGGAGCTGGGCTTGTTGCCTTTGTCGACGGACTCGATTATCCCCATGTCCAGCTGTATGCCATGGACGACGGAGTACTTGGGAAGACACTCTCCGCTTCAGGGGCTTTCGATCCGGCAACGGTGACCGCCATTACCGCTCACCCCGAGGGGGGCTTTGTGGTGACCCAGGATGATCCTTCCGGTCCATCCTCGTTCGTCCGTCTGTCAGCAACAGGAACGGTAGTGTCGAGTTGGTTATTGGATGATCCCCCGAATTCGTGTATCAGCCCCAGTGCGATTTGTATGGCTGAAGATGGGTCGGTTTATATTGTCGATGCGTCCATACTGCGAGAACACCAAATCCATCACTTCGCTGCCGATGGGACGGCACTCGGACAGTGGGGAGAGGAAGGGTCCGGCGCCGGGCAATTGACTTTTTCCGCAGGTATCGCTTGTGCAAACGGAAAGGTCTACATCGCTGACAGAGGCAATCACCGCATTCAATGTTTTTCCGAAGACGGGACGTTCCTGTTCGAATGGGGTGCATATGGGAGAGCTGTGGGGCAATTCAATGCGCCCACCCAGCTTGCGGTTGACCCGAATGGGCGAGTCTACGTGCTCGATACCGGCAATAGCCGGGTGCAGGTTTTTACGCCAACCGGACAATACTTTGCCCATTGGGGGGGCGGAATGGGTGTCTTCTCGAACCTTACCGGCATAACGGCGCTTTCTGACGGACGCATCCTTGTTGTTGATAGTCCGTTCGTGCAGCGGTTTCGTCCAGTTGAGTAGATCGACAGGTGAACATTAACGAGTCAAGGTAACTCGTGCTCAACTCGGTGAAAAGAGGTTGGTATGAGCAAAGCTCTAATTCGATCATTCTTATTGATCAATATTCGTCTACTAGTGTTGCCTATAATCGGCATCCTGATGCATACTGCAGTTTGTTTCGCGAACACAGTACCGAATGATCCTCATTACGGTACAGGTTCTACCGGTCAGTGGAACCTGCGAAAGGTGGGGATGGAGACTGCGTGGGACACAACCACGGGATCTTCAAATGTGGTTATCGCGGTGTTGGACACAGGCATTGACTACACGCATCCTGACCTTGCGGGGAACATATGGCACAATCCATTTGAGATTGCTGGGAACGGCCTAGACGATGACGGAAACAACTACGTCGATGACGTGTATGGTATCAACGCAGTCGCGAACAATGGTAATCCACTTGATACGGATACTCAGGAGGGTCATGGGACAAGTGTAGCTGGTGTCGCCGGCGCCGTCGGCAACAATAGCATCGGTGTTGCGGGTACTTGCTGGACAGTCAAGCTCATGGCCCTGAAATTTCGTGAGCTACATTCCGGTGGAACGCAACAGGATTTGATCCAATGCTACGATTACATGATCGCCATGAAACAGCGCGGAGTCAACATTCGTGTTGCGCAAATCGCATGGGGAAAATATCTAACTGAACAAACACCTGATATTGCTGTGAAGGAACGCATCGATGCGGCTGGAGCTTTAGGCATCATCACAGTCTGTGCTGCCTACAATCAGAAGCTGGACACAGATACTGATCCGATATATCCTCAATGTTTCACTTCGGATTATATAATCAATGTCGCGGGTTCTGATAAATTGGACAATCGGTGGACCGGAACCTCCAAAGGATCAAATTATGGTGCGACCACTGTTGACCTTGCGGCCCCAGCGGTACTCTGTCCTACAACACTGCGTGGTGGAGGTTATACAGATTCGGCGAATGGAACATCGTGCGCCGTACCCGTCGTAGCTGGTACGTGTGCATTAATCTCGCTTCTTCACCCAGAAGCGAGTGCGATGGACATTCGCATGGCGGTTCTTGGCAGCGTAGATATCTTAAGCGCGTGGAGTGGTTATGTTGATACCAGTGGCCGTCTGAACGCTGCGAAAGCGCTGCTTTTCCCCAAGGCTGCACCTGGTGAAAAATACGATCACGCCATCGACCAGACGATCCTTGCCTGTTACAACATCGCGAGTAATAAGACGCTACTGGGCCCGGTGCCTTGTGAATACCGACATCGATGGCGAACAAAAGATACGAACGGATCCTATCAAACAGGATTTATTCAGGAGTTCGGGACTGATGCCAATCGTACCGGAGCCATTACGAAAAAGAAAGACCATTCCAACGCATATTGTATGCTTGGTGCTATCTATGATAAGTATCGTGGCGTGATCCCGTTTTACAATCAAGCGCTAGAACCCATCGGGAAATTTCAGGAACCATGGAGCGATATTGGATGGGTGAAGACCAATCAACAAACCATGGTGTCACATGTATCCAGTATCACAGGATATTTTAACTTCTTTGAGGGGAGCGCGAGTGAAACTGGTGGGGCTACGATCTGGCAAATATCAGCCGGCACCTATAAAGGGAAAGCATTCGCGGTACTCGGAGCGATAAATGATAAATATCGTGCGAATTCGACTACTCCGGTCTATTGTGGCAGTGACCTGGGACTTCCAGTAAGTGACCTATTCAACGTGGTGAATTCGGATGGTGCTGCAGGCAAACAGCAATGTTTTGAAGGTGGGGCTCTGTATCGGAAGGGAACTAGTGGATCGGTCTATGCCGTCATTTCCTGGAACGGCGCTGACGGGGACGGCGGCGCAATCGGAAGGCAATATGACCTGGACGGAGGAGTCACAAGCGAGTGGGGATTCCCCATCGGTGATAAGATCATCAACACCGCACTCAATCGATGTGAACAGCAATTCGAATGGGGATGGATTTATAAGCCGATCATCTCATCATCCAGGAGTTTCCAACTCCCAGCGAATTTAAGCATGGTGGCATTGGCAGTGACACCCACGGTCACAGACCCACAGCAGGTTATCGGTTTTTCGCTGAATCGCTGGGCACGATGGAATCCAACAAGCGGACAGTATATCCAATATCCAGATGCGCAGACGCACTTTGATAGTTCGACCCCTGGAAAAGCTTACTGGGTGAAACTCGATCAAGCGAAAACCGTCACGCTCTCGGGTTCACCGGTCAATACCGGATCTCCATATACCATCCCGTTGCAGACAGGATGGAACATGATCGGCAACCCCTGGGAATCGGCGATGGCCTGGAGTGAAACAGGATTACAAGTCAAATCTGGAACGGTTACAAAAACGTTACAACAGGCCAAGCTTGCAGGATGGCTGGAAGATTATGGCTGGGCGTGGAGTAATACATCTGGTGCTGGCCAATACGTGCTGGTTGCCGATATTACTGGGGTTACCGGAATTGTCAATTCCATTGAACCTTGGCGAGGATGCTGGTTAAAGGCAAACCAAAATTGCGAATTGATTGTTCCCCCGCCATCACGAATGTCATCTCGTGCCGATGCGCATTCTACGTCAGGTTGGGGATTCAACGTACGTGCTCAATCTCTCCCATTTACCGGTCAGGTTATCCTGGGAGAGGTAGAGAACGGCAGAGATTTGGCTGTAGCTTCTCCTCCTGGGACGCCGGACGAGACTGTCCCCATACGAATCTCTTCAATCCGAGCAGGCCAGTCTCTCGCAGTTGACTTGTGCCAGGGAACAGCAGATCGTCAAGTCTGGGAGATAGCAGTTACCTGGGATTCAGACTTCGCGTTACCCGATGGAAAAGTCGTGCTCTCGTGGCCTGACTTAACATCTGTGCCCCGAGACGTTAGCCTGACACTAGTTGATCTTGGCGCCGGGGTTCGTTGGTACCTTCGGACAACGCCGGCATACACCTTTACAGTGTCAAACACCACTGGGACGCGACGATTTCAACTCATTGCGGAACGCAATCTCACGCAAGCGTTACAGATCATGGGATTACGCGTAAGTCCTACCCGCACGGCTGGAGCAAGCATTTCATTCACACTCACGAAAGCTGCGATGACGCGGCTTACTGTCCGAACGGTCTCAGGGAGAATCGTGAGAACTGTCGAAGCTGGAGCTACGCGAACAGAAGGAATGAATACGGCTACGTGGGATGGGTGCGATCAGCGGGGGCGACGACTCCCACGAGGCGTGTATTTACTTGAGATTCATGCCCAGGACGAGGAGCACCGGCAGTTTCGAGCTGTGGCGCCAGTCACGTTGAGATGAGAACTCGAGGGGACATAATGCGGACTTTGTTCTCCATTGTTATCGGCATCATCTGCACCAGCTTTCTCCTGGGATGTGGCGGGGGAGGCGGCGATTCAGGTGCGAATGATCCGCCAAGTATTACGCAGTTAACAGCTATTCCACAAACAGTAGCCGTCAATGGCTTCTCGACAGTTACCTGCTCGGCTTCTGACCCTGACGGTGATCAGTTAGCCTATAACTGGTCAGCGACCGCCGGATTAATTACCGGCAGCGGAGCAAGTATCAACTGGCAAGCACCGGGTACTATTGGCAACCAGACGATTTATTGCACAGTATCAGATGGAGCTCTGGCGGCGAATGCCAATATTATCGTCACGGTCACAGAGGCTTCTTCTGCACCCCAAATCACAAATTTCCAGGTAAATCCGCAGACGTTCGACTTTCATGGGGGAGAGATGCAGATACAGGCCACTATTACCGATGATACCGGAATCCAACAGGCTGGGGTTAAGGTAACATATCCAGATTCGTCTGTAGTATCGGTTGATATGTCTCACGTCGGGTCGCTTTATTCCGCAGACTGGACGGCACCAGTCAATGCCCGTGCTGATGGGCAGAACATGACGTATTCGCTGAAAATTGTTGCCAGAGATATCAACGGCAACGAGACAACAAGCACGAATACGATAGCTACAGTATTCGCACCGGAAGATCCGCCTATTGTTCCGCCTTGGTAATTGTCAATCATTTTTACTTGCCATCCTATAGGAGGGGTGGCGTCCCACAGGTGGGGGAAATTCCCGGAAGATAGCCGGGGCTAGGTAAAACAGTCCAGCGTGTCGAATTCTTCGAGTAAACTACCAATCCACTTGAAGAGGAGGACACGCTCTGAAGCAAGGTATCGCAATTGAAGACGTTGGCATCGCCGCGTTACGGCGAAAGACTATTCAGGCGCTCGAAGTGATTGACAAAATTTCCACCACTTCAGGGAAGCCACCCGAGCGCAATACACGGTACACTACGAAACGAGGGAAAACATGTATCGTCTTTTTTTAGCTATCTTGTTGGCGCTATTTATTACAGAAACCGTTGTAGCTGTTGAGACGAGTACCGGTTTCTGCTATCCAACCGGTACTGACAACCCTAGTATCTTTCCCGCGGCATTTTTCGGCGCCAGAGATGTTGACGGATACTTTGACGGATACTGGCACTGCGGGGCAGATATTCGCGCGAGTGTCGGCGATCCGGTCTATGCCGTTGCCGATGGAGATGTTGTAGTGGTGAGTACAGGCGGCTGGGGCACAGGGAATGTTGGCCTGATCGTCCGACACACACGCTTGGGAGGACGGAAGTTCCTTGCTATCTATGGACATGTAACAGATTATCTAACCGGCCACGTTAGTAAAGGACAGCAGATTGCGAAAATAGGTTATTGGAATAATGGTATACACCTGCATTATGGTGTATATGACAGTGAGAATGGAAATGGCGACCTTCCATATATTGCCTCTGGTTATGGATACGGCATGCGGGTAATGCCACGCCCCCCTGCTGTTACTGTTGATGGTATCACAACATATGAACGCTGGTTTGACCCGGTTGTCTACATTCGGAACTATTCCCCCCCTGGCACGGGTACCGAACAGCCACATACAATTAATGCTATAAAATATCCAACAATCGGAGGTCAGATTAGTCCATCTGGCACCTTCACCGTGCCGCACCTGGCAAATCAGCCCTTCTCCGCGACACCGAACGCCGGGTATAAGATCGACAAGTGGTACGTGGATGACCAGCTTTACCAGACCGGCGGCAGCACCTTCACGCTGAACAACATCGCCCAGGACCATACGGTCAAGGTCACCTTCGTCAAGGTGTGGTCGCTGACTGCCAGCGCGGGCACCGGCGGCAGCATCACCCCCGCCGGCACCTTCCGCGTGCGCGACGGCGCCGATCAGCCCTTCACCGCCACCCCGAACGCGGATTACAAGGTGGACGGGTGGTATGTGGACACCGTCCTCAAGCAGACCGGCGGCAACGACTTCACATTGAACAATATCGGCCAGGACCACACCGTCCGCGTGACTTTCGTCGAGTTGCACTACATCACCCCTGTCGCCCAGCCACCCGAGGGCGGCACGATCACCCCGAGCAGCCGCTTCCGAGTTCGCGATATGGCCGACTACACCTTTACCGCAGCGCCCAATGCCGGGTACGAAGTCGACGGCTGGTATGTGGACGTGAATGGGCAGGACACGCTCTTCAAAACGGGCGGAACTAGCTTCACGCTGAACAACATCCAGGAAGACCACCGGGTGACGGTGACGTTCAAGGGGACGGCGACGCGTCCGGTGCTCACCGCGTGGGCGGAACCGGCGGGAGCGGGGACGGTGAGTCCTTCCGGCACCTTCTCGGTCGCGTATCTGACCGACCAGCGCTTCACCGCGACGCCGAACACCGGGTACGCAGTCGATGGCTGGTACGTGGGGTATCCGGATGGAGAAAAGCGCATCACCGCCTGGGATGGGGATGCCGTCGTCACGCTGAACAACATCGGCGAGAATCACACCGTGCGGGTGGTCTTCACCTCGACGACCGGTTCGTCCGCCGTGCGCACGGCGAATACCGCGCCCTACTATATCCCTGGCGCGCCGACGCTCGTGGCCATCGCGGTCATGCCGGCGGCCGGCACTACGAGTTACCGGGTGGCGGACGTGGCCCCCGCCGGCTGGTCGGTCACCGGTATCGATGCCGGGGGCACCTATGACGGCGGCACGCGCACAGTGTCCTGGGGTCCCTTCGCGGACGCCCAGGCGAGGACACTCCACTATACCCTCACGCCGCCACTCTCCGCGACCGGGGACGCGGCCTTGAGCGGCAC
>Ga0172375_10007212_pt1 | contig 15285 bp, 12 predicted proteins | sample LakKiv1m_FD_114537 | JGI IMG/M metagenome (GOLD analysis project Ga0172375, IMG submission 114537) | Freshwater microbial communities from Kabuno Bay, South-Kivu, Congo - kab_092012_11.1m | ecosystem: Environmental > Aquatic > Freshwater > Lake | place: Democratic Republic of the Congo... | reverse complement strand
TCTCATCGTACCCGGCTGCCGTCTTGCCGGTGCTCGCCAGCAGCGCGTCGAGTTCTCTGCGCAGCACCAGCTCCCGGATTGAGTCGTCGGCCGCTTGCGCCGAGTCCGCTTGGATCGCCAGTGCAACGTGGGGGTGGCGGATGGACCTGAGTTCGGCCAGACCAGCTTCGGTCGCTGCGGCGTCGCCTGATTCGATCGCCGCCGCGACCTGGTCAGCGAGCTGGTTGGCGCGCGCCTCGGTACGACGCCGGTCAGCCTCACGCAGGGCGGCCGGAGTAGCGCCCACCACGACGCGGTACGCCTCGCCATGGAACCGGTGTACCGTCCTCAGCGCCCGCCCGTCCTGTTCGAGCAGCTCGGCATGGCCGTCATGGAAGACGGCCAGGACCCGGAGCGGCGATTCACTGACCACCGTGAGCCCCGTGATGCCGTGGGGCACATCGGTGCAGTCCGCCGGCGCGCAACGCCCCGGAAGCCACGTTCTGAGAAACCCGTCGTCTCGGCCAGCGGTCAGCAGTGACTCCCCGGCCAGGGCGGCGGCGTACCACTCGCCGGTGTGGGCTTGCCTCACCGTGGTGTGTCGACGCTGGAGATCGTGCTGAACCAGCTCTCCACCACTGCCGGCGTACAGAAGCACTCGGCCGGCCTCCCAGTACAGCAGGCGCACAAGCCCGTGACAGCGGGGCGGTGCGATGGCCTCGTCGGAGCCCACCCGCCGTCCTGTCGTCACATCCCAGGTCGACAACTCACCGCGTGTCGTCAGTCCCACCGCGGTACCGTCCACAAGACAGAGGGCACAGACGACGGAGCCGCGGGTCTCGAGTTCCACCGGGGCACCCGCTTCGTCCGCACGCCACAGGTGACAACCGCCAGTGGTGTCCGACACCAGCAGCAGCCCGTCAGGCCCAATCAGGACATCGAGCGCCGCGGGACCCGTGTAGACAGGTTCGGCCGCTGCCGGTCGCCCGGAGTCACCGGTCGGCACACGATCGCCGCAGTGGATGCGGTATACGCCACCTCGGCGCGTGCCTGCCGCAAGCCACGCCTCCCCATCGGACCGGGACAATGCGTAGACGCTCTGGCCCATGGGCAGGACCAGAATGGTTGCCACCTCTGTCGTGCACGGATTGGCCGCGTACACACCGGGGTGTTCGCCGCCAGCGCCCATGAAGACCACCTCGTCCCGGTTCACCGGCCACCTCCGTCTGCGGGTCTCGGGCCGAGTGGCCCCATAGCGATGAGGCCCTTGGCGCCGTTGGGCCCTGAGCGGCGTGGAGCGATGCGCGGGGGGCGACGGTGGGGCGGTACTCGGTGGTCTTCCGGTGACGAACCTGGTGCTCCCAGTTCAGGCCTAGAGGGAGGGAGTCCATCCGAGGTCGTTCCCTGCTTCGGGCCAGGATCCCTGAACCGCCCGGACAGGCCCAGTACATGCTCGGCCCGGCGGATGGCCGCCTCTGCGTCTTCCCTCAGTCTGACCGCCGCAGCCGCGTAGCTCAGTGCTGCGTCTTGGGCGTCGTCATACCTGCCCCTCGCTTCGTCGACAGCGCGGATCCGGGAACGGTGGCACGCCACCGTTCCTGCCTGGCTGCGCCGCCGCTGGATTTCGACCTCGATCAGAGGCAAGGCGGCTCGGAGGGAGCTGACGCTCGCACGGATCATCCCCTCCAGATCCCGCTTCTCGTCGTACCGGTCGATTGCGCGGGGATCCCGTGCACTGACGTCGGGAGGTACCTCGGGCAGGTAGGCCAGCAGGTTCTCCAGAGTGTCTGCCAAGTACACCAGGCGGTCGATGTCGTTCCGTACCCGCTCCTCGTCGAAGCAGGCCCTGTCTGCGTACGGGTTCGTGGCATACGTCGTCATGTCACCCTCCGCTCCCACTGCCGCGTGCGATGGCCTGGAGTCTCGCTTGTGCCTTCTCGGACGCGTCCTTTGCGGCCGCGGCCCGGTCAGCAGCCTCTCTCAGGAACTCGATCCCCTTGCGGAGTTCGGCATGGACCTTGGCCAACTCGTTGGCGGTCTCGTTCGTCGTCACCTTCCCCTCCGCCGATCCCACCTTCTCCATGTCTTTCGAGTCTGACTCCGAGTGTTCCTTCAGTTCGCGGCCAAGAGCATCGGCCCCTTCCTGAACACCCTCCAGATCAGAGTTTTCCGTCTCGAACACGCTCTCGGTGACGTCCCGGGCTGCCTCCATGGCAGCCTCGACCGCATCAGCCCCATCCGATGTTCCGCCCAGCTCCAGACGAGTGTCCCTGACGGTCTCGACGTCACCGGCGACCCGCTCGAGGTCCTGCTCCTTCTCCTGCAGGTCGTCCCCTGAGCGGTCGACCATCTCGGTGTACTCGTTCCGGCTCCGCAGACCAGTGCGACGATCCATGGCTGTCACCCTCCGACTGCGTTGTTCACGGTTGCCTCTTCGAACTGCGCGAGCGCGCCGTTCGCGTCTGCCAGGATGCGCTCAATGTCCTCCTTGGTTACCCTCTCGATGCCTTTCACCAGCTCGCTGCGAACCGCTGCGAGGTCGGGGCCGACCACACGCGCGTCCGCCTCGTCGGGCAGGAGATACCGGTACGGCCCACGGACAAACGCCCCGGCGATCTCCGCCAGGCTCCCAGCCAGCCGACGCGTCTCTGCGGCCAGCTTTCCCGCGGTGCCGGCGACCGCGGTGCTGCGTGACCCGGCCACGGCAGCGGCCAGACGATGAGAGGCAGAGGCGAGTCGCTCCTCCGTCCGGGCCAGTTCGTCACCGCAACGCCCGAATGCCTCGGCCAGTTGCGCCAGCTCGCATGCCCACCGGGCGCGGGTCCCCTCGACGAACCACGTCTCCCGCTCGATCGCGGCGCGCAGCGTGGGACCGTCAGGCGGAGTCAGGTCGAGGATGTCGCGGAGGTTGGGGACACGAATGCGTACGGGACGGACATAGCCCTCCCCGAAAAGGAAGGCCTCCCCGACACCCAGGAGTGCCAGCCCCTCGTAGCCGGCGGAGTCCAGGAGCATCGAGTCCGAGGTGAGCCTGCGGTCATCTGGAGCGGTCTGCCGGAACGTGATGTGGGTTGCGGTTGCCTTCAGGACGGAGTCCGCAATATGGGTGGGGTGCTGGTCGCTGATGATCAGCCCGATACCAAGGCCACGCAGCTCTACGAGCATGCGGCATATCAGATCCGAGACGGACGCAAGCGGGTCGGGACGCTCTCCCGACTTGCGACCCCCGACAGACAGCACAGAATGTGCCTCTTCTATCAGGATCAGGAACTTGAGCTTGCCCGAGCAGGGAGGCTCTCTCCTGGCTTCCAGGAGGATGAGCGTAAGGAGGAGGAGCACCAGCAGGCATCTCGGGCCATCCGGGACTCTGTCGAGCTCTAGCACAGTCCAAGTGTGGAGCAGTTCGCGGATGCCGGGGATACTCACGCGAGCCTGGGTGGCTCTGCCGACCGATCTCTCCGTCATCTCGGCTACGCGCGTGTCTATGGCGCCTAGGACGTTGCCCTTGACTTCGCGATCATACGTTCTGCGGTCCAGCAGCTTCCGAACATACGGAACGACGTCCGCCAAGGTGGCTGCCTTGTTCCCTTGCGCCGCGTTGCGGATGGTGTCGTCCAACCCTCCCCCCAGTAGGGAGTGCAACGGACCGTCCATGTAGATGGCGGCCTCGAAACAGGCCAGGAGTGTGTCGACGAGTTCCTCCGTGGAAACGTGGCTGCATGGCTCCAAGCAGTTGAGTCGGAACGGAGAGATGCTCTCACCGACCGTGTAGACCCTGACCTTGTTGGCTCCGCGGCGGCGGCGTGCCGTAGCTCTGACGCGAGCAGTGAGGAGCGCTCGGTATTCGGTTTTCCGGGTCTCGATGACCAACCAGGGCACTCCGATGGGCATCAACTGATCGAGCAGCCCCATATTGAAGGTCGTCTTTCCCGAACCGCTCTTGCCGAAGACAGCCGCGTGTTTCGTCAGATCGACGGTGCGTACCCCGTAGGCTCGAGGCCTAAGCGCCCCACCCACAGCGGTCTCTGTGTCGTACCCCAACACCACGGAGTCACCTCGCGTGGGCTCGGGCGGATCGCTGCTCCTCCACATGCAGCTCGTCGGACAGGCGCCCGCGACCGGGGCCACCAGCAGGTTCCGCAGCTCCGAGGCCGACGCGACACTCACCAGGTCGGCCAAGCCCCTCTGGCCGGCAGCTTCGGACCCCGCGCCGGTGGTGTCCACTCCGCGGGCAAGGGCCAGTCTTCCGTCCCGGACGGCGGCACGAAGGGCGCCAACCTGTTCTTCTGATCGGCATGGTTCCAGGGCGTAGCTCCCCCCCTCGAACGCCGACTGCCCGACGAGGGAGGCGATGTGTACCGACGTCTCCGGGCGTCGAGCCAGGACCACAAGGCCGTAGGCCAACTGGGGGGAGCGGAGGGCCTCGGCTGTCGCACGCGCGTCCCTCAGCACGGCGTCCGCCATGGGGTCAGCCTGCTGGAGTAGCGGCACCGTCTCACTCGTCGGTCCATGGCTCCCAGCCATGTCTGTGCCAGCCAGGGGGTGGCTCAGCGTGACTCGGGCGCATCTCTCTAGCCAGTCCGTGAAAGCCGTGTGCGCACGGACGAGTTCGGTGGCGTCGATGGGTACTACGGACACGCAGATGGCCACAGGCTCATCCGTCGAGCCCAGGCAGCGATCGATGGCCAGCCAGTCGTTCCCCGCTCTGGCTGGCTCGAATGGGTGCACGATCCGGTATGGCTCCCCCACAGAGGGGTTGAGGTCAGGGGCCACAAGTGGCCGGAAGGTCGATACCCTCTTGACGATCCGGCACCCGCGCCGCAGCCTCTGCCACGGAGCGGCCGGGGCGTCGACGCACTCCACCGGGTAGTAGATCCTCAGCGGCCCGTGTTCGATCCGGCTCCGGATGACCGCGATGTCCTCCCGCTTGTCAGAGGTAGCGCGCAGATACACCACGAGACGGTCCTGACGCCTCAAGGAGCGAGGTCGTGGATCAGCGATCAGCAGGAGAGAGAGACAGCATGAGTCAGGGACCAACCCATGGAGGAGCTGCACGAGCCCGTCGAAGGCGGCAGCCACAGACTCGCAGACATGCCCATCCCCCATGGCCAGGTACCGGGGGTCGCAGCGGTCGGGGATCGCCCGCAGCCGGTACGTGACGGAGTGCACACGGGCCGTCCGCCGGACCGCCCGGGCCCCGCGGCCACGGTGCCGTCCCGACCCGCCTCCTGGCGGGCCAGATTGTCCGCCAGACCCGACGTCTGGCTTGCGGGGCTGTTGGGGTGTCGTCGACATCGTGGTTCCTCCTACTGCTGGCTGGCGTTCCCGGAGGCGTCGCCCCCAATCCCGTACTGACGGGCCAGGAATGAGGCGTAGTCGCCACAGGCCGGGCAGTGCGGGACACGCTCCGCGGCCACCCCGTACGACCGGCAGACCCTGAGGCCGTCAACGCCGCAGCCCAACGGCTCGATTCCCTCGAAGGGGGTCCCCGCTTCCCGGCGGTTGAGCCAGATGTAGCGGTCGGCGGCCAGATCTTGGTCGAGCGAACGGAGGGTGGTCTGCCTGCCGCGGAGCAACTCCTGCAGGCAGAGCCTGGAGGTCATCTGGGAGATGGGGCTGATGTCGATGGCCAACCCGGGCTCGACAGGAACGGGCCGGTCGGTATATACGAGCCCGGCCGCCTTGGCTTGGGTGAGGCTGGATACCTCTGTGTCTTCCTGGGTGCTGAGAAGGAAGCACTGGTAGCAGGGCGACACCCCGGGCCTCACTCTCAGGACCTGGCCACCGTATGCCCGCCGCCATGCGCCGCTGAAGATGACCGTGCGCCCCTCTTGGAGACAGATCTGGTTGACCAGCAGTCGGCACTCCCTGCTGTCGGCCGTACAGACGACCAGAGAGGCCTGGCGGACGAGCTCGCGGACCAGGCCAATGGTCTCGCCGCTCACGGCTGTCTCGAACGTCCGAACATTGATGTAGGGGTTCTTCGAGCGCGCGAGATCCGCCATGACCTTGGTCTTGTAGCGGCCAAGGTCTCTGATGTCGGCCTGATGCCGACAGACGTTGTGGAGATCGAGTCGGTCGTGGTCCAGGAGGAGGACATTCCTGATGGCGGACTTGACCAGGTCCATCAGCACCGAGGAACCGATCGAGCCCAGGGCGATGACCAGCACCCACAGATGCGCCAACCAACCGACCTCCAGAATCCCCGCGAAGGGCAGAAAGAGGTCCGTCTCCAGCGGAATGAGACGGACGCTGTCTTCGGCCCACCCCGAGTCATGCCTCACGGCTCCCCGGACCCTGGCCCGACCCCCACACGGCAGTCTGAACCAATCCCCTTGCGGTGCAGACGGGCGGTTGTCCTGGCCGACGACAAGGCGAACGGTCTCGGACCCGTGCCGTGGCCACGACTCTGGCTCGGCGCCGGCCATCTCCTCATCCCAGACGACGACGCCAGGGATCGTGCGCGGAGCGGCGTGGTCGCCCATGGTAGTGTAGACATCGTCGATCTGACGGAAGCACACGTCTCTGCCGGCCTGGCCTGGACTCGCGCTGGCTGCATCTCCTGCTGGTATGACGATCATCTGTGACCTCCTTGTGTCAGTCCCCGTGGCCCGACCACCTGCACCCCAACCGCCGGGAGGCATCACCAGGCAGGGCCAGACCCGCGACCCGGGCCAACGCGGTCCGGCATGGCGACGTGCAGCGGGCAGGACGGCATCACGGCGCTTACGGAGAAGTCTTCCGGCTGGAACTGGAGCGTGTCCGAGTCTGCCTGATCCTTCGGTACTACCTCAAGCCGGTGTGTCTTTGGGCTCATCTGCAGCACCCGGTCTGCGCTCGCTCGTCCCTTGGAGAGGTCCTTTGCCATGTCCAGGATCTTCTGCCTCTCCCATTCTCTCTCGAGGTCCATCATCGACGTGTCCTCCTTCGGTTCAACGGAGTCTGGTCCCCTGACGGAAGAACTCGGCGATCGGTACCCCCGTCGCCAGGTGCTCTTCGTAGCCTTCCACCCAGATGGCGGCCTTGCACATCGCGACTGCGTAGCAGCATGTGCAGTCCCACTGGTCCCGTTGGTGATGACATAACTCAGTAATGCCCATCGAGTTACCGCCGAGTACGTGGAAGTCGTGCGAGGTCCCGATGGTGTGGAGTGGCCGGCCGTCATGCATGGGGAGGACTTCGGGTGACTTCACGAAGAGTCTGGGGATCACGAGTGGGGAGTTCGGCGGCAGGTGGAGCCAGAGAAGGTAACGCCTGCCAGAAGCCGACTGGCACCAACCCTCGAAGTCCCCACTGCACCACGACTTGTCCTTCCACCTGAACGTATACTGGGGGAGGTACTTGGACATGATCGCGGTCTGGGTCTCGATGAGCTTGGCGGCACCAAGACCGAGTGGCACCAACGACGTAGGCCATTCGGGTGGCAGACGGAAGTAGGTGAAAGACGCTTCACTCACAGTGTGCCCCTCCCCGGTTGTGCCGCTCACGCTCAGGCTGGTGCATGCCCGGGTGGGTGGAGTCCTTCTGGCTCGGTCCGCCGCGGTGCGAGGTTACGCCACCATTGTCGATGGCGGGGGATGATGGCCCGGCGGAGGAAATGGCCTGACTGCTGCGCCTGGATCCCATCACCGGCCGTGTGCGGTCTTCCCCCGCGGTCAGCCCTTGCGAGCACGCGACCTCCCCTGCACGCGCGAAAACGTCGCAGAGGTGGTGAGCCCTACTCTGGCCAACCACCTCGTCAGTGATGTCGATCGTCTCGCCACCAGCCGGACCGACCAGCACAGCCACGGGCCGCGACCATTGGGGTGCGCGGTAGGCGACCTTCACCGTTGCCCGGTCGATGGGGACCTCCACGATAACCACGGGGCCCTTCTCGACCACCCGGACTCCTCCCCGCACCTCGGAGGGGAGTGTGCGGATCTGCCGCTCGATGCCCTCCAGGCTCTGGCACCCGTCGGTGCTCCCGAGCGGACCGTCGACAAGCTGCGAGGATCCCCGACCACGGGCGACATGGCCGTCCGCCATGCGCGACATGACACCCGTGGCCACGAGATCCCCCCGGATCGGGCTCTCGGCATCCAAGACGCGGAACTGGCAGGCAACGAGGACGATCTGGTCGCCACGTCCGACGTAGACGTACGGGTGCACGGACCACCCCTGCTGGTCCGGCTCCGCCTCGCCCCCGCCGGATGTCATGATGATCTCGATGAGCTGCGGCCCGGCCCAGCGCCTCACGATGGACTGGGCGCTGGCCCGGTCCTGGCGACTGGGCAGAGCCAAGGCGAGCCCTGGGTGTGTGTGCACCCGGCCGAGGTAGACCATGCCGTAGAGGCGGTAGAGCAGGTCGCTCCAGACCTGGACGTAGGCCGGGTCCTCCTCGAAGTGCGCCGGTCGCCGAACAGCGGTTGGTGACGGCGGCGACGCCAGCGCGACCACCGGCTGGCCAGTGGCCGTGAACCAGCCATGGAGAAAGACGCAGGTCTCGTCCTCTCCGGCGCTCGCGACGGTCTCCCGGATGAAACTCAGTTCCGACGCGAAAATCGTGATCTTCGGCGACCGTCCTGCGACTTCCCCCGCCCGAGGGGGTTCCCACCGGGGCCACCCGCGGGCGGACGACCGCCGCCAGCGGAGTGCGGACAGCCCCCGACGCAGCTTGGCGAGGGTCCGATGGAGTTCCTTTGTCTGTGTTCTTCGCATGCCTGCCCTCCTTGTCTGCGTGCCGCCCGGACGACAGCCCCTCGGCCATGCCCTGGCCAGGGCGGGTGGCCAAGGGCTCGCCAGGAAACCGCCTACCGGCATCCATGTACGCCGGTAGTAGCCTGCTGGTCCCTCTGCTCACCCGTCACGTCGGGGGCTTCGGAGGAGGCCGTCTCCCTTGTGGTGTCGCTTGCCTCTGACGGACGACCGGGCGTGGCGGCATCCGCTGAGTGGCCAGGCAGAGCCGCGAGGTGTGCCGCCGCTGCGCCAGGGAAAGCACGCCGGCCACTGGGCGACATCAGGATGCGGGTCAGGGAGACCTCGTAGTTCCCCTTGTCCACGTAGAGTGTCGCAGTTGACTGGTCCACTCCGGCCAGCCTGATCCGACGCCACTGCGCCTCCCTGTCCTGGGGGGGCGCCACGTACTCGGCGAAACGCGCCCTCCCGGTGAGGGGATGGACGGTATTGCTGGTCATGTAGAGCCCTTCCTCCAGCTTCATGAGCGCCTGCTTGGTCAGGCGCACCAAGAAGCACAACGGGGCGGAGGCAGCATCTTGGGGGCACGCTGCGCCAGTCCGGGGCGAGTCCGAACCCGTGGGAGCACTCGGAGCGTCTCGTTGGGTGCTCGACGGGGCTCCATCCAGCGCCGTGAGCTCACTCGGCAGTCCATGGGTCCTCGATGCCAACTCAGCGGCGGATGCCTCCCAGTCCTCCCGCGACGCGAACACGGCGCAGTTCCGTTGGTCGACTTCGACAGCCCGGATGCGCTCCCACTGCTCCCCTCGTTCGCTGAGGGGCGTCACATGCTCGGCGAAGAACGGCCTCGTGGGGGACAGGCCGACACCACTCACAAGGTAGTCCCCCGGCCCCAAGCCCATCAGGAAGCTCTTGGTCAGCCGGCCCGATCCCATCTCCTGCAGTCCCATCGTGTCACTCCTTCTGTTGTGGCTCCTGAATCGACTCCCGCCTGGCCAACGTTGGCCTAGGGCGATCCGGTCGTGTGAGCCGCCGCTGACAGATGGTCTCTGGCCTGGGACTTCCTCGTAGCCCTCACCGGTGCGGTCTTCAGGACAAACCGTGTCCCGCAGTCCAGGCACTGGGCGTTGAAGCGTGCCCGTCCCACTCTGACCTTCACGCCGCAGCCACACTCATACAGGGCAAGTCTCGATCTCCCCGCCGGGCGGACGGGTCCAAAGGGGGTGTCCGGGACGGTCACTCCATGCTTCGAGAGGAGCGTGTGGAAGGGAGTCGGGCCGACTGCAATCCTCTGGCAACCTCGGCTGTCGACTACCAGCCCCAGCTCGATGGCCTTGTCCCGGAACTCCCTGTTGTGGTAGTTCCAGCTGTTGGGGCTCGGCGGCGAGCCGTGGTACTGCTGCCATGAGTGGAGAGCTTCGTGGAGCAGCGTGGCCAGGACAGTCCAGTATGGGTCTCCGGTCAGGTGGCATCGGCTGACTGTGGTCTCGTCTTTCAGGCCAAGGCCGTTCCGGCCATAGCGGAAGGTACCGAGGGTAAACACGGAGGTGACATCGATCGCGATCGCTGGAGTCCCGATGTCGAGTTTAAACTCCACGATCATCCTCTCCGCCCATATGTGGAGGTCGGCGGCCGCCTTGCCAAACTGCCACTCGGCGTCCAGGCTGATCTGGTGTTGGCGGAGCTCGGTGTTGATCTTCTCGGCCACGACGTGCTGCATCTGTGGGACTCCCGAAAGCCATCACCGCAGGTCGAGGGGCGAGACCGACGGGGATCCGTCCCCCACCCGCTGTTCCCGCCGCAAGCCAGACAGCGTGACCGGGCGAGGCACACCCACTGCGACTGCCCCTGACTCGGCTCCGGAGCGGTCACTCCTAGGTCGGTCGGCACTTCCCAGCCGTCGGCCGTCCCGTACGAGAGGCTGTACCCATCTGCTGATGCTCATCTGAAGAGCCGCCTGTTCGCGCATCCGCTCCTTACTGGGGAGCGTTGTTGAGCAACGCGGGGCCTAGTGCAAGCGCCGTGCCAGGCCCGTACGCCGGGCATAGTCACGGCGCCAGAACCAAGGCTCTATTGCCGGGACGCCATGTGAGCCGTAACAACCACAGGCCGTATTGGCTAGAGCCATTCTCGGCGGAGACGCAAAGAGAAAAGGAGGGGCGACGAGGAAGGGGGGGGGAAGGCCATATCACGGTGGTCGAGCCACAAGAGCCACACGGGCCACGCGTGGCTCGACATGAGCCACGCGATAGGCCACACGGTGGCTCAACCGGAGGGCGCAGGCGGCGCTATGGTTCTTCCCCGACGCAGAAACGGAGAAGGCAGGCGTGGGACCGTACTGAGAGTCACTCGGGCAGGCGGGTCTCGGGATCCGCTGGGGCTAGGGGCGCCAGGCTGTACGTGGTACCACCTCCCCGCTCTGTCGGCTTGTGCTGCAGCAGGACCCCCTCGTCCCGCAGCGTCCTAAGGTCACGGGAAGCGGTCCTCTGGGGGGTCCCGGTTGCGTCTACGTAGGCGGCCCTGGCGAACCTGCGCCCGTTACCGCCAAGGTGTCGAGCCACGGCCATCCTCTCGCTTGGGGTACTGCGGGGCCAGTGGACCGGTTTCGGTGCCGGTTCGGGTGGGATGGGGACAGGGGTGGACGAACCCGAGTCCGGAATGCAGAGCGGGCTGCCTCCCTCCCCCACGGCGAGCCATCTCTCGATGGTGTTCTCGATCTCTCGAACGTTACCCGGCCATGGGTACTCCGTCATCCGCAGGATGTCGCTCTCCGTGAAACCGGGGATGGTCTCACGACCGAGTCGCTGCGTCAGCCTTCCGAGAGTCGATTGGGCCAACAGGACAACGTCCTCGCCACGTTCCCTCAGCGGGGGCACCCTGCATTCGAGCGCCTTCAGCCGGTACCACAGGTCTTCGCGGAAAGTCCCTTCCCTAACCGAGGCTTCCAAGTTCTGGTTGGTGGCAGCCACGATCCTCACGTTCGCCTGCCTGATCGTTGTCTCGCCGCATCGCTGGTACTCGCCTCTCTCGACCACCCTCAGAAGCGCCACCTGTACCTCGGCGCTGGCTGTGGCGATCTCATCAAGGAACACGGTTCCACCCTCGGCGGCCTCGAAGACGCCGGCCCTCTCCCGGCCCGCGCCTGTGAACGCGCCCTTGACGTGCCCAAACAGGTCATCCGCAAGCAACTGGGCGCCAATGGCGCCGCAGTTGACCGGGTGGAATGGGCTACTGGCCCGCCCACTGCACACGTGGATCGCGCGGGCCACCAGTTCCTTCCCGGCGCCGCTCTCGCCGAGAATGAGTACGGTGCCACGAGCCTTCGCGTACTTCATCACGAGGTCGCAGAGCCTCAGGAAGGCGTCCGACTCCCCGAGCATCGGCCAATTGCTCCCGAGCTTGCGGTTGATCTCGTCCCGAACACGGATGAGCCTCTGCCGCTCCTCTTTGCGCAAGGGTGCGGGGGCGGCTACGGCAGGTGATCGACCACTCGCTGCGGGCAACGGGAAGGCGGCTCGTCGCTGGCTGGCGGCAGCACTGGCGGTCTGTAGCGCAGTGCACTCCGCAGGGAATCCGACGGCACCCGCGCGGGGCCTCCTGTGTCTCTCTGTGACGTCCGCCGAGTGACGAGACCGGGGCCCGCCTCCGTTCTGACCGCGGGAGGCCGCGAATGCCGGGGACAGACGCCTACCGCAGATGTCGGCCCCGGCGCCCGTACGGAGCAGCAGACTGGCGGTCGCGTTCTTGCCAAGAATGGCGCCCGCCAGCACACGTTTGTCGGGGAACAGCTGCAGAGCGCGGATGATCCCCGGCCGCTGGTCGGGCGCCAGCGCCCCGAGCCTGTCGACAAGTGCTTCCGCCGCTTCGGGCTCACCCGTTCTGGCAAGGGCTTCAGCCACGTCCTCCTCCAGAGGGATGCGCCCCATCGCCTTGGTGAGGATAGGCATGCCCTCTGCTCTCCCGAGTTGCCCCAGCGCGATGGCGGCCTGTTCCCGGACCCCATCGTCGTCATCCTCCAGCAGTCTGCAGAGAGCCTTCGCGTCCTGGAAACCGAGTCTGCCCAGTGCCCGAGCGGCGGCGCCTCGGACCAGTGCAGAGCCGTCAGAGAGAAGCGCAGCGAGGAGAGGAATCGCGGACTTGGCCTTCGCCCCCCCGAGTGCCATGCATGCGCCCGCTCGGCGCAGTGGTTCGGGGCAAGCCAGGAGAGCGGTCACCCTCTCGACGGGCAACGGATCCATCGTCGCCAGGACTCCAGCCGCCCATCGGTTCGTCTCGGCCCTCGGTAGCGCGTTCGCCAGGGCATCCAGCACAGCCGTCCCGCCGGATGCGAACCACCTGGCGTCGCAGCTTGCCTCGACGCCGCCCATCAGTCCCTCGACGTGAGCCGCGTTGGCGATGGCCGCCCTGGCCTCGACGCTATCTGCCCTGCGGAGGGCGAACACGGCGGCCCACCTCACCCCCGAGTCCGCATCGCCAAGGGCCCTGCACAAGACCGGGACGGCTTCCCCGGCACCGACGCTCGCGAGAGCAAGTGCCGCGCTCCTACGGACGTCCGGGTCCGGGTCACAGGAGAGGGCGTCCATGAGGGCAGGCACCACGCAGTCCAGGCCCGGGGGCAACGCGGCGCCGCCTCCGGTCGGACATGCGCGGCCAGGCAGTGACCCATCGGCGATGCCCGTCAGGACCATGGCAGCGGTGACGTCGCTCCCCGCCATGCGTGAGAACAGCATCGCGAGGAGGTCGACGCACACCTCGGTCCCACGTCCATCCCTCCCTGTTGTTGCCGCTCCGGCGAGCTCAGTTCCCACTGCATGCCTGAAGGCCTCCCGCACAGCTATCTCCCCAAGGACCAGGGCACAGTGCGCGCGTACCAGAGCGTTGGGGCAATCCCGCAGGAGCTTGGCCACAGGCACGACGGAACTGGCCGATGCGCTCTGGCGGAGCCCGGCCAGCGCCGCCGTCTGCACAGACTGCTCGGCGACCTCGGCCAGCTCAACCAGGCAGGCGACGCTCTCCCGTGCATCCAGCCAACCCAGGGCTCGAGTGGCTGCGGCGCGACAGACGCCATCCGCATCTGAACGCGCCATCTCCATGAGACACCCCAGCGCATCTCGCACCCCCAGTCGGCCGATCGCCTCAGCCGCGGCAGATCTGGCGCCCGACTCAGTGTCGGACAGCGCCTGAACCAATGCCGGTACGGCCTGACCACAGATGAGTTGGGTCAAGGCGTTGACCGCCTCGGCACAGGCCTCGCAATCGTCTGCCCCCATACCCGCAGGCAAGAGCGGCCGAAGAGACTCCGTGACCACGCTCCCGAGATCCGTGGACGTTGCGTCGATGGCGTCCCATCCGAACAGATGGCACTTCTCCATCGCCCCGACGCAGGACGCCCGACTGAGGAGGGCCAAGGCCGATCGCCTGGCGTTCCCGTGGCCACGGCTGGCGGCCCAGACGACGGTGGCAAGCACCTCCGGCGTGGCCAAGTGACCCAAGGCAACGGCCGCAGACCGACGGACAGGCGCGCCAGGGTCACGGAGGGCTGCCGCGATCGCGCCGACGGTTTCAGATTCCACGACTCCATGCAGCCCGCCGATGACGTCCACCTTGAGCGACGGTGCGGCTCCGTGCAGGGCCTCGACCATCGCCGCAGGACGTGCCCGGCCGAGCCTGCGGAAGACGCTGCGAGGGCAGGCACCGGGGGATGCACGGAAGGCCGTCGCGAGGCACTCGTCGGCGGCGCCGGTCTCGGCAGAGGCGAGGGCCTCCAGCACAGACGCGAGAGGCGGTCCGGTGATCCCCGACTGCGCGGCAGACACCAGCGCCGCGATCGCCGGCCCACTCCGGATGTCCGCCAGTACGCGGGCCGCCAAGTCCGCGGCCAATGCGTCTTCCCCAAGCACGGTCGCCGCCAGTCCCTCGACCACCTGTGTGCTGCCAATGCAGCCGAGCGCGTGGCCGGGCTCCCACGCGTGCGGCCACCCGCTGCCATTGCGGAAGTCGGCTAGCAGCATCTCAACCACGCTCGCCGTCTGGAGCCGAACCGCCCAGCGGAGCGCCTCTGCGGGGTCTGAGGGAAGCAGCCACTCCACCACGCGCCGCCCGAGCCCCGGTACCCCTTCCTCCGCGACCTGGACCGCGAAGGCGGCTATCTCATCCCATACCGGGGTAGCCCTCTCGACATAGGACCACAGGAGTGACGGCAACTCGTCCGGGCGCTCGCTGACGCACTCCAGCAGACGTTCCGCTAACGCGGTTCCAGCCAGGAACTCGAAGAACTGCTCATGAGCGAATGTGTACCGACGGGGCCCGGCGGCACAGAGAACCCCCATTCGTGTGAGGTCTTCGACAAGCTCCGCGGCGGCATCACCGTCGCCAACGAGAGTCCGAGCCTGGGCCGTAGTCACCGGGACACTATGGCCAGACCGACTGCAATCCCCGGCTTCAGCCATCGCCAGGCATAGCTGGCCCGCCTGCAACCTCCGCGGCCCGCCCGCAGTGAACAGGGGCACCTGCCCATAAGCGCTAACTAATTGAGCTTGCATCTCGTCTGCCATGGCGTTATCGTTCTCTTGGTTGCCGTATCAGCAACCCGGAGGCCGGCATACGGTGAACGAAGACTGGGGCCTGCTGCTG
>Ga0172375_10007210_pt1 | contig 15287 bp, 11 predicted proteins | sample LakKiv1m_FD_114537 | JGI IMG/M metagenome (GOLD analysis project Ga0172375, IMG submission 114537) | Freshwater microbial communities from Kabuno Bay, South-Kivu, Congo - kab_092012_11.1m | ecosystem: Environmental > Aquatic > Freshwater > Lake | place: Democratic Republic of the Congo... | reverse complement strand
GGTTGCTCGTGCAAGCACCGCCCACTTCTCTCTGACCGATTATTCCGACAATCCTGCCCGAAAGGTCAATCTATTCCGAAAATCTCACCCCGTTTCCGTCCATACTATCCGGCTTTCTACACCCCTCGCGTGGAGGGGCCTTTATGCTCTTTTCGACACAAACCCTTCTAACCCCAGTAGTAGTGGTAGAAGTAATAGTAGAAATCGCTCGAGTTGCTGTAGTTCGCAGTGTTCACGTCTATGCCGTGCCCAAAGGCAGTAAGGTACGCACTGGTGATAGTGGCTCCCATCCCCAGAGCCTTTACCACATTGGAGATCGGCGTCGTATTCTGGCTTCCGGAATAGTTGTACATGTAATATCCCACCGCCTGCATGGTGTAATAGGCGTTATACCACTTGGCGGTCCCTTGTGTTTCATACAGATACCTGTAACCCGCGTCCATCCAGGACAGATAAGTGTTTGAATCGCTCGCAACATAGCTTTTGTAGCTTGCGGAGAGCGAGCTGAAAGTCTTCGCGCAGTGCCAGCTCCCGCTGTAGTAGCTGTACCACGGATAAATGAAATTGCCGGTGTAATAGGCCAATGCCTCTGTGGTGACATGGTGGTCGTCGTAATAGTGGAAGCCGTTTGCCTGGAAGTAGAAGATGCTGTGGCTCAGCTCATGGGTTACGAGGCTTCCATAGGACAGCGTCTGGTAGAACCACTGGGTCGTCGAAATGTCCAGGGTCTGCATGTTGTTTATGGCAAGGTAGACGTTCTGTCCGTCGGACTGCCCGCCCCATTGGCTTTCGTAGAACCAGATATCAATCTTGCCGGAGGGCGGAGTGTTCAGAGGACTTAGCTGGTCCCACCCCAGTCCGTACCATGCCCAAAGGTAGCTCCAATCGAAAAGGTCGAGGTACCACATCGCGTACGACCACCACGCGGTCTTGTCCCATGTGCCGTTCCAATCGAAGTGAAGACGCGTGTAGTCCATCTCCCAGACGATCTGTTCCGCGGAGGCAACTCCTGCCGCGGCCGACATGCAAAGGACGGCCGCTAGGGCCAGGACAACCCCCGCGGTCTTCTATTGTAGAGCCTTTCCCGTCATGACAAACCCCCGTATTTCCGAATTCTTCTTAACTTCTGGACACCCGTGAACCCGAATGATTCCCACCCGTGTATTTTTTCAGGGCGTTGAACCGAAGTCAATTGCAAAGTCTTTGCGGTAGCAACAATTCTCTTGGGAGGGATCGAGGAGCCAGGGGCAAAACGCCACTTGCTGAAAAACGACCCCTTGAGCCCCTCCACAGCCGTAATCGTCACCCAGGCGAAGGCAAGGGTGCAGGAAGTCGTAAAAAGTCTGGATTCAGTGTTCCGCTCGAATGACGTAGTCACTTTTTTGAATGAAACCCCGACTGGGAATTTTCGTGTTCCGTTGTGACCGCGATGTGCCGTGAGTTCACCCGGCTGAATAACTTCACCACCACCCCCTCTCATCCCCGCCAGTAATACTTGTAGAAATAATAGTAGAAATCCGCTGGATCACGGTAGTTCGCCCTGTTGACGTCTATGCCGTGTCCAAAAGCACTCAGGTAAGCATCCGAGATACTGGACAGGTTCCCGAGGGCCACGACCAGATTTGTTATAATTGATGTGTTCTGACTCCCCGTGTAGTTGTACATGTAATAACCCACGGCTTGCATAGTGAAATGGGCATTCTTCCACCGGAGGCTCTCAAAGTTCCCTTTAAGGTATTCGTCTCCCGCGGTCCACCAAGACAGGTAAGTGTCTGCATCCTTTGCCACCGCGTCTCTGTAATCTTGGGCAAGCCCGGAGAAGGTCAGCTCAGGGTACCATTTCCCATCTACGTACTTGTACCAGGGATAGATGAAAGAGCCCGTGTAATAGGCAAGATTTTCGGTGGTGAAATGGCGATCCTCATTATAGTGGAAGCCGTTGGCCTTGAAGAAGAAAATGCTGTGATTGAGTTCGTGGGTGATGATGCTCCCCAGCTGCCAGCTTTGATAGACCCATTTGTCGCCGGAAAGATCCAAGGGATCCATGTAGCGGGTGGATATCCACACGTTCTGACCATCACACTGGCCGCCCCACTGGCTGTCGTAGAACCAGATGTCTATTTTGCCTGTGGGTGCAGTGTTGAGAGGGCTAAGCTTATCCCATCCCAGTCCGTACCATGCCCATCGGTAGCTCCAGTCGAACACACCCAGGTAATACAGGGAGTACGCCCACCACGCTGTCTTGTCCCAGGTGCCGTACCAGTCGAAGTGGAGACGTGTATATTGCATCTCCCACACTACCTTTTCCGCCGCGGCGGGTACGACTGAGGCCGCCATCCCCAGAACGGCCGCGAGTGCCAGTATGACTCCGATAGTCCTCCATCTCGAGTACGTGCTCATAACACTCTCCCCATTTAGATTCATTCTGTTCCGTACGCTTCGCCGCGGCGGCCGCATTTCGATGAATCGCTGCAACCGCACGGGGCTCCCGTTCTTCTGCTCGGCAGAGCCTGAATTCCACTTCTCTCGCGCGCAAACCTGACCTGCAACTCGAGTGGTCAACCGTCACTCTGCCACGAGCCTCGACGCGCTGTTTCGACCTCCCTGCTCCCGGCCTTGACTTCTTGCCCCACTCCCTCGCAGGGCAATCTCGAAAAACCGGCACGCCAACCGCGTCTGCGCCTGCTGACTCTGAATCTGGATGGTTCCCCAGTGATTATTTTTCCAGGCCGAGGAAGCCAAGTCAAGCTCTTGAATTGCGGAATACAGACATTGTTCCGCCTCACGCTGTACAAACCGATCATCGTCATCCGGAGGCAGGCCACGTTGCCGGTAGGCATGTAGCCTGTCCAGACTTATTGCGACAATATCGAAATGTTGCAGAAAATAGCTCTACATGTTCATTAATTATGTTGCCAGTTGCCTGATAATTTTGGTATATTTATATGGTTATCACTCTGAGCCGACTATCGGGAGGCCTTAACTATGAAAATTCTCGGCGCTTTGCTCTCTCTCCTGTCACTAGCAGTCCTCTTAGTCCTTCCCGGAATTTCCCTGGCGGAAGAACAGGTGTTTCTTAACGGCAGACTGGTTGAGATCCGCCAGCACCTCGGGAACACCGTGTACGCTTACGATGCGTATCGTAACCCCATTTACGTTGCCACGAGCATACCGGGAATCGAGGGATCCCTCGAATACCGTGACAAGCATGGCATTTCCGTGGGCATTGGAGGCCCCGGCAACCTCCCCTGGGCTGTCCGCGGCACTTGGGGCGCCAGGGACTGACGGAGCAGCCGGCCCAGTCAAGCGCGGGGTTCCTATAAAAATGATCTCGCCACGTGAGCGTGTTGCCAAGCGCGCCGCGTTTCGATAGATTCTGCCCGAGACGCCGGCGCGCCCCGGGGTCGCTCTTGTTCAACCAGTTTTCACCCCCGGATAGTCCTGGTTTTCACAAATGGACCTAAAGAGTTCGGGAATTCCGGCAAGATGACACGTAACGCTGAAACAGGCTCCATCCGCAAGCAATGGGGATCCGCCATTCCGGTGGCGCTGGTCTTTCCCAATGATTACAGGATGGGGATGGCTAACCTGGGCTTTCAGTATGTCTATAAGATGATAAATTCTCATCCCGGGTTTCTAGCGGAACGTTTCTTCTTCCCTGATTCAAGGGCCGGAAAGAACCCCTGGGAGATCGCGCCTCTGTCCGAGGAATCGGGCAGGCCCCTGTCGGATTTTCGGGTCATTGCATTCAGCGTCCCGTTTGAAAACGACTATCCTGCCGTGCCCGCGGCTCTTTTGGCGGCAAGAATCGCTCCTCTTCAGAAGGACAGAGGGGCTCTGGATCCGCTGATCGTGGCCGGCGGGGTTTCGGTTTCAATGAATCCGGAACCACTGTCCCCTTTTCTTGATCTCGCCTTCATCGGAGAGATGGGCGACCCTCAGGACGGCACAAGTCTGCTGGAAGCCTTAGCCGAGGTGACCTCGGGAGGAAAGAATCGGTGTGTTCGGGGCGAGATACTGGACTCACTGCGGGAAGTGCCCGGCGTCTACGTGCCGGCCGGTTACGACTTCCGGTACAGCGCAGAGGGCCTCATCGCGGAGATAATCCTGCGTCCGGGCTTCCCATCCCGGGTTCGTGCGGTTAAGCGGGTTTCAAAGGAGGGCGAGGTTCCTGTTTCGTCCATGTTCACGCCCGAAGCCGAGTTTGGGGAAAGCTTGCTGGTGGAGACCAACCGCGGTTGCGGCCGCGGCTGCCGGTTCTGCGCGGGCGGCTGGATACATTTCCCCGTCCGATACGCGGCCAAGGATCGTTTTCAACTGCAACTGGACAGCGCAGTGGCCTGCGGAAAGACCATCGGGCTGATCGGCTCGGATCTGGCCCGCCATCCGCAACTCGTAGAAATCCTTTCCGGGATCGTGGAAAAGCGCGGAAGATTTTCGCTTTCTTCCATAAGGCCCGATGGGCTCACCCCGGAAGTAATAGACCTCATGGTCAGGAGCGGCCAGAAGACCGCAACCCTCGCTCCGGAGACTGCGTCGCCCAGGATGAAGAAGGTTATCGGCAAGGAAATCCCTTCCCAGCGGTTCTACGAGCTGGTCCATGACCTCGTGACAGCAGGCATTCCCAACATAAGGTTTTACTTCATGGTGGGGCTGCCCGCCGAGAAGGACGAGGACGCTGAGGCTATCATTGAATTTGTCAGGGAAAGCCGCCGAGTCTTTGTGGATGCCTCTCGCCCTCGCGGTAGAATCGGCAGGATCGCAATACAGCTCAACCCCTTCGTTCCCAAGCCCTGGACGCCGTTCCAGTGGTCGGTCATGGCTCAGGCCGCAATTCTGGAGAACCGCGTACGCATAGTGAAGCAAGGACTTAAGAGGATTCCCAATCTGGTTGTTCGGAGCGAATCCGTCCGTGAGGCGCTCGTCCAGGCTGTTCTGTCCAGGGGCGACCGCCGGGTGGCGGGAGCGATCCTGAAGGCAGCCCGGCAGGGCGGCAAGTGGACGGGAGTATTCAAGACCGAGGGAATTGATCCGTCCTTTTACGCACACCGCGTGAGGGACACCGCCGAAATCCTTCCCTGGGACGTGACGGACCACGGGGTAAGAAAAGAGACTTTGGCAAGGATATTTAACGCTTCGGAAGTATTTACTTGAGATTTCCCACCGGCGGGTTGTCATCGGCATCCGCCGGTTGCTCGGAAATAGGTGCAAGCAACCGCTTCCTCATCCGAATATTGAGCGTTTCTACAGACACTGAGAAAGCCATGGCAAAGTAGATGTACCCTTTCGGCACGTGATGACCAAAGCCATCCGCAATCAAGACGACGCCTACTACGACAAGGAAGGAGAGAGCGAGCATCTTGATTGTCGGATGGGTTCCGACAAATTGGCCTATCGCCGGAGCAAAGGCCATCATGAGGCCGACCGAGGCAATCACCGCAGCAATCATCACCGGGAGCTTATCAACCATTCCAACCGCGGTAATGATTGAATCGAACGAGAAGACCATGTCAACGAGGATGATCTGGATGATCACGGCCGAAAATCCCACTGTCTTCAGGTTCACTGCCTTGCCGGTTTCTCCTTCAAGCAAGTGATGAATTTCCTTCGTGCTTTTCCAGAGAAGGAACAGCCCACCTCCGATGAGAATCAAGTCTCGGCCGGAAATCTCCTGGTGCATGACGCTGAATAACGGTGCGGTAAGCCCGATGAGCCACGACAGCACGCAAAGCAAAGCGATACGCATAAACATGGCCAGGAAAAGGCCGAGCCGCCTCGCGAACTCATGTCTCTCAGCCGGGAGCCTGTCAACGAGGATTGAGATGAAGATGATGTTGTCTATTCCCAGGACGAGTTCCAAAGCCGTCAGGGTGACAAAAGCAATCCAGGCGTCGGCACTTGTTAGTAGTTCCAGCATCTTCAGCTCCGTGCCTCTCGGGATCACCTGCCAACAGCACGGATCTGGTACACTCCCCGGGTCCGGCACACCACAGTTCCTGACGTGTCCTTGAGTTCCGCCTCCAGGATGAATTCCGACTTGCCGTCTTGCATCGCCTCGGCTTCGATACGTCGAGCTTCCGGTTCCGGCAGGGTCAGTTCCGTGCTTACGTCGGTGAGCGCAGGCTTGAAGAACTGGATGGTCATCTCCTTTACGACAGGATAATACTTGGTGGGATCAAAAGACGTGAGCAGTATTGCTCCGCCGGGTATCTCCGCCAGAGTAAACAAGATACCGGCGTACATTCCTCCAAAGTGATTTTCGTTGCCTTTTAGGGGCATACTGAGTTTGAGGTAACCCCTCCTGATGTCCAGCACTTTCAGCCCCATTCGCCTGACGCATTGCACCTTGTTTTCGATTATATCCTGCAGAGCTTGGGCTGAAATATTCATAAGAAACTTCTCCTTGCGATTCATTGGGGGCTCTTCGAAACACGCCCCGCAACACTGTATGTAATAGTTGCCAGGTCAAGTCAAATGCTTTGGGGCAAGTCCGACCGGGTAATCCGGATTTGCCCTGAAAGTGATTCCAGTTCTCCCCTTCACCCAGGGTCTCTCGCAGCGGGAGAGGGTGCGAGCCGAGTCCCTTCTCCACGCGCGGAGAGTGTTGGGATGAGGCGTCTCATTTTGATCCCGACTTCCAATAACACCATTTCGCCGCCAAACAAGTAACTCCGCCTTGCCGGTCGCGTTCCTCCAGACCAAAGTCGGGTCATCCATTCTGAGCGAGGGACCTGTCAGCCTATCTGATCGAGGGCCGCCGGTAGAGCGAGGGTTTTACTCAGAAACGGGGTGCTTCGAGAAGAATCGAGCCCTTAGCGTTTTTGACTGACAGATTTTGGCGCACTGTGGTATGGTTCGTCCCCGACCGCTCGTCCGTCTTACTATGAACATCTTGACGGCTAAGGAAGGGCTCCGGCAAGCTTCATGGAGATTTCCGGCCACCATGAAGGTTTTTCGTTTCCTGCGGCGGAGCAAGGTACTCAAGCTTCCTGTGCCGGGAGATTTGCCATGAACGTGATATGGCTTCTTATTGCCGCGTCGTCTCTGATGGCGTGCTCCGGGTGCATAGCATTTCCGCGGCTGTTTCAGCAGCAGATCACGGTGGTGCCGGCTTCAGCCCCGGCGGCAGCGCCGCGCTTGTCGCCTCCTCCCTCAAGTTCTGGCCAGCGGTCGCTGTCTCTGGACCAGTGCATTGAAATTGCCAGGAGAAGCAACCCGAGTCTTGTAGCCGGGACTTGGGACGCACAGACCGCCCGGGCTCAAAGGAACGTGGCAGCGTCGGAGCGATGGCCCCAGATAAGCACACACGACAGTTACCGAAGTTACGTTCAGACGCAGAGGCTCCAACCAGCGCGTATAAACGCGGAACCCGGGATGTTCTCATCCAGCGTGGTTGCCCTGGACCTCGTCCTCAAGATGCCCATTTTCACGGGTGGACGAATCCGGAGCGAAATCAGCGCCGCGGAATTCCAGGCCCTGGCAGCGGAGAATCGCCTTGCCCGTACGTGGGAAGAGCTCATTTTCAATATTTCCAGCGCGTTCTACACCATCTTGGGACAGCGTCGCCTCATAGAGTCCCTGCAGTTTTCCCGTGACGTGCTCACCAAACACAAGCGCCGAGTTCTGGAAATGATGGCTGTTGACAAAGCGGCCAGAGTGGATGTGCTCCGCACCGAAGTCCGAATCGCGGATCTTGAGCAACGGCTGGTTCGGGAGACCAATGTTTCGGAAATCCAGAAACGATTGTTGACCGCGGTCATGGGCATCAGTGGTGAAGGTGTGACAGTGGACGTTCAGGGGTCCCTGGGGTTGGGACGTGGAATCCCCGATCTCAATGGTGCACTGGCGATGGCTTATGCGGAGCGCGGGGACTACCGCGCAGCAAGAGCCTCGCTGGACGGACTGGCTATGAAACTGAACAGTGCACGTGCAGCTCTTTGGCCAAAGGTTTCACTCGAGGGCTCTTACGGGATGAGAGCAGCTGCCGGGATTGACGACAACGGAGTGGCTTACACCAAGAGGCTGAATGAAGCCGGCTCAAAACCTCTTAGGGGACCATGGCCCAATCCGGATTCGAACCTTCCGGTGGGCAGCATAGGTGTGGTGCTCGACTACCCGATATTCGACGGCGGCAGGATTGATTCCCAGATCAGAGAACAGGAATCGAAGCTGTCAGCAGCGCAAGCCCAACTTAGGAAACTTGAGCTTCAGATCCGCCTCGATGTCGAGACTGCGCTCTTGAACGTTTCCTCAACTCAGCAGCGGGTCCAGGCCACTCGCAAAGCCATCGAGCAGTCGAAGGAGAGCTTCCGCATCGAGCAGGAAAAATACGACCTTGGAAAAGGTTCCATCACGGATGTCCTGGACGCTCAGTCGGCCATGCTGGAGGCAGAGACCAATTACTACAAGGCCTTGGCTGAGTACAATATTTCTCTAGCCCAATTGGGTCTGGCCACAGGAGAAAAAAGGTAGCCACAGGTCGGGCTGCTTGATTAAGTGGTAGGACCGGCCCCTACTCTTGGTTTAGGAACAAGCCTGAGATTGGGAACGGTGCAGACCAGGGAGATGTCTGTTGTGGGATGGATCTTGTTTTTTTTCACCAAAAGAGAAAATTGTCGAATTCCACGCGGGAAATTGCTGGAGCTCAGGTATCATTCTGTATGAATCATACCGCGGTAACGCAGCACGGCAGAAGCGTACGAAAACCTCACGGCTCTTGGCGTCTTCCGCAGTAAAGCCGACGGAGAAATAGGATGAAACGGTGGCTATTGATCATCTCAGGCATCATGGTTCTGTGCCTGATTGGGTGGGGAATTCTGGAACTAGGTGCTTCCAAGGGGGCCACGGACAGCCGACAGCCGACGAAGCCCAAGCCCCTGGTGGTAACCCAGGCGGTGCAAAAGGGAGAAATCGCCAACACCCTGGAACTGACGGGATCTGTGGAAGCCACCCGGGTGGCGCGGCTCGCTTCGCCGGCAGAGGGTCCGGTCTCAGACGCGAGGATCAGAGAGGGCGACGCCATTAGGCAAGGACAAAGACTTCTGAGCATAGGACGTAAGAAAGCCACTGAAGCCATGCTCGCATCTGCGGAACAAGACCTGAAGACTGAAAAGGAAGAACTGGTCAGGATTGAGAAGCTGGTGGAGAGCGGAGCAATCCCCAAGGACCAATTGCAGTTGGCCAAGGCGAAACATGCAAGGATGACGGCACAACTGGAAAAGATGAAGGAGAGCTCGGCGGACTACGATATTGAAGCGCCCTGGGACGGCATCATATCCAAGGTTCTGATTGCAGACGGGAATTATGTAGCCGCTCGGAACGTACTGGTTGAGATTTTTGATCCAAGTTCTCTCGTTGTGCGCACCGCCGTCCCGGAGGCCAAGAGTCAAGACATCCAGCTCGCCATGGAAGTCTCAATGAAGCTGGACGCGTACAACGGAAAGAGTTTTCGGGGCAAAGTGGTTCGGATTTATCCCGAGCTGGACCGACGTATGCGCACACGCACAGCTGAAGTGGAGCTCGTGGATGAGGCAAAGCTCGTGCCGGGGATGTTCGCGAGGCTTAGCCTGAAGCTGAGATCAGCCAAGGACGCTCTAGTTGTGCCGTCGGAGGCGGTCATCGTCACTCCAAAGGGGTTACGAGTAGCCTACGTGGTTGAAGGAGGCAAGGCGGTTCAGCGAAAGGTCGTCATCGGAATTGAGGGAGCCGGCAAGGTCCAGATTGTCTCCGGTGTCCAACCGGAGGAGCAGATCGTGATCGCTGGAAATGAGAAGCTCAAGGATGGGGTGGAGGTTCGCGTCCAAGGAGACCAAAAGCAAGGAGCCGAGAAATCCAAGACCAAGGCTGATGTGGGCGCTGGAGGCACCGGCAAATGAGAATCACCGAATCATCGGTCAATCGCCGGATTGCCACCAGCGTGATCGTCATTGCCCTTGTAGTCCTTGGAGTGTACGGACTGTGGAAGCTCCCCGTTAATTTTCTTCCCGATATCACGTATCCGTTGGTACGAGTGCATATCTATTGGATCGGCGCCACGCCTGAGGAAATTGACAAGAACCTCGCCGACCCTATCGAGCGACAGCTGGCGAGCGTGGAGGGTCTTGATTACCTCGAATCTTCGGCCATCGAAGGCATGTACACCGCGCTGGTTAATTTCCAATACGGCGTAGACGTGAACGTTGCCTATCAAGACGCTCTGGCCGCTCTGGCCAGGGCCGCAAGAAATCTCCCTAAAGACATCGAGCCGCCCATAGTCATCAAGGCAGACCCTTCCCAACTGCCTGTCGTTCAGCTAACCGTGAGCTCGGATCAGTGGGACCTGGTCAAACTGCGCACCTGGACCGAAGATTGGCTTCAGGATCGGCTCATGGCAGTTCCCGGTGTGGCCGGTACCGAGGTCGTCGGTGGTCTCAAGCGCGAGATTCGGGTGCACCTGGATCCTAATGCCTTGGAAAAGCACCAGCTTTCCCTAAATGGAGTCGTGAAAAGACTCAGAGACGAAAACGTTGAACAGTTCGGCGGGCGGGTAACTGCCGGTCCGCGCGAGTTCATCGCTCGAACAATGGGCGAATTCGGCTCCATAGACCAAATCAGGCAGGTGATTCTCGCTCGCAAGAACGAGGGTAAGGTCCACGTCGCAGATGTGGCGCGTGTTGATGACTCCCACGAAGAAGTCCGGGTGATAACTCGCCTCGATGGTAAGCCGTGCGTTAAGCTGAGTGTGCTCAAACAGGCTGACGCGAATACCGTCGAGGTGGCCAAGGCGGTGAGCAAGAGAATCCAGGAACTCCAGGGGGCCCTGCCTGCCGGCATTCAACTGGGCATGGTGGAGAATCAAGCGGACTATATAGAGGCTGCTCTCGCCGGTGTGCGAAACGCGGCGGTAGAAGGTGCAATTCTAGTTATCCTTATCGTGTACGTCTTTCTTGGGAGCTGGCGTCAGGCACTGGTAATGGCTCTCGCGCTGCCGATCACCATGGTCCTCAACTTCGGGCTCATGAAGATCGCCGGATTTTCGTTAAATATTTTTTCCCTCGGAGGACTTGTCGTTGCGATCAGCGTGGTACTCGATAACTCCATAGTCGTTATCGAGAACATCACTCGATTGAAACATGAAACGCCAGACGAGCCCGCCTCCAAGATCTCCGTGAAGGCTACAGCGGAAGTGGGTCCGGCCATCGTAGCGGCAACGCTTTCTTTCATTGCTATCTTTGTGCCCTTTCTCCTGGTCCCCGGATTGGTAAGTCTTCTCTTTCGTGAGCTGATCCTCGTAATCGCGGGGGTGGTGACCATCAGTCTGCTCACGGCTATTACATTAGCGCCCATGCTTACGGCGGTTCTGCTCGGTGAGAAGTCTGCTCATGAGGAGGACACTCGCTTCCAGCGTTTGTTTTCTCGAATCACGGAGGGTTACGGGCGAGCCCTCGGCAAAGTGTTGCGCCGCCGGCGGATCGCGCTGGGTGCGGCGGGGCTCGTACTCGTAGGTCTCGTCCTAGTCCTTCCCAGAGTTGGGACCGAGTTTCTTCCACGAATGGACGACGGCCGCGTCATGATCAAGGTTAGACTGCCCACAGGTGCTTCAGTGGAGGAAACCGACAAGGCTCTGCGCAGAATCGAGGCACTCATCGCGGACGATCCGCTCATAGAATCATATTTCACTCTGGTCGGGGGCAAAGTCTGGGGCCTTTACACTTACCTGATTGCCAATGAAGGTGAAATTGACATTCAGTTGGTACCCCACCACAAACGCAAAATGACCACCAAACAATATGTGGCCAAGATCCGGCCGGCAGTGACCAAGATAGGCATTCCGGGGGGCATGGCCATGGTCATGCCTCTGCCGGTCAAAGGCATCCGTAAACTGGGAGATGCAGACATAGAAGTGAAGATCAAAGGCCAAGACATGGGGCGGCTGTTCGATCTCGCTCAAGGCACCGCGGCCGCCATGAACAAGTTGGCCCACTTCACCAACGTGTACGTCTCCATGGATATGACCAAGCCCGAGTATCAGATCCATGTGGATCGGGAGCTGGCCGCGGAACTCGGCGTCTCCATCGCAGACGTGGCCAACACTTCCCGTTCACTGCTGCAAGGGGCAGTGGCAACCCGTTACCGGGAAGGGGATCGGTATTACAACATCCGGGTCGTGATCCCGGAACGGGAAATCAGATCCAAACAGGACGTGGAAAATCTCGTTCTGGAATGTGCTCAGGGCGGGTACCTGCGCGTGCGAGATCTTGCGAAAGTACATCAGGCCGTGGGGCCTGTGGAGATAGTGCGGGAAGATCAGGTCAAAGCCGTGATAGTCCGTGGCGATGCCTCCGGGGTGTCGGTGGGTGAAGCGTTGGCTGAATTGAAGGACGCGATCAGCAAAATGGATCGGCCGGTTGGATACGAATTCACGTTTGGCGGGCAGGCGCTCATGATGGCGGACATGAAGCAAAGTACGTTGCTCATCCTCGCGTTTGCCCTTTTCTTTGCCTTCGTAGTCCTGGCGGTTCAGTTTAACAGCTTGAAACTCCCGGTTCTCATCCTTGGGTGTGTTCCTTTCTGTCTGGCCGGTCTGGTCTACGGGCTCTATTTTACAGGACTACCGCTGGGGGCTACGGTGGTGATCGGCGCTCTCGTTGTAGTTGCGGCCACGGTGAATGAAGGCGTGTTGCTGATGACCTTTGCCGAGGAACTTTCCCGGCGGGATGGTCTGTCCGCAGCGGACGCGGTCATGGCGGCGGCGAAGATCAGGTTGCGTCCGCGGCTTATGACGACGATTCCCATCATCATGGGCCTGATCCCCTTGGCCCTCAATATAGAAGAAGGAGGGGACATGCTCCAGCCCATGGCGGTGGGAGCAATAGGCGGTCTGCTTATGTTGATCCCTGTAGCGCTCTTTTTCATGCCCAGCATTTACGTGATGTTTTCCGGAAGAAAACGGTTGACAAGTCAGGCGGGAGATTCTACTATTTGACGAAAGAGTGAAATGGAGAAACGGAAATGGACCCACAGAAAAGAGAAAGGCTACGCCTGAAAGCCGAAGTGTTCAAGGCCATGGGTCATCCCTTGCGCCTGGGCGTCATCGAGTTTCTTCAGGATGGAGAAAAATGCGTGTGCGAGATCGTTGAGCACACAGGAACAGGAATATCTAACATTTCCAAGCATCTCTCCGTCCTCAAGAAGGCCGGTATAGTGAACGATCGCAGAGAGGGTCTGAAGATCATGTACAGCCTTACCATGCCTTGTGCCATTGATTTCGCCCGCTGTGTGGAAGGCGTTGTGGTCAAGAGGCTCGATCACCAGCGGTCGGTCATGGTGGCCTGACCATTCCGATGGACTAGTTCCCATACAGGATTTTGGACATGATGCCGCGGAGGGGAACGTTCGTTTGCTTTCAAATATTTGACGATTTCGGCAAGTAATAAAAGATGGCGCCGATCAACAGAGAGGATCACATGGGTAGAGAAAAAAAACTTTCCGTAATTGAAGCTGAAGCCATCGCCGAAGAGGCGGCTAATCCTCACGCATCATTGATCGAGGCTTTGAAGGAGAGCAGGCTCGTAACCTATTGGCAGGACGAATGGAAGCCGCTGACGCTTATCATCGGCGTTTTTCTCGTCTGCTACTATATTCCGGTCGGCAATGCCCGATTTGACAACGCCGTTATGGAGGCGTTCCATCTCGTAAAGTGGTACGCTCAGGAACATGTGCTTCTCTGTCTGGTCCCGGCCTTCTTCATCGCGGGAGCCATAGGCGTGTTCGTCAGCCAGGAAGGCGTGATGAAGTACCTGGGGCCGACTGCGTCCAAGTGGATCGCCTACCCCGTGGCCTCAGTTTCCGGGACGGTGCTTGCTGTTTGCTCCTGCACGGTATTGCCTTTGTTCGCAGGCATCTGGACGAGAGGAGCGGGACTCGGCCCTGCCTCTGCGTTCCTTTACTCCGGACCGGCCATCAATGTGCTGGCGATTATTCTCACGGCTCGAATCTTGGGGCCCGAGATGGGGTTCGCACGCGCGGCCGGAGCGATCTCGTTCAGCGTGATCATCGGTCTGCTGATGCACTTCATTTTCCGCAAAGAGGAAGAAGCTAGGACAGAAGCCACTCTTGCGACGATGGGCAAGATGTCCCTGGATGGACGCCCTCTGTGGCAGACCACCGTGTACTTCGCTTTTATGGTCGGAGTGCTGGTATTTGCGAACTGGGGCAAGCCGGATGTCACAACCGGACTTTGGTATTCAATTTATTCTTCGAAATGGATCATCGCGGGCATTCTTGGGCTTGGCTTTGCGGGATCTGTGGTCTTGTGGTTTGATTTTCCGTTGTGGAAGATGGCGACCTCAATCGCGGGCGTGGGCATTTTGGCATGGGTCTTCCCTCACGAACCGCTGGTTCCGTTCACTGTCGGCGTGATAGCCCTTTCGATCATGGCGACCACATCCGACGGCGAGGCGCAGGATTGGTTCAACGAGTCCTGGGGTTTTGCAAAACAGATCATGCCGCTGCTCTTGCTCGGTGTTCTGGTGGCGGGCCTGTTGCTGGGCCGCCCCGACAAGGAAGGGCTGATACCCAACGAATGGATTTCTTGGGCTTTGGGCGGCAACTCGTTGTGGGCCAACGCCTTGGCGTCGGTGGCCGGTGCGTTCATGTACTTTGCCACACTCACGGAGGTTCCCATTGTGCAGGGCCTTATCGGCAGCGGTATGGGCAAGGGGCCTGCGCTGGCGCTGCTCTTGGCGGGTCCTGCTCTTTCATTGCCCAGTATGCTGGTGATCAACAGCGTAATGGGCGTCAAGAAGACTTTTGTTTTCGTGTCGCTTGTTTGCGTGTTGTCAACCATCGCCGGGATGGTTTTTGGGGCTATTGTTGATTAGATTGGATGGGTTCAGGTGCAGTGGAGGCCCCTGTAAGAAGGATGCTCAGTTATTGGCGCAAATACAGTCACGCATACGGGTGCCACTGCTAGCTTGCTAGCAGTGTTTTCCGAGGGCACTGCTGGACAAGCCGGCAGTGGCACCCAGGGTTTGATGCACGCGATTCTAATGTGACCGTATTTAGGAAACCGAGCACCTGGGCCTTGAAGCAATCTGGGAGAGACCACTTTGACCAGTTCGCGGGATCTGCCCGTTTCGAGGTAATGATTGTCAGAACCGAAAAGCGTCTGGCTGGGAGTGAAGAAAAATGAGATCTCGACGTGCACTTCTGGTCGGTTTGGTTATTCTGACGGGCATCGTTGCTTTGGCTCTTGCTTTCTCCCGACAGGAAAACCCTGGAGACAAACTGGCCCGAGCAGCTCTGGC
>Ga0172375_10007209_pt1 | contig 15287 bp, 15 predicted proteins | sample LakKiv1m_FD_114537 | JGI IMG/M metagenome (GOLD analysis project Ga0172375, IMG submission 114537) | Freshwater microbial communities from Kabuno Bay, South-Kivu, Congo - kab_092012_11.1m | ecosystem: Environmental > Aquatic > Freshwater > Lake | place: Democratic Republic of the Congo... | reverse complement strand
GATATTAATACCGCCGGCTAAGGTAATTAACTCCTCAACAATGGAGCACTTACCCGCGGCCATCAGCGGATAATGCCAAACCTCAATAAAAAACTTAATCCGTTTATTCAACGGAATAAGCCATGCTTGCGAAGTTAGCGCTTCAACTTCCATTTTTAATTTTCCTATAAGCGCTCCGGCTTCCTCAACCCGATGAGTTAACCCTCCTATCTCTTTAATGGTTTTAAATAATTCCTCAATATTCACCGGATCAGCGACATAAACATTAAGGTTAAACTGCCTTAACCGCGCGATTACCGGCTCCTGCTCAAGGCCGGTACAAAAAATATAATCCGGTTTCAGGGAAATTATTTTTTCAATATTGGGCTCGCTGAAATTGCCGACCTTGGTTTTATGCTTTGCCTGCGCGGGATAATCGCAATAAGAACTTACCCCTACGATCTCCTGATCCAATCCGAGAGCAAAAAGGATTTCCGTGGTAGAAGGGGCCAGAGAAATATACCTTGGGCAGGTATCCTGCGCAAAACAGATCCCGGCAAAGCATAAATTCAGGACTAGGAATGAAATCATTTCCCTCATATAAAATAAAAAAACCGCCAAAGCATCGGCGGGTCGCACCCTGATTAAATCTTAGCCCTTCCGCGAGGTGAATAATAGAGTAGGTCTTCTGACTCTCCTGCCTTTTGGCGGCCTTCCCGTTTAAAATCTAAACAGTGGCGGATATCTTGCCAAAAAGTTGTTTTTTCAAACGCCAGGATTACAGCAGCGGGACTGCGCCTGAATCTCACAGGCTTCCCTACATCCATATATAAATTTTAAACTAACAAAATTATAACTTTGCGGCCGGGCTTTGTCAAGCGGATTAAAACTCCATTCCCGGCCTTGCCTTTTGGCCTTGCTTAAAATAATGTTTGACCTCTTTAATCTCGCTTACCAAATCCGCTAATTTTATAATTTCCGGATGCGCAAAACGCCCGGTAAGTATTAACTCAAGCTCCCTGGGCGCCTTTTTGATCATACGGATTAACCCCTCCAGATCAACTAAGCCCAATTTCAAGGCAACGTTAACTTCGTCCAGGATAACCATTTGATATTTTTTTTGCGCGATCAGCCTGCCGGCCCGCTTAAGACCTTTTCGGGCCAAAGCGAAATCAAGCCTATCGGGGCGGTCTCTAATAAAACGCCTCCGGCCAAACTGCTCAATTTTTATATTCTTAATTTTCTTTAAAGCCTTCACTTCGCTATAAAGGCCGGCTTTGACAAATTGGCAAATATGGACATTCAACCCCGCCCCGCTTGCCCGCAGAGCCAGGCCAAAAGCCGCTGTGGTTTTCCCTTTACCGTTGCCTGTATATACCTGGATCATTTAAATTCTTTCGCCGGAGCCGCCCTTACAAAACTCTGCCCATATAAAACGGATAAATCTTAACGTGTCAACCAAAGGGTTAATCTGGCTTTTTTGCCCCCCGTAGATTGTCTTAATCGGAATTGACTTTATTTTAAATCCCAACCGGCCGGCTTTAATTAAAATCTCCGACTCAGTCTCATATTTAGAAGTGGATAAATTAATTTTCTCAAGTAAACTCCGTTTAAGGAGCCGGTATCCGCACTGCGTATCCGGAATATACTGTTTAGTAACCAAAGATAAGAACCTGGACATAAGATAATTAGTGGCAACGCGCAAAAAAGGCATATTTTTAACATTGGCCATGCGGTTGCCGACAATCATCGCGCTATCCGGGCATTCTTCGGCCTCCTTAATAAAAGCGGGCAGGTCCTGGACCGAATGCTGGCCGTCGCCGTCCATACTGATTACCGCGTCAAATCCCCTGGATAGGGCATAAGCATACCCTTTAATCAGGCAGGCGCCCTTGCCTTTATTCTCTTGATTGCGCAAAACAATCGCGCCGGAGGCATAAGCGATACCGGCCGTATCATCAGATGAACCGTCATCAATAACTATCACCTCCGGAACCAAATCGCGGATTTGTTTAACTAAACCGCCGATTTCGCGGGATTCATTATATGTCGGGATAATCACGCAGGTTTTCATGCTTTTTCTTTTATCCAGAAATGACGAAAAACATACCATTGTTCCGGATAGCTCCGGATATAATCTTCAAAGATATTTTTATATCGCCTGATTATGCCTTCCAGGTCTTTTTCTCTATCGCCGGTAGGGGTAAACTCTATGCCCTTTTCAATCTTCAAAGTAAAACTATCATCGGCATTTCTCAGCATAAATCCCGGGACAATTACCGCGCCGGTCATCAGGCTCAAAGCCGCAGGCCCCAGAGGAAAATAAGCAGGCCGGTTAAAAAAATCCAGGGCAATCCCTTTTTCCGTAAAATCGCGGTCGCCTACCAAAGCCACCATATTATTTTTGTTGATCTGACAGATGCAGCTTCTTACCGCCTTGCCCATAGCAATAACCTTAACCCCTCGGCTTGCCCTTTGGGCGTCAAAAAAATCATTAACTTTTTTAGATTTATGCGGCAGGGCAACAACCCAAAGCGGATAGCCCAACTGCGCAATCACTACCCCGCCCAGCTCCCAATTACCCAGATGCGCAGTCAAAACAACTACGCCGTTGCCTGCGGAGCGTGCCTGATCAAAATAATGCAGGTTTTCCAATTTTACATTTTTATTGATATACTCAAGGTCAATAATGTTAAAACGGAAAAAATCAACCAGGTACTTGGCGAAGTTACGAAAAACCTTTTTGCATATAACCCGCAGCTCTTTCCTGGGTTTATCAGGAAAAATCTCGGCAAGGTTATTATTTACAGACCTGCGGTCGCGATATGCCGCCAGATAATATAAATCGGAGACAAAAACCGCGATTGCGTACGCAATCTTCAGCGGTAATGCCAGCGCAATGCATTGTCCCAGCCGGTAGCAATAATAATTAAACACGATTTATAGATTAAAAAGCAGTTTGGCGATATCCAAACTGGCATTAGGCTTGGCAATCTTTGCGGCGCAGCCGCGCAATCGCTCTAACTTTTGGTTATCCTTCAATAATTCATCCACCGCAAAATTTATCTCCCTGGGCTCCTCTACTTTAAGCGCCGCGCCAAAACGGGTGAGAAATTCCGTATTGCTGGTTTCCTGGCCCGGTATCGGTTTAACTATAATCATGGGCAGGCGCAGGCTTAAAACCTCGGCAGTAGTGACCCCTCCCGGCTTGGAAATAATTATTTTTGAGATCCGCATTAATTCATTGACATTGTCAATAAAACCAAAGATCCGGATATCTTTTTTATATTTTTTAGCCTCGCGCTTAAGCGCCCGGTATAATTTCTTATTTGTGCCGCAAACCACCAGTTCCTGAAGATCCTGCGAAACATTTTCCAATGATTTAACGATAGTCCTGATCGGCCCCAAACCCTGGCCTCCGCCCATAATCAAAATAACCGGCTTTTGCTCATCAAGCTGCAGCTTAAGGAATATTTCCCGGCGCGCAAGTTCCCGATTAAATTTATGGTCAAAAGGTATGCCGTAGGCGCGCATCTTATCAAGCGGCACCCCTTTTTTTTCTAAACGCGCGGTTACCTCTTCCGAAGGGGTGATGTAATAATCTACCTGGTCGTAAATCCAATATGAATGCGGGATATAATCCGTCAGCACCGCCACCAGGGGCAAAGAGGAGTTATATGTTTTTTTAAAATCCGCCACCATACCGCAAGGGAAAGCCTGAGTGCAAACCACTAAATCCGGATTAAATTTATCAAACAGCTTCTTGAGTTTCGGAGAATTTGATTTATGCACAAACTGTTTTATCTTCTCCAGGCTTTCAACCACCTTGGCATTATCATAAAGATAATCCCAGACCTTAGGGGTATTTTTAATCACCCCCATATAAATACTATTTACGATTTTCTCAGATATAGGGTTAGTATAATTAAAAGCGTTAATATTAAGGACCTCGGTTTCGGGCTCAAGGCACTTTAGGGCCTTTTCAATCGCCAGGGTGGCGCTGCGATGGCCGGAGACCTCCGAAATATACATAAGAATGATACGCTTAGGGGCCATACGAATCAGATCTTCCCTTCCTTGCAAAGTTCCATAAACGCATTCGTAACTTTAGGGTTAAATTGTTTGCCGCTTAACTGCCTAATTTCATTGATCGCCGCTTCCCGGGTCAACGCGCAGCGATACGGCCGGTCAGTGATCATGGCGTCAAAAGAATCCGCAACCGAAATTATAGAAGCAATCAAAGGTATCTGTTCGCCCTTTAAACCTTCCGGATATCCGGCGCCGTCATTGCGCTCATGATGGTACCTGACGCCGAGTATTGAATCCCCCAACTCCTTAATCGGTTTTAAGATATTTACTCCGATCATCGGATGCTCTTTCACGCGGTTTCTTTCTCCGATAGTCAGAGAGCCTCTTTTATTCAATATATGTTCGGGCAGGCCGATTTTCCCGATATCGTGCAGAAGGCCGGCGATATGCAAGTTTTCAAGAAATTTTATATCCAGGGTTTTTTCATTTGTATTCCTCTTAATCCTGTTGGCTATCTCTAAGCTTAAGTTAGTTACGCGGGTAGTGTGGCCATGGGTATAATTGTCTTTGGCTTCAATGGCAGCGGCCAGAGCAATGGTGGTGCGCACGAAAAGCTGATTTTTACGCCCTAATTCATATTCTAGTTCCTTAAACAACTGGGCATTTCTTATGGTCATCGCCAGGTTTGAATTCAACGCCCGGAAAAAATCAAGCTCCTCTGCCTGAAACTGTTTAGCGTTATTTTTTTTGCCTAATAATAAAAGCCCTAAAAGCTCATCGCGGAAATAACTGGGAATACAAACTACGCTTTCCAAAAGGTCCATCTGATATAACACCTGGGAAAGCTGTTGTTTGAGCTCAGTCTTAATGTTTCCATTGCTCAGCGCTTTTTTACCCTGGTTATAAATCAAAACCTCTTTCTTAAAAAGCAGCCTATTTTTATGCTCCTTGAAGAAACGAATCAGAAGATCGTCTTTATCAATACACACCAGGTCCAGCGGAAGCTTTTTGCTCAGTGACCCCCTGGAAACAGTAAGCGCGTAACCCTGTTTTTCCTTGTTATACAGAAAAAAACTGGCATGATCAATCTTGGCCTTGCTCACAATCATGCGCACGATCATCTTAATTAAAAGGCCGGCGTCATGGACAAAAATCATATTGCCGGCGGCGTTCTCAAGCTCTTTTTTATAATTAATCGCCATAATTGATAGACCTTACGGAATCCGGTTAAATTTATGTAAAAACCTACAACTGATAGTCTTATATATACTAAAGAAATCGGAGATTGTCAAGAAAATGGTCTAAATGCAAAGCAGGGGCGCTCCAAGCGTCCCGGTTAAGACATAGCAAGCCATCTGCAAATATAAAATTAGTTTTATTTCAATATCATAAGGAAAATACTTTAGCTTTCGTCAATAATCGCCAGGACCTCGCCGACATTGACGGTATCGCCCTCGGCATGCAATATTTCAGATATTCTACCCGAGCATGGGCTGGGAAGGTTAAAAGTGGATTTATCGGTAATCAATTCAACTAAATCGTCTTTTTGTGTGAAGGTTTCGCCTTTTTTATAATACCAATAGGAAACAGTGGCCTTAGTAATCCCCTGGCCTAACTCAGGTAATACGACTTGGACCATCTTTACCCCCTTAGAGATTCCCGCACTGATTCACTCAGCGTGGGATGAGCAAAAATCATATCGCGCGCCTTTTCAACTTTAAGCCGCGCAGAGACAGCTACGGTAAAAATTCCTATCAACTCGCAAGCGCCCGGCCCGATAATCGCAGCGCCCAGGATCTGCTGCGTAAAATCATCGCTGATTACCTTAATAAACCCCTCTGTTTCATCAAGGATGCGCGCGGCGGCAGAGCCCAGGAAATCAAACCGGCTAACCTTGACCCGCAGCCCTTTTGAAATGGCCTCTTCCTGGCTCAGGCCCACGGCAGCAACCTGCGGATCGGTAAATATGCAATTAGGCACTGTAGTATTATCGGCCTTGAGCTTATTTTTTGAAAAAATATTATCAACGGCTATCCTGCCCTGATACGCCGCGTAATGCGCCAGCATAAATTTTCCCGTGCAATCCCCGGCAGAATAGATATTCGGGATATTAGTCGTCAAATAATCATCAATTGCAATCCTATTCTTTTCTATTTTTACTGCGGCTTTTTCCAGCCCTAAGCCGGAAAAATCGGGCTGCCTGCCCACGCAGACTAAAACCCGCGCGTAATTATTTATCCCGTAATCCGCGATATTGCTTCCGGTGTTAACCTTAATCCCTTTCTTCTTAAATAGATTCTCCAGCTTTCTGGCCAAATCAGTATCCAGGCCCGGAAGTAATTGCGGCATTTTTTCAACCAAAGTTACCTGGCTGCCTAAAGCGCAAAAAAGGCCGGCGAATTCGCAGCCGATAACCCCTCCGCCGACGATTAAAAGATCTTCGGGTATGTTTGTCAAATCAAGCATTTGGCTGCTGGAAACAATTTTTACCCCGTCAAATTTTAATTGCGCAAGCTCCTGCGGTTTTGCGCCGGTGGCAATAATAATATTTTTCGCCTGGATTACCCCAGCGCCGGCTTTTACCTTAACCGCCGATAATAATTCAGCGCGGGATTTTATAAAATCAACGCCTTTGAGCAAAAAATCCATCCCGGAACCAAGCTGCCGGATCATTTTTTCTTTGCGTTTAATGACTTCGGAAAAGTTAATTTCAGGCCCTCCCCCTGCGGTAATACCGAAAACCGGGGATTTTTTAACTAAAGAATATATTTTTGCGGATTGGATCAGGGTTTTAGCGGGGATACAGCCCTGATTAAGGCAAGTGCCGCCGATTGGGCCTTGATCAATAAGGCAGGCGCGCAATCCTAATTCCTTAGCCCGGATAGCTGCGTTGAATCCTGCCCATCCTGCTCCGATTACGGCAAGGTCATACATAATAAGGTTATAAAGTTAATTGCTGCGCTGCCTGACGGACCGCCGAGGCCGATGCGGCTAAGCGGGTTTTTAATTCAGCGCTTAAATTTAGCTCTAAAACCGCTTCAATGCCCTTCTTTCCCAAACGGCACGGCACCCCGATGCAAGAATCTCTGATCCCGTATTCGCCGTTAAGATACGCGCAAACCCCGATAACGCGCTTTTCATCCAGAACTATAGACCGGGCAATCTCCAGAATCGCCGCCGCAGGCGCAAAAAAAGCGCTTCCCGTCCCCAGATTAGCGACAATCTCCGCGCCCCGGTCAATCGTGCGTTCAGTGAGGAATTTAACTTTATCATTATTAATAAATTCTCCTAAAGCCGTTCCTTTAATTTTGGATAGCCCGGCTAAAGGCAGCATACCCTGGCCATGGCTGCCAATAACCATAGCCTCAACATCAGTAACCGGCACCTTTAATTCCTGGGCGATTAAATTAACAAACCTGGATGTATCCAGGCTAATCCCCATGCCAAAAACTTTTGAACTTTTAAACCCGGTAACCTTGAGCGCGTAATAAGTCATAATATCCAGAGGATTAGTTACCATCACCACAATGGCCTGCCTGGCTAACGCTTTAATTTTAAGGCAGACGCCTTTTAAGACCTGAGAATTTTTAAGCAATAGTTCTTCGCGGGTCATTCCGGGTTTTCTGGCTAAACCGGCAGTAACAATCACGATATCGGAATTTTCTATTTTGCCGATATCGTCGCTTCCTTGAATATCGTAATTGTTTTTTAAAAGGCTGCGCGCGTCTTCTAAATCCAGGGCCTTGCCCTGCGCAAGGCCTTTAATGATATCAATCAACAGAATCTGTCCTAAGCCTGCCTCCGCCAGCCGCATTGCCGTTAAACTGCCGACATTGCCTGCTCCAATTACGGAAATTTTCATCTTAAAGTTTAGCCTTTATTTTATTAATAATAGCGTCAGCCATTTGCGCTGTGCCGACTGCCGACGGATCAGCGGGATCCGGTTTTAAATCATAGGTAACCGACCTGCCTTCGGCAATTACTTCGGCTACCGCCTGCTCAAGTAATTCCGCGGCTTTAGTTTCTCCTATATACTTTAACATTAACACCCCGGAAAGTACCATCGCCGCGGGATTAACTTTATTCTTTCCTTTATATTTAGGAGCCGAGCCGTGCACGGCTTCAAAAACCGCCAGGCCTTCTCCGATATTGGCTCCCGGTGCCAGGCCCAGGCCGCCGGCTAAGCCCGCGCAAAGATCCGATAAGATATCGCCGTAGAGGTTAGGCAGAAGCAAAACATCGTAATTGCGCGGTTTCTGCACCAATTGCATCGCCATATTATCCACTAATGCCTCTTCAAAAATAATTTTTGACGCGTAATCCTGCGCCACCTCGCGGCAGGCCTTAAGAAAAAGGCCGTCGGTAAATTTCATAATATTGGCTTTCTGCACGCAGGTAACTTTTTTACGGTTATTTTTTAAGGCGTATTCAAAGGCAAACCGGGCGATTTTAGCCGAAGCGGTTTTAGAAATAGGCTTAATTGAAATCCCGGAATCTTCCAGGATTTTTTTAGGCGAAATTTTTCCAATCTGCCGGATAAGCTCTAAAGTTTCAGGTTTTCCCTGCTCAAACTCAATCCCGGCGTAAAGGTCTTCGCTGTTCTCTCTGACAATAACCAGGTCAATATCCCGATAACGGCTGCGCGAACCAGGATAGCTCTTAATCGGCCGCAAACAGGCATAAAGCCCCAGCGCCTGGCGCAAAGCCACATTCACCGAACGAAAACCCGTTCCGATCGGAGTGGTAATCGGCCCTTTTAAAGCGACCTTGTTTTTTCTGATTGAATCCAGCACATCCCGGCCCAATAACTCTCCGTTATTTTCCAGGGCATCGGTCCCGGCGGATTTCTCTTCCCATTCAATGGCCACACCGCAGGCCTGGATGCATCTTTTGGCAGCCAGGCTCACCTCATAACCAATGCCATCGCCGGGAATCAAAGTAACTTTATGTTTCATTAGATTTTTAACTCTCCGTGCTTTTTGTAATAATTAATAATCCCGCCGGCCTTAAGCAGCTCCTGCATGAATTCAGGCAAAGGCTTTATTTCCAGGTCAATACCTTTAGTAATGTTTTTCACGACACCCCGGCCTAAATCTATTTGCAGAACATCGTATTCGTCAATCTTATCCGTATCCGTTTGGATTAACGGCAGGCCGATATTAAAACTATTGCGGAAAAATATGCGGGCAAACTGTTTTGACAAAACGGCGATAATTCCCGCCTCTTTAATCACTAAAGGCGCCTGCTCGCGGCTTGAACCCATGCCAAAATTATTTCCGGCAACTAAAATAGATTTACCCGGAGTTATTTTCCGGGAAAAATCAGGATCAATATCTTCCATAATATGTTTTGCCAATTCCTTCATATCGGTAATGGCAAACTTGTAACGGCCGGATATAATAAAATCCGTATTAATATTATCGCCCAACTTTATGCTTTTGCCTTCTAAAATCATAACTGTTTAAATTCTTCCCTATTTTTTACCTTGGACATTGCTTCATCCATGGTAATCAAGCCTTGTTGGACCAGCTCTTTGAGCGATTTATCCATCGTCTTCATGCCATATTGCGAACCGGTCTGCATCAATGTGGGGATTTGTTCAATTTCCTGCTCGCGGATAAGGTTTCTTATGCCGGAGGTCGCCACCATAATCTCCGTAGCCAGGACTCTGCCCTGGCCGGAAGCCCGCGGAAGCAGTAACTGCGATACCACCCCCTGCAGGCAATCGGAAAGCTGTAATTTAATCTGCAACTGTTGATAAGGAGGAAAAACATCAATGATTCTCTCAATAGTCTGGGGCGCGTCAGGGGTATGCAAAGTAGCTAAAACAAGATGCCCGGTTTCCGCGGCGGTAAGCGCGGTAGAGATCGTCTCTAAATCACGCATCTCCCCGACCACAATCACATTCGGGTCCTGGCGCAAGGCCCGCCTTAATGACTCGGCAAAGGAACGCGTATCAGAATATACCTCCCGCTGTTTTATAATGCTTTTTTTATTGGTATGAATAAACTCAATCGGATCTTCTATGCAAACGATTAATGATTCGCGCTCATTATTAATCAAATTGACCATTGAAGCTAAAGTAGTAGTTTTGCCCATACCGGTAGGGCCGGTAACTAAAACCAGGCCGTTTGGCCGGCGCGATAAATCATGGATTACCGCAGGCAGGCCTAAATCTTCAATATCAGGTATCTTAAGGGGGATATGGCGAAAAGCGGCTTCTACGGAGCCCTTCTGTAAATGGACATTCACGCGAAACCGGCCCAATTCAGGCAGGGCCAGCGAAAAATCCAGTTCCAGGTCGCGTTCAAACATTTCTTTTTGCGCGTTAGAAAGCAGGCTATAGATCATGCGCTTAAGTTCCTGGCTGCGCAGGACCTCTAAATCCAGGCGCATTAATTTACCGTCTAGGCGCAAAATCGGAGGTTCGTTTTCGGTAACATGCAAATCGGAAGCTTTTTTTTCAACGCAACTTAAAAGTAAATCGCGAATTTCCATATCCGTGCCTCCTATTTAATATCGGTCTGCCTTGCTTGGCTATAAATAAATCCGCGGGTCGCAGATACGGCCTCGCACGGCCGATGCCGCCACGGTGGCCGGCGAAGCCAAATAAATAAAAGCTGCCGGGTTACCCATCCTGCCTTTAAAATTACGATTGGCCGTGGAAATAACCACTTCCCCGTCGCTGGGTACTCCGTTATGCGTGCCGACACAAGGCCCGCATCCCGGAGCAACAATCACCGCGCCTGAGCGGATAAATATATCCACCAGGCCAAGCCTTAAGGCCTCCAGGTATACCTGGCGCGAGCTGGGAGCGATAATCATCCTTGCTAAAGGATTAACTTTGCGCCCTTTTAATATCTTAGCGGCAATTTTAAAATCTTCAATCCTGCCGTTAGTGCAAGTCCCCAGAAAAGCCTCGTTGATGGCTATATTTTTTAATTGATTTACGGCAACCGCGTTATCCACGCTATGCGGCAAGGAAACCATCGGTTTAATCGCGCCGGCATCAAACTCTACGACCTTCTCGTAAGAAGCGTCAATATCCGCGCCTATTTTTTTGATTTTAGGTTTTTGGGCGGTATTTTTTTTAAACCAGGCTAACGTTTTTTCATCAATCGGCATAAAACCCGCTTTCGCCCCCATCTCCACCAGCATATTGCAAACAGTAAAACGGCCGTCCATATCCATCCTGTCAATTGCCGGACCGGAAAATTCCACGGCTTTATAGGTTGCCCCGTCAGCGCCGATCTTACTAATAATATATAAAATTATATCTTTAGCAAATACCCCTTTGGGGGCTTTTCCCCTAACGATAATTTTGATCGTCTCAGGCACCTTGAACCAGCTCTTCCCGGTAGATAAAGCAATCGCTAAATCAGTTGAACCGACTCCGGTAGAAAATGCCCCGATGGCCCCGTAGGTGCAAGTATGCGAATCCGCGCCCAGAACCAAATCTCCCGGCACAACCCCTCCTGATTCCGGAATCACTTGGTGGCAAACACCGCAGCCGATATCAAAAAGCTTAAGCTTATACTCGGAAGAAAAAACGCGCATTTTTTTATGCACCCGGGAGACGCCCTCGCTCGGAGACGGAACGCTATGGTCAATCACCATGCAAAATTTTGTTTTAATATTTTTTATGCCCAGCTCTTTGATGCGGTCAATAATAATCGCGGACGTCCCGTCCTGGCCAAAAGCAAAATCCACTTTGGCGACAGCAAAATCGCCGGCGCGTAAATTTCTTCCGGCGTGCGCGCTTAATATTTTTTCCGCTATTGTTTTTCCCATGTTTACCCTAACTTATCCGCTGGCTAATCTATTTTAAAATCTTATTAATCCAATTCTCCAATCTGTCCATGCCTTTGGCGATCTGCTCAAGGCTTGTGGCAAAACTTATGCGCACACATTCATCCATGCCAAAACCCCTGCCGGGTATTAAACTAACCTGGGCTTCTTCCAGCAGGCGGTTAGCGAAAACCACGGAATCTAACCCGGTTTTGGAAATATCGCAAAATATATAAAAAGCCCCTTGCGGCAGCGCATATTTGATCCATTTAATTTTATCCAAACGCCCGGTAAGATAATCCCTTCTTTTCTGGAATTCCGCGCAAAACTGCCGGCTAAAATCCGCGCCTGCGCTTAAAGCTGCTTCCGCGGCTTTCTGGGCGATAGAATTAGGATTGGAGGTAGTATGGTCCTGCAAATTAGAGATCGCCGCGGCTATATCCGAAGGCGCGCCCAGGTATCCGATGCGCCAGCCGGTCATAGAATGGCTTTTTGACAAGCCGTTAACCGTAACCGACAAATTATAAATATCTTTATTAAAACTGGCAATTGATTCGTGTTTTAAGCCGTCAAAAATTATTTTTTCGTATATCTCATCGCTGATCACAAAAATATTTTCTTCCACGCAAATCTTGGCAATCTCTTCAAGCTCCTTGCGGTTGTAGACCGAACCCGCCGGATTAGACGGGCTGTTTAAGATAAACAGCTTGGTTTTAGGGCTGATATGCTTGGCTAAATCCCAAGGGGTGATCTTAAAATTATTGCTTTGCTTCGTTTTGATAAAACGCGCATTGGCCTGGCAAAGATTGACCATCTCCGGATAACTCACCCAATAAGGCAGAGGAATCAACACGTCATCATCCGGATTAAGCAAGGCCGCCAGCGCATTATAAATACTGTGCTTGGCCCCGCAAGAAACCACAATCTGGCTGGGGGCGTAATCCAGCAGGTTATCTCTCTTGAATTTTTCAGAAATAATTTTTTTTAATTCCGGGGTTCCGGTGGTAGGGGTGTATTTGGTGAATCCGCTTTTAATTGCCTCAATGGCGGCGTTTTTAACAAAATCCGGGGTGTCAAAATCAGGCTCGCCGGCGGCAAAACTGACAATTTCCTTGCCCTGGCTCTTAAGCGCTTTGGCCTTGGCGGCAATCGCCAACGTGGAGGATGGATTTATCTTCTTTAGCCGTTCGGAAAACCGGGTATCTATTCTCATGAAAATTTATCAAACTGGCCCTAATAAGATCTTTCCTTTTTGAATATTCCTTTTAGGCCGCTTAAGAAATTCTTTTGCGGTTTTTTCTCTTTAATCTCGCGCTTATCTTTGCTGATTTTTTTCTCTTGCGCCTGTTCAATATCCTTTTGGGCTTTAACCTCCTTCTCAGGAGCCTGTTCTGCGATTTCCGCCTCTTCAATTTCACCGGTATCAGCGGTTTGCGCTTTTGCTTTTTTAGCCTTCTTAATTTCCTTCTGTTTCAATTCCGTAAGCTCAAAAATAACCATCTCCGCGTCATCCCCGCGCCTTTTTCCTAAATTAACGATCCGGGTAAAACCGCTGGATCTTTTAGCAAAAAGCGGGCCAATCTCGTCAAAAAGTTTTACGACTAATTTATGCTCGCCCAGCGCCTGCTGCGCCCTTCTTCTGGCAAAGAGAGTATTTACTTTAGCCAAAGAAACCATCTGTTCGGCCAAAGGCCGGGCAGCTTTGGCCCTGGCCAGTGTCGTGCGGATACTTTGATTTACAAATATATTCCTCACCAAGCTTTTCACAGTGGCATCGTGCCAGCTGGTAAAACGGTTTAACTGCAGCTTTTTTTTCGCATGTCTCATTTTATCTACGCCTTCTTAAGTTTTTTAGGATCAAACTGCATGCCCAGGGTCAGGCCCATACCCACCAGCAGTTCCTTGATCTCCGTTAATGATTTTTTGCCGAAATTTTTAAAACCCAGCATTTCATCCTCGCCTCTTTTCACCAGATCGGCGATAATCTTGATCCCCGCCTCACGCAAACAATTAGAGCTCCTCACTGATAATTCCAGCTCTGAAATAGGCAGCCTGAGTTTTTCGTATAAAGCGATATCTTCTTTGCTCATCTCCGGTTCATCATCGGCGATATCTTCGGGCAGCTGGCCGAAGTTCACGAATATATCCAAATGCCTTTGCAGTATATTAGAAGCGTAAAGCAAAGCGTCCTTGGGGTTAATACTGCCGTTTGTCCAAATCTCCACGATTAATTTATCGTAATCCGTGCGCTGGCCCACGCGGGTATTCTCCACAAAAAAGTTTACCTTCTTAATCGGAGTAAAAATAGAATCTATCGGGATCACCCCGGCGGTTTTATCCTCTTTTTTATTTAACTCGGAGGCGAAATAACCGCGCCCGCGGGAAACCTCCATCTCAATATTAAGCGCAACGTCTTTGGTGAGCGTAGCAATGTGCAATTCGGGATTAATTATCTCAATCGTCTCATCAACCTTAAGATCCTTGGCTTTTACCTCGCCTTTCTTATCAACCTTAAGGTATATGGTTTTAGGAATTTTTGAATGGGAATTCAATATCAATTTTTTGATATTTAAAATTATCTCCGGGACATCCTCCAAAACACCCGGCAGGGAAGAAAACTCATGGCCGGCGCCGATGATCTTGATGCTGCTCACTGCGCTGCCTTCAATAGAAGACAATAAGACCCTCCTTAAAGAATTCCCTAAAGTTACCCCGTAGCCTTTTTCAAAAGGCGCAGCGATGAATTTTCCGTAACTTTGGCTATAGGTAGCCTCGTCGCATTCAAGTTTCTTGGGAAATTGAAAATCTCTCCATTTTATACCCATATTACCCCCCTAAATTATTTATAAAATACTAATTAAACAACCCTACTTGGAATACAACTCAACGATTAGTTGTTCCTGGATAGGATGCGCCACATCTTCTTTCTCCGGAAGCCTTAAAACTTTGGCGCTTAGATCCTGGGCATTAAAAGCAAGCCAGGCAGGAACTGTGCGCTCCTTAGTCAACTCAAGGTTATCCAGGATTTTTTTTCTGGCCTTATCCTTGGCCTTAACTTCAATCAGGTCATCCTTATCCACCAGAAACGAGGGGATATTCACGCGTTTAGAATTAACAAAAATAAAATTATGCCTGGCCACCTGCCTGGCCTGGGCGCGCGAAGAAGCAAGCCCCATGCGGAAGATAACGTTATCCAGGCGCCTTTCTAAAAGCTGCAAAAGCACCTTGCCGGTGACGCCCTTGGTGCGGGAGGCAATTTCAAAGTATCTACGGAACTGTTTTTCCAGGACGCCGTAGATCCGCTTAACTTTCTGTTTTTCTTTCAGCTGCACGCCATAGTTGGAAATTTTCTGCCTTCGGGACTGGCCGTGCTGCCCCGGCGGATACGCGCGCTTGGCGGCCGGGCATTTCTCTGTCTGGCATTTTACGCCTTTTAAAAATAATTTTTCGCCCTGCCTGCGGCACAACCTGCAAACTGCGTCAATATAACG
>Ga0172375_10007208_pt1 | contig 15288 bp, 14 predicted proteins | sample LakKiv1m_FD_114537 | JGI IMG/M metagenome (GOLD analysis project Ga0172375, IMG submission 114537) | Freshwater microbial communities from Kabuno Bay, South-Kivu, Congo - kab_092012_11.1m | ecosystem: Environmental > Aquatic > Freshwater > Lake | place: Democratic Republic of the Congo... | reverse complement strand
CCACGAGGATTTCCGGTTTGATGGAGGAAATCAAGAAGGAGCTGGATGGGGTATCTGCAGGTGGGAACCTGCGGGCGCAATGTCTGGAACCTTTGGAAAAACTGATGGAACAGGCCGTGAGGCAGGAGAGCGTCGCCCATTTGAACCAGGCTGAACAGGAAGCGGTCAGGGCGCTCGACAGGGCGATCGAGAAGATCGAGGCCTTTGTCTCCAAACCACCCGTCAAACAGGAAACCGCCAAGGAGCCACCTGTTGAAAAGCCCAAGGTGACGGTCAAACCCCGGTATATTCTCAAACCGGCGGAACTGGTTGCCAGTGCGTACCTGGAAACCGAGGAGGATATGGAGAGGTTTTTGAAGGAGCTGAGGGAACGGCTGGCAAAGGCCATACAGGCCGGTCAGCGCATCCAGATCCGTTAAGAGCAACCACGAATCACACGAATCACACGAATGGAAGGAATAGATAAGGGGAGGGAGAACATCGGGGCCGCCGAAAAAGCAGAGCAACTACGGATACTTTTGGATCTACTGAGAAGGGGGGAGAAGGAAATTGCAGAGGGTAAGGGGTATGATCTGGAAGATGTCCTTCTTGTGGCCGATTTGCCTCAATCCCTTTGAACCCAAAAAACATTCGTGCTATTCGTGTGATTCGTGGTTGGAAAAGGGAGGTTTTTTATGCTGACGCCGGATCAGTTCAGGGTGAATGAAGCGTGGATCGCTGTTCGGATCAATGATGAATTTCTATTCGTAGGGGAGGAGCCTTACGATGTCTATTTTCTGATGGATGCCGCCAGCGCGTATGTGCTGGGGCATGTCCTTTCAAAGGTGGTGGATGAATCGCCTCAGGAAAAGGATATCGAGGCCCTTTTTCAGGCAGCGTGGAGTTCCAAGAAGGAATGGGCGGAGAAGCTCATCGTCACCGAGAATTCTGCTGCAGACAGAGCATTTGGAAAGAAGGCAGTGGAAAAAGGCCTGACTGTGGAAACCGTGGTGTTGTCTGATTTGGAGGCGATTGTGGGGGACCTGAAGGAGTTGTTCGCCTCGGATGTCATGGGGCACGGGGAGTGAAACCACGAATTGCACGAATAGCACGAATGTAGGGGAAGGCAGCGATGTCTGACAAAGAGCAGGGAATGATTCTAAAACTGAGTGTTGAGTGCGTAAGTCGATATTATCTGAAAGAGCCTTGCATCCGTGTGATCGAAATCCACGATCATGCGAGTCTGTACGATCTGCATGAGGCCATACAGGATGCAGTCGATTTTGACCGCGATCACCCATTTGGTTTCTACATAGCCAACAGTGCATCGACATATGCGAAAAAGCGCTGGATCGGTTTAAATGAAGACTGGGGGCGCGCAGAGGCTGAAATGATGGATACTGAGCTGAAAAGCATCTATCCGTTAGGGCGGCAAAAGCTCTATTATCTTTTTGATTTTGGCGAGAACTGGCTCTTCGAAATCCGAAAGGCCAGAGGCGCCAAGAAACCGGAGCCGGGAGTAACCTATCCAAGAGTGATTGAGTCAATTGGGCCTGACCCCGAGCAGTATCCGGTGTATGGGGATGGTTGAAATGGAAAACGGCCAAGGGGGAAACGAAATTGAAATCATTCGTGATATTCGTGTGATTCGTGGTCAAAAAAACTGAGGCATAAAGGGGTAAATGAAAAGGATACTTGTGTTGATTTCATTCATTCTGGCTTGTTGCATTACGCCGCTGGAAGCCAAGACGTTCAAAATCGTCAGCTATAATGTGGAGAATCTTTTTGATCTGATAAATAATGGAACCGAATACACCGAATATATTCCGAATACGGGTTATGGGTGGACAGAGTCCACAATTGAAATCAAGATTACCAACATCGCTGAGGTAATCAGGGACATCGGCGCCGATGTCGTGGCGCTACAGGAGATCGAATCAAAAATTGCCCTTGTGATGTTGAGAGACAAGCTGAAAGCCATGAACGCTGATTATCCCTATTATGAAATTGCCGACTCCAAAAATTCAATCGTAAAATGTGCTCTCCTGTCGAGGTTTCCGATAATCGAGAAGGACGAAATTCAGGTCGATGATGAATTTGCCAGAAATATTCTAAAAGTGACTATCGATGTCAATGGGAGACGCCTTACGCTTTTTGTGAATCACTGGAAATCGAAAAGAGATCCTGAAAGTATGAGGCTGCCTTATGCCAGGGCGCTCAAGAAACAGATCGATAAACTGGAAGATGATGCCGATTTCATCCTGATCGGGGATTTCAATTCAGACTATCATGAGTGGCAAAGCTTCCGGCATTCTCTTCGCCTGAACGATACGGATGGCATCACTGGAATCAATGATATCCTGAAGACGGTCATGGGCGCCCAACTGATCGATGAGGGTACGCTGACAAAACAGACGGGCAATGAATACCTCTACAATCTCTGGCTTGAAATTGACAGCAAGAGACGGTGGTCTTACAACTTTTTCGGGAGCAAAAACAGCCTCGACCACATCATCGTGTCCAGAGCGCTCTACGATGACAAGGGCATTTCCTACATTGACAATTCGTTCGACAAGTTCGATCCTGATTATCTCTTCAAAGAAAACGCCGTCTATCGCTGGCAAAGGGCAAAAGGCGGCAAGGGTAAGCATTTGGGCGAAGGCTATTCAGATCACCTTCCAATTTTTGCGTCTTTCTCCACTGAACCTTTCCATGTTAAGGCCCACCCTGCGTACGCAAAAGACATTCCTGAATTGAGGCTGGAAGAGAAGCGCATCTCGGATCTTTACACCTCGAGAGTCGGGAATGTCAATTACCGTCTCCGATCCTGTGTCGTCATATTCCAACATGAGGACCATGCGATCATCAAACAGGAAAACGGCCGCGCAATTTTTGTATACAGGGCAGGACGAAACCTTGAATATGGGAAGGTGTACGATGTGATTGTCACTGAACTATACGATTACCATGGCCTTCGTGAAATCACGACGATTGGCGACATGAAGAAGGTTGGACAGTTGGAAAATCATGCTTCCTATCTGTTGAACGATCCCTCAGCCGATTTCTCGGCCCCTGACCTTCAAAATGAAGTGATATCCAAAGTCGAAGGGCTTTATAGAGGCGGATATTTCTATTATGGTGACCGACAAAAGATCAAAATGTACTTCACTGACAAGGGGTTAAGCCCTAAAAACAATTCAAGAATCGTGCTGAAGCTGGTGAGGGTTGGATGTTACAGGTATCCGCAGGTTGTCATAGAAAAAGACGGGCAAGTTGAGAAAAGGGATTAAGAGGGAAAGCTGCAAGTCAACCACGAATCACACGAATTGCACGAATAGGAAGAAGGTTGTGGTTCTTTGGAAGGCGGGAGTGAAAACCTGCATTTTGGTCGGTCTAACAAGGTGAACGCCCACGCCTATTTGCATTGCCTTCTGGGTGCGCATTCAAATTCTCACATTCGTGGCATTCGTGTTATTCGTGGTCGAAAAAGGAGGTGGAAATGGCGAAATTTTTGTTTTCAGAGATCGAAAGCGCTTTCATGTATGTCGCCTCGGCTATGTATGGGATGAACTCGGCTCTCTTGTGCAAGGATACCGGGGAGATCTATTACCGTTCGGATATGAGCGGAATCGATGAAACGGAAGAGGTGGATGATCTTGATGTGGACGAGTGCCTCGAAATCCCGCACAAGAATGACCTTGGCCTGGGAAGGCGCCTGGTCTTTGAATTCGTGGAGGAATACCTCCCGGATGATGTTGCTCGTGTTCGAGAGTTCTTCCGGCACGAAGGGGCCTACTCCCACTACAAGGATTTGCTGGGCAGGAGAGGGCTCTTGGAAAAGTGGTATGAGGTTGAGAACCAGCGTGAGAAAGAGGCCCTCCGCCAGTGGTGTAAAGAAAACGACATAGACCTGGAAGAAGGTAACCACGAATCACACGAATGAAGAAGAGCATAAAAACCTATTCTCCGGACCCTCGCAAAATGATTGGCGTAATGATAGTGATGTTCATATCAGTCGTTATTGCCGTATGGCTGATTCTAAAATGGCAGAGCTATGGAAGTGCAATTGCACTCATCGCGGCTATTTTCTTCGCTTTGATCTTCCTGACATGTGTCAGGCCGGTCATTGAATGGAGGAGAATTCGTATTGAAGATGGGCACGTGGTTTTGCAGAAAAGATTCAGCAAGCCCTTAAGGTTCAAAATCTCTGATTCAATATACAAAGTCGTCCTCAAAGGTAACCGTGTGCGGTCCTTTCGCTTCCGCACCAAAAACAGGTATGTCCAGATTTCACCGCTTGCCTACACAGATGAAAAGGAACTGGCAGAGAAGATCCTGTACCATATCAACAAAAGCAAGGTAGCCGTCGAGGTTGTCGACGTCTGAACCCTAATCCTAATCATTCGATATATTCGTGTTATTTGTGCTATTCGTGGTCAAGAAAAGGAGAATGGGATGTGGCAGAAAAATCGGTTAGCATTTCCGTTGAATCAGTTGTCAGTAAAATCATTTCTTTACGTGGTAAAAAAGTTCTGCTGGATCGGGATCTCGCGCAACTTTACGGCGTCGAAACAGGTATGTTGAATCGTGCTGTCAAACGAAATTTTGAACGCTTCCCGGAAGATTTTATGTTCCAGCTTTCAGCGGAAGAATGGGATCTTTTGAGATGCCAGACTGGCATCTCAAAAGCGGGCCGTGGAGGAGGACATTTCCATATGCGTTCACTGAACATGGTGCAGTAATGGCTGCGAATATCCTTAAGAGCCCTCACGCTGTTCAGATGAGCGTCTTTATTGTCCGGGCATTTGTGAGAATGAGGGAGATGCTGATTGAACAACGCGATCTTGCCAAGAAACTGGAGGCTCTTGAACAGAGACTGACGGAACGTCTGGCCATTCATGAAACAGCCATCGTTGAGGTACTCAGACGAGTAATGGCCCTTCTTGCTCCACCCCAAGATTCTCCGACAAAACCAAAGAAACGAATTGGGTTCGAGGTCAAAGAACCCCAAAGCCATTATGGCAAAAGAATCAAGAAGAGCGGTCATAAAGTCTGAATTATGGACCAAATTCATTCGTGATATTCGTGTGATTCGTGGTTGAAAGAAATGAATCGGAATAAGTTGAAGGCATACGCACCAAAGGCACGCCGGGATTTTATCAGGGCGGTGACGGATCGGGCGGCGGTTTATGGGCTCACGAACAAAAAGATCGAATCAGTGGTTGTACAGGGGGACGTGGGTCTTATTGGGGGGAAGCCGTTTTCAAAGGATGTGGTGGAGAAGCGGAAGCGGCTGGTGGAGCGGATCGAGCGGGAGGGGTTCGATCAGGTGATGGAGGCCATGGCCTATACGTGGTTCAATCGGTTTGCAGCCATACGGTTTATGGAGGTGCACGGGTATCTGGATCATGGATATCGAGTTTTATCCACCACGAATCACACGAATAGCACGAATGAAAGAAATGGGGATCTGCCGGAGATTTTGGGGTATGCGGAGCATGTGGAGTTGCCGGGGGTGGATCGGGAGCGGGTGGTTGAGCTGAAGCTGGCGGGGAATCGGGATGAGGAACTGTACCGGATGCTGCTGGTGGGGCAGTGCAATGCGCTCCATAAGGCCATGCCCTTTTTGTTTGAACGGATCGGAGATGCCACCGAGCTGCTGCTGCCGGAAAACCTGCTTCATTCGGATTCGTTGATTCGGCGGATGGTGAATGAGGTTCCGGAGGAGGAGTGGCAGGAGGTGGAGATCCTCGGGTGGCTCTACCAGTTTTATATCTCGGAGAAGAAGGACCAGGTCATCGGCAAGGTGGTCAAGAGCGAGGACATCCCGGCCGCCACACAGTTGTTCACCCCTAACTGGATCGTGAAATACATGGTTCAGAACACCATCGGGAGGATGTGGCTGGCCACCTATCCCGAATCGTCGCTAAGGAAATTGATGGAGTATTATATCGAGCCTGGGGAACAGACGCCGGAGGTGATGGAGCAACTCAAGGCCATAACGCCCGAGAGCCTGAATCCCGAGGAGATGACACTGGCGGATGTGGCGTGCGGGTCGGGGCATATCCTGGTGGAGGGGTATGATCTGTTCAAGGCGATCTATCAGGAGCGGGGGTACAGGGCCAAAGATATCCCACGGTTGATCCTGGAGAAGAATCTGTACGGGCTGGATATTGATGATCGGGCGGCCCAGTTGGCGGCATTCGCACTGATGATGAAGGCAAGGGCGGATGACCGGCGGATATTCGATAGGGGAGTCAGATTGAATGTGATGGCTATCCAGAATAGACCGAAGCTGAGTGATGAAGTGCTGAAGGTTTTAACCACGAATAGCACGAATAGCACGAATGATGGGAAAGATGTTGTGGGGGTTAGGGATCTGCGGGGGTTGTTGGGGCTGTTTGAGCATGGGAAGACATTTGGGTCGCTGATTAGGGTGCCGGAAGGGCTGGAGGCCAAGTTGCCGGCGATTGCCGATCGGGTGGAGGATGTGCTTGCCCATGGCGAGATGTTCGGCAGGGCGACCACAGAGGCGATCTCCCCCATTGTTCAACAGGCAAGGATTCTGGCCGGGACCTACGACGCCACTGTTACAAATCCCCCGTACATGGGCAGCCGATTCTTCAGCAAACACCTTAAGGAGTGGGTTCACAAAGAATATGCTGAGGGAAAAGGCGATTTGTATGGGGCTTTCATCTTGCGCAACATTATTTTAGCTAAGCAATGGGGTAGAATTGGAATGATTACCATCCCTAATTGGATGTTCATCTCTTCCTTTGAAGGACTAAGAGAGAGTCTTTTTGCTTTGTGCGAATTTGAGAACTTCTCATTCAATGGAAGAGGCGTTTGGGGGTCTGATTTTGGCAGTTCCCACTTTGTCATGCGGAAGGGATTGACCCGCGGCTTTGCTGGGAAATACTTTAAGTTATTTGACAAGGCTGGCAGCGTCTCGACAGAAGTCGAATTGAAGAACGCCATTAAAGAGCGTATTCCATATCTCGTCTCGGCAACGGATTTATCTTTTGTGCCAGGCAAGCCGCTATCATTTTGGATTTCTAGAAAAATCAGAGAGTGCTTTCTCCTTGGCAATCCTCTGCACGATATAGCTGACCCAAAACAGGGAATGGCGACAGGCAATAATGATTATTTCGTGAGGTATTGGTGGGAGGTTTCGTATCCCATGATAAAATTTGACGCGGTTTCGAAAGATAGCTTTTTCGAAAGCGGCTGCAAATGGGCACCCTATAATAAAGGTGGTCCTTTTAGGAAATGGTTTGGGAACAACGAATCTGTATTAAGCTTTGATAAGGAAAGTTATAAAAAACTCAAAACAGTCGGAAATCATTGCCCTTCAGAGGATTATTATTTCAAAGAATCGATCACTTGGGGCCTAATAACCGTTTCCCTTTTTAGTTGTAGATATTCCCCTGAGGGGTTTGTTTTTGACGTCGGTGGTTCATCGGCTTTTCCAGATTCAGAGGAAATCTGTCTTTGTTTGGGCTTTCTAAATTCAAAAATTTGCGAAACGCTAATTAAGGCGCTCAATCCTACAGTCAATACTCAAGTTGGAGACCTAAAAAAACTACCGATTTATTTTGGTGATGAATCCCAGAGGAACAAAATAGAAGTGGCTGTTAAAAGCGCCTTAGACCTGGCGCGCAAAGATTGGTATGATTTTGAGATCGCCTGGGGTTTTGAGCGTTCCGAATTTATAGCTTATAGGGAAACTACCAGCACCATAACGTCTGCATGGAGCAGCAATTGGCAGCTTAGGACGAACAAAGTGGCTCGTATGAAAGATTTGGAGGAAGAGATAAACAAGGTCTTCCTTGAAGCGTATAAATTGGATGGGGAATTGAATTATGATGTCGATGAGGATCAAATTACGATACACCGCTACAATGCTGATGAGGAAAGCAGATACCTCATCTCATATGCCATCGGCTGCATGATGGGGCGGTACAGTCTGGATGCCCCCGGGCTTATCTATGCCCACAGCGGAAACGAGCAATTCTGGGAAATCTACCACGAGAAACACAACCAACCCCTCCCCCCCAACCCCCAAAATGATTCGTGTTATTCGTGTAATTCGTGGTTAACCTTCCCTCCGGATGCGGACGGTATCATTCCCATCACTGACACGGACTGGTTCCCGGACGACGCCGCCAACCGCTTCTTCCTTTTCATCTCCGTGGCCTGGCCCAAAGAGCACCTCGAAGAAAACCTCCAATTCATTGCCGACAGCCTGTCTCCCAATCGTGGCGAATCCCCCCGCGAGACCATCCGGCGGTACATGGCCACCGGATTCTTCAAGCATCATCTGAAGGTGTACAAGAAGCGGCCCATCTACTGGCTGTTTACCAGCGGCAAGCTGCGGGCCTTTCAGTGCCTGGTCTATCTCCATCGATATAATGAAGGGACCTTATCCCGCATGCGCACCGAATACGTGATCCCGCTGCAGGGGAAGATATCCGCCCGGATCGAGCAGTTGGCCGGGGACATCCTGGCCGCCACCTCCACGGCCCACCGCAAGAAACTGGAAAGGGAGCGGGGCAGCCTCATCAAACAGCAGGCCGAGCTCCAGACCTTTGATGAAAAGCTCAGGCACTATGCGGACATGCGGATCGCGCTGGATCTAGATGACGGGGTGAAGGTCAATTACGGCAAGTTCGGAGATCTGTTGGCGGAGGTAGCCGCCATCACCGGCAAGAACTGAACCACGAATTACACGAATACCACGAATGAGCAAAAGGGGAAAAAAGATGGTGTTTGAGGTGAGACAAAGAGACAACCTTACACGGGAGGTTGAAGCGGAGGTACCGACACCCCAAAAAACATTCGTGCTATTCGTGTGATTCGTGGTCAAAAGGGGTTTCTTATGGAGATTGTATTGAAGGAGGAGAGTTACCGGGTCGTGGGGGCCTGCTTTGAGGTGTATAACGCCATGGGACCGGGTTTCCTGGAATCGGTCTATCAGGAATGCCTTGCCATCGAATTCGCGAATCAGACCATCCCCTTCAAACCCAAGGTTCCGCTCGAGCTGACATACAAGGGCGAGGTCCTCGAACAAAAATATATCCCGGACTTCACCTGCTTCGACAAAATCATCCTGGAGATCAAAGCCGTTAAGGAGCTGTGCGATGAGCACCGGGCTCAGGTCCACAACTACTTGAAGGCGACCGGCTATCGATTGGGGCTGCTGGTCAACTTCGGTTCGCACCCTAAACTCCAATATGAACGCATCGTCAACTGAAAACAGAACCACGAATCACACGAATAACACGAATAACAACAAAGTGTTAAGAGGAATGAAACTGATAAGGAAGAACGGGCAGTAAGGTGTAGAGAAGTTGTTCCTGGCGTTTATAACTCTCGCAAAATATTCGTGCTATTCGTGTGATTCGTGGTCAAAAGGAGATATCATGAATAAAATGCCGCTTTCTCGGAGAGAATCTGAAGGGTTGCGTTTAATCAAGGCAAAGATTACGGCTGCTTTTCCGGTGGTGGATTTTGTGCTTTATGGTTCTGCAGCGAGAGGAGAAGCGGATGACGAATCAGATGTGGACCTGATGATCGTGGTCTCTGAACCGATCTCCCGGTTCAAACGTCATGAAATAACGGACATCGTGTTTGACGTCAATCTGGAATTCGGGACCAATTTCAGCACGTTGGTGGTAGATAAAGAATCCTGGGAGACGGGGACGTTGTCCGTGCTCCCGCTGAAAGATGAAATCATGAGGGATGGGATACGTCTATGAACGATCAGGAGACGCGCTCCACTGTTGTTGGTTACTGGTTTGAAAGGGCCGAGGAGAGCCTTAAGTCCGCAAGACGCGAATTTGAAGCGGGGTCCTTATCCTTCGCCATGAATCGGCTCTACTATGCGGCCTTCTATGCGGTATCGGCGTTGCTGATGGCGCACAATCTGTCTTTCAAAAAGCATTCCGGCGTACGCGCCGCGTTTCATCAGAAATTCGTCAAATCCAGTCTTGTTGATCAGGAATGGGGTCGGTTCTATGACCAACTGTTTGAGGACAGACAGGAAGGGGACTATGTGGTCTTCATTTCCTTTGAACCAACGTATGTGGAGAAGCAGTTAATCCAGTGCACACAATTCATAGAGCAAATTCGCCCAATGATCTTTAGATCTTGAATTTTCTCACATTCGTGTTATTCGTGTAATTCGTGGTTGAAAATGGAAAACGCAAAGATCGAACAGGCCCTCAACCGCCTCTTTATTGACGAAGGCCACCGCATCGTCTTCTGGAACGACCCGGACCGGGAGTTTTATATCACTCTGACGTCCCTGGCTCTGCCGGAAGGTGTGAATCTGCTGCGTCTGGATCAGATCGGCGCCCTGGAGGCCAAGGTTCTGCTGGAACGAGAAGATCCGGGGGGCCGCTATCTCCTCTATTCCCCCACCGAAGAACCGGATTATGAGGCTGACTGGCTTCTCGATATCCGTCTGTACGGCCGCAGTTTCCGGGCAGATCGCGCATCTATCATCCTGGATGAACTGGGCCTAGCCAACCAGCATCTTCGGGATCACATCGCCGCCCGCCGCAAATTCTTTGACAGCAAACAGCGGCTCCAGAAGCTGAAGGACATGGTGGAAAAGGACGACACCGACCAGGATCTGGACCGCAAGATGATTGCCGTGGTCCTGAAGGCGGACCATGCCGAGTGGTTTACCATGGTGTGCACCCTCTTTCATGGGTTCACCCTCGGTGAAAACGGAAACGGTCCGGATCTGGACACCCCGCCGGACGCCTGGTTGCAGGTGGAAAAGTTCGATCTGGACGGCCCGTTCTGGCAGGTCATGAAAACCCTCTTCGGGTATAGCGAAGAAAACCCGAACCTCAAGAACCTCCTGGTCCGTCTGATGGTCACCGATTTCGCCCATCACGTAAAGACCGGCGTACCGGACTCCCTTGCCCATCTGGTATTGCCCCCATCGGGCCGATCCAATGCCGTGGTCTGTCTGGCCCAGTGGCGGGACAGCGCCAGCAGGGGGAGCAGCTACGACCTGCTGTCCGACCTGGCGGCGGGCATCCTGAAGATGGAAGAGCAGCTTTACGGTCTCGAGATCGAGCCTCTGCTGGACGTCATGACCTTCCAGGACGTGGAAAAAGCCATTGCCAAGGGCCTTAGGGATCGGGTCGCATCCGGTGCCCTGGCCGTGAACACGCAGGATATCCGCGCTGTGGCCACGCGCCGGCAGGCCGGCCACTGGGCCTCCTCGAACGTGGCAGGATCGGATCATGTCCCTCGGTCGGCCTTTCATGCGGTCTATGAGGCCCTCATGGCCGCGGCCGAGTTCTTTGCCCTGAAAAATGCCTATCCTTCCGGTTTCGACTATGAAAATGCAGAGGAGATGCTCAGGGCATACGAGCGGGAACTGTTCCGGTTTGACCAGTTGTACCGGCGCTTCTGCGAACAGGCCGATATCGCGGAATCGCGCCTGTGGGATGTGCTCAAAGCAATTCGGGAACAGGTGGAAGCCTGCTACATCAACGGGTACATGCAGGACCTGGCGATCTGTTGGGGAAAGCTGGTTGACCCGAAGGGGAACCCGTCGCTCCTGTCCACATGGCGGTTCAAGGATACCCCCAATCAGCAACGTTTCTTCGAGAGACATGTGGCCCCCCGACTGAACGAAGCCGACCGTCGGCGGAGCTTTGTGATCATCAGCGATGCCTTCCGTTATGAGGCGGCGGAGGAACTCACCCGCGAACTGAATGGAAAATACCGGTTCGAGGCCCGGCTGAGTTCGCAGTTGGGCGTCCTGCCATCCTATACGGCCCTTGGCATGGCTGCCCTGTTGCCGCACAACAGACTGGAATACAAGCCCAATGGCGACGTCCTTGTGGACGGTCGGCCAACGGCCTCTCTGGAACAGCGAAACCAGATCCTCGACTCGTGGGAAGGCCTGGCCGTCAAAGCCGATGACCTCCTGGAGATGAAAAAGGAAGAAGGGCGCGACTTTATCAAGGATAAGCGCCTGATTTATATCTACCATAACGCGATCGATGCCACCGGAGATGCCGCCTCCACCGAGGGACGCACCTTCGAGGCGGTGAGACGGGCGATCAACGAACTGGCAACCGTGGTGACCTACGTGATCAATAACCTGAATGGGCACCATGTGCTGGTTACTGCGGACCACGGCTTTCTGTTCACGGAATCGTCTCCGGGGGAACCCGATAAGAGCACCCTCCAGGACAAGCCCCCTGGCACGGTAAAGGCAAAACAGCGTTTTCTCATCGGACACGACCTTGGGGACCATGACAGCGGTTGGCATGGCACCACCGCTGTTACCGCGGATGCCGAGGGGGACATGGCGTTCTGGATCCCCAAAGGGACCAATCGATTTCATTTTATGGGAGGCTCAAGGTTCGTGCATGGCGGGGCCATGCTCCAGGAAATCGTGGTTCCGGTGATCACGGTGCGACACATCAAGGAAAAGGGTGCGGGCGCCACCATGACGAAGCAGGTCACCGTCCATGTGCTGGGGACCAGCCACAAGATCACCACCTCCCGGCACCGGTTCGAGATGATCCAGATGGAGCCGGTGAGCGACCGGGTCAAACCTATTTCCCTCAAGGTGGCGGTATATGATGGGAATGACCCGGTGACCAACATTGAATCCATCCGCTTCGAGAGTGCCTCCAGCAATATCGAGGAGCGTAAGAAATCAGTCACGCTGGTGCTGAAGGACAGACCGTATGACAAGAAAGCCAAATACCGGCTGGTATTAAGAGACGCAGAAACCGGGATCGACCAGGAGAGTGTGACGATCATCATAGACAGGGCGTTTACCGATGATTTCTGAAAATAAGACAGACGTGGCGGGTGGAGGCCTGGATGAGCTGCTGAATCGGCATTTCGCAGGCCGGGTCGTCCGCAAGGACCTGACCAAACTGGTGAAGGAAGGCGCGAACGTTCCGGTGTATGTGCTGGAGTACCTGCTTGGACAACACTGCGCCTCCAATGACGAGACGATTATCCAGGACGGACTCGCCACCGTGAAACGGATATTGGCCGAGAATTACGTGCGGCCCGATGAGGCGGAGAAGGTCAAATCCATCATCCGGGAACGGGGGAGCCTCAAGATCATTGACAAGGCCACGGTCAAGCTCAATGAGAAGCGGGACGTGTATGAGGCCCTCCTATCCAACCTGGGCATCAAAGGCGTTGAGATCAGCACGGAAACGGTGCGGCGCTATGAAAAGCTCCTGGCCGGGGGGATCTGGTCCATTATCTCCATGGAGTATTTCTATGAAGAGGGGCAAAAGGGATCGCCGTTTCTGGTTCGGGAGTTGAAACCGATCCAGATGCCCAACATGGACATGGAGGAGTTCTTTGAGGGACGGAGGCATTTTACCGAAGAGGAGTGGCTGGATGTCCTACTTCGCTCCACCGGCCTGGAGCCTACCCAGTTCGAGAACCGGGTGAAGTGGCACCTCCTGACCCGCATGATCCCCCTGGTGGAAAACAACTACAACGTCTGCGAACTGGGACCCCGTGGGACGGGCAAGAGCCACATCTACAAGGAGATCAGCCCCAACAGCATCCTCATTTCCGGAGGCCGGACCACCGTAGCCAACCTGTTCTACAACCTGGCGAACCATACCGTTGGGCTGGTGGGCCTGTGGGACGTGGTGGCCTTTGACGAGGTGGCCGGGATCTCTTTCAAGGACAACGACGGGGTCCAGATCATGAAGGACTATATGGCCTCCGGTTCGTTTGCCAGGGGTCGCGACCTGATCACGGCCTATGCTGCAATGGTCTTTGTAGGGAACCTGAACCAGCCGGTGGATACCCTGGTCAAGACCAGTCATCTCCTCGCCCCCTTTCCCGAGGCCATGATCGATTCGGCCTTTTTCGACCGATTCCACGCCTATATTCCCGGCTGGGAGATTCCCAAGATGCGGCCGGAATATATCACGAATCAATACGGCCTGATTGTGGACTATCTGGCCGAGTTCTTCCAGGAGATGCGCAAACGGAATTTCTCCGATGCTATCAACCGGTATTTTAAGCTGGGCCGGGACCTGAACCAGCGGGATACCATTGCGGTCAAGCACACGGTATCGGGACTTCTGAAGCTTCTTTACCCCCATGAAGACTATGACAAGGATGCGGTAAAGCGTTGTCTGGAATATGCACTGGAGACCCGGCGTCGCGTCAAGGAGCAGCTCAAGAAGATCGGCGGAATGGAGTTCTACGATGTGCACTTTTCCTACATCGATCACGACAACATGGAAGAGAAGTTCATCAGCGTGCCAGAACAGGGAGGCGGCTCATTGATTCCGCAAGGGCCCCTGAACCCCGGGGTTCTGCATACCGTGGCCACAGGCGGCAGCGGACATTTGGGGCTCTATCGTTTGGAGACGCAGGTCACGCCGGGCAGTGGATCTCTGACCCTTTCCGGTCTGGGGTCTGTCAGCGCGGCCAAGGAGGCGATCAAGGTGGGGTTTGATTATTTCAAGGCCAATGCCGCCGGGGTGAGCGCTTCCATCAAGGCCGGAGACCACAACTACCATATCCACATTGTCGAACTCCACAATACAGGCCCCACAAAGGCCATGACGCTTACGGCATTTGTCGCTCTCTGTTCCGCTGTGTTAGGGAAACCGGTTCAGTCCCAGTTGGTCGTGTTGGGCAGCATGAGCCTGGGCGGGAGCGTCGTCCCGGTCCAGAACCTGGCCGAGTCCCTGCAGGTCGCCTTTGATGCCGGGGCCAAACGCATTCTTCTCCCCATGGTCAGCGTCGGCGATATCCCCACCATCCCCGGCGAATTGTTTGCCAAATTCCAGACCAGCTTCTATGCGGACCCGGTGGATGCTGTGTTCAAGGCATTGGGGGTGGAGTGAAATGCCTTAAGATGGAGAGGGCATCTGTTTGCGGTCGCTCATCGCATTTTTGTCTGAAATGGGGTTGTATGGAGTGGGACGACGAATTTCATAATGACCGCGACGAGATGGCCCACGATTCTCACCGCGATGATGCCATGCCCGGGGAAGGCCCTGCAGGCGGCCTCGATCCCATGGATATTTCAGACCCGGCCAGCGCCTATTTTTTACTGAGCGACGATGCACAGGATGAGATCACAGGAACCGTTAAGAAAAAGATGAAATGCCGTTTCTGCGGCCATCGATTCACTGTTGAGATATACGACAGATCCCCGGAGTGCTTCAGTTCGGATACAGAGGAAATCCCCAGCCAAGAAGACCATGTATATCGGTGACAACCGATGTATCGAAACGGGCGATACCCAGATATCCCACAAATTCACCAACCTGCGAT
>Ga0172375_10007207_pt1 | contig 15288 bp, 28 predicted proteins | sample LakKiv1m_FD_114537 | JGI IMG/M metagenome (GOLD analysis project Ga0172375, IMG submission 114537) | Freshwater microbial communities from Kabuno Bay, South-Kivu, Congo - kab_092012_11.1m | ecosystem: Environmental > Aquatic > Freshwater > Lake | place: Democratic Republic of the Congo... | reverse complement strand
TGGTTCTATCGAAAGATCTTTCCTTGAACAAAGAAGAGCCTGAGCAAACAGTAGCGCCGTTGTTGTTTTGCCAACTTTTTCTGGACCATAGAAAAGGTAAGCATGTTTGATTGCTTTTTGCTTGATTACTCTATCCAAAAAATCAATTTTTGGTTTATGCCCAACAATTTTTTTCATCTTGGACTTGATTATACTATAGTAGATGGTTCCTATCAATCAGGCTTTGTGCTTGAATCAATAGCACCCATAAATTTCTTTGTATCTAGGCTATTAAATGTTGTCCTAACTTTTGTTCTTGGGTGTATAAATTCAATAGTATTAGCATGGAGCATAATATTAGAATCAACGCTCTTACTATTCCCATATTTTCTATCTCCCACAATCGGGAAACCAATTGAAGACAAATGAACCCTGAGCTGGTGGGTTCGACCTGTTTTGGGGCTAAGCTCAACCAAGGTTCTTTTTTTGTAATACTTTAGGACCTTATATTGTGTAATAGAGCTCTTGCCTGATGTACTTACGCCAATTTTTTTCCTCTCTATCGACTCTCTTTTTAGTGGTATATCTATAACACCTTCGTCTGGCTTAAGTGTACCTTCCACTAAAGCCAAATAGGTTTTTTTTACTTTTCTTTTCTTAAATTCATTCTGAAGAATTTTTTGAATTCTTTCTGTTTTTGCCAAAACCATAACCCCTGATGTCCCTTTGTCTAAGCGATGAACAATGCCAGCCCTTTGGCTATTATCAACAAATTCAATTTTTTTTGAGAATATTTCACTTATGGTAATTTCTTTTTCGCCCGCAGATGGATGGACATTAACGCCTGCCGGCTTATCTATTACAATTATATCTTCGTCTTCGTAGATTATCTCAATCTTAGGTATTTTTCTGACCTTTTCAGTTTTTTTGTAAATCTTGATTAATTCACCTTCTCCTACGATGTAACTAGAATTTTCTAACGCCTTGTTCACCAATACAAGACCCTCAGTTATTAATTTCTGAGCCCTACTACGGCTAATTTCCATAATCGCAGCGACCTCTAAATCCAGACGTTGTTTGGTATCCCCTGTTATTTTTTTTTGTACAAATATTTTGTTCAAACTATTTGACCAATTCTGTAATTTTATCTAGGAGTGATCGGTTGCCCATTAGAATCATTTTATCCCCACTTCTGATAATTTCCTCACCATCTGGATTGATCTTTGAAGACCCATCTGCTCTATTAACGGCCAAGACTGTTATTCCAGTTTTTGTTCTATTTAGTTCGTTTCGGATTTTTTTACCAATCAGAAATGAATTATGCGGTATTTCAATTTCCTCAACCTCTAGCTCTTGGTGGCGACTATCTACTATGACATCGAGAAAATCAAGAACAGCTGGTCTCAGCGCCATAGTTGCCATATGGTATCCACCTATTTGATATGGAATTGCAACTCTATTTGCCCCTGCTTTCTCGAATTTTGATATGTTTTCATCATCGTTAGCTCGAGCAACAATATATAGATTCGAATTCAGAGATCGAGCAGACAACGCAACAAACAAGTTATCTGTATCCTGCCCTAGACAAGATATTAGAGCCTTGGCGCTAGATATATTCGCCTTCATTAGGCTTTTCTCAAGTGTCGGATCTTCTTCTAGACAAAGATAACCTTTGCTCTGGGCTAGTTTTGTCTCTCTCTGGTCTCGATCAATAATCAGAAAATCAACTTTTGCGTGTTCCAGATCCTCACATACTTGTTTCCCAACCCGCCCAAAACCACAAACAATGTAATGGTCTTTAAGATTACTAATTTTTTTCAACATTTTCTTCCTCCTTTGAGTTTCGGCAAACTCTCCTCCCATAAAATAATCTGCTCCTACTTTAAAAAGATAGGCTAATATAATAAAACTTCCCAAGATAAGGAATATCAACAAAAGCTGTTCGCCAAGAGACTCATCAACCCCGTGCTTAAAATGGCTCAACATAATAATTATTGTTGAGAAGAAAGCCTTCCACAGGGATATTTCCTCTAGATACCAAAAACCAAAAGTGCCAATAGCAATGATAAAAAATAAACTAAAAAGCAAATTCTTGGTTGTTTTATTAAATTCCAATATCCCTCCACATATATTTTATATTAAACTATGACTAGATACAAATAAAGTCCTTTTAAAAGGACTTTATTTAACAATCTACCGTTTCGAGAATTGGGGTGCTTTACGTGCTCTTTTTAGGCCGTATTTTTTACGCTCTTTTTCTCTCGGATCGCGAGTTAAAAGGCCTGCTTTGCGCAATGTTAGCTTATTATTTTCATCGTAAACAACCAGTGCTCTTGCTAAACCCAGCTTGATAGCGTCAATTTGTCCGGTCGTTCCACCTCCAATAATCTTGACCGAAAAATATACCTTATCTTCATTCCCAGTTATTCTCAATGGCTCATATAGGCTGTGGATGAGCAGCTTGTTGTTGGCACAATAATCATCAATCGTCTTTTCATTAATTGTAGACTGGCCTTTGCTAAAGTATAAACGTACCCTTGCTGACGCCTCTTTGCGTCGTCCTCGGCCATAATAGTATTGTTCTTTTTTATCAGTCATTTATTATTCCTTTACTTTCTCAACCTTGATGGGCTTCTGCGCGATGTGTGAATGATCTTCATCTGCAAATAATTTCAATTTGGAGATTATCTCACTTGCTAATTTATTTTTTGGCAACATTCCTTTAACAGAATGATATATTACCTTGTTTGGGGCTTTTTGAAGCATATCTGACAAGGTGGTTGTTGTTAAGCCTCCCGGATAGCCACTGTGTCTGTAATATTTTTTATCCTCTAGCTTATTGCCTGTGAGCTTGATATGTTTGGTGTTAATCACAATCACATAATCTCCACAATCTACATGGGGAGTAAAGATTGGTTTGTTTTTTCCTCTTAGTAAATCGGCAATAACAACAGACACTCTGCCTAGGGTCTGACCCTTTGCATCAACCAAATACCATTTTTTCACCATTTCTTTTGGTTTTGCCGTATATGTTTTCATTATTTAGTCTCTTTTTTTACTTTTTTGTCAGTTTTTTTTACTTTACCAGACTTTTTGGGTTCTGATTTCGTTTGTGTCTCTTTGCTTTTTTTAACCACTTTTTCAGTCTTTCGGTCTAATTTTTCAACATCTATAAGTTCAATAATAGACATCCCTGCGTTATCACCTGCACGTTGCCCAACCTTGATAACCCTTGTATAGCCTCCTGGACGACTCTTATAAAGCGGAGCAAGCTCGAGTAGAAGCTTTTTGGCAGCCGATTGGTCTAACAGGTAACTGTTTATCCGACGAACATCTGAAAGAGTCCCCCTTTTGGCACAAGTAATCATATTTTCCAGTTTTGACTGTACGGCTTTCGCTTTTGTGGTTGTTGTTTTGACTTTTTCGTACAACAAAATTGACGTCGCTAGGTTACGAATCATTAGCTCGCGTGGACTTTTCTTTAAAGAAAACTTTTTGCCCTTGTACTGATGCCTATGCATTTGCCTCTTCTGCTCCTTTTAGCTCAGAATCTACGCTAGCGTTTAAGCCTAATTCTGCAACCTTTTCCCTGACCTCATCAAAAGCCTTGCTCCCAAAACCCTTGAGAGTTTTGAGCTCATTATCGTTTAGCTTTAATATATCAGCGATTGTTTTGATATCATTGTTCATTAATGCATTCGTTGTTCTCGGAGATAAATTTATCTCTTCGATCAGTATGTCGTTTCCTGGATCTATTGTCTCTAGTTCTATTTCCTCACATTTTCGGCTAACCGCCTCTTTGCCCGATAAGACTAAAAAGTGATCCACTAAAATTTCTGATGCTTGGGCGATTGCTTCCTCTGGAGATATTACACCATTTGTTTCTACTTCAAACATTAATCGGTCCAGGTCTGTCATTTGACCAACACGGGTGCTCTCAACATTGTATTTAACCCTTCTTATTGGACTGTATAGAGCATCTACTGCTATAACATCGATGCCTAGCTTGCCACCATCTCGTTTCTCCACGGGAACATAGCCACGTCCCTTACCGATCCTAAGTTCCATTCTTAATTTTGCATTTTTATTGTCTAGCGTTGCAATTACATGGCCGGGATCAATTACTTCGATATTGGGATTTTTTTCAAATTGTTTGGCCGTTACAACTCCTTGCCCACTTGCATCCAGAATCAAAACCTGTTCCTCGTCAGCAAAGGATTTGACACAAAGCCTTTTCAGATTTAAAAGTATTTCAACGACATCTTCCTTGATATTTGGAAGTGTTGAAAATTCGTGACTAGCACCATCAATCTTGACTGCCGTTACCGCTGCTCCTGGTAGCGAAGATAGAATAACTCTCCTTAAAGAGTTACCTAGAGTCATACCATAGCCCGGGTATAATGGCTCAATTGCAAATAGAGCTAGGTTACCTTCTTTTTTTACTGTCTTGATCTCTGGAAGATGAATTTCATATAACATGTCATCCTCTCCTTTATATTATTTTGAATACAACTCAACTATTAATTGCTCATTTATCTCTGAATCAAGCTCTTCCCTAGTTGGAAGGCTTATTGCCTGACCACACATTTTACTTGGATCTATTTTAAGCCAACCGATTGGTTGATTTTTCTTTATTTGCTCTTTGAATTTCTCCACTAGTCCAGTGTTTTTGCTTGTCTCTTTGGTTAACGTAATTAATTCACCAGGTTTAATTTGATATGATGGAATATTTACTTTTTTGCCATTAATACAAAAATGATCGTGTGAAACTAACTGACGAGCTTGTTTCCGCGATGAAGCAAACCCCAAACGATAAACTATATTATCAAACCTCATTTCAAGAAGTTGAAGCAGTGCTTCACCAGTGACGCCTTCTCTTCGGTCGGCCTTCTCAAAATATGTCCGAAATTGCTTTTCTAGAATGCCATAAATTCTTTTTACCTTTTGCTTTTCTCTTAACTGAAGGTTGTAATCACTCATTTTTTTCCGTCTGCGAGATAATCCGTGGACTCCGGGGATATAATTTCTTTTGATCATTACACATTTGGAACCCTGGCATTTATCTCCTTTGAGAAAAAGCTTAGTCCCCTCTCTTCGACATTGTTTACATGATGCTGTTAATACTCTAGCCATTTTTATACCCTACGTGGTTTACGTGACCGACAACCATTATGCGGAATGGGGGTCACATCTTTAATTGAATTTACAAATAATCCCGATGCGTTTAAGCATCTTACAGCTGAATCCCTACCAGAGCCAATGCCTTTAACATATACATCCACTTTTTCGACTCCATGCTCTTTTGCTTTTTCAACAGCGATTTCTGTTGCGACTTGGGCTGAATACGGTGTAGATTTTCTTGAACCTTTGAATCCGCTTGCACCACTTGAGGCCCAAGCGATAACATTCCCTTCAAGATCTGTAATGCTAATAATTGTATTATTAAAAGTCGATCTGATGTGAACTTGACCTTGATTAATATTTTTTTTAATTTTCTTTTTTCGTATTACTTTTGCCATATATACCTATTGCCGTTTAAGTTTTTTCTGCTGATTTTTTACGTCCGCTACCGACTGTGACACGACGCCCTCTCTTTGATCGAGAGTTTGTTTTTGTGCTTTGTCCTCGTACTGGTAAATTCGCTTTATGTCTCAGCCCTCGATATGTCCCGGTTTCCTTTAAGCGATTAATATTTTGAGTTATTTCTCGACGAAGGTCCCCTTCTATCTTATAGTTTTTCTCAATATATTCTCTAATCTTGCTCAACTCCCCATCATGTAGGTCTTTTACTCTCGTATTTGGGTTTATACTGAGGTCACCTAGAAGCTTCTGGCTGCGAGTAAGTCCCATTCCATAAATATAAGTTAAACCAATTTCAATTCGTTTTTCGTCAGGTACGTTGATGCCAGATATTCTCGCCATTTAATTTCCCTGCCTTTGTTTATGTTTTGGGTTATCACAAATTACACGAACAATTCCTTCGCGTCGAATAATCTTACACTTCATACACATTTTTTTTACTGATGGCCTAACTTTCATTATTTGTGCCTGTAGACAACTCTGCCTTTCGTTAAATCATAGGGCGTCATCTCAATTGTGACCTTATCACCCGGTAATATTTTTATATAATGCATTCTCATTTTTCCAGAAATATGCGCTAAAATAATATGTCCGTTCTCGAGTTCTACCTTAAACATTGCGTTTGGTAGAGTCTCAAGGACGGTTCCTTCGACTTCAATTACTTCCTTTGTATCACTCATTACAGATAGAAATTCCTTCCGTGTATGGACAGTTATAAATTATAAACAAAAAAAACAAATCTTTCAAGGGTTTTTTAGAACTCCTCATAGCTTCTAATAATTAATTGTGCTTCAATCTGGTTTCTGACCTCAATAGCAACCCCAACAACGATCAAAAGCCCTGTGCCACCGATTGTTAGGTTTACATCACCAGTCAGGGGCCGTACTAGATATGGCAGGATGGAAATCAAACTAAGAAAAATAGCTCCCCACAAGGTAACCCTATTAATAAGATAGGTCAGGTAATGTACCGTCTGGGTCCCTGGTCTAATCCCAGGTATAAAACCACCTTGTTTTTGGATATTTTCGGCGACATCTTTGGGTTTGAAATACAAAAATGTAGAGAAAAAAGTAAAGGCAAAAACAAAGACAAATAGTAAGACTGCATATGGCCATGAATTTGGCATGAAGGTAGTCTGGATCCACTTAGCAGAAGTAGCTACCCAACTAGTTTTTGCTGACCCCAAAAAGCCTATTAGCGTTGGTACATTCATAAAGGCCGCCGCAAAGATTATTGGAATAACTCCAGCCATATTTAGCTTTACTGGCAAGTATGTATCTATGCTTCCATATAGTTTTGCACCACGAACTTTTTTGGCATAAGAAATAGGTATTTTTCTTTGTGCCTCAGTAATAAAGACAATGATTGCAATAACAGCCAAAGCAAGTGTTAGAAAAACTATAACTTTTATTAGCTCCTGAGTATTAAATTGACCAACAAACATCTTCTGGATTGTTTGCCCAACCGTAGTCGGTAACGATGAGACTATCCCCGCAAATATAATTATGCTAATACCATTACCAATCTTCTTTTCGGTTATTAGCTCGCCAATCCACATTAAGAAAATAGTCCCAGCGGCAATCGAGGTCAGCATAACAAACCATTGCACTGGACTTAGATTGCCAAATAAGCTTTGTCCCGACTTGGCACTGATAGAGTCTAAAAAACGAATCATACTATAGCCCTCTATATAGGCTAAGGGTAATGTTAGAAGGCGTGAATATTGGTTTAGTTTCTTTCGTCCCTGCTCTCCCTCTTTGGAAAGTGCTTCAAATTTCGGAGCTACGATAGTTAAAAGCTGTATCATAATCGAAGCCGTAACATATGGTCCAAGGCTCATCATCACTATTGAAAACCGGCTCATTCCTCCACCGGAAAAAACATCAAGGAAAGACAAGGCGCTATTTTTGGAAAAAACATTATCGATAAAGCTCTTGATACTGTCTGGGTCTGGGCCTGGGATTGGGACGTGGGCTAACAAACGATAAATGAACAACATAAAAAGGACAAAAATGATTTTCTTTCTGAGCTCCCTGTTGCCTAAAATACGTTTGATATAATTCATTGACCTCTATTCTTTGGGCGGTTCAACTTTTGGTTTAGACAATTTCCTCGCTTGTTTTTTTGCTCCTTCAGTCATTGAGTCTATTTCGAATACTAAGTTTTGTTTATATTCTTTCCCCGCAACAATACGATATGGAGATCTGGGGTTATCTATAAACCCTTCTTTGATTAGAAAGTCGACCGTAACCTTAGTCCCATCTTTATATAAAATAAATCTGTCTAAGCTAATTGTCTTTGTGGTTGCTCTCCTCGATTTGAATCCGCGTTTTTTAGGCACTCTCTGTACCAATGGATTTTGTCCACCCTCAAAACCAGGACGAAGCTTTTTCCCTGTACGAGAAAGTTGGCCCTTTGTGCCTCGGCCAGACGTTTTACCTTTTTTTGATCCGATTCCACGTCCGACTCGCTTATTGTCTTGTTTAATTGTGCCATACAAATTTTCGAGTTTCATTGTATTATACCTTGTCCTTCGCTGTTTTTTTGCTTGGTTTTGTACTCTCCGTCTTTTTATCTGCTACCTCTGGCACTTTGGCTTTTCTTTCTTTCAAGCTTTGCAATGCCTCAATTGTTGCATATGCATTATTAATTTTAGAATTAGACCCCAGCATTTTGGAGAGGATGTTTTTAACCCCTGTAGCCTCTAGCACTGCCCTTACGGCTCCACCAGCAATAACTCCAGTACCTTCGCTAGCTGGTTTTAGAAAGACACGAGCTCCTGATTTTTTTGCAAATACTTCATGTGGAATTGTGTTATTCCTTAAAACTATTGTGACCATATGTTTTTTTGCTTGCGAGACTGCTTTTGTAATCGCGCCAGTAACTTCACTGCTTTTTTCTACTCCCAAGCCAATTTTGCCGTTTTTGTTTCCAACGACAACAGTCGCCCTAAATCTCATCCTTCTTCCACCCTTAACTACCCGAGTAACGCGATCAATTTGAATTACTCTTTCCTCAAATTCTTCTACAGGTAGCTCATCGAATGCTTTTTCGACTTCAGTATTTAGTTTATCTCTCATATATATTCTCTCCTTAAAAAGCCCGTCCTGGGTTAGAATTTCAATCCGCCTTCGCGAGCTCCATCTGCTAATGACTTGACCCGACCATGGTAGAGCTTCCCACCACGATCAAAAACTACCTCAGATATTTTCTTTTTCTTTGCAATCTCAGAAATTTTCAATCCAATGCTATATGCTCTTTCTGATTTATTTTTTTTATCTACTATGGACTGATCAGTCGCATAACCAAGGGTTTTCCCTGTTTGGTCGTCAATAAGCTGAGCTATAATGTGTTTGTTGCTAACAAAAACACTCAAACGAGGCCTTGTCATTGTCCCGTAGATTTTGGTTCGTATTCTTAATTTTCGTTGTATTCTCTTGCGTGTTTTCTCCAGCATACTACTCCTTATTTTGCACCAGTTTTACCGGCTTTTCGCCTGATAACTTCGTCAGCATATTTTATCCCCTTGCCCTTGTATGGTTCTGGTTTTCGGAAACTACGAATTTCGGCAGCAACCTGACCAACCTTTTGCTTATCTGTGCCAACAATAGTTATTTTGTTTTTCTCAACTGTTATTTGAATATCCTCTGGTACTTTATAAATAATTGGGTGAGAATAACCCAGGCTTAGGGTTAAGTCTTGGCCTGTGACACTAGCGCGGTAGCCGATTCCGTTAAACTCTAGTTCTTTTTTGAACCCTTCGGATACGCCTATGACCATATTTGAGATTAGGGTTCTAGTCAATCCGTACAAAGAAGCACTTTCTCGATCTTCAATTTTTTTTGTAATAGTGATCACGTTATTTTCAATTTTTAAATTTAACTTCGTCAGGTTGATTGCTAGCTTTAATTCTCCTCTTTTGCCAGCAATATCAAGAGTGTGACCGCTGAGAACAGCGCTCGTACCTTCGGGAATTATTATTGGAAGTTTACCTATTCTTGACATTTATGCTCCGTTTACCATACTTTACAAATTATTTCGCCACCCAAGCCTTGTTTTTTTGCTTCTTTTCCAGCCATTATGCCCTTAGAAGTCGAGATTACTATAATGCCCCTGCCTTGAAGGACCGTTGGGATTGTGTCTTTGGGTGTATATACCCTTCTCCCGGGCTTGCTAACTCGAATTAATTTACTAATTTCATTGTTTAAATCAACATTAATAACATTCCCGTCTTTTTCGTATTTGAAGTCAGTAATAAAATCCTCTTTTTTTAGGACTTTTAAAATTTCCAGCTTTACCTTAGATGCAGGTATCAAAACCTGGCCTCTATTAAGCATCGCGGCATTTCTTATTCTTGTTAGCATGTCTGCTATTGGGTCTGTGATTGCCATTTTACTCCTTACCAGCTCGACTTAGTTACACCGGGAATTTCGCCTTTGTTGGCAAATTCTCGAAAACAAATACGACACATCCCAAATTTCCTTAAATAACCGTGGGGACGTCCACAAATTTTACAACGCCTCACTGTTCTGGTCGAAAATTTAGGTTTTCTTTCTGCTTTCGCTATCAATGCTTTTCTTGCCATATTAACTCCTAAAAGGAAATCCCAAGCTAGCTAGCAGGGCTTTTCCTTCCTCATCTCTCTTAGCCGTTGTTGTTATATTAATTTGCATACCAATCGGGGGGTTAGCCTCTTCAAAACTAATCTCTGGGAACACCCCGTGTTCTTTAATCCCAATATTGTAATTTCCCTGACCATCAAAACCCTCTGGATTCAAGCCCCTAAAATCTCTTACACGAGGCAAACTTATACTCACGAGACGATCAAGAAACTCATACATTCTTTCTCCCCGTAAAGTCACTGTTGTGCCAATCTTCATTCCTTCTCGTATTTTGAAGCCAGCAATGGATTTTTTCGCTTTTGTAACAACTGGAGCTTGACCGGTGACGGTTGCCATGGCTTTTAGGGTGTCATCTAAAAATTTAGAATTTTGGACTGCTCTGCCCACTCCAGCATTCACAACTACTTTTGTAATTTTTGGGACCTGATTAACATTCTGAAATTCGAATTTATCCATCAGTTCTTTAACTATCTGTTTCTTGTATAGCTCTTTCATTCTTGACATTACTGCTCCTTCACTGCTGTTTTGCATTTTTTGCAAAACCTTTCTCTCTCTCCGTTTTTTGACAAATTAACCCCTAAACGTGTTGGCTTGCCACAAGAAGGACAGATAAACGCAACATTTGAAATATCAATTGGTTTAGCAATTTCGATAATACCGCCACCAGGATTTTTTTTGCTAGGCTTGGTTGCTTTTTTTACAATATTTAACCCGTTAACCACTACCTTTCTGGAGTCCGGTAAGACACGATTAATTTCACCTGTTTTATTTTTGTCTTTGCCAATCAGGATGGTTACTTTGTCGTTTTTTTTCAGTTTCATCTTCATCTATAATACCTCTGGTGCTAATGAAACGATCTTCATATAGCCCTTCTCACGTAATTCTCTAGCAACTGGTCCAAAAATACGTGTTCCTCTTGGTTGACCCTGTTTATCAATCAAAACAGCGGCGTTATCGTCAAAACGAATAACTGAGCCATCCTTGCGGTTATAGTCTTTGCTTATTCTGACGACTACGGCCTGAACAACTTCCTTTTTTTTGGCATTGCCTCCAGGCATAGCGCTTTTAACTGAGCAAGTAATAACATCACCGAGTGATGCATAGCGCCTTCGGCTTCCGCCCAAAACCTTAATACACATGAGCTCTTTTGCTCCTGTATTGTCAGCTACTTTTAGTCTTGTTTGTCCCTGTATCATCTAGCTCAGCTCCTTTGTGGTAATCTTTTTGACTGCTGTCCATCTTTTTTTGGCAGAGAGTGGTCTTGATTCTGTAATCTCGACCACATCACCGTCTTTATACTCGTTTTTCTCATCATGAACTAAAAATTTAGTCGAAACACGGTAGTTTTTTCGATACAAAGGATGTCTCTTGGTTCTCTCTACCAAGACGGTAATCGTTTTTTCCGCTTTATCTGAGACTACTTTGCCTCGTAAAATACGTTTCATTTCTCTACTCCTGTTTTATCCTGAACTTGCTTTTTTTCTTTTTCGATAATTTCTCTTTCACGAATAATGGTTTTTATTTGTGCAACCAGTTTTTTTGATTTTGCAATTTCGCTAACGACAGTCATCTCACGACTAGCAATTTTGAACCGATCCTTTACTATTTTTGCTTGCGTTTCTAATAAAAGCTTTTCTAGTGATTTGTTATCTTTACTTGATATTTCCTTAATTTTCATCTTTTTCACTCCCAAAATCCTTCATAACTATCTTGGTCTTGACTGGTAGCTTATGACTTGCCAATCTCAATGCCTCTTTTGCTACTAGGGTTGAAACTCCGTCCATCTCAAATAAAACTCTACCCGGCTTGACTACGGCGATAAAATGGTCAGGGCTTCCTTTTCCAGAACCCATCCGAGTTTCGTTTGGTTTCTTGGTAACTGGCTTGTCAGGGAATATTCTAATCCAGATTTTACCACCACGTTTGATATGCCTAGTCATTGCTCTTCTAGCCGCTTCAATCTGTCTTGACGTAATCCAGGCTGGCTCCAATGCTTTAAGTCCAACTTTTCCAAAATCTACATTTTGGCCTCGTGTCGCTTTACCGGTCTGAGGGTTTTTCTGACTTTTTCGGTATTTGGTCTTCCTAGGCATTAACATTAGTAGCCTCTTTGTTTTCTTGCTTTGTTTTGTCAATCATGCCGTTATATATCCAAACCTTGACCCCAATAATGCCATAGGTTGTTTTCGCTCTTGAGTATCCATAATCAATATCTGCGTCTAGTGTTGCCAAAGGTATCTTGCCCTTAATAGCATGTTCTTTTCTAGCAATCTCGGCTCCATTTAATCGCCCCGAAATCATAACCTTAATCCCCTTAACGCCCTCTTTGTTAGGTCTTTCGATGGCACCGTCTTTGGTTGCCTTTTCAATCGCCTGTTTCATCGCTCTCTTGAAGGGAATTCTTTTTTCTAACTGTTGGGCGATGCTGTCTGCTAGTAGCTGTGCATTCTCTTCGGGCTTTCTAATTTCTACTATGTTAATGTCTTTGATTCTTCCTTTGGTTAGTTTGCTAATTTTGTTTTTGATCTCAGCCGCCCCTGCGCCCCCTCTACCAATAACCACCCCCGGTCGGGAAGTGTGGATGCTAACGCTAACCTGATTTGCGTTCCGTTCAATTTCTACTTTGGCAATTCCGGCCTTCATGCCCATTTCTTTCATCAAAAATTGTCTAATTTTAATATCCTCATGCAACATCTCGGCATAACCTTTTTTGGCGAACCAGCGTGATTGCCAATTCTTGTTTATTTGTAAACGAAAACTTACTGGACTAACTTTGTGTCCCATTACTTTTTCTCCTTTGGTTCATGCTTAATGTCAGGCTCGGTCTTTGGTGATTTTGTCGGTTTCGTGACAACCTTGGTTACTTTTTCTATAACCTCTTTTGCCTTTTTATCAATCTTTTTCTTCGTTTTATTGTTTTCATTCTCGTCACTGACAACAACTGTTATGTGGCTTGTCCTTTTTAAGATGGGGGCTGGACTACCTTTGTAACCAGGTCGAGAACGTTTTAGAGAAGGACCACCGTCAATTGATATTGTTTTGATAATCAGTTTGTCACCTTCAATATTTTTGTTATGCTCTGCATTTGATATGGCTGATTTGAGTGATTTTGAAATTATTTTTGCAGCTTTTTTATTTGTAAAACGCAAAATATCCAAAGCTTGCTTCGCGTTAGTGCCTCTAATCATATCTGCCACAAGCCTAGCTTTTTTTGGTGATATTCTAATGTATTTTTCGACTGCTTTTACTTCCATTATTTTCTCGATTAAATATTTTTTATTACTTTCCTTGCGCTTTTGCCAACTTACCGCCATGTCCTCGGAATTTTCTGGTAGGAGAAAATTCCCCTAGATAGTGTCCGACCATATTTTCTGTCGCAAAAACTGGAATATGTTCCTTGCCATTATGGACTGCGAATGTGTGACCAACCATCTCGGGCGTAACAATTGCATTTCTTGCCCAAGTTTTGATAACTTTTCTTTCTTTACCAAGCTTTAAGACTTTATTCATCAGTCTCTCATCAATATATGGGCCCTTTTTAAGTGATCTGGACATACCTTCTCCTTACCTTCGACCTTTTTTACGTGATTTTATAATAAAACGACTGGAAAGTTTCTTTCGATTTCTGGTTTTTAGACCTAAGGCGGGAACACCCCAAGGCGTTTTAGGATTTTTAAGCCCGATCGAAGTTCCACCTTCACCACCACCATGAGGATGATCTACAGGGTTCATCGCTTTCCCTCTAACGGTTGGCCTGATTCTCATGTGTCGCTTGCGCCCAGCTTTGCCTATTTTTATATTTGAATGCTCTGGGTTGGACACTACTCCAATACTTGCTAGACAATCCTCTGATACTAATCTGATTTCACCAGATGGCAATTTTATTTGGGTCATGCCCCCCTCTTTTGCCATTAGTTGTGCCTTCGTGCCAGCCGATCTGGCAATCTGGCCTCCCTTTCCTGGGAATAACTCAATATTGTAAACTGTTGTCCCAACAGGGATGTCTTTTAATAGCTTTCGATTACCTGTCCTTGTCTCCGCTTCGCTACCAAAAGTCACTTTGGACCCTACTTTGATACCTGTTGGTGCAATCATGTATAATTTTGTTCCATCTTCTTTTTCCATTAAGGCGATGCGGGCAGAACGATTTGGATCGTATTCAATGGATTTGACAACTGCTTTGTCATCACCGATTAGTTTAAAATCTACCAATCGATAAGCGCGCCTCGCGCCCCCACCTCGATGACGTACCGTAATCTTGCCCTGGCTATTTCTACCAGCTTTGTTTTTGGTCACGTTGGTCAATGATTTCTCTGGCTTTTTCTTTGTAATATCAGCAAAATCATCGACTGACATGCCTCGTCTTGCATTACTAGTAGGTTTTAATACTTTTACTGCCATTATATTCCTTTAAATTCCTCAATTTTTTCGCCTTTTTTTATCGAGACGATTGCTTTTTTGTAATCAGATCTCTTGCCAGTAATCCTTCCGAATCTTTTTACTTTTCCTTTAATAAGATAGGTATTAACCTTTATAACATGAACTTTGAAAGCCGTCTCAATGGCTTTTGTTATTTCAATTTTGTTAGCCTCTTTTTGCACTATAAAAACATATTTATCCCGATCGGCTAAAACAAAACTTTTTTCACTTATTACTGGTTGTTTTAAAATACTTAATTGATTCATTTTATTTTCCTAAAAATTCTTCTGTTAACTCAAGTGCACTTCCGACAAATACTATTTTTTGTGAATTGAGAACATCATAAACATTTAAATTTCTATAATCACTCGCCTTGATCCTTTTTAGATTTCTGCTTACTAAAATGTCTTTTTCGGTTAATTTTGGGTAGACCAAAAGGCTCTTTTTGTTTTGTATTATTTTTTCAATTATTTTAACAAAATCTTTGGTTTTCTCAGCCTTTATTATTTCAACAATAGCAACGTCTTCCTTTTTTGTCGAAAGTGCTGAAATCAAAGCAACACGTCTTTTTTTGGCTGGAATTAGCTGGGTGTAGTTTTGTTCTCCGGTAGGACCAAAGGTTGTGCCACCACCTTTCCAAATTGGGTTTCTAATCGACCCTGTCCGAGCTCGGCCAGTCCCTTTTTGT
>Ga0172375_10007206_pt1 | contig 15289 bp, 16 predicted proteins | sample LakKiv1m_FD_114537 | JGI IMG/M metagenome (GOLD analysis project Ga0172375, IMG submission 114537) | Freshwater microbial communities from Kabuno Bay, South-Kivu, Congo - kab_092012_11.1m | ecosystem: Environmental > Aquatic > Freshwater > Lake | place: Democratic Republic of the Congo... | reverse complement strand
TCGTAGACCGCCTGAGTCTGGAAGAATTGCGCTCCGGCTTCGATCTTCTTCTCCATCTTCATTAATTGCGGCTCTAACGGGTCTGCCCCGGGATTGACTACCGCGCCCAGACAAAACTTAGGCAAGGCTCCGTCTAATTTATTCCCTTTCATATCCGCGCCCGATTCCAGCTTACGGGCAACCTGCAATAACTGTACGGAATCAAGGTCAAATACCGGTTTTGCTTCGGGGTGGTCTCCCATAGTAGTATGGTCGCCGGTAAGGATTAAAACATTTTCTATTCCTAAGCTTGCTGCGGATAATAAATCGGATTGCAGGGCTAAACGGTTGCGGTCGCGGCAGGTCATCTGGAATATCGGCTCAAATCCGGACTGCTTTAACACGCTGCAGACGACCAATGAACCAAGGCGCATTACCGAGCTTTGCAGATCAGTGACATTGATCCCGTCCACGCGGCCGCGGATCAATTCCGCGTCTTCCAATAACTTCTTGGTTTCGATACCCTTTGGGGGCCCGATCTCGGAAGTGACTAAAAATTTGTTAGCTTGTATTTTCTCTTTAAATGTCATTTCATTCATCCATTTATCATTACGAAGTATAAGTTTTACGGGAGACGCCGGTGAAACCTCGAGGCAGCATCTAGCTGCCGAGAGGTAAACCGGCGGCAGGACCCGTAAAACTCCTTCGCTTATTGTTGCGTCTTAGCTGCCTCGACCAGGTTGCGCATCAACATGGTAACTGTAAGCGGGCCGACGCCTCCGGGGACCGGTGTAATAAATGACGCGCGCGCTTCGGCTGTCTCAAACTCCACATCGCCGACTATCTTATCCGCCACCCTGTTGATTCCGACATCAATAACCACTGCGCCTTCTTTTACCAAAGAACCTTTGATCAATCCGGCAATACCAACTGCGACGATCAAAACTTCCGCCTTCTTCACATGCTCTTCGAGTTTTCCGGCCTTACTTGTTCCTATATGGCAGACCGTAACGGTCGCAAATTTTTCCAGAAGCATCAGAGCCAAAGGCTTTCCTACGATTTCGCTGTGGCCCACGATTACTACTTCTTTGCCGTATAAATCCACGCCGCTGGCAGCAATCAATTCCATTACCGCTGCCGGGGTGCAAGGCAGGATCTTCGCTTTCCCGAATAAAATTTTTCCTATATTCTGCGGATGCATACCTTCGACATCTTTTTCAGGCAGAACAAACTGGCTTATTTTTTTATAATCAATCTGCTGTGGCAGGGGCATCTGAATAATAATGCCGTTAACGGACTTATTGGAATTCAATTTCTGGATAAAGTCTATAAGGTGCGCTTCGTGCGTATCTTCGCTTAATTTATGCAGCTGATATTCTATTCCCAGCGCCTCGGCAACTTTAGCTTGCGATTTTACATAAGAAGCCGCGCCCGCGTTCTCTCCGACCTGAATACTCGCTAAGACCGGCCGTGACTTTAATTGGACTACATCCTGTTTTATTTTTTCTTTAATCGCCTCCGCAATTACTTTACCTTCCAATAATCTCGCCAACTTGCCCCTCCGTTTCCTTCCTAATCTTTAATATAGCCTTATGTTTAATGTCCAATTCTTTTCTTAATGATTTAGTCAGGGCTCTATCGTCTAAAAACTTCAGATTAATATCGACATTAAAATAGGCGCTGACAAAGGCGCTCTCCAGCATGACTGCCGCCACTGCCACGTCGCTGGCTAAATTGATATTCCCGATCTTCACCATGTCCGGGCAGAGTTTTGCCGCCTCAAAACACAAACGGCAGCACATAAAAGGCACATTCAACGCCTGACGCATATCCTTGCTGTTATACGCAGAGATATCAAGGTCGACCAGGTTAAGAAATTCAGCTCTCAATTTTTCCGAATCATGCAGGATCTTTTTTACTTGAGCTTCGAATTTAGCGTATTTAGGTTTGCCGATAGTGAAATTAGCGACCATCGAAATGAGGCTAACGCCTAATGCCGCGTTTAATGCCGCGGCCGAGCCGCCGCCCGGGGCAGGAAGCTTTGCTGCCAGATCATCCAGATATTTTTTTATAGTTTCGTTTTTGTAAAGCATTGGTTTAGTATACAACTCCGAAGTTATTTAAGCAAGTAAGTTCTTGTTAATAAGTAAAACCGGAATTCAATTCAAAGGCATTCCGGATCAATTCTATTTTGGGACTAACCCCGTCTAAAAGCACGGAGACTACGTCAAACCTGGCAACATTATCCAGCAATTTCTTTTCTTTAAGGAAGACTAACGCAGCTTTCGCTATCTGGCGCTGCTTTCTAGTACCCACCGCCTCTTTAGGCAGGCCGAAATCCGCAGTGTTGCGCGCCTTTACCTCGATAAAACAGATACAATCCTCTTCCCGGGCAATGATATCCACCTCGCCCAGCTTAGTCTTGTAATTCCTGGCCAGGATCTTATAACCGCTTTTTTTTAAGAACGCCTCGGCGAGTTCTTCACCGGACCTGCCTAATTGAAGTGTGCGTTCAGACACAGGAAAAGGTCTTTCTATGTATCTTGCTTAATCCGTTCTCGGAAATTGTTTTACGGTGAAGCTGCGTGGAGTAACCTTTATGTTTTAAAAAACCGTACTCCGGATAGATCTTATCATAAACACTCATAATGCGGTCGCGGGTGACTTTTGCCAGAATGGAAGCCGCGGCTATGCTCTGCGACTTCGATTCCCCCTCGACCAAGCTTAAATAAGGATAAGGAAAATTAAGGCGCATATTGCCGTCGGCTAAAACGAACGCGTTGTTGGAATATTCATCGAAAATCACTTTGTCAATGAGCGAATCCACAGCCTTGTGCATCGCCAGGCGGGAGGCTTCAAAAATATTTATGGAGTCGATCTGCGCCTCTTCCACGATACCCAGGCCGAAAATCGAATTATCAATGATCTCAAGATACGCGTTTTCTCTTTGTTTATGGCTTAATTTTTTGGAGTCAGTAATGCGGTTTTTAAAACGGTGGGTTTTAAGCGCAACTGCCGCGGCAACTACCGGGCCGGCGAGCGGCCCCCTGCCTGCCTCGTCCACTCCGATGACCAGATCAAAACCGTTATCTTTAAGTTTGCGCTCGTAATATAACACTTGCGCCTTACGCTGCTTTTTCTTCCCGCTCTTCTATCTTGGTGGCTTGCTTGCCGACCTTGGCCCTCAAATAATAAAGCTTTGCCCTCCTGACCTTACCGGAACGCACCAGTTCGATGCGTTCGATATTCGGGGAGTAGAGAGGAAAAACGCGTTCAATGCCTTCGCCGAAAGAAACCTTTCTCACGGTAAATGCCTCTTTTATCCCGCGCCCACCCTTAGCGATAACCACGCCCTCAAAAGGATGCAGGCGCACCTTATCCGGGCCTTCGGGGATCTTGACTAAAACTTTAACGGTATCCCCGACGCCGAACTTAGGCAGGTCCTTTTTCATATACTGCTCTTCTATCATTTTAATCTTATTCATGATTGTATTTCTCCTTTCAAACCGCGATTATTAAAGTAAATCAGGCCTTTTCTGCTTGGTCCTTTTCAAAGCTTCAAGACTTCTCCAGATGGCGATTTTCTTATGGTCTCCTGACAGGAGTACTGCGGGCACTTTCATGCCCCTGAAATCAGCGGGCCTGGTGTAGTGCGGATACTCTAATAGATTACCTTCGAATGACTCAAAATTCAAGGAAAATTTATCTCCCAGCACCCCGGGTATAAGGCGTACCAGGGAATCCACCAAAACCATGGCCGGAAGCTCGCCTCCCGTAAGCACATAATCACCTATTGATATCTGCTCATCAGCCAAATTCTTCCTTACCCGCTCATCTACGCCTTCATAATGACCGCAGATTAATATCAAATGTTTATTTTTTGCCAATTTTTTAGCAATACCTTGAGTCAATTTCTTTCCTTGCGGGCACATCAAGACTATTTTCGGCTTCTCGCTTTTGATTTTTGATTTTATTTTCTTGACCGCGTCAAAGATCGGCTGCGGGGTCAAAAGCATCCCCGAGCCTCCGCCGAAAGGACGGTCGTCGACCTTGCGGTGTTTATCGTCGGTGAAATCCCTTATGTCATGGACAAAGATCTTAACTTTGCTTTTAGCTTGAGCCCGTTTAATCATAGACTCATTGAGCACCGGCTCGAACATACCTGGGAATATTGTTAAAATATCGATACGCATAAGCTAGTAGTTAGTAGGTAGTAGTTAGTAGGTAGGGCGATCTGCCCCTACATACTACATACTATCTACTACCTGCCCTCGTATAATTACCCAAGAATTCTCGTTTATATTCGCTAAAACTATCCTGCGCAATCGCCTTTCTGACATCCCGCATCATATCCAGGAAGAAATAGATATTGTGCGCTGATAACAATATCAGGCCGAGCATCTCTTCGGCGTAAAATAAATGCCTAAGATAGGCACGGGTGAAATTCTTGCAGGTATAACACGAACAGGACGCATCAAGTGGGCCGTAATCCTCCTGGAAGCAGGCGTTACGGATAATAAGCTTTCCTCTTGAAGTAAATGCTGTCCCATTTCTGCCTAAGCGCGTGGGGGCAACGCAGTCGAACATATCCACTCCCCGTTCCACCGCCTCCAGGATATCCGGAGGATAACCCACCCCCATCACGTAGCGCGCCTTTTCTTCGGGAAGTATTTTGGCGACATCCTCGATGGTATTATATATCAAATCGCTGGGCTCGCCAACCGAAACTCCGCCTATGGCCAGGCCGTCAAAATCCATATCGATGATCTCTTTTGCGCACTCCCGGCGCAGGTCATCATAGGTCGCTCCCTGGATTATTCCGAATAACGCCTGTTTGCCGTTTTTCCTCTCTTCAAAGGACTTACGCGCCTGTTTTGCCCAGTCAATAGTCCTCTTCATCGCCACTTCTGCATGGTCCCTACTGCAAGGATAGTGCGCGCACTCATCAAGCGGCATGATTATATCCGAGCCTAAAGTAAGCTGAATATCCAAAACATCATCCGGGGTCAAAAAATGTTTTTTTCCGTCGATGTGCGACTGAAATTCCACGCCCTTATCGGTCAGTTTTCTTAAAAGAGCTAGACTGAATATCTGATATCCGCCGCTATCGGTCAAGATAGGCTTATCCCAGGAGATAAATTTATGTAAGCCCCCGGCCTTCCTTATTATATCTAGGCCGGGCCGGAGAAATAAATGATAGGCGTTAGAGAGCATTATCTGCGCCCCGCAATCATCCAAGTCTTTGGGGGTGATCCCTTTTACCGTGCCGTGAGTCCCCACCGGCATAAAGACCGGGGTATCGATTTGGCCGTGGGCGGTAGATAATCTACCTAAACGCGCGCATGAATTTTTATCTTTATGGATTAGTTTATACATCAGATTATCAGCATTGCGTCGCCGTAGCTATAAAAACGGTATTTTTTATCGACAGCCTCGGCATATGCCTTCTTCATCAGTTCATACCCGCCTCCGCCGGAGGCGGATGCGCCTGCGGCGCAGAAAGCGCAAGTGAGCATGAACAACGTGGTGCGCGGAAGATGAAAATTTGTCAGCAATGAATCCGCCACTTTAAATTTAAACCCGGGATAAATGAACAGATCCGTCTGCCCGCTCCTGGCACCGGCAGCATATGACTCCAGCGCGCGCAATGATGTCGTGCCTACGGCGATGACCCTTGACTTGGAACTCTTTGCCCCTTTGATCATTTTAAGTGTTGCCTCCGGAATGTTAAAACTCTCCGGTTCCATCTTATGCTTAGTGATATCTTCGGCCTTCACCGGTTTAAACGTACCCAGGCCTACATGAAGGGTCAAATAAACCAAATTGACACCGGCTTTTTTAATTTTATTAAGCAATGCCTTTGTAAAATGCAACCCGGCAGTCGGAGACGCCACTGCCCCCGCTTTTCGCGCGTAAACCGTCTGATAATCAATACTATCCGCCCTGACCGCGTCTCTTTTTATATAAGGCGGGAGCGGCATAGCACCCAAAGCATAGATCTTTTTCAAGTCTGCCGTGTTAAAAGCGACTTCACGCTTAGAGATTATTTCTGCGGTTATACTGCCAAGCCTTATCTTTTCGCCGGTCTTTAATCTCCCGGGTTTAAGCAGGGCTTTAAAGATCCGGCCCTTTACACGCTCCAGAAGGAAGATCTCGGCTTTTCCGCCTGTCTTACGCTTTGCCCTGATACGGCAAGGCATGACTTTAGTGTCATTTAAGACCAAAACATCTTGCGGGAGGAGGTATTCGCGGATATCGGAAAAAATCTTATGCTCGATCTTACTATTCTTGCGGTCAACTACTAGAAGGCGACAGCTGTCGCGGCCCTTCAACGGATACTGGGCGATCAATTCTTTAGGAAGCAAATAATCAAAATCGGATAATTTCAACATTTTAATCAAGCGGAGGCTAATTCTTAAGGCAGGCCTTTATCCGGCTAGTAAGATCGTCATAAGAAAACACGGTTATCCCGTCCGGCTTCTCGGATTTGAGCAGGTTAAATTGGCTTTTGAATGCATCGGGATTACTTTTCAAGAGAAACGCGCCTATTCCGGCGAAAACCCTTCCCCGGCCCCTCTGGGCAAGCCCGGACCTGATAAGCCTTTTAGTCAATTGGCTGTCGTTTGTATAATTCATCAGCACCACGTAATCAACATACCCCTCTTCAAGCCAGAGCGCCCAATCCTGGAACATGCTTGAATACGCCCTCTCAAATGAAGGCACGACTGCGCAGGAGACCAGATAATCCTGGCTCTGCCGTTTTACGAATTTGGTTATCCGCTTGACCAGCAGGCTTATCTGATCCCTCCTCCAGTTATCCCAAGCGGAAAAATTCTCTTCTGTCTTAAGCCCGGAGACCGGGTCGATGCCGGTTGCCTCTTTAAAATGCTCGACGTTCTTTTCCCCGAATCCGTAAGAAAGCCCGAATTGGGTAAATTTGGAGCCGGGAATAAAAGGTACGGTCATAGGATAACGCGCATAATCCAGATGAATGCCGTCTATGCCGGGATAGCGCTTGATGATATCGGAGACCACCGCAAGAAGGAATCTGGCCACGCGGGGATCTCCGGGCTCGAGGAAGAGCTGCTCTTCCCTTAAATAAAATTTATCTCCTGCGTTAGGATTCTTCCTCCCCGAAGGCCGTAAATGCTGGTCGCGGGTAAGCACGCTGCTGCCGAATTTATCAATGATGTCTGCGGACTCATTCTGGCTAAGGCTTAAAAGGTTTACCCAGGCGAAGACTTTTATATTATTCTTTTTCGCCAGCTTAAGCAGATAATCAATCGGATCGGCCTTTACGCCGGCAGCCATAGACAGGTATTTAGAGTGTTCAAACAGCGCTGAATCATAGAAAGCTTTCCCTGACTGATAAACCTGTAAATAGATCTCGTTGATCCCGCTCTCTTTACAGGTATTGACCAGTTCCTCTACTCCTTCTTTTGAGTAGAGCGGCCTTTTCCCTGAGAAAACCGTAACCCATACTCCGAGAGGTACAGGTGGTTCTTCAGCAAAACAAAAAGAACCAAAGAAAAATGAAACTATTAAACCGGATATAATAATCGCTTTTTTCATTTTTTCAGCTTCTTGCTTTGCTCGATTTCACCGTAAATACAGCCGCAGTATTTCTGGCAGTATATGCCTTTTGCCTTAGCCTCGTCGTGGGCCTTGCGGAATCCGGGCCGGAAATCTTCGTAATAGAATTCTATTCCGGAATCCTTTGCAACGTCTTGGCCGATTCTCTTAAGCAGCTCCTGATCCTGATAAGGGCTGACTAAAAGTGTGGTGGTAAAATGCGTAAACCCTTGTTCTTTTGCCTCTTTTGCCGTGCGCCTTAAGCGCAGTCCCCAACAAATCTCGCATCTCCCGGGATTACTCTCCTTGCCGTTTACCGCTTGAAAGAATTCTTTGGGGCTATATTCCGGGAATATCGCTTCTAAATTTACGGCCTTACTATAATCCTCAACCGCCTGCTTTCTATTCTTATATTCGCTAAAAGGATGAATATTCGGATTATAAAAAAACGCCTCAACCTCAAATCCCTTTTTTCTTAATTGCTCCAGTGGGAAAATCTCACACGGCGCGCAGCAGGTATGTAATAATAATTTCATCTTAATCTAACTCTTATAGTTGCACAGGAGTTTTACGGGTCCTGCCGCCGGTTTACCTCTCGTCGCTTTAAACGCTCCTCGAGGTTTCACCGGCGTCTCCCGTAAAACTCGAGTCTATCTGCACGTATGTTGTAGCAGCTGACGGGGCTTGAGTCGAATAAATAATCGCTAGCGATTGACTTGGCCGGTTTTAAGCGCGGCCTCAAAAGCCCCGAGCGGCCATGGTGTCCGCTGCTATAACTTGTTTCCGGACGAGCGAGGGGCTTTTGCGGAGCGAAGTTCCGCCACGGTGGGGCGGGACGAGCGTCCGCGCGAAAAGCCGGACAAGGCAAGCGCTACAGCTAAAACAACTCTTCCTGCTTTTCGTATTTCATTCCGAAGTGTTCGAAGGCGAGTTTTGTGGCAGTCCTGCCTCGCGAAGTACGCCTCAAATATCCGGCGTTCAAAAGATACGGCTCGACCGCATCCTCGATAGTATCTACTTCCTCGTTAAGGCTTGCTGCCAGCGTCTCAACACCGACGGGACCGCCTTTATATGACTCGATTATAAGCTTTAAGACCTTGCGGTCCAAATCATCCAGCCCTGCCTTATCAATGCCTAGATCATCGAGAGATTTCTGGGCCACAGCCGGATTAATTTTATTTATTTTAGCAACTTGGGCATAATCGCGCACCCGCTTTAACAGGCGGTTTGCGATACGCGGAGTTCCCCGCGCCCGTCGGGCGATTTCTTCTGCGGCGATATCCTCGATCTCTATACCTAAAACCTTTGCCGAATGTTTTATAATTTTAGCCAGTTCTTCAATTTTATAGAAATCTAAATTGTAGAATATCCCGAATCTCCCGCGTAGAGGAGCCGCCAATAATCCGGAACGCGTGGTTGCGCCAACAAGTGTAAAGGGTTTTAAATTGAATTTTATGGTCTTGGCGTAAGGGCCTTTATCGATGACAAAATCGATCTGAAAACTCTCCATCGCCGGATACAAGAACTCTTCGACTACCTTAGATAAACGATGTATCTCGTCGATAAAAAGGATATCCCCCTTCTCAAGGTTAGTAAGTATACCTATCAGATCTCCTGCTCGCTCAATCGCCGGGCCGGAGGTCGCGGTTATCTTAGCGCCCATTTCATGGGCGATGATGTGCGATAAAGAAGTTTTGCCTAAGCCGGGCGGGCCGCTTAACAAAACATGCTCCATCGGCTCTTTTCTCTGCTTAGCCGCCTGGATAGAGATCTTCAGGTTATCCACGATATCCTTATGCCCGACAAACTCCAACAACCTCTTCGGCCGTAAAGATATATTAAGAACTACATCTTCATCCGGTGCCTGAGCCTGATTAACTAACGGACTGTTCCCCTTGATCAGGGGTTCTCTGGTCTCTTCGCTCATAGGGAATAATATTCTCCTTATTCCTTAATATTTCTATATCCTGAAAGTGTTCGGTCTGGCGCGCCACCACCTCTTTCATACGCACCAACTCTAAGATAGCCAGGAAGGTCACGATTACCTCGATTTTGTTCTTGGCTTTATTAAAAAGTTCGGAGATGCGCACCGAGGGAGTGACTAAACACAAATGCAGGATTTCATGCACTTTCTCCTCGATGGTAAATTCGTCTTTGATTACTTCATAAAAAGCCTCTTTGGGCACATCTTTAAGCGCGCGCGAAAATGCGTTGATCAAATCAAAAATACTCGCCTCAAAATAAACTTCCTTCTCGTCAGCCGGACCTTTCTCAATTTCGACCTTAGGCCTCTTGAATACCTCGCGCTGCTCTTCCTCGCGCTTTCTTAAGGTCTCGGCGATCTCTTTAAACTTCTCGTATTCCAGCAGGCGCCTGACAAGTTCGGCGCGCGGGTCAACCTGCTCTTCCTCCGGAGCTACTTCCTGGGCAGGCAGAAGCATTTTGGATTTGATCTGCATAAGCGTGGCCGCCATCACCATAAATTCTCCGGCGATATTCAGGTCCAAAAGCTGCATCAGGTCGATATACTTCAGATACTGTTCGGTCACCTGAGAGATAGGAATATCGTAGATATTCAAATGGTCCTTTCTGACCAGGTATAAAAGCAGGTCAAGCGGCCCTTCGAACATCTGCAATTTTATCTTATAAGCCATAATTAGATTTTAATGAGTTTCTTGACTTCCGCCAGGGTTGCGCCGGCAAATTCCCTTGCCCGCTTCTCTCCGTCGTTAAGAATATCGGACAAGGCAGATTTATTTTTTAGTACCTGGTTTCTCTTCTCCTGAATAGGCTCTAAATATTTGATCAGGATCTCGGCCAGTTGTTTTTTGCATTCGGTGCACCCGATTTCCGCCGAACAACACTTTTGGGCTATTTCTTTTTTACGCGACGGTGCGAACAACTCATAATAACTGTACAGATTGCAAGCTTCATGATGCCCGGGGTCGGTGAGTTTTATTCTTTTGGGGTCGGTGAACATGCTGGTGACCTTCTTGCGGATCATCTCCGGCTCTTCGGATAATGCTATAAAATTATTATAACTCTTGCTCATCTTGCGGCCGTCAAGGCCGAGGAGGCGTTTTTCTTTAGTAAGCAGCGCGAGCGGTTCGGGAAAGACTTCTTTCTTGTATAAATGATTGAATTTACGCACGATCTGACGGGTCAATTCCAGATGCGGCAGCTGGTCTTCTCCGACTGGGACTGCCTCCGCCTTGTAAAGCGCAATATCAGCGGCCTGCAAGACCGGATAGCCGAGAAAACCGTAAGTACTTAAATCGCGGTTAGTGATCTCGCGCAGCTGCTCTTTATATGTCGGGCAGCGCTCAAGAAGGCCCAGCGGGGTGATCAAAGAAAAGGCCATATACAACTCCAGATGCTCCGGTACATGGGACTGGATGAATATCACGGACCTCTTGGGGTCGATGCCGCACGCCAGCCAGTCGGCGACATTATCCAGCATATTCTCTTTTAAATTAACGGGATCGGCATACTCCGACATGAGCGCATGCCAATCCGCGACCATAAAATAGCAACTGTACTCATCCTGCAATTTCTTCCAATTTTCTAAAGCGCCCAGCAAATGTCCTAAGTGCAGTTTGCCCGTCGGCCTCATCCCGCTTAATATTCTTTTTTTCATAGTTATAGTTTCCTGGCTATTTTCTCTATATCGTAGGCTTCCAAAATATCGCCTTCCATTAATTGGTCAAATCCGGCCACGGTAAGCCCGCATTCGAACCCTTCGGCTACGTCGCGCACGTCGTCCTTAAAACGTTTTAAAGACGAAAGCTTACCCTCAAAAACAGCCTCACCGTTTCGCATGACATCGACTAAACAGTTACGGTTGATCTTTCCTTTAGTCACGAAACAACCCGCGACCATCCCTGACCGGGTCAATTTGAATACTTTTCTTATTTCGACCCTGCCCAAGAATACCTTTTTCAGTTTCGGCGCAAGCATTCCCTCGACCGCTGCCTTGATATCATTAGCTAATTCATAAATGATATTGTAGGCCCGGAAGTCTATCCCTTCTTTATTGATTATTTCTTTGGCGCGGTCATCGGCATTGACGTTAAACCCGACGATCAGGGCGTTAGATGCTACCGCGAGCACGGCGTCAGAACTATTTACTGTCCCGGTCCCGGTATGGATCACCTCGACTTTTATTTCAGAGACATTCAATTTTTGCAGCGTATCCTTGATCGCTTCCAGCGAACCCTGCACATCCGCCTTGATGATGATCTTCAATTCTTTAATCTTTCCTGCCAGGATTTGAGCGTGCAGGTCTTCGAGGCTGATCTTTTTCACGGCCTTTATCTGCTGCTGCCTTTCTTTTTCCAGGCGGGTAGCAGCCAATTCTTTAGCTATCTTTTCATCTTCGATGACAAAAAACTGCTCTCCTGCCTCCGGGACACCGGCAATACCCAGCACCTCCACCGGCATAGCCGGGCCGACCGCAGTCACGGACTGGCCCCGGTCATTAAACATTGCCCGGATCTTGCCGTAAAGGTTACCTACGATAATATTTTCATTAAGTTTAAGCGTGCCGTTCTGGATCAAAAGTGTCGCTACCGGTCCTCTGCCTTTAGACATCTTAGCCTCGACCACAACACCTCTTGCCGCGCGGTTAGGATTAGATCTTAATTCCAGCATCTGCGCTTCCAGGATGATCATCTCCAGCAGATTATCGATACCGTCCCCGGTCTTAGCCGAAACCGGGACAGTTATAGTCTTTCCGCCCCAATCTTCAGGGACTAAATCTAAACCCTGCAGTTGTTTTTTCACGCGGTCGATATTAGCTGTCGGCTTATCCGCTTTATTCAAGGCTACGATTATGGGTGCTCCTGCGGCGCGGGCGTGGTCTATCGCCTCTTGAGTCTGGGGCATGACCCCGTCGTCGGCAGCGACGACCAGGACAACGATATCGGTAATGCGCGCTCCGCGCGAGCGCATCGCGGTAAAGGCCTCATGGCCGGGGGTATCCAGGAATGTGATGGCGCCGTGAGTTAGATTTACGTGATAGGCGCCGATGTGCTGTGTTATTCCGCCGTGTTCTGACTCTGCGACCTTGGTTTTTCTTATCGCATCCAACAGCGAGGTCTTCCCGTGGTCGACATGGCCCATGAATGTGACAATGGGGCCGCGCGGTAATAGATTTTTCGCATCATCCTCTTCCAGATGCCCGCTAAGAAGCAGCTCTTCTTTTCCCGCCGCCTTCTTGACCCTGCAGCCAAACCGCGCGCAGATCTTGGAAACGGTTTCTTCCTCAAGAGACTGGTTTATGCCGGCCATTATTTTCATATCCATAAGATATTTAATGACGACCGACGGTTTTTCCTGAAGTCTTATCGCCAGGTCTTTGAGGGTGATGGGGAGCTCGAGCTCTAATTCTTTTAAATTGAGCGCGGGTTCAACCTTTACTTCCGGCTTGGGCTCTACTTTATGCTCTACTTTAGGCGCAATTTTAACTTCGGGCTTGATTTCAACTTTCGGTTTAATCTCAACCTTAGGCTCAATCCTGGCCTCGACCTTAGGCTTAATTTCCACCTTAGGCTTAACAGGCTCTGCTACCTTTATAGGAGGAGCTATCTTAACCTCCGCTTTAGGTTTAACTTTGGCCTCAACCTTTATCTTGGCTTTGGCCTCAACTTTAACTTTAGGTTTAATTTTGGCCTCGACTTTAGCTTTTACTTTAGGCGCGGGCTTCTTTACCTTCACCGCAGCCTTTTTCACCGTAACTTTTTCTTTTTTTGCCTTAACCATTATTATTGCGCCTTTCTAAATTTTAAGCCTTGGCCTTTTTAGCCGCGGCAATGATCTTTTCGGCCTTTTTCTCGCCGATACCCTTGATCCGGGTCAATTCCTCTATCTTGGCTTTCAGAATATCATCAAGAGACTTGAATCCGCCTTCTTTGAGGCTTTCCAGCGTTTTTTCACCCACGCCTGCCAGCGCTTCGAGCCCGGTTTCTTCTTTTTTCTTTTTCTTTTTTTCTTTCTTTTCCGGCTTTCCGCTCACTTCTTCCTTCGCGCCCTCTTTTACTTTTTCAGTTTCCGGCGCAGCAGCTTTTTCGGACTTCAAAGCTTCTTCGGCTAACTGGGCCTTAGTGCGGATATCCAGTTCCCAACCGATGAGCCTGGAAGCAAGGCGCACATTCTGCCCGTGTTTTCCGATAGCCAGCGAAAGCTGGTCGTCATCAACGACCACCATCGCCTTATTATGCTCCTTATCCAGTTTTATCTCCGAGACCTTAGCCGGAGATAGGGCGGCTTTGATATACTCGCGGATATCTTCATTGTAGCGCACGATATCGATCTTCTCTCCCTGCAATTCAGTCACGATATTGCGCACGCGGTTGCCGCGCATACCCACGCAGGCGCCCACGGAATCGACTTTATCATTCTTGGAAGAAACCGATATCTTGGTGCGTTCGCCCGGCTGACGGGATATTGCTTTTACTTCCACAATACCTTCGTAGATCTCCGGAACCTCTAATTCAAATAATTTTTTCACAAAATTAGGATGCGCCCGCGACAATATGATCTGGGCACCTTTGGTATCCTTGCGCACATCCAACACAAAAGCCCGCATACGCTGTCCCTGTTTGAACTCTTCTTTAGGCGACTGCTCGCGCTTCAATAACATCCCCTCGGCCTTACCTAATAAGTCGATGACGATATTCCCTTTTTCAAAACGGTAGACAGTGCCGCTGACGATCTCTCCGACGCGGCCCTGGAATTCTGAGAAGACCACATCCTTTTCCGCCTCGCGCATCTTCTGGATGATGACCTGGCGCGCAGTGGATGCCGCGATGCGGCCGAAATCTATATTCGTGACCTCTTCGTTATTGCGGAAGGCCCTGATCTTGCCGTTAGAGCGGTCCAGCTCGACCCTCAATTCTTCTTCAGGCTTTAAGTCGATGACTTTTTTGGCGGCACTTACCAATGCGCTCTCTACCGCCTCGATCAAGACTTCCTTTTTTATGCCTTTTTCTCTTTCAATCTGTTCGATGATCGCCAATAATTCCTGACTCATTTTATTCTCCGTTTTTTTGACTAGAACAAGAGCTTCGCCTTGACTACCCTTGACAAAGGTATTTCTAGCGCGCTAATGCTGCTATTGATAAACACTGACTCGTTATTAACCCCCGTTATAATGCCGTCCCACTCTAATTTTCCGTCCACCAGGTCATTTAAGAAAAACTTTGCCTTCTTGCCCGTGGCGCGGGAAAAATCTCTTTTAGTCTTTAGCGGCCGGTCCAGCCCGGGGCTGGATACTTCCAGCATATAACTGGATTCCATAATATTCTTTTCATCCAGGAGTGTTCCAATTTCTTGGTTAAGCGCCCCGCACTCATCAAGATTTATTCCGCCTTCAGGCCTGTCCGCGAGTACACGTAAGACCAGCCCGTTTCCTTCATTACGCAGGACCAAATCTATTAATTCCAGATTCCTGGACTGCAAATAGCCTTCCAGCAGCTCTTTCAATTGGCCGGTTAAAACTTGGTTATCCATAAATCGCTTTTTTTATTTCTTTGATAATTTCTGCTTTCGGGCCGATAAATTTCTGTCCGCCCTTGCGCGCCTTTAATTCAACCGTATTATTCTTGAGCGCGTCTTTTCCGATAATGACCTGCAGAGGTATCCCTAAAAGGTCGGCATCCTTGAATTTTACCCCGGCGCGCTCATCGCGGTCGTCCAGCAGGACTTCCAGGCCAAGCTCTTTCAATTCTTTATACAATTC
>Ga0172375_10007198_pt1 | contig 15312 bp, 11 predicted proteins | sample LakKiv1m_FD_114537 | JGI IMG/M metagenome (GOLD analysis project Ga0172375, IMG submission 114537) | Freshwater microbial communities from Kabuno Bay, South-Kivu, Congo - kab_092012_11.1m | ecosystem: Environmental > Aquatic > Freshwater > Lake | place: Democratic Republic of the Congo... | reverse complement strand
CTGCGGAAAAATCGGAAGTTGCATCTGCATAAGCTTTGTATTTTATGCAAATTTGCGACTTTTTGGTTTACGACAAAATCATCTTAACCTGCTGATTGATAAATGGCAGGTCAGGAGTTCTGATATTTAAATTGTATCTTCGGGAACCTTAGTAGAACAAAATCCGGTTGTCAACGATATCTGCCTTTTTTTCAAGGGCTTTAAATACAGCGTTGGAATTAACTTTGGAAGCAAAGGCATTTTTTAATTGAGCAATGTTGGGTGCGAAATTACTGTTTTCGGCAGGCTTATTAATTTTATCGGCCAAAACCACAAAAACTGCATTGCTTCCCTTGATAGGTGCTGATACCTGTCCGGGTTGCATCGAAAACACTTCCCCGATTACTTCATATTCTTTTCCAAAACCAGGAATATTTCGTGCTGTGAAAGCAAGATTGGTTGCTGTATCGACTTTGTCTTTAAAAATTTGTGCCAGCTTATAAATATCACTTGTATTACTCAATTTTATCTTTTCAACCAGGTAATCGCCTTTTTTTCTCAATAACACCAGCGGTCTGATTTGTTCTTTAATCTTATCAACCGGGGTATAACCTTTTTCGAAAACATCTTTCAATGCCGCAACAATGTAGTTTTTCCCATCTTCAAATACCTGAGAAACATCCCCTGGTTTTACTTTTTCCGAATAGGCCCAGCGAATAATCTGACGTGGATTTTCGACACCAGCTATTCTGTTTGCCATTGGACCTAATTTATCGGCAGATCTTTTGTTTAATCCTTTGTTGATTACAGCGGTATCGAATTGCGCAATAGTACGATGTTCACCTGAAAACTCACTGGCTTTCAAATAATAGTCCTGATAAGTAGTATTGCTTGGTTCAATGGCCCTTGTTAACATGGCAACTCTTACTTTATCGACAGGCTTGGTTTTATCAGTTATTAAAATAATATGATAGCCAAGAGGGGAGGTCATTTGCTTAATTTCACCTTTTTTTGCATCAAGGCCTTCTTTAAAGAAAGGCGAAAATCCCTGGTCGCCATCAACCAGCCAACCAATGTCACCTTTGTCTTCTTTTGCAGATGGGTAGTCTGAAAATTTTATGGCCAGGCTTTCATATTTTGCAGGGTCTTTTTTAAGAACCAGCATTAAGCTGTCGATTAGATTTTTAGCGTTCTGCTCCGATCTTTTACTTATTCCCTGGCCCGATGGTGCAGTAGCATAAGAGATCAGTATCTGACTCATTTTAATCGAATCAGGGCGCACTTGTCTATCAACTAATTTTGCAATTTGATAAGATTCATTTTCAATATAAGGGCCTACAAGTGTTCCTATTGGATCGGTAAACATTTCCTTGGCAATTCGTGCCGGAAGCTGAGATTCTTTTTTAAAGGAACTGTCGTAACGGTTATCGGAAACCGAATTAACAAAGGTGGCGATGTCTGTAGTCGTTGTAAAATCCTTGTAAAGTTGATTTACTTCATTGGCAATGGCTTTGCGGTCTTCTGGTGATGCTTTTACCTCAAAAACAACATAATCTATCGAACGACCTTCTTCCTGTTCATAGTTATACTTAAACTCATTGTAATAGGCCTCTATGTCGGCATCGGCGATTTTGATAGTTGAATCAGGTACAGAGGTAAATTTTGCAGCTTCATATTGGAAATCAGCTGTTGAATTTTTTGCAGTGTAATCAAACCTGGCGAAAGCTTTGGGAATGTAATAGGCTTTAGTTATTAGATTTTTGTATTTGGTGCTCAGGCGATCTTCTTTAACCATCTTCTCAAGACTAAGATAACGTCTTTTCATATCGGCAGATTGATTATCGAGATTTCCAAGAAAATTCTTCACCATTTCAGCGTCAAAAGCATTGGTTTTTGGATTTCTGAACGATTGAATTACAAACTTATGCGGAGTATCACCAAGAATCTGATCTGAAAGTTCATCGCTGGTAACCGTTAGTCCCAATTCGTCGTATTCTTTTCCCATAAGGATTTTTTCGACCATTTGCGACCAGATTCCTTGTTTGATCTGATAAATGTCGTCCTGACTGATTTTATCACTCTTTTGTTGCTCTTTCCTTATCTGGATTTGCTCTTCTGTTTTATCGTTGAATTCCTGGATCGGAATCTCGTCTCCGGCTATCTCACCTACATAATTAGCTCTGTATTTATTCCTTGGTTTCAAAAAATCACCAAGCACAAAAGCAGCAAGAGCTACACCGATTATGATTACTAGTAATCCCGAATGTTTTCTTATTTGTCCGATTAATGCCATTTTACACTTTTTTTTAAGAGTTTGCAAAAATACAATAGAATATGAAACAGGGAAATTTTTTTTAAAATAATCTGATAATATTGCAAATAAGTGCCCATTTGACCGATTTAGCGAAGGAATTTATTTTTGCAGGCTTTTTTTGGAGGATGAAAAAAGGGACGGTACCAACAATATGTATCTTTCGCTGTACCTAAAGAAACTAAACCTGGTTATTTTGTCCGATTACCAGTTTAACTTTTTCGATCCGGGTTTCGGTAACCTCAAGAATGATAAATTCGAAATCGTTAATTCTGATACGGTCATTGGGTTTCGGAATACTTTGGTGGTGAGCAATAATAAGTCCTGCGAGAGTTTCGTAATCAGCCGATTCGGGAAGGTTGATTTGGTAGTTTTCGTTTAAATAATCAATTTCCAGACGGGCGGAAAAAATATATTCAGTTTTGCTGATTTTTTTCTCAGTCAGATCCTCCACATCAAATTCGTCATTGATTTCTCCAAAAATTTCTTCGATAACATCTTCCATGGTAATTATTCCTGAAGTACCACCAAATTCATCCACTACAACAGCAATGCTTTTATTTTGCTGAATAAACATCGAGAGAACCACATTAGCAAGCATTGCTTCGGGTACCACGATGATCGGTCGCATAATCGATTTAATGCTTATCGGTTTTTTGAAAACATCAGCCGAATGTGTGTAACCGATGATGTTGTCGATTGAATTGCGAAAAATGGGGATTTTTGAATGACCCGACTCAACGAATGTAAGGCGTAAGGTATCAATCTCTTCATTTTCGTCCAATGCTATAATCTCAGTTCTGGGAACCATACATTCGCGCAGCTTAACACTTCTGAAGTCAATGGCATTCTGAAACATCTGAATTTCCTGCTGGACTTCGAACTGACTGCTGTAATCGCCAGTATATTCTTTAAGATAATGATCGAGGTCGATAACACCGAAAACATGACTTTCGTGGCGGAGTTTGGTTTTAATAAATCTTTTAAGAATAAATTCGGATAAGCCGATGTAGGTGTAAATCAATGGATAAAATATGTAATAAAAGAGTGAAACAGGAACAGCAAATGTATTCAGGGTTTTGTTTGGGTCGATTTTAAAAAGAACCTTTGGTAAAAATTCAGCAAAGAACAATACAATCAGTGTTGCAATCACGGTCTGGATAAACAGGGTTAATGTGTTGCTGAAATAGGCATCTGGAATATTGTTTTTGATAACGGGTTTAAGAATTCCAGCCATAGCAATTCCATAAATTACAAGCGCAACGTTATTTCCAAGCAACATAGCGCCAATAAATTTAGATGGAATCTTGCTGAACCCCGACATTATTTTTGCCGACAGACTTCCTTTGCTTTTGTCAACTTCAATTTTGAGACGGTTTGAGCTCACAAAAGCAATCTCCATGCCAGAAAAGAATGCTGAAAAACCAAGTGTAAAGATTACAATTGTCCAGTTGTTCATTTAATGAGTGTTATTATTCACCACCCTGATCCTCAATGGTAAAAACGCCATGAGGATTTCTTAATTTATAATTTTTAAGTGATTCATCTGCATCAAAACCATCGCCATAAAGAACACCATCCGGTGTGGTACGTTTTACGAAAACATCTGAATAAATGATGCGTTTTTTTTGATCCCAGACGATGTGCTCTGTATTAAGCACCTCGTTTTTTTCATAATCAGTAATTACTACATTGTTTTTGACTTCCATTATCTTTTTGTTTTCCCAATTGATGCCATAATTGGCAGTAAGTTCTGATTTTACTTTCATAGCTGAATCATAAAATAACAGGCGGAGACCATCAGGAAATTCGATATATGGAGAAGCTTTTTTCTGGAACCTGTCAAGTCTGGGTGTGATCAACCTAATAAGGATTTTACCGGAATCAGAATAAGTTACCTCAACATCTCTGGCTGTTTCATCCGGAATAGTATCACTTGAACTGAGTGAACTGATTTTTGACATGCTGTTTTCACAACCAAAAAGCATTATCACGAAAAAAATCACGATAATGCTTTTAATGGATTGGATGATAATATATTTGGAACTTCTTTTTACCACATTATTTTAATGGCTATAAACAGTATTTATTATTTAGCAGCTCTGACAATAGTTTTTTCATTAATCCAGCAACCCACTGTGTAAGTATCCCCAACATTCAGGCCATAAAAAAACAATGTTTCCATAATTGGAAATTGCTTTGAGTAAGCATCCACAAGTTTCTGGGCATATTCTTCTACACTGGGATCAGCCTTTTTAGCTTCAGCATATTTGTCAACGGCAGCCCAATAAGGGGCTTTTTTTGTGAGATCATTGTCGCCGCATTCGTTGGCACTTGCAACATATAAATCACCAATCAGAAGGTAGGCTTTTCCCTGGGTTGGTTTTGCCTCGATAGCTTTACGGGCATAAGTGCGGGCCGATTGGAAATCTTTTAATTGCTGATAAACACTTGCCAGAACAAGATAAACATCAGATTTGGAATTTTCACTTTCGATATTTGTTGCAGCCTCAAGATAAGGGATTGATTCTTTGTATTCTTCTTTTTTCACAAGCATTTTTGCAATATAATAGCTTGATTCGGGTGAGGGTTCAAGTTGATTAAGTTTGACAGTAGCATTAAAAAATAATTGTGATTCGGTGCAGTTCTTTTTATCAAGGTTACTAATGATTTTTTTTAACAATTCAATGTCATCAGGAGATTCATTAAATTTTTTGGTAAAAATATCAATCAGATTTTCACAGGTAGCATAAGGCTCAAATGCCAGGTCGATGTTACCTTTAACATTTTCCCATTCAGCCTTTTCTTCTGCATTGTCTTTTTTGGTTTCAAGATTGAAATTACAAATATTGCTCAGGTTATCATAAATTTCAACCAAAGTAACTTTGTCGATTTTATTTTCATCAACCATTTTTGCGGCGGCCCTAAAAAAATAAACCACTACAAAAGATTCTGAATTATTACCCTGTAATTCAATTGATTTCTTAAAAATGTAATAGGCTTTTTCAAAATCTTTAGGATCATATTTTAAGAGATCAGCACCCTTGCGCCCCAAAATATAGCCTTCACGACCAAAATACTTAATGCGGTTATCGTAAATCATCATAATTGTATCCACATATTTGGCTTTTGCTTCATCAGTTTTTGCTGTCTTTAAATAATACTCAATAATACTTAAACCATCAATATAAGTGTTTTGAGATGCAAGAGGACAATTGTTAAAAACCCAACGCCATGGGCCAATGGCATCTTTAACTGCAGCATTTTTATAGTCGCTGGCTCTCCATTGTTTATAAAATTCGCGATACAAGGATAAATTCATGACGCACTTTGCACTGTCACTACCATATTTTCCCTGATCCTGAGGGACCAAATACTTGCTAAAAGAATTTTTGTCTCTGGTAAACACTGAACCATAAGCAAGTTCGCCAAAAGCAAAAAGTGTAAAAAAACCTACCAGAAATGTCCATCTAATTGTTTTCATATTGACTTATATTTTATTGATAATCAATAATTAAAATATTAAAAATTAATTGTATTTACGTTTAACAAACCATCTTTCCCAAACATCGACTCCAAGCGTAAATTTAATAAAATTTTCCTGAATCAACCCGGATGCAGTAGTACCGGTCCGACCGACTTCTACACCAAAATTTAAAGTTGACAAAGAACGCGGAATTGGCAATGAAGCACCAAAACTAATACCAAACTCATTAATTTGTGTATTCCTTACTTCAAGATATGTTTTGTTGTATCTGAAACCAAGCCGATAAGTTACCAATTTCCAGTAATTGGTCACGGCATTTCTGTTGGGTTGATATTCGCCTCCAATCGAAAATTGCATACTGTTTTGCAATGAGTCGCTTACACCAAAAGATTCGTATTTACTCCAATTCTGCCAGGAATAATCTGCGGCAATCATCCACGATTCCTTTTTTTTGAGCATAACACCGAAACCGTATTTATCTGGAATTAAAAGAACTCCCTGGTTTTCAATCCTGCTCTCGATAGTGTCCCTGTAATATTCAACACCAGTTGAAGATCCGGAATAAGTTCTGGCAAGGAAGTTTTCGACTGATGATACGTTTTGTTTTGGCGAATAGATGGCACCAAATCCAAGTGTCAAATCATGACCAATTGCCTTTTTGTACTGGGCACCAAAATCAAAGTAAAGATCACCGACCTCAATATTATTATCGATACGCGTGTGCAGCATGCCTGATGAATCAGGAAAATAGATAAATCTTGCGAGGTTGGCCTTGCCAAACATATAAGAACCCGAAGCACCCAGGGATAACTCTTTGGTGATTTGAAAGCCAAAATTCATGTAGAACTGGTTAAGGCCACCTGAACCTTTATAATAAAAATCGGTATTTCCAATTTCAGGAATATTTTGCTTATCAGTAATATCATATCCCACATTGCTGTATGGAAGAATTCCAATGCTTGATTTTAGCCATTTGGTAACCGGGAATCCAAACATAAGATAACCGAGTGTTGCAAAATTCGTCTTTTCAGATAACTGGTCGGTTTTCAGCTTACCAACTTTGCTGATTAATCCACCAGAAAATATAAAAGATAATGAGTCGAAGGCCGTATTTGACGCAGGATTATAGGGATTTACATAACGGGGATTACTAATAGCAAGGGCAACCCCACCCATCGAGAAGTTATAAGCATTCTGTCTGTTCACCAAATCACCTACTCCATATCGCGAGTATGGCGAATTAACCGCAATCTGCGCGCTGGCGCCGAGAGAAATAGAAATAAATAATGCGATTATAAAAGGTAGTTGTTTGGCTGGTTTATTTTTCTTTAACATTAAAATCCAAGGTTACGTTCAATCCAATCAGTACCAAATTTGGAACTGCAAAGATGTTACTTTTTAGTTTTTTATCAAAATAATTCATGTCACCACCTGTAATAATGACGCTAATTCCCGGATAATTGTCGCAAAAATTACTAATGATGCCATTTAATTCGGCAACTGTACCATTGAGCACACCCGAAAGAATTGATTCTTCAGTAGTGGCACCGGTAAGTCCTTCAAATTTTCTCTGACTAACTAACGGTAACCTGCTTGTAAAATTATGCAAGGCTTTAAAGCGTAAAGAAATACCGGGAGAAATCGCCCCACCAAAATAACGGGCCTCTTTATTAATAAAATCAAAAGTTATGCAGGTTCCGGCATCAATAACGAGGCAATCATTTCCAGGAAACAGAGCTGAAGTACCAATAACGGCAGCCAGACGGTCTTTTCCTAAAGTCTCAGGAGTTTGGTAAAGATTGGTAATGGGTAGTTTTGACATGTGGGTTAATTCATAAAATTCAAAGTGTTTTTCAAGATAATCTTTAATTTCTGGCTGTACTTCGACAACAGTTGAAATTATCGCGTAAGCGGGCAGAAATTCCTCTCTGATGTTTTCAAGCAGCCTGGTTGAAAGTTGTGTGGTCTTTTCAAGTTTGAGCATCACATTATTCTGAAAAACAGCTACTTTAGTGAGGGTATTACCAAAATCGATCACAAGATTTACTTTGCTGGCACAGCTGTTTTGTTTTGCCGGATTTAAGTTATCATTCATAATAAAAACTTCTATTTCAGCAGCAAAGTTAATTTATACTATTTTTAAATTACTCCATCTTGAAAAAAATTTGTTTAGTATTTAAAAACATGCATAAATTTGCACCTCCAAAATCGCATTCAGGTGCCATAGCTCAGTTGGTAGAGCAACGGACTGAAAATCCGTGTGTCCCTGGTTCAATTCCAGGTGGCACCACAATAACCCGGGTAAATGTATCCGGGTTTTTTTTCGATTAAACTTCCAATATTATCTTAACGCTTGAAAAGTAGGTTGCTTAAATAGTTTTTGACCGGTGTAACATCGATAAAATGATGTAAAGTACTACAATTAAAGGGAGTGAAATAAATCGGAGCAGAATAAATAAAACTATCGACAAGCAAATGTAAAAGTACCTGTACGAGTTGGAACTCCAGGTAAAATTTTTAAATTTAAGCGAGAAAAGAGGTATTTCCGATACCATTAGCCCCGAAAAAATAATGGTAATTGAAAGCAAAAACCAATAATTATTTAAAAGACTGACAATACTTGTAAAACCTGATACATCGGCTTGTGATAAAACAAGCGGTAAAGAGGCAAAAAACAAGGCATTTGCCGGTGTGGGCAAACCTATAAATGATTCTGTTTGTCGACTGTCGATGTTGAATTTTGCCAGTCGAAGAGCTGAAAAAATGGGAATGAGGAATGCCAAAAACGACCACAAATTTATTTCATACAAATAAATGAATGGTTTGGGGCTGTTTTCCATCATTTGAAACATGATGACCCCGGGTACAATTCCAAACGAAACCATGTCGGCCAATGAATCGAGTTGAACACCCAGAATCGATTTAACATGTAAAAGTCGTGCAATCATCCCGTCGAGAAAATCAAAAATGGCTGCAAAGCCTAAAAACCAGGCAGCAAGAAACAGATTATCATTAAAAGCAAAAACCATTGCAATGCAACCACTGAAGAGGTTGAGCATTGTAATGAAATTGGGGATGTTTCGTTTGATCACAGGTGGATGTTTTTTAATTTTAGTGAATTCGATACATTTTTAAGTAAACATAAACAATTTGATAACCATATCCATTTATTGCTGAGTGCCCTGCTAAGAATAGTACCACGCTAACATCAGAATTACTAAATAAGTTTGGAAACCAATATCAGGAAAAAGCAGGCAAAGGTACTTACTTTTTCTACAGATTATCCGTTAGCACTTATCCATTTCAATTTCTCCATTTGAATAATTTTTATCTTCTTGCCTGAAATATCAATAATTCCATCATCTTTAAAATCTTTTAAAATCCTGATGGCGCTTTCAGTTGACATCCCTGTAAGTTCAGATAAATCTTTGCGCGACAGGAATAAATCAAATTCAGATGTTTTAAAGATTTTATGGGACAGACAAAGTAAAATGTCAGCCAGCCTGCCATGTAACTGTTTTTGGGTCAGACTAAAAAAGCGGTCGTAAAGCAACACCATATTGTTATTTGTAATATCAACAACTTCGGCTGCAAAGAGTGGGTTTTGCCGGATCAAACTCCTGAATACATTGATGTCGTACGAGTATATATCGGTAGCTATCAGTGCCTTGGTTGAATAGTGAAATACATTGTCAACGGATAAAGATGGAAGACCGATTAAACTTCCGGCAGGCAGAATATTGATAATGAGGTTTTTATTGGAGAATTCGATATACGATTTGGCTATTCCTTTTATGATGAAAAAAATGTTGGCAGCATAAGCCCCTTGCTTATTGATATTTTCTCCCTTTTTAAACGATAACCTGATTCGGTTTTGATTGAGTAATTCGGTTTCCGTCTGGGAAAGCTTTTGGAATAATAAGGTCTCTGCCGGGATAATTAAACAATGAATAGCTCTGCTATTTTCCGGAATCAATTTGCCTTCGGTGTTTTCCATATAAAAAAATTATCGATAAAAGTAACATTTTGTCAATCATTAAATCGAATTACCTCAATATTTATTATGACGCTTTCCATTTTAAATCACCTAAATATCACATTATCAGTTTTTATTTTGAAAATGACAGTCCGGACCTGATGTGTTGAGGATGTTTTACCTTTGCGTCAAAATGAAATTGCATTTTCAGTATTAATAAATGGGAACGAATCAAATAAGTATGTTAGGTAAGATTAATATCGACGATTTCAGGTACACTCTCCCTGAGGATCGTATTGCCAAATTTCCTTTAAGCAAGCGTGATGACTCAAAGTTGTTGATTTATCATAATCATAAAATTTCAGAAAGTGTATTTAGAAATCTGGCCAAATTCTTACCGGAAAGAAGTTTTTTGCTGATGAATGATACCAGGGTTGTAAGAGCAAGGCTAAATTTCAAAAAAAACACCGGAGCAAATATCGAAATCTTTTGTCTTGAGCCCTTTAGTCCGACCACTGAAATTCAAATGGCTTTCCAGCAAAAGGGCGAATCGGTTTGGAAATGCCTGATAGGAAATGCACGACGATGGAAAGACGGATACATATTTTCGGAATTTGAGCATGAAGGAATTAACTTATCAATAAAAGCCGAAAAGATTGAAAACGCAGGTGAAGCTTTTTTAATCAGATTAACCTGGGAGCCAAAAACACTGTCGTTTTCGGAGTTGTTGGAAATAGCCGGGAAAATACCCCTGCCACCCTATTTAAATCGTGAGGCTGTTGAACTGGACCAAACCAGGTATCAAACGGTTTACGCTCATTACGATGGTTCAGTAGCCGCACCAACAGCCGGCCTTCATTTTACCGGGTTAGTTTTTGATGCCCTCGAACTTAAAAGAATTTCACACGACCATCTTACACTTCATGTTGGCGCCGGCACTTTTAAACCTGTCGGAAAAGAAGGAATTGCCAACCATGAAATGCATAGCGAGCAATTGCTAATTAAGAGAAGCACAATCCATAACCTTATCACCAATGCCGGGAGTATTATTGCAGTGGGGACAACTTCGGTGCGCACGCTTGAGAGTCTTTATTGGTTTGGTGTAAAACTAAAACTTAATCCTGATGCCATTTTCGAGATCGGACAAACCGATCCTTACCTGGCCGAATATCAAACTGAGCTTCCTTCCGGTGAGGCTCTGACTGAAGTTGTTGCTTTTATGAAACAGAATAACCTGGAATATCTTTCCGGATCAACACGACTGATGATTATTCCAGGATACCGGTTCAGGATCATTAGGGGGATGATTACAAATTTTCATCAACCCGGAAGTACACTGCTTTTACTTATTGCTGCATGGCTTGGGGAATCCTGGAAAGAAATTTATGATTATGCCCTGAAAAATGATTTCAGGTTTTTAAGTTATGGCGACAGCTGCCTTTTCCTGTAAGAAGTCAATCAGAAAATTGATTTTCCCTGACAAATAACATCAAAAATGTGGCAATTGCCGAAAGAATTAGTGAAAAATAAAATGGTGCCAAAACGCCAACTTTATCCCATAACAGGCCGGCGAAAAATGAAGAAGGAAGCGCACAAAGACCAATAACCATCTGGTATCCACCCAGTGAACTTGCTCTGAATTGCTTTGGCGCCAGCTCCGAAACGAAAGCTTTTTGAACCGGTTCCAGAGCAGCTTTATGCATTCCAAATAGGAGAAAACACAGGAAAATCCCGGCTTTTCCTGTATGCAGGATACAAGTCAGGCAAACCAATCCCCAAAGTAAAAACGAAATAACCATGATGCTTTTGCGTCCCCATTTGTCGGCAAGACGACCGAACGGATACGAAAAAAGGAAGGCGGTTGCAGTAAAAATAAGATAAAGCACCGGTATAAAAGAAATTCTAAATCCATTTTCACGTGCAAAAATCATTAAAAAAGAATAGCTGAATGCACCAAGGGCAAAAATGGCGCTCAGAAAAAGGAACAAACGGAAATTACCATCAAAGTCTTTAAAACTGATGCCCTTAAAAATTCGTGAGGCATCGGTTTTTCTTTCTTTAATGAAAACCAGGATGAGAACAGCGCCAATTATAGAAGGTATTGCTGCAAGAAAAAATAATTTCCGGTAGCCGATCCGATCAACCAAAAAAATGCAAAGGAGAATGCCCATAACTGCACCTAGATTGTCCATTGCACGAAGCAATCCAAAATTACGACCTCGTTTTCTTCGGACTGAAATATCGGCAACCATGGCATCTCTGGGGGCACTCCTGATTTTCCTGGCTCGATCGAGAACCCTGAAAGGAATAATTAGTTGCCAGCCTGGTGAAATCGCATAACCAATCCTCGACATTGAACCAAAAAGGTAACCTATCCAGATAAAGATTTTTCGCTTTCCAAGTTTATCGGAATAATAGCCAGAAGCTGCCTGTGACAGGGAAACGATTGCATCACCGAGACCATCAATCAGGCCAATTACAGCCATATTGGCGTGCAGAACTGTGGTTAGAAACAGTGGCCAGACCGGATATATCATATCTGAGCCCATGTCGTTAAGAAATGATGCAAAGGCAAATGTGCGAATGGTTTTCCCGGATTCCTTTTCCGGTGTCCCGACCGGAGAGATGGTACTTGATTGCATGTTTGTTTTGTTTATTTTGCTAAGCAAATGTAGGTTTACTTTTTACAATTGAAGGAATAAAAAAATCAATATGTAGGCAGCTTTTTACCGAATATCAAATAAAGTATTAAACAATTTATGTCTTCATCTCTAATGCCTTTTTTTATATTACAGGATTTAGCATCTTTGTAAAAATGAAAATCCGGAAAATATGAAGATTTTTAAACTTTCATTGATTAAGGCATTACCTGGTAAAATGCTGATCATTCCTGTACTGGCTTGCATGGTTGGATGTGCCGATAATCCATATAAAGACCTCCCCAAATACCGAAATCCTGCTTTGCCAATAGAGGAGCGGGTTAATGACCTCATTACACAGATGACCCTGGAAGAAAAAATTTCTCAGTTGCGCTATGATGCCCCGGCTATCGAAAGGTTGGGAATTGAAGAATACAATTGGTGGAACGAATGCCTGCATGGTGTTGCAAGGTCAGGAAGGGCAACGGTTTTTCCACAAGCTATTGGTATGGCAGCAATGTGGGATAAAGCCCAGATGTTTAAAGTGGCTACAGCCATTTCGGATGAAGCCCGCGCCAAATATCACGATTATCTGCGTCGGAATAAGCATGGAATTTACCAGGGATTAACATTTTGGTCGCCAAACATCAACATTTTTCGCGACCCACGATGGGGCAGGGGTATGGAGACTTATGGTGAAGATCCTTATCTGACAGGTCAGTTGGGCGTTCAATTTGTTAAAGGTTTGCAAGGTGACGATCCAAAATATTTAAAAACCGTATCCACGGTAAAGCATTTTGCAGTTCACAGTGGCCCCGAACCAGAACGCCATCGCTTTGATGCTGAAATCAGCGACCGTGACCTTTTTGAGACCTATCTTCCACATTTCCGAAGCTGCATTATCGACGGTAAAGCGCAATCGGTGATGTGCGCATACAATCTTTATCAGGGTGAACCTTGTTGTGGTAACACTTTCCTTTTAGAAGATGTACTGCGGAAAAATTGGGGATTCGATGGCTATGTAGTATCTGATTGTTGGGCGCTAAGTGATTTTTATAATTTTCAAGAAACTGCAAAAAATTCCACTGAAGCCGGCGCCATCGCGCTAAAGGCGGGAACCGACCTAAACTGTGGTGTTGTGTATCGCGACCTGCAACAGGCCATTGATTCTGGTTTTATTAAGGAAGATAAGATTAACCTGTCTGTCGAAAGATTATTTAAAGCAAGGTTTAAGCTCGGAATGTTCGACCCACCTGAAATTGTGTCCTATGCTCAAATTCCAATTGAAGTAAACGATTGTGCCAAACATCGTCAACTGGCACTTGAAACGGCTCAAAAGTCGATCGTTCTTCTCAAAAATGCCAATCATTTCCTTCCACTCAAAAAGGACATTAAAACTATAGCCGTGATTGGTCCCAATGCAAATGATGTGGAGGTTTTACTCGGGAATTATAACGGTACTCCAACCGACCCTATAACTCCGCTTAGGGGTATCAGGGAAAAACTGGAGGGACACACCAATGTTATTTATGCTCAGGGTTGCGACTGGGCCGATGGAATGCCCAGATTACTTCCGGTTCCCGCCTCCCAATTAAGCCATATCGAAATGGGAGAGGAAGTGCCTGGTTTGCTTGGGGAATATTATGATAACTATGAAATGAAGGGTGAGCCCATAGCCATTAAAACAGCAAAAACTGTGGGCTTTAATTTTTGGGATACAGCACCGGTTGAGGGAATCAACGACGATGACTTTTCGGTTAAATGGACCGGTTTATTAACTGCAGCTGTCACAGGAAAATATTTGTTAGGTTGTTTTGGAAACGGATACCGGATTTTTCTGGGTGATTCGATGCTTAAGGAGTATGAAAATCGTCATGAACCTGTCCAGAGATATGTAGAAATTAGATTGGAAAAAGGCACAAAATACCCATTGCGAGTTGATGCCTATAATAAATATGGTGATTGCCAGATCGCATTCAGGTGGAAGACACCTGGAAAAGATGACCACCAGGAGGCATTGGATGCAGCCCGAAAAGCTGAAGTAGTGGTGATGGTCATGGGCTTATCACCGCGACTCGAAGGGGAGGAAATGGATGTTCCGGTAGAAGGATTCCAGGGTGGTGACCGCCTTACCCTGGAATTGCCAGCAATACAGGATCAGCTATTAAAAGATATTTACAAGGTCAATCAAAATATCATTTTGGTGCTCCTTAACGGGAGTGCACTTTCGATAAACTGGGCCGACCAGCATATTCCGGCAATTGTCGAAGCCTGGTATCCAGGCCAGGCAGGTGGACAAGCTATTGCCGATGTATTGTTCGGCGACTTTAACCCTTCGGGACGATTGCCTGTGACATTTTATAAATCTGTTAACGACCTGCCACCCTTCGATGATTACGATATGAAAGGACGTACTTACCGATATTTTGAAGGAATTCCTCTTTACTCTTTTGGTTTTGGTTTGAGCTACTCAACTTTTGAATATTCCGATCTTGTGATTCCGGATGAAGCTGAAACCGGTGAAAATATTCAGGTTTCTGTAAAAGTGAAAAATACCGGAAACATGGCTGGTGAAGAAGTTGTAGAGCTGTATTTGAAGACTCTTTCAGACAAATTAACCCCCATAAGGACATTAAAGGGTTTCGGCCGGATATTCCTAAATCCGGGAGAAGAAAAGGTGGTTAACTTCCAGCTCGAATCCCGTGATTTTTCCTTTATTAATGAACATTCGGAAAGAATTTCAGAGCCCGGTGAATTTCTGATTTCAGTTGGAGGAAAACAACCAGATCAATCACAATCAATTAATCTTAAACCAGATGGTTTTAAGTCTGCTAAGATTGTTCTTAAAGGGAAACCCATATTAATGAAACTTTAAGCCAATCTTTATTAGGTAAAAGCTTCCGACTGTTGGTCTTTGTTT
>Ga0172375_10007196_pt1 | contig 15312 bp, 15 predicted proteins | sample LakKiv1m_FD_114537 | JGI IMG/M metagenome (GOLD analysis project Ga0172375, IMG submission 114537) | Freshwater microbial communities from Kabuno Bay, South-Kivu, Congo - kab_092012_11.1m | ecosystem: Environmental > Aquatic > Freshwater > Lake | place: Democratic Republic of the Congo... | reverse complement strand
TGAATTTATACAATTCGTTTTGAAAATCGAATCAGGTAGAATGGGCAAAATAAATTTTCATGCGATTATATTAATGAATAAACGTGCTGTCGTATAACGTTCGCTGATATCTGATGTCCAGAACACTTTCGGGATGTGCGAAGCGAACAGATATCAGCTGTTGTCTGACCCGTTAGGGCTTGTGTATGATTTTGTTTCTTGAACTTCTATTTTTACGTTTTCTGTAGTATTCTTTGGAGGTATGTTCCTATGAGTTGAGAAAAAATTGCCGATAGGCAAGGGGCGAATTGCCCCACGGAGGCAAAAAAATTACTCTTCTCAAGAAACTATTTTATCTAATTTTTCTTGCAAGAGTTTCTTATCTGGTAAATACAATTGATATTTTGAGATAAAAAGTTGGTTTGTTATGCCTCACAAAGCATATTCTACTGTCGCTGAATCTTTTTCTGCTGTCAAAATAATACCTATTGGCTCGTTATCTCATTCTGTCATTTCCTCTTTTTTGAAATAGTTCAGGTAAAGGTTCATTTGCCCAACATCTGCATGATCTACTTCCTTGATTTTTAGATCAATCAACACAAAACATTTCAAAATTCTGTGATAAAAAACTAAGTCTACATAAAAATGCTTGTTTCAAACTGGTATTCTATATTGTCTGCCAACAAAAGCAAATCACTTTCCAAGTTCCATAATGAATTTTTGTAGGTTGTTGATTATCGTTTGTTCCAAGTCAGATTCTGAATATTTGCTATCTTGTTCTATCCCCAAAAATTCCAAAACACATGGATCTCTCACGACATCTTTACTTTCGCTAATTTCATGTCATTTTTTCGCAAGTTTCAAAACTCAATCTTTATCTTTGGAAAGAGCTAATCTCTGAAATAAAGCACTATTTTTATTTCTAATCAGCTCTCTTACACTTCGTTTTTCATTTACAATTTGTCTTTCGTAAAATGATCTTTCCAAGTCATCTGCTATTTTCAAAAGTTCAAAATAATGACTCCAATTCAATTGGTGAGACAGTGTTTCACTAATTGGATATTTCAAGTACAAAAGCCTAATATACATGAGATTACTCCTACTAAATCCTTTTCCATACTGATCTTTGAGGTCTCTACTCATCTTATCAAAGAGTTTTGTCCCATACTCCGCTTTTTCTTTACCTCATTGTTCGTATTCGACTATATATTTTCCTATTTCTCGATAGGTCTTGACCAAGAGAGTATTGACCTGTTGATATGCAATACTTCTTGCTTTTTGAAGAAGCTCTCCAATGTTGGAAATTAGAGTACTATATTGGACTTCATTGTTTTTGATAATCTGATTTTTAGTCATGTTTAGATTTTATATGGATAAATTTTCGCAATAATTATATTTTTTTGCCATTCTCAAATCAAGCAGAAAAAGAAAAATTTTCACATCTTTTTCTCCATTTTTCTCAAAGAATCTTTCCGAATCATGCGAGATCCTAGTCTCCATGCTGCCAAAAAAAGTAGTAAAAAATTTGACAAATCGAGGGGGGGGGGTATAATTAGGTATCTTTATTTTTTGTCAGGATAGCTTATGAAAAAAATTTTGCTTTTCTTTTTGTTGATCTTATTCTGATTTTCTGCTTTTTCTTTTGGTCGTACAGATTATAATCAATGCATGGTTGTGGCTGAACAACATTATAAAGTCTGTTTGTCTTTAGCTTGACGAACTCAACAGCAATGTCTAAATGCACTTGATGATGAAGAAGAATCGTGTGGAAATAACTTAGATTGTAATCCATGAGAGAGTGGATATTGATCTGATCTGTGTTGTAACGACTGATCATATAAAACAAAAGATTGATATGATAGATGAAATTGAGAAATTTGTACAATAAAATATCTTGAATGTTATAATATCAAAACTAGAGAAGAAATTGCTTCTATGTGAACTAAATATTCAGATTGTAAATGTGTTGATCCTAGCAGGTGATGTAAAATGGAAGGTGGTGATGAAGAATGTGCTGAAGAATCTTGCGATGAAGAAATTGGTGATAATGCAGATACGGAACTGGAATGTGAATCTCCATTGATACCCGATCCAGTATCTAATTATACTCTTTGTTGTATGCCCAAAAGTAATTTATGAGATTGTGTGGATTATCAAACAGGAAGCCAAGATTGCGAATATAATTATCAACTTTATGGATTTTGTACGGGATTAACTGGAACAACCACTTCTTCTCAAGTTACTAATGAATGTATTGAACAGTATGGTATGACTATTTGTGATGAATGTTTGTTGAATGGGCAATGCAAATTTAATGTTTATGATGCGCTTGGAATCAGGACAAGCATAAGAGAAAAATGAGATCCAACTTCAGTATGATTGTTCGTGCAAGATATTGTGTTGTCGGTAACTATGTTTATTGGAACTGTAGTTACTGTAGCAATCATTGTTTCTTGATTAATGTGGATATCTGCAGGAGCTACTTGAAAAGATCCAAGCAAAGCGAAATCTGGATTAATTAATGCGTTGATATGACTATTAATTGTGGTTTGTTCATATTTGATTATCAGACTTGTTCAGTATATTGCTAAGGGTTTTTAAAAAAAATTAAACTAAATTAAAGAAGAAGCCCACCTTCGTGGACGTTGCCCCTCTTATTTTCTTTCGGTAGTTGGGATATATCAGACAACTCGTCGCTATCGGCCATATGGCGGATAAGTGACGAATTGGCGTAGTATGTTGGTGATAAATTAGGACTTTGTCCTACTTTTTTCCTACTTTTTTCTTTGACTTTTGGAGTCGGCATTGGTATAGTGCGCGAGATATTATATGTATATTTGTCATGAAAGCAAATGTGATGAATTTTATGATTTTAACAGATGAATGAAAATAGTCTATATTGATGCACAAAATTTACATAAGAAAACATTAGAATATCATTGGTTAATCGATTGGGAAAGGTTCTATGTATATCTTAAGCAAAATTGTAAGGCCGATGTAATTTATTATGCAATCTGATATATTCAAAAATATGATGCTCTTTATAAGTATCTTTCTTCTATTGGTTATGCCATGCTTTTCAAAAAAGTGACTCTTTTTTCTGATGGAACTATAAAATGAAATGTGGATATAGATATTGCGATAAGATCTATTTTTGATCTTTTTGAGGAATGATTAACAAAAGCTATTGTGGTTAGTAACGATTGAGACTACAATACTTTGGTTGATGTATTAAAAGAAAGAAATGTGTTTGATCGTTTGCTTTTGCCTGATGGAGTTACGGCCTCTCAGCAATTGAAACAATCGGCATGAACTTATATACAAGATATTCAGAGAATTAGGCATTTAATAGAAAAAGACCCAGACCTTGCGGCCTAGATCTTTTCTGGGATAGACAGTGGCAATACGAAGACTGACAGTATTTATCCCTCGGTTAACGAGAATAGTTTAATCAAAAACTTTTAAAATGCAAGAAATATTTTATCTTTTTTACACTAATTCACTATGACTGATTACTTGCTCCTTCTTCAAAGAGAGCTTCAACAAAGGAATTATTCTCCGAGGACGGTAGAGATTTATGGGAATTGTTTCAAATATTTCCTTAAATGGATCCATAATGATATCTCTGTAATTTCTCGTGAAAAAATAATTGATTTTATTCTTTCCCTTCAAAGGCAAGGTAAAGCGCCCAAGACAGTTAATCTCTATAAGGAGGTTATTAAGTTTTTCTGTAACCAGATTCTCCATTCTTCTTTTGTCATTGATATCAAGTTATCCAAAGAACCCAAAAAACTACCCATCGTGCTTTCTAGAAGTGAATTAGAAAAATTATTTGCTGCATCTAGCAATGTAAAGCATAGGTTGCTATTGATGGTTGCCTATGGTGGAGGATTGAGAATGTCGGAAGTTAGATATTTGCGCGTCCAAGACATCGACTTTGATGAATTGACGATCCATATCAAATGAGCTAAGGGACAAAAAGACAGAATTAGCATCCTTTCGCAGAATATGAATGAGGAATTGAAATCATACTGTGCTGGAAAACAGCCGACAGATTTTGTGTTTGAAAGTGAAAGAGGCGGTAATTTGCATGCCAGAACTTTGTCCAATATTTTCCATCATGCACTAGAAAAAACGTGAGTGACTAAGCCAGCTACCTTTCATTCCTTGCGTCACTCGTTCGCTACGCATTTGCTGGAAAATGGAACCGATATCCGTTATGTCCAAGTCTTGCTGTGACACAATAATATCCGTACTACGCAGATGTATACGCAAGTGACTAATCCAATTCTCAAACATATTGTGAGCCCATTGTAAACAATATTTTTAGGTAATCGATTCTTGGAATTTTTCGATAAAATAAAAATGTCGATATCTACTATCGACATTTGGCGTTTAAACTTAGTAAATACCTAGCTTAAACAAAACCAAGAACTCAACCGTGGGATAATGTTGATGCAACATTATGTTCTTGATGTTTTGACCATATGTCTTTTCATAATCAAAGGAACGAATTTCCGTATTCCTTTGTAAATACATGTTTTTGTTTTTAGTTAATCACTGTTTCAATCTGTTTTAGAACAATTTCCATTTTGGATTGTGTGGAATGTGACTTTGATAGAAATATTGCGGGTCGATGAGAAAATAATTCGTACTCTTTTTTTTATTTTCATCCCAAGTCACATCTAAAACATACCATTTGTTTTCAATCTGTACAGCATTCCATGCATGATGGCTCGGGGTGAACGTCACATGTCCCCAAATTTTTGTGGAAGTTATTCCGGCGTTTTTGCATAATGCACAGAAAAGATTTGAAAACCCTTCACACACGCCCAGCTTTCTGTTTAAGACAGAGCTTGAATTTTGCCAGGAGCAATGATACTCTCCAGAATCAAGCATAGCATGATCATAGTCGATGTTTTCATCAATCCAATAATAGATTGCATATACTCGTTCATAAGGATTGGTGAATTGTGAAACGATAGTGTCTGCCAACTCGTTAAGATCCCCATGATCTTGTATCGGCTGTATGATTGCCTCTACTTTTGCATAATCCACTTGTGATCGTGCAAATTGGAAATCTCCTGCTATTGGAGTGCCTGCATACGCATAGATGCTGCCATCACAGCCATCTTTTACGCGTTTGTCTTCGGGTTTTACGTCGTAGTATTCCTTTTTACATCCGACGAAAGTGATACTTACTATCACTGATAACAAAACTAGTGTTTTCATAAAAAATTCAATTTAATTGGTTTGTACTCTAGAAATTTTTTTTTGCGTTTGTGATGATGAATTTAAAGTGGTTTCATACAGACCTCCTTTCTTTTTTTAAAAGTGAATACTAAGGAACTACTTCTTATGTTTTCCTTATACTCTTTTTTGCCAAAAAGTCAATGAAATGTGGGAAAAATCCTCTTCTCTTTTATAATTTTATAGGATTAAAGTTTGTCCTATAGTCGTAGTAATCTTCATGCTCCACCTTTTTCAACTTGTTCGCTATCAGGTAGGTGAGAGGTGTGAAGAGGACTTCCACGCCGACTTTGAAAATATAATTGGAAATGATGATGGCTCGCAAAACCTCGTTTGGGAAGATGCCGTAAAATGCCACTACGACAAAAATAATCGTATCCAATCCCTCGCCGACGAGCGTAGAGCCTATGGTTCTCACTCGTAGCATTTTTCCTTTCATTCGGATTTTTATCTTGGCGAGGATGTAGGAATTGCTAAATTCTCCGGCAAGAAATGCTATTAGACTTGCTGCGACTATTCTTGGTGTGAAGCCCAGAATATTGTTGTAGTCTTGCTGGAATGCTCGATCCTTGGATGCAGGAAGCAGACCGACGACGATGATCATGATGGACATGAGAAGGAGCGCTCAAAATCACATCCAGATTATCTTTCTGCTTTGTTTATATCCGTAGACTTCCGTCAGTACGTCGCCAAAAATATAACTCAGTGGAAAGAGTAGTGTGCCTCCGTCAAAAGTTAATGGTCCGAAGTCCAGGAGCTTGGTGGACGTGATATTCGAGATCATCAGCACGGCTACGAAAATGACGGTGATGAGGGTGATATATTTATAATGCTTCGGTGTATCCATCTGTATGTATCAAAAATAAATGTAGATGTAGACTTTCTCTACAAAAAATTCCTTGATTATCAAGCTCAACACAATAATATATACGTCGTCATAGTATTTACCCAATAAAAATAGCATATGCAAATCAAGGCTTATGGTTCCGAAAAGTTTGAAAAAAATACATGGTGGTATATCGTCTTTTCTGTTGTTTTTGCTAGTATTTTTCTACTTTCTATTCTCAACAAGAATTTTGTCGGTGTGGTCTTGTTGTTTTTCCTGCTCGGCGCATATTTCTATTACGCCGTTACGGGGAATCAGGTCATTATCATCACGATAGATAGAAATAGTCTCTTGGTTGGTGATAGGGTTTTCCCGCGGAATACCTTGACCGGATATGCCATAGAGATTGATCCGAAAACCCAGCAGATTAGGAATATTGTTTTCGTCACCAGAAATTCTCATAGCATCCATACGATTCACGATAGCAAAGAAAACGTAAGAAATTTTGTCTTAGCGTTGAATGACCATATCCCCATGCTCGGCTCCTACAATCAAGGATTCTTGGAAAAGATGGGAAGACGCTTTAAATTATAGAACGTTAGGTTGTAGCTGTCATTGCGAATGAAATGAAGCAATCTATCTGCTGATTTAGATTACCACGTCACTGCGTTCCTCGTAATGACTGGCCACCGCTTGCTTATAATTTATAATCTGCATTCTGTTATGAGTTCACATAGATTAGTCATCAAAGACGCCGTCTGGCAATTGATAGGCAGAATCATCAGCGCTGCCTTCGGTTTTGTGATTATCAAAATCATGACGCCCTATCTGGGGCCATTGAGATATGGAGACTATTCCACTATCCTCAAATATTTTGCTATCCGAAGCGCATTGGCTGATCTCGGACTCTATGTCCTCGCCGTGAAGCAGATGTGAACCATCAAGGAAGAGGAGGAAAAACAACATAGTTTGCAGATTGCAGATGGCAGATCGCAGAAAACTTCAATCACCGCATATCCGAAGCTGAAGGCGATTTATGGAAAATATGTCGGTACGAGGGTCATCCTTATGGGGATCGTGTATTCTCTGGCGCTTGTCGTGGCATACCTTCTCCCTGCATATACCTCCAATCCGTATCTCGTACGATGAATGCCGCTTGGTATGATTTTCTCTGCAAGCTTTATGTTTGCCGGTATCCAACAGTTGCCGCTGCAGATATTTTGGAAAATGAAACAGCTGAGTATGACCCTTATCACTGCGAGGATTTCGCAACTTATCATCCTCGTGCCTGTCGTTTATTTTTTCTTCAAAAAAGTAGATTTTGCGACGACCAGCAATGTTTCCCTCCTTGCGTTCTGTCTAGTCATCTTTTCAGTCGTTGCTAGCGGACTCGGTCAAAACTGGGAAATACATCGAAGAGCAAAAAAAATATTACCGCTCAAAATACATTTTGATCGAACTTTTACCAAAGATATCATCAGAAAAAATCGGCAATATGGCGTGTCATATTATCTTAGTAGTTTCCATACTTTACTTGTGCTGATTTTTCTGGGGTGGTTTTTCCCCACCTCATCAGGGCACGATTATGCTGGTATGCGAGCGCTGTCTCTCGCATTGATAGAGATTCTCCTCATCATCCCTTCATCGCTATGAAATTCATTGTTGCATAAAATATCTGCCTATTCTCTGCCAAATAAACTCAAGAGTCTGGGTAACCTGATGATCCTAATCTTCCGGATTGGCGCATTGGTTGCCATCAACTTTGCGGTGTTCCCAGAGTACGTGATTCAGATCGTTTCGTGAAAAGAATTTATGTGATCGTTTGCAGGTATACGAAATCGAGGTTCTGATCAGGTTCTTCCTTTCTTGTGAATAGTATTGGGTATGAGTTTTATCAAACAAGTATATAATTATCTCTTCGTCGCTGTAGAAAAACAAAATGTTCTCTTGCCGATCAATTTGATTGGAGTGATATTGTGAGTGGCACTGGGTGTCCGAATTATCCCTCATTATGGGCTTCTCGGATGAGCTATCACGCAGCTCTTCATAGAATTTGTCTTTATGTTTGGCGCGATGCGAGTCGCGCAGAGAAAAAAAGTTTCTCCGCTTGTTTCTTGGAAAAAAATGCGGATTCTGATTGCCATCTTGTCTGGTCTGACCTTAGCGGGAGGATATGTTTCTTTGTATCTCAATCTCACTCTCCGACAATTCTTTATCATCGCTGCTGCGCTCAATGGCATAGCGATTCGGCTCTCCCTTCGCGTTATCAAAAAAGTAGCGCGCGGTTTGACTGTCGATAGCGAAGAACTTTCTCCTACTGTGTAGAATCTTATCCTATCTTTTTATATTGTTCGTTTCTGGCTTATATGACTATCCATGATTCCTATTTAGAGCTTCATACTTTTCTCACAACTGTCCATGAATTAATTAGACAAGTGAGGGATTTCGGCGATAAGGATACGCAGAATATAAGCTTTGAAATACTAAGAACCAAAACCCATCTTTCATATATTACACAACCTGAGGATTATCAAGAAGCCATTAATCGATTCCATGATCTTATCAAAAATATTCTTACCGTTCGTAATGCTGAAGATGATAAAAAACTTGAGGTGCTGATGAGGGCCATTGTGCATGCACTCAGCAAAGATGAAAAAATATCTGAATCTGAAACTGCACAACTTTTGGCAGAAAAACTTAAAGCTACGCTTTTTCAAAAATTCTTCACTGACGGAATCCCTGATTTGGATCCTAGGTGAGCATTGCTCTTGCTCAAGCTCTGCTGATTTGCCGATCCGGCAATAAAATTTTCTAATCCGGTATGACGTGGGAAAATTTCTGATTTTACTACTATCGATTCTTGAAATACTTGGCTATTTTTTGATGCTCCGCCTTATGGAATTGGCGCATGAAAAACTATAGAAGATCTTACCTATTCACTAGAAAAACACGCTGGCGAAGGGAAGATGAGTCAGCTTTTGGAAAAATGTCTTGTGCCCTGAGCTAGGCTTGTCATCGATCATCATTCGAGATATTGTCAGTCGACTTCCTCAACACACATGGTGCTGGTGATGTTGGATGCATTAGATTTGATTCCTCAGAATTTACGTCATCAGATAGAGGATTTTGTCGCTTTCATCGATATGACTGATGATATGTATTATCAGATTGCCTGACTTGACCAGAGATTGTGTGTGGATTCCTTGATGGGGATCCAAAGAGAATTAGTCTACAAAGCTATCATAGATATCGATACTATCTTTGCATATTTTGAAATAAAGGATGGAAAAAGAAAAAGCTGACTTGAATTTTTGAGCGATGCTGATTTGGATGCTTTGTCTAAAGGTCAGCTTGAAACTTGTAAAAAATTAAGAGCTGAAAAAATCAGACATTTGAGTATTGGTGAAAAACATTTTGCAACGATAAAAGATAAGCAGACTTTCTTGCATCATGGCAGGCCATTTCTCTGGTTGATGGAAGGGAAGATGTATAGAAATCTTGATATCACGACCAAATATGGCTATGGCATGCTGCAGCTCAATGAGAAAACCTGAGAAATCAAGGTGCACAATTCTACCTGATTTGATGCGAAATTTCTCCAAGGCGTAACTCATCCCACGATCAAAGTCATGAAATGAAGAAATATTTTCGTCAAGGCAAATGAGCCGATAGATGAGGAGACAATTAGAAAATTTCTTTTGGATTTGTGATGTCCAAAAGCTGTGGCAGAGGAAATGTTGAAAAAGAGGAAAGCAATTTTGAATGGGAAATAATTTACTTGCACACATATTCTAGATATTTTTTTGCAACGGTTACGTTGACTGGCTTTTGCATTACGGTATTGATGATTTGAGGATCTAAATCTTTACTGTTATTGAATTTTTTTGTTATTGAATTTTTTTTGTAAACGATGTAAGTCTTTTTCGCTAGCTGGTTTCCCCGGAAGCCCAAAATTAATTCTCTTTTCTTTTCCGTCTTTGATAGATTTTACTACCACATCGATTTCTTGTCCTATCGATAATTTTTTGAGCGCCCCATCTCCTTCTATTTCGCTGATATGCAATAATCCTCATCGTCATTTTTTGCCGTCAGCATTGCGTTCTACTTTGACAAATGCTCCAAGACCTTCTTTTATATTTTCTATAACTCATGATAATCTCATTCCTGTTTTTATTATCAAGTTCTTGGGCAAATTATTTATCTTTTCCTGTAGTCCATTGTTTACTGGAGTATTCATTTTTTTGATTTCCATTTTTTTTACTTCTGGTTTCTTGATTGCTACTATCAATCAGATTCTTTTTTTCCCTTCATGTTTTGGATCTTTCTCTATTGAATCTATCTTTACCGTAATAGGATCTCAGATTTTTATCTTATTCAAATCTATGTTTTTTCTGTAAATTAAGCCAGAGTCTCCTGTATTTCCTAATGTCACGAAAGCTCAAAAATCTGTAATATTTTTGATTGTGCCATCAACTATAGCTCCTATTTTTAAAGATTCATCAACTCTCTTGAGTGCTATTCCTTCCTTCGAAACTCTATCTACTTCTACTTTAATTTTTTCTCCTTTTTTGAAGTCATTGATATTTTCCACATTTGAAATGTGGAGGAGTCATCGTACTGGTTTATGTCCTTCTTTGCTTAGTTTTATTTTTACTCCGTAGACGTCATTTGTTCCGGTTTTCGCTTTCTTCTGGATTATTGTCCCTTCAAATTCTTCACCTTTAATGGGAACGAGTTTTGGAAAATTATTTATTTTTAATTGTTCTCTGATTTGGTCTTTGATTTCTTCATCTCCTTGAAGCTCTCCCAAAAATTTTTCCAGATTTTCTTCTGTGAGTTTGAAGTGTCCGGTATTTCCATTTTCTATCGTAAATCATCAGAAGTGCTGCGGGATATCATAATACGCTCTGATATATAATTCGTTATTTTTCTTATGTAATTTGATAAATCATGCTTCCTGTCTTGGTGCAGCTTCTTCCAATAATGGGATCTTATTTTCGAGATCAAAAATAAATCTCTGTGGTTTATATCCCTCTGTTCCTGGATAGGTAAGCGATGCCACCTCTCCTAATGTATCTATTTCTTCCATAGCTACCTTTATCTCTTTCACTTTTTCGTCGATTACTTCATCCATCTGTTTTCTTCCAATTATTTTTTTTCCTTCTTCGTTTTTTATCTTTACTGGTAACAGCAAACTGTTTGCTTCTTCAGGGCTAAATACTTCAAATCCTGTTTTCGGCTGATCTGATTTGAGCTTAAAATATCATCGTATCGCCGATAATCTCAATTTTTTATAGTTTCCGAATAAGGTCCCGTACATGTATTTTTGATCTATTCCTAAAATTCTTTGTTTGTAGCGATAAGCGAAATCTACAAAATATACGAATCTCTCCAATGTTTCTTGTTCTTCTTGTGGTAGTTGCGCTATTAAACCTGCTTTTTTGCATATTTCGTAGAGCATACGTGTAGATGATGTTGCTCCTTCACTTTCTTGGAGATTGCTGTTTATATCTATGATCATCTTTTCGTATGGATCTTTGTTTTCTTCTTTATTTTTTGTTTTTGCCCTAATAGTTTCTCTATTTTTAATGAGTCTGATTCATTCATTCTTTCCCACTCATTCTTGATTTATCGTTATCCCTTCTGTCGCTTTTTTTGTTCCTTCTAGAAAGTTGATGTTGAGTTTATCAATAATTTTGTTTTTTGATAATAATTCCAATATTTTATATACCCCTTTCCCATCTATCGTTGCTTGGTTGATTTCTACGTCTTCTCTTTCTTTGCTGTCTTCATATTTTGCTTTACTTGTATTAGTTTTAAAATTTACTGTTGATATTCTTTTTTTTATTTCATCGATGATATCTAGTCATTCCATCTTGTGTATTCTTTCCCATTTTGAAAAAACATCCAGATATCTATTATTTTCTGGTTTGTCATTTACCATGTCAATCTCTTTCTTCAATCCATGGTAAATCATCTCTGCGGTTTTTGGATCTAGTCTTTTGTCCTCATCGTCTATATCCAATGCTGTTTTTAATGCATCAAAATATTCTCCCTGGTGTCAGTTTCTCTCGTTTTCTGTTTCCAATAAAAGTTTTTTTGAATCGATGATAGTTTGTTCACTCATATTTATCTTTACATAATAAAAGATTTTTCTATACTGCAATTATTCCTATGGATAATTCTGACATTGTAAACCTTCTCGATTTCTCTCAAAGCTTTACTGTGTCTCAATTATATCTAGAATTGGAAAAAAAGCAAAAAAATTGTGACTTTATTTTGATAGGTATCTATATGATAAGAACTTTGGCTATAGAAACGAGTTGTGACGATACTTCTGTGGGCATCGTCTCTTTTGATGGGAAGATTTTTCAGGTGGAGACCTTGTTAGCATATTCCCAGATCCAAAATCATCAGCAATACGGTGGTGTGGTCCCTGAAATTGCTTCCAGGTTACATTCGGAAAAAATCATTGAAATCCTTGAGGCTATTGGTCGAGATGCTATCAGAACTGTCGATTTCGTGAGTGTGACGACTCATCCAGGTTTGCCTGGCGCATTAGTCGTGGGGAAAGCTACGGCCAATCTTGTCGCTGAATTTTTTGGTAAGCCCGTGATCCAGGCCAATCACGTCTATGGGCACTTGTTTTCTCTGCTGCTCGAAAGGAATGTGAATGATGTTCAATTCCCTTTGTGCGTTTTGACGGCAAGCGGCGGCCACAATGACCTCTACGTAGTAGAAAGTACCAAGTGCCAAGTGCCAAGTACAAAATACAAAGCACAAAATATTGAATCAATAACTAAGGACTATTGACTAAAGACTTTATGAACAGAAAAAAATTCATGAATATGAAAACATCAACTTTGAATATTTAGCATTATGAAGATATGACAGACACTGGATGACGCAGCGGGCGAATGTTTCGATAAGGTTGCGAGAATGCTTGGCGGGCCTTATCCTGGTGGTCCATGGATAAGTGAGAAGGCCGTAAAATTCAGACCCCCAACCCCCTCCGAGGGGGCTTCAAACCTCCCACCCGATGGGTCCCCCCTCCTTGTCAGGAGGGACAATCTTGAGCGCGTAGAGTTTAAGAGGATATTTCTTAGCAAGGATGGCTTCGATTTTAGTTTTTCGTGAATGAAATCGCAGGTTTCTGCGCTTTTGAAACAACTGGAAAAAGATAAAATTTCTTTGACTGAAAAACTTATCTGTGAGATTGCGTATGAATTTCAAGAGGCAGTGGTAGAGGTCTTGGTCAAAAAATTACTCAGAGCATGAATCAAATATGGCGCGAAGACCTTGGGTATCGCTGGTGGTGTTTCTTGCAATGAAAGATTGCGGGAATATCTCAATGAGCAATTGCTCGCAAAACAAGAAAAACTGCCTCATGATATGGTAGCTATTAGGCCAGTGAAAAAGGTCTATTCGACGGATAATGCTGCTATGATTTGACTGGTCGGAATTCTTCAGAAATCGACTAATTAATCTGTGATTATGTCGTCCATGATGATGTCGTGAGATTCTTGTGGTATTTTTTCTACGATCTGTTCGGGCAAGCAGATTCAGATTTTTTTCGCTTTAGGGTGTTGTACAAGGAATCTGTCATATCGGCCTCAACCTCTTCAAAGTCTTTTTCCGTCTCTGGTGAATGCGCGTCAGGGGACTATGATGATATCTAAAGATTCTAAATTTTCGATTCTAGATTCTAAATTATCTGTGGGAGCGAAGAATATTTTTTTGTCGTTGGTCTGCAGTCGGTCGATGAGTGGCTTCGTGTCTACCTCATCTTTCATGGAAGCGTAGATGTGCCAGGTGTCGAGATGTCAGAATTTTTCAATTATTTTTTGCGCAATATGAAAAGAATATTCCTGCTTTTTTTGCCGAGAAATATCCTTTATCTTTTTTTTGATCGTATGTCTTATTTGATTTTTCATTGGATCGTGACTTGTAAAAGAGACGCATCATGATACGTCTCTACACAGACACATGCAATGTGTCTTTACTTTATTTCCTTGATGGTGATGTCAAAAGTTAAATCTTTGCCTGCTAATTCGTGGTTCGCATCGAAGATGATCTGCGTGTCGGTGATTTCATAAACTTTGAATACCTGTCCGTAATCTGTCTGTACCATTGTTCCTACTGTATATTTGTCCGCTTCAGGCACTTTCGTCTTGTCGATAGCGACCAACTTGTCTTTTGACCATTCTCCGTAAGCGTCTTTTGCTGGGATGACGATGGTTTTTGTCTGTCCGAGTTTCATACCTTCTACTCCCTTATCAAATCCCGGAATCATCTGTCCAGCTCCTACTTGAAATGGAAGTCCGCCAGCATAATCTCTTCCGGCTTGATATTTTCCACATGCTTGAGCTACGCTTTCTACGCTTGTATCAAATATCTCTTCTTCGCCCAATCTTCCTACATAATCTACGATGATATTGTTACCGACCGTGACTATTTTTTCACCGCGTCATTTCATATCTGCCGCGTCCAAATGCGCTTGGATAGCTGTTTTACAATTTACATCGCCTGTGGCAACTCCAGCATTTTGTGTGTCTGATTTACATCCGGTAACTACTGCACATGTCATAAGGAGTATTGGTAAGAGGATAAATTTTTTCATTTTCTTTCTTTAAAGAATATAAAATGCTCGATTCACTGTATAAAAATTGATGGAATTTGCAATTGAATTATGACTTCGTCAGCAGCGAGTACTGAGTACTAAATGATAAGTAATGGATTAAGGGTTGAAAATTACGGAGGCAAAACTATAACCCTTATACTTTTTACCTTGTACTTTTGGACTCTTTTATGCCGATATTGATTGTAGGCTGACTGCTTGTGGCTTTTGGGATACTAGCTATCTATAGTGTGAGCATACACGAATCTTTTACGCTGACTTTGTCGTTGGTTGCTAAAGGCCTCCGGAGTGGCGAACCTTCAAACTATTTTTATTTCTTCAGACAATTGAGGAACGTTTTCATGGCGCTGATTGCTGCTGGGATATTCTATTATATTCCTATTTCCTTTTTTCAAAAAAGCAAAAATATCGTTATCATATTTTCCATATTCATGCTTCTGCAATTAGCTGTTTTTATTCCTGGCATCGGTGTCACGCTCAATGGCGCGAGAGGATGGATAAATATGCCGCTCATGTGAAGTATGCAGCCTGCGGAGTTCTTCAAACTCTGATATGTTCTCTTTCTTGCTTGATGGCTCATCAGAAAGCACAATAAGATAAATCAGAAAGATTTCTATAT
>Ga0172375_10007195_pt1 | contig 15315 bp, 15 predicted proteins | sample LakKiv1m_FD_114537 | JGI IMG/M metagenome (GOLD analysis project Ga0172375, IMG submission 114537) | Freshwater microbial communities from Kabuno Bay, South-Kivu, Congo - kab_092012_11.1m | ecosystem: Environmental > Aquatic > Freshwater > Lake | place: Democratic Republic of the Congo... | reverse complement strand
GATCTGCTTCAGGGAGCTTGCGCTGCGCGGAGAGATACCGGGGGTTGTAAAAGCGAGTTGGTAGAGGCTTAAGATAGGTAGATGTAAGGAGGAACAAGTGTCGATAACAGATTTAACCGCTGATATGCTGACTATGATAAGAAATGCGAGCAGGGCTCGAAAAGAAACGGTCGAGATCAAACGCTCAAAACTGCTCGAGGCTATATGCGCGATCTTAAAAGCAGAAAGTTTCATCACGAATTATAAGCCGATAGAAGACGACAAACAAGGGCTTATAAAGGTCTATTTGAAATACGGAAAAGATAATGCGCCTGCGATCATGGGGCTTCAAACAGTCAGCACGGCTGGCTTGCGGCATTATGAAGGCTATGAAGACTATAGGAAGGTCTTAGGCGGCGTCGGAATCGCTATAGTGTCTACGTCACAGGGTGTAATGACGACCAGGGAAGCCCGTGCTAAAAAAGTCGGCGGTGAAATAATCTGCCGTGCATGGTAGGAGGATTCAATAATGTCACGCGTTGGAAAGAAACCGGTCCCGGTACCCAGTGATGTAAAGGCAAGTTTGGCGGATAATGTCGTTACGATCCAGGGGCCTAAGGGAAAACTTGAGTATAAGGTTGATAGTCGCTTTAAAGTGGAGATAAAGGACAATAAAATATCGATCGGCAGGCCGTCAGATGACCGCATTGATATGGCTAGGCACGGATTGATCCGCTCATTGTTACAGAATAACATAATCGGTGTGACCAAAGGGTATTCTAAAGAGCTGGAGATAAGAGGTGTGGGTTTTAAAGCAGCCGTTCAGGGCAAAAAACTGTTATTAAATCTCGGTTACTCGCACCAGATAGATTTTTCAATACCGGACGGTATAACGATACAGGCGCCGAAACCGACTCAGGTTATTATAAGCGGCATAGACAAGGCTAAGGTAGGAGAAGTATCTGCGGAGATCCGTGAATTCTATCTGCCGGAACCATATAAGGGTAAGGGAATACGTTATCTTAATGAATATGTACGTCACAAAGCCGGCAAGACCGTCGCGTAAAAGGATAAAAAAATGAGATACAATGGACAGGAATTACGTCATATCAGAGTTAGAAAGAAGGTAATAGGAACAGGCGCTAAACCGCGGCTTTGCGTGACGCGGAGTTTGAAAAATCTTTCCGCGCAATTGATCGACGATATCGAGCATAAGACGCTTTTAGCGTTATCTACAAATAGTCCGCTGTTCAAAGGGAAGATAAAGGATGGCGGAAATGTAAAGGCAGCGCTGCTTCTTGGAGAAGCTTTCGCAAAAAATGCCGCAGAAAAAGGATTTTCAGCTGTCGTGTTTGACCGGGCAGGCTATCAATACCACGGTAGGGTAAAAGCCTTGGCCGAGTCTTGCAGGAAGAACGGTCTGAAATTCTAGTATTGATTTTTTAAAAGGAGCATAAACGCATGGCTGGTGAAGAAGCAAAGCAGGAACCAAAACAAGAAGAAAAGCAGGAAATAAAACAGGAAACGAAACCTGAGACAGCACCGGCAGCTAAGCCGGAAGCAAGGCAGGGCGGCAGGAAACAATCCTTTGGAAGACAGAGGCCGTCTTTCAGGAAAAACGAAAATGATGAAAATAAGCTTCTTGAAAAGGTTGTGCATATATCCCGCGTTGCAAAGGTCGTAAAAGGCGGAAAACGATTTTCGTTCAACGCGCTTGTTGTCGTTGGGGACGGTAAAGGGCACGTAGGATTCGGGTTCGGAAAAGCGAACGAGGTAGCTGATGCGATAAGAAAAGCCTTGAATAACGGACATAAATCGCTTGTAACTATACCTATGAAAGGTAATACTATCCCTCACGAAGTCATAGGGAAATTTGATGCGGCCAGGGTACTTCTTAAACCGGCAGGTCCTGGTACAGGTGTCATTGCGGGCGGCCCTGTGAGAGCCGTTTGTGAGGCAGCTGGGATCAGGGACATCCTGTCAAAAAATCTAGGTTCACGCAATCACGGCAATGTAGTAAAAGCGACGATGACAGCACTTAAACAATTACGTCTTTATCGAGAGGTATGAATATGAATTTGTCCAATCTAAAAACAACTAAAGGGGCAGTAAAGCGCGCTAAACGTGTCGGACGGGGATACGGCTCAGGGCATGGAAAGACTTCAGGGAAAGGCCATAAGGGAGCGAATTCCAGGTCAGGTAGCACTACTCACATAGGATTTGAAGGCGGTCAGATGCCGCTTATCCGGCGTATACCCAAACGGGGTTTCACAAATGCCGGAAAGATCGTGTTTCAAGTCGTTAATGTCGAACGGTTAAATGATTTTTCCAAAAGCGCTGTTGTTGGCATTGATGAGCTTTTTGCTAAGGGGATCGTGCGCCAGAAAGATGCCCCGGTTAAGATACTCGGCAACGGAGAAGTTAAGATAGCGCTTACCGTAAAGGCTAATGCCTTTTCAAAGTCCGCTAAAATAAAGATCGAGCAAGCAGGAGGGAAAACAGAACTTGTTCCAGGTAGTCGCTAATTTATTCAAAATACCGGATCTTAGAAAAAAGATACTAATTACTTTAGGGCTTATGGCCGTCGAACGCCTTGGAGCGTTCATTCCGACACCCGGCATAGACGGAGCGAAACTAATGCAGTTCTTTGAGAATATCGCCAGGACGCAGGGTGGCACTCTGTTCGGCATTATGAACATGTTCTCAGGCGGCGCCATGGAGCGGTTGACGATATTCGCGCTTGGCATCATGCCGTATATATCAGCCTCTATCATATTGCAGCTTTTGACGGCGGTAGTGCCCGCGCTCGAAAGGTTATCGAAAGAAGGCGAGGCAGGCCACAAAAAGATCATACAGTATACGCGATATGGAACGATCATTCTGTCGATCATCCAGTCTTTCTTTATAGCGTTGTGGCTCGAAAATCCGGCCAGATTCCAGGGGCTGCAGATCGTTCAGGAGCCCGGATGGGGATTTCGGATATTGACAGTGATCACGCTGACGACTGGAACAGCTTTTATCATGTGGCTTGGAGAACAGATACAGCAATTTGGCATCGGGAACGGTATATCGCTTATCATAACCGCCGGCATTATTTCACGCTTGCCGACAGCCGTGTATCAGTTGTTCTCTTTAGCGTCGCCGTTCTCGCCTGAAAAAGCCCAGATAGACATGATAAAATTGATTTTGCTGGGGGTTATGCTGGTCGTAGTTGTCGTGGCCGTCGTCTTGATCACTCAAGGACAACGAAAGATCCCTATCCAGTATGCGAAGCGTGTCATAGGGCGGAAGATATACGGCGGACAAAGTACGTTCATACCGCTCAGGGTGAACCAGGGCGGAGTAATACCGATAATTTTCGCGCAAAGTATCATTTTGTTCCCTGCTACGATAGCAGGGTTGGTGCCGAGTACAGCAGTTCAATCAGTAGCTAACGCCCTTATGAAAGGCCAGATAGTTTATAATATTGTCTATTCGCTGCTGATCATATTTTTCGCATATTTTTATACGGCCATCACATTCAATCCGATCACTATTGCGGATAACATGAAAAAATATGGTGGTTTTGTTCCCGGTATCCGTCCAGGCAAGGCAACGGCCGAATATCTGGATTTCATTATGACGCGTATAACTTTACCAGGATCGATCTTCCTGGCCATTATAGCGATATTACCATCTTTGATCTCCGAATTCATGAAGATACCGTATTTGATCGCCAGTTTTTTCGGCGGCACCGGGCTATTGATCGTAGTAGGTGTTATGCTGGATACCATGCGTCAGGTTGAAAGCCACCTTCTGATGAGACATTATGAAGGGTTCATGAAAAAAGGTCATATAAAGGGCAGACGATGAAGATAATTTTATTGGGGCCTCCGGGCGCGGGAAAAGGAACTCAGGCAGTTGTGTTGGCAAAGACATATAGACTGCTTCATGTTTCCACAGGCGATATGCTGCGCGAGGCTGTTAAGAACGGAACAGAAGCGGGACTGCTGGCAAAGGGATATATGGACAAAGGGGAGCTGGTGCCTGATGCCGTTGTGACCAAGATAGTTGTGGATCGCATATCTAAGCCGGACGCTAAAGAAGGCTTTATGCTGGATGGATTTCCGAGGACGGTAAATCAGGCAGTGGAACTGGAAAAACAACTTAATAACTTAAAACAAAAGATAGACCTTGTTCTTTATTTCAATACGAAAGAAGAGACTTCAATAGAACGCCTGACAGGCCGTCGTGTGTGTCCGAAATGCGGATTGAATTATCATATAAAGAATAAAGCGCCGAAAAATGGGAACAACTGCGATTCGTGCGGCAGCGGTCTGATACAACGTGACGATGATAAGCTTGAAACTATAAAGAACAGGCTCGCTGTTTATTTGAAACAAACAGCGCCACTTTTATCTTTTTATAAGGAACGAGCCCTTTTGAGGGAAGTTTCCGGGGACATGGAAGTAAACGAGCTCTTCGGCAGACTAAAAGGCCTTTTTAAAAAAGAAAAACTGGCGTAAATAACTTATGATAGAAGTGCGATCGCCTGAAGAAATTGAGAATATAAGGCGCGCAGGTAAGATAGTGCATGACGCGCTTGCAGCTCTTTCTAAAAATGCCAAACCCGGCATGACGACTCTGGAACTGGATGCCATAGCGGAATCGGTTATAACAGGCGGTAAAGCCAGACCTGCATTTAAAGGGTACCGCGGATATCCAAGGTCGATATGTACATCGGTAAATAACTCGGTCGTACATGAGATCCCTTCCAAAGAGAGAGTACTGGAAGACGGAGATATCGTTAGCTTTGATGTCGGTGCGGAATGGCAAGGTTACTACGCTGATGCAGCGGTGACCGTCGGGGTAGGGACTGTTTCTGAAAGCGCGATCAAACTTATGGAAGTGACCCGAGCGGCGCTTAAACTGGGCATAGAACAGGCCTGTGAAGGGAAGAGGATCTCCGATATATCACATGCGGTTCAGACACATGTTGAGGCGAACGGTTTCAGCGTAGTTAGATATTTCGTTGGTCACGGCATAGGCAGACAGCTTCACGAAGAACCTGAAATACCGAATTTCGGAAGACCTAATCAGGGCGTGCGTTTAAAAAGCGGCATGGTGCTTGCGATTGAGCCGATGGTAAATGAAGGCGGCCACGACATAACGATATTAGACGATGGCTGGACAGCGGTCACAAGAGATGGTTGTCTATCAGCCCATTTCGAAGATACGGTAGTTGTAACAAAAAACAGCGCGGAGATATTGACTTAACAATGGCGAAGGAAGAAGCAATAATAGTGACCGGTACAGTGCTCGAAACACTACCGAACGCTACGTTCCGTGTAGAACTTGAAAATAAACACAAAGTATTGGCTCATGTATCCGGGAAGATGAGAATGCATTTCATTCGCATACTACCCGGAGATAAGGTGACACTTGAGATGTCGCCGTATGATCTGAGCAAAGGGCGCATCGTCAGGCGGGACAAATAAAAGGGAGTTATAAATACAAATGAAAGTACGTGCAAGCGTTAAAAAAATTTGTGCAAAATGTAAGATCGTCAAACGTAAAGGAGTTGTTCGTGTTATCTGCACCGAGCCGAAACACAAGCAGCGCCAGGGTTAGGAAAGGAAGAGAAGTATGCCAAGAATCGTCGGAGTCGACATACCTAAGGAAAAACGTATAGATATCTCATTGAGCTACATATATGGTATCGGAAGGTCACTTTCATGCAGGATCTTGAAAAAGGCTAACATTGATTTTGCGAAACGCGCCAAAGACCTTAACGAAGAAGAGATATCTCGTATTACCGCGGTCATACAGAAGGAATACACCACAGAGGGAGACCTTCGCCGTGAGGTTCAAGGAAATATAAAGCGTCTGATCGAGATCGGCGCATATCGTGGCTTCCGCCACCGCAGAAGTTTGCCGGTCAGAGGCCAGAGGACTCGTACCAACGCGAGGACAAGGAAGGGCCCGAGAAAGACAGTAGGAATTGTAAGAAGTAAGGCTACAAAGACCGTTAAAACAGACGAATAGGAAAGAGAGTAATCGTGGCGACAAAAAAGAAAACAGGTAAAAAAAAGGTTATAAGGACAGTTCCTCAGGGTATAGCGCATATCCTGGCATCTTTCAATAACACGATCGTTTCTATAACGGACCGACAGGGGAACGTGCTTTGCTGGGCAACTACCGGTACGGCAGGTTTCAGCGGATCCAAGAAATCGACACCTTTTGCCGCAGGTATGGCTGCTGAGAGCGCTGCACGTAAGGCAAAAGATTATGGTATGAAAGAGGTTGAAGTGTATATAAAAGGTCCGGGGGCAGGCAGAGAAAGCGCCATACGCAGTTTACAGACCGCAGGTTTGGCCATTCGTGCCATAAAGGATGTGACGCCTATACCGCATAACGGATGCCGTCCACCTAAAAGGCGCAGAGTATAGTTTGACCAATAATGATGCCGCGGGGCAGAGGAGTGATAGATGGGAAGATATACAGATTCGGTTTGCAGATTGTGCAGGAGACAAGGCGATAAGTTATTTTTAAAGGGTACCCGTTGCCAGACGGATAAATGCGCTGTAGCTAGAAGGCCGTTCCCTCCGGGGCAGCATGGGAAATTAAGGAAAAAAGAGTCTGATTACGGCCTTCAGGTCGCCGAAAAGCAGAAAGTAAAAAGGATGTACGGCGTACTTGAGCGTCAATTTCGGAATTATTTCAGAAAAGCTTCGTTAGCGAAGGGTGTTACAGGAACAATACTGTTACAATCTTTAGAACGACGGCTTGATAATGTGGTTTTCAGACTTTCGTTCGCATCCTCACGGTCATCTGCCAGGCAGCTTGTAAAACACAGCAGGATATCAGTGAACGGCAAAAATGTGAACATACCGTCATTTGCGGTCAAGGTCGGCGACAAGGTTGAAGTGAGGTCGAGAGAGGGATTGCGCAAGATCGTTAAAGATACGCTGGAGTTATTAAAAGACCGTCCTGTGCCGAAATGGATCAAACGAGATAATGAAAATTTCAAAGGTGAAATTCTGGCTCTGCCGGAACGTAGCGACATCGAATATACTGTAAACGAGAACGCGATCGTCGAGTTGTATTCGAAGTAACTGTATACCGCATCTTTTAAATATAAGTCAAGGAGGTTCTTCATGGGGGTCAAGTTACGTAATTTCGAAATGCCGAAACGGCTGTTGCTGGATGAGTCCAGCTATACGCCGAAGTACGGCAAGTTCATTGCCGAGCCGTTCGAGCGCGGATACGGCGCAACTATCGGTAATTCGCTCAGGCGCGTCCTTATTTCATCGATAGAAGGCACTGCTGTGACATCTGTAAAGATCACTGGCGTCTCACATGAATTCGCCACGATAGACGGAGTGGTAGAAGACGTTTCTGAGATCATCCTGAATATAAAACAGCTGATCCTTAGGTCTCATTTCAAGACGCCGAAATCCATGCTCTTACAGGTTGATAAAAAAGGGGATGTAACGGCAAAGGATATTAAGACCGACGAGACGGTCGAAATATTGAACCCTGAGTTGCGGATCGCAACTCTAACTAAAAATGTGCCTCTTGAGATAGAGCTTGAGGTTGCCCGCGGCAGAGGCTATGTCCCTGCTGAGCGCAACAAAAAAGATGATATGCCGATAGGTGTTATCCCGATAGACTCGGTATTTTCACCGGTCAAGAAGGTAAGTTTTAATGTAGAGAATACAAGGGTAGGACAGATCACTGATTACGACAAACTTATCCTTGAGATATGGACTAACGGAAGCATTGATCCCAAGGACGCCCTTCTCTACGCCTCGAATATTCTGCAAAGGCATCTGGACATATTCGTAGGGTTCGGGAAGCTGCCTGAAGACATCGTAGAGGAAGAGGTATCAAAAGAAGAGCAGGAGTTAAGAGAGAAGCTTAATATGCCGATCAGCGAGCTGGAGCTATCGGTTCGCAGCGCTAATTGTTTAAAAGAAGCCAAGATAAAAACTATTGGCGACCTTGTAAGGAAAACAGAAATGGAAATGCTGAAATACCGTAATTTTGGCAAGAAATCATTGACCGAAATAAACAAGATACTGGGAGACATGACGCTGCACTTGGGTATGAAGGTCGAAGCAAAAAAAGAAGAAGCTGAGGCTCAGTCATGAGGCATGGAGTAAAGAAAACACGTTTCAATAAAATGGATTCGCATAGGAAGGCTTTATTAAGCCATCTGGCTACGCATGTCATAGTATATCAGCGCATAAAGACGACATGGGTAAAGGCAAAAGAAGCACAGAAATTGGTTGAAAAACTGATCACGCTTGCGAAGGCAAATACTCTGAACTCAAGAAGAATGGCTATCAGTCTGATCCGCGACGAAGACGCTGTAAAACGCCTATTCAAAGAGATCGGGCCGCTTTTTAAAGACCGGGTTGGCGGTTACACTCGTGTTATCCCATTTATGCGGCGGCGAGGTGATGGAGCAGAACTTGTCTATCTAGAGCTGGTTGAGAAAGTAAAAGAAGAAAAGAAGGTAAAGAAGCATAAGGCTAAAGCGAAAGCTGGCATAGAAACAGCAGGCAAAAAAGCAGATGAACAGCCTAAAGATATACATAAGAGCGCAATTGACGTGAAGCCCGAGGCAAAGGAAGAGCGGGTTGTCGAAGACGTTAAACGCGAAAAGGCCAGGAGGGAAGACACTAAATTCAATGAAAAAGAAAAGCACGGTTTCCTGAAGAAGTTTTTCCGACGGAAACAAGGCATGTAATTTAGAAATAAACAACTAAAAAATAGCCTCGCGGATGAACGCGGGGCTATTTTTTTTGCCGCCGTGTTAGCGCATAAAAAATGCAGTTGCAATCCTTTGACATTCATTTTTCGCTCCGATATACTTGAAGGGTAACGCCAGGAAGATGCTCTTCTGATCAAATTCGGAGAGTTTCTTTTTTGAAATATAAACAGACGCTTTTAAAAAGTCGATAAATTGCGGATGAAAGGTTATTAGATACATGAAAAACGCCAGATCTAATGACACTATATCCTTGATCGAACGGCCATCCAGTCGTATGCCCTCTTTGCGGCATTTACGACGCGCGGGCGTGTATACACACGCCAGGCGAAGAGTGATAAGCGTTATTACTCTTGTGGCTTTTATGTTTACATTGGGGGGGGGTGAGATCCCTGTAGACAAAGCCTGGGCTGTCAGTAAGGGAGAGCTTACTGGCGTTGGCGCATCCCAGCTTCGACAGCCCGGCACTCTTTTTAAAGAATGTAATCCTGCCACTTTTATTCTGCCTCAAGACCTCGGGACAATTAAATATAAATGGGACCCGGGCGCCGTATTATCCGGCAAAGCTTTAAGCCGTAAAGTAGTCATTCACATCCAGGACGCCCACTGCAATTATTTCGCCCAGCATAAGATAGCCCAGATCATCGAGTATCTTCACAAAGAATTTGGCGCAAAAAGCGTAAATCTTGAAGGAGGTGAAGGTCCGTATTACCTCTCTGTCTTTGGCGGAATAACCGATCCTGTGATACGTCAAAAGGTAACAGATCAGTTCGTTAAAGACGGGATAGTGAACGGCGCAGAGTATCTTGCCTCTAATAACCCTGAAATGACAGATCTATGGGGAATTGAGGATGCGGATCTTTATCTCGCGAACCTGAAAATATTCCGTGATTCGCTGAAAAATAAGCCTGATATCGACAGGATCGTGAACGCGTTGGGCGTTATTCTGTCTGGCCTGAAGCGGCGCATCTATACTGACGAACTTCTACAAATGGACGAGAAATATATTGCTTTTAAGGCGGAAACCCTTGACCTTAAGACCTACCTGAACTATCTCGTCCGGAAGGCTGAAGGGAAAGCCATAAACATAAAAGCTTTAAATAATATCTATTTGCTTAATCAGGCATTATCTATGGAGTCGTCTATTGATTTCGTAAAAGCCAATACTGAGCGCGAGGTGATCATTGATGAACTTGGGAAAAGGCTTTCTAAGAACGCTTTGTCAGAATTTACGCAGAAAGCCCTGGATTTCAGATCTGAAAGGATAGCACAGCAGGAATTTTATTCGTATATTTGCGACAAGGCAAGATCGGTCCATTTGGATCTTGAGCAGTTCCAGAACCTCAAGAAGTATTTGATCTATGTCGCGATTTACGAAGCTATCGATAAGGCCAGGATCATGGACGAGATCGGGTCCCTTGAATCAGAGATCAAAAGTATGCTTTTTCAGAACGATGCCCAAAAGGAACTGGACCAATTATCGAAGCATTTGGCGCTAGCGAAAAATCTCTTTAACACGACATTGACGCGTGACGATTATAGATATTATAAGGACCACGAGTCGGACTTTTCAGTAAAAAAATATGTATCCTTCATAGATCTTCAGGCCCCTTTATGTAAGTTAAGCGCGCAATTGCCCGATAACATTGACCGGCTTGACGGATACAGGGAGAGCATTGCCAAATTCTACGAGTGCTCTTTCGAACGAGATGAGGCTTTTTTGAGGAATATTAAGTTCCGCCGTCCGCCATTAGATGTAACTAACGACGAAACTCAAGTTGCCATACTCGTAACCGGTGGTTTCCACACAGAAAACCTGTGCGATCTTTTCAAACGTAACAACATCTCCTACATTTCGATCATGCCGAATTTTAAGACTGACGACGAATTTAAATGCCGATATTTCGAATTGCTCTCTGGGAAGGGATATTCGCTCGATAAGCGCATACTCTCGCTGGCCGGGTTTGCTCTGGCTGTACCGGATATTTGGAACCGGCTTGGTCTAAAGATAGAAGGAGAATTGGCAAGAAGACAGGTTGTATTCACTGCCAACTTGAGAAGGATATTCGAGGGCGATGGGCAGAAAAGCGGTCAGACCAAAAAACCTGAACAGGTATTGGTTGCAAACGGGAATGCTTTTGTAGTGGTCGATGAGGGCCTGAGAGTAATAGAAGGTCTGACAGAGTCGGAGCTGAGGGCGCTTCCGTGCTATCAAGTGAGCACTCTTCTTGCGGGTGACGGAATATCTGGTGAGGTAGGCGGTATGGGTACAGCCGGGGTCAGACAGGACCCTGGCGTAAGCGCAGATGCCATACTTCGACTGCAGGAGCTCGGCGTACAGTTCCTGCAGACAGGGCCGATAACAGTAGCTATGTTTATATCGAAGAAGGAGGCGGCTGCTTTCGATAAATATATGGAGAAAAAGAACTTTAAAGAAAGAATTATCATGAAGTTATATAGCGTCATCTTATCCGCAGCCGTTAAAGTTAAGGCGATGCGCTTAGCGTCATTGATAGCGCGGCAAATGGATTATCGATATAATCATAATACAGCTGGAAAAATAGACGAGATCAAAGAACTTGTCCGAGCGAACTTCGGCGAGCGAGCTGGCATTGCGTATTGCCCGGGTATAAATACCGATGTAATGTTAACAGTCCTTGGCCTTAACGCAGATATAACAGTAGGAGTCGACCCGATGGTTGTTACGGGCTTGACCGATCCTGAAATAGTCGCACGATATAGGCTCTCTTTATTAGCGGCCGGTGTTACCGGAGAAGTCGGGGTTAAAGTCGAAAATGTTGCCGCTAAAAGCGGTAAGGACTGCAAAAAGCTCGTATTTTCTTTCAACCATAATGGGCGTGATAAACAGGTGATCTTGTATAAAGCCAAAGGCGAGGAGATATTTCCCGAAGAACTTAGAGCCGGGTACGACATTTACTGCGAGAGGGGGTTAGATATAGGGGTATCGGCAGCATGGATGGAAGAAGCCGTATCGTATTTGAATGACGGTGGTGTGCTGTTAGTGAATGATCCAGAAAGGGCACTCGTGCCGTTATTGCAGGGCAAAGCGTTTGAGGTAGAGGCTACCAATGGGGTTGAAGCGATATCCGGCATTTGGAAAAAAGGGACAGGGACTATCGGTCAAATAGCTGCCGGCGCGAGAAAGAACGTCCTTTCTGATGCTGAGATAGAAGCGCGAGCAAGAAGTCCGATAGACGTCCGAAATCGTCTAACGTCTATGCTACCGGAGGGTTTTGACTTGGGGAATAAAGATATCCTGGCGGAATTTATGCCATGGGATGAGCTTGCGCGCGATCCGGGTCAAGAGGCCCCTGTTGACGATGACCGGCTATTGAATTATTGGAAGAACAACGCAGAGGCGAAGAAATTTTTTATCGAAGAGTTGATCCGCGGAGATTATCGCGACATTGGATCGTTTAAGGCCATGCTTATGGGGATGCACAAGCTGGCTGCCCAGGGTAGTACCGGAGAACGTTATGCCGAACTTATTTCCGGGGATAATGTCGACGATTATGTTTCCGGCATGGCAATAAAATTGACAGAGTTAATGAGCCTGTCGCCTGATTCGGCCACAGATGAAGAGATATTGAATAAAATCGCGGAATTCTATGAAATATCAGCTAATACGCGGCCGTTACAACCTATTAATAAGTCACTTTTTATGCATATGGTAAATGTAATGCTGCAGATCCAAGGGTTTTGCGGAGTACCCCATGTTATGTTGGATCTTGGAGCCAAGAAATTGCAGCCAGAAACGTTTAAAAAATATTTCAATGTAAAGGTCAGAGACAGGAATGTTCTGCAGATGGTTGGAGCCGATATCGGGGCAGCTCCAATAGACATGACTGCTGTTAAATTGAATCCTTTGCCGATCCGGGTCGCGGACAAAGACTTACGGATATCGCCAGCTATAATTAAAGAAATGGCATATTTGATCCAAAAAGGTGATTCAAAGGCAGGGAACACCGAATTTGCGCTTCTATTATTCTCTAAAAAAGGCGCAAACGGTTATGTTGATGTCTGTTCTACGGTAATTGAAGGTAAAAAAGGGGCCGGTATGGTTGACAGTATCGGAGTAAGATCCGCGGCTAATATTGAGCGAATGATCCGTCGAGGATATGAATTTGTAGCGTTTTTCCATAATCATCCTACATACGAGGCTACAAATATGTGGCCAGGTATTAACGATTCAAATTCGTATTATTACTCTTTCGGAACAGACCAGATATCTGCGCCGATATACGAAGAATGGGAGATCGACGCCAGGAGGCCATGGGAGAGATTACGGACACGTCTTGGCATAAAACTGGATCCGTATTGTCTCATAGGCTCAAAATCCGCCACAGGGGAAGATGTAATTGTCGCTCACCGGATGTCATGGGTCGGCCCGGGGTCTAACATATATACAGCTGCTCCTATCGCTATAACAGTCGCCGACCAGGGAACGGCTGGCGCGCGAAAGAACATCGTTGATGACGATACGTCTCTTACGCCGAAAGAGATAAAAGACTTGCTGGATAAGGCCAGAGCGGTCGTGAGTAATGATAGAACGCCGGAAGGGAATACGCTTATCAGGTACGATAGTAAGGACCAATTCGGGACGTTCTTCTCGACTAAAAACGTCGCCGGCGCCTTCCATGTTATTAATCCCGAGAAACCGAGCGAACGATATGTGTTCGTTGAAAAAATGACACCGTATGAGGAAAAGATAGCGATTGAGCATGAAGATCTTGAGATGGCATGGAAAAAGAAATTGATAGATGAAAAGACTGACCTTAGCGCATATAAAGATATGACGATAGACCGAGCTGCGCACATACTGGCTTGGGCTCAGCAGATAAAAGTGAACGGGTGGAAGACCATAAATGACTGTCCGTTTCTTAGACGGCAGCTGGAAAATATATCCGCTAAGAGGATAAATAAACTCAACGAAATAATCTGGGGCGATCGATCGGTACAGAGAAAGCTTATCGGCATTATGCCTGAATTCGGGGCCGGTTTCGTGGAAGATGTGATAGTTCCGTTCGAATCATCGGTTCAAAATTATGCCAAGATCATGTTTTCTCCGGATGCCGCTGAGGTGAACGCTTGGAATGAGCGTTACTCTGCCGCATTGGCATGGGCATTTAAGGAGCTGTCCAGACCGCAGATGGGAAAGAATATGCGAGGCACTGTTTTGACTATAACTGCCGAGACTTCCGCGGCGCTCATAGCGTTCAATGGGATGACAGAGATCGTTAACGATGGCATACGGCTGGAATTGAGCGATTTCGGAATTGCGGATCCTTCGGAAATAGTTAATCTATCTGTGGAACAATTACGACAGGCTATTTTACGCTATCTCTCCAAAAGGGAAGAGACTTCCGCACAAGAGTTTTCCCGTATAGAGGAAGCAGTGATCCGGCTTATTACAGGTTGGAAGGAAAAGAGTGAAAACGAGGCGAGGTTGGCGGCGGAGGAAATGAGAGAACTGTTGGCGATAGGCGCAGCCAACGGTATCGCTCCGCATCTACTGAGAGGTATAAAGGATGTATCTGTCATAAGGAACTACAAAGGGTTGATAACCAAGATACGGTCATACGATCCAGAGCATGCTATCAGAGGGAGATTCATGACCCAATTTGTATATGACCTCAGGAAAATCCCGAACGAGGCGCTGCAGGTAGCGCGATTAAATAATGAGCTATTTGCCAGATCATTCGTGGAAATTTCAGTGTCGTTGGGTAGGTCAGGCATAATGGAGCTTCTACCCTATTTTGCTAAATTCGAGGATCCTTCAGGAGCGGCTCAGTCATTCAACAATCTTCTTTCGGTCTTGATAGACAAGGGGATCAGAAGTGAGACAGAATCTATGTGGCTTCAGGATTGGTACCCAGAGAAAATATTGATCGCTATCTCAAAGACCGAAGATCCCGCGCGCGCCGCTGATAGTGTCATGGCTATGGCAGAAGCCCTTAGGAGGGAGGGGACCGATCTGGGGCCAGTATATATGAGCGCTATATTATATTCAGTGTGCTGGCAGGCTGAAAATGTTCTAACCAACGAATATTTTGACAGGATGGCATCAATGATCTGCGATGGAGAGTTTGCTCGTGTATCGAACCATGTTGTGAACAATCTTGATAGCAGCAGAGATTTGGGCAACTATATAGGTTTTGACGAGATCACTCTAAAGTTCATGTTCTTTGATGTAGTAAGTAGCGGTAATGCGCTTAATGTCATGCGTTCATTAATGCTCCTGTCGGATGCTTTAGTCGACCTCAATAGCGCGGGTGACTATATTATACAAAGAATAGATACCAGGAGCGCGGACATCATGATCCAAACCCTTTTGCGCTGCGAGGACATCGAAGAGAGGACCGGGCGGCTGGCCGAGGCTTTGACGGATATGCTGCGGGTTATAGAAAGTATAAAACAGGAAGCGTTGCTTGAAAAGATGATCACAGGACAAGCGGTTGACGTGCGGGCGATCATTAATGACGTAGTCTATAGTTTCGTTCTGTTGAAAGAGCCAAAAAAAACACTGCGATATCTGCTTGATAGCGGCAGGTCTATGGAAT
>Ga0172375_10007191_pt1 | contig 15323 bp, 8 predicted proteins | sample LakKiv1m_FD_114537 | JGI IMG/M metagenome (GOLD analysis project Ga0172375, IMG submission 114537) | Freshwater microbial communities from Kabuno Bay, South-Kivu, Congo - kab_092012_11.1m | ecosystem: Environmental > Aquatic > Freshwater > Lake | place: Democratic Republic of the Congo... | reverse complement strand
TTGTAGGTCTGGAAGATGTAGCCGATCTTGTTGCACCGCAACCACGCCTGTTTCTCCTCGGGCAGCTTGAACAGGTCCTCGCCCATGAACTGGATGGTGCCGGAGGTGGGAATATCGAGCGCCCCGATCATGTTGAAGAACGTGGACTTGCCGGAGCCGGACGGTCCCATGATCGACAGGTATTCGCCTTCGTAAATATCGAGGGTCACGCCGTGCAGGGCCCAGACTTCTTCATCGCCCAGACGGTAGCGGCGGGTCACATCGAGCGCGCTGGCAATGATGTTGCGTTTCATGAGGGCCTCCCGGCCTGGCTTTCCGGCGTCACGTGCAGGACCAGCATGTTCTTCAGCATCAGCTGCTTGGTGAACAGCATCACGGCCCGCTCTACATCGGCGCGGCGGCCGCCGAGCTTGCTCATCATCTCGTTAACGATCTCCCGGATGGTCTTCTTTCCGTCCACGAGCCTGAAGTACTGTGTGCCGTAGTCGTCGAGCTCGAACGTGCGCGTGTAGTCGAAGCCGAACCAGTGGGCAAAGCGCTTGCGCATGCCCTTGACCACGATTTCCTGCCGCAGACGGAGCAGGCCGCGGTCGTCCTGCTCGACGTTCACGGTGGGCGGGACCAGGGGGACCACGGCCAGGGGGTCCATGATCACGGGCCCCGCGGGCCTGGCCGCCACGGTCTTTCGTCTTCCGAATCCGAACATCACTGGACCTCGTTGATTTGAATTTTCATTTCTTCCGGCGTCGTAATCTTGCAGATCCGGCCGTCCTCAATCCACAGGATGCGGTCGGATCGTTTGAGCATTTTCAGGTCGTGCGTGGCGGAAATGATGGTGACCCCCAGCTGATCGCGGAGGTTGGCCATCAGCTCGATCATTTCCTCGCCGGTATGGGTATCCAGGTTGGCGGTGGGCTCGTCGGCCAGCACGATCTCCGGGCTGTTGGCGAGTGCCCGGGCGATGGCGCAGCGCTGCTGCTGGCCGCCGGAAAGCTCGGCCGGCTTGTGCAGGGGGCGCTCATCGAGGCCGACCAGCTTGAGGATATACATGGCCTTTTCGCGGGCCTCTTCGCTGTTAAGCCCCGCAAAACTCATGGGCAGCATGACGTTCTCGATACAGGTCATCACCTGGATCAGGTTGAAGGACTGGAAGATGTAGCCGATCTTGCGGCAGCGCAGCCAGGCGAGTTCGTCCGGGTCGAGATGGGCGATATCCACCTGGTCGATGTAAACCTTGCCGGAGGAGGGTTTACCGAGCCCGCCGATCATGTTGAACAGGGTGGACTTGCCGGAGCCGGACGGTCCCATGATGGAGAGGTACTCGCCGGCAAAAATGTCCAGCGTGGCGCCGCGCAGGGCATGCGTTTCGTTGGCGCCCATCCGGTAGATCTTCTTGATGTCGACGCCGCGAATGATGCATCGCTTCTGGCTGCCCTGTGCGCCGGCGAAGATCGCCTGGAATTTCCTGGTATCGACCGCCGTCATACGTTGCTCCTCAGTGCCGTGGCCGGCACCATCTTGGATGCGAAATTCGCCGGATAAATGGCCGCCACAATGGACAGGATCACGCCGGCGATCAGGCTGAAGAAGCCGTATCCGCCCAGCTCCAGAAGGTTCAGCGAGGACAGGGTCAGTTCCATGCCGTAGGTCGAGCCGAAGGCGATCGTCGTGAAGATTGCGCCGAACAGGATCCCGATCAGGGATCCGACGACGCCCATCAGCGACGCCTCGATGAAAAACTGCTGGCGGATGAAATAGGAGAGGGCGCCCAGGCACTTCATGGTGCCGATTTCGCGGAACCGCTCCGTCACGGACATCAACATGGCATTGCAGATCCCGATGACCGTCACGAGCAGCGAAATGACGATGATCCAGATGGTGCGGAAGTGGTTTCGCTGGGCTTCGACCGCCAGCTGTTGAATTTCGTCCGGGCGCGGCTTGCGTTCGAGCAGGACGACCGAGGCGGAGGTCGTGCCGGCTTGGTGCGTCCGGCGGGTGAGGGCCACGACCTTCTGGCGGGCTTCGCCAAGCACAGCGTTGATATCCAGCCCGGCGGGAAGCGCCCCTTCGCCGATGACGATGACAGCGGCGGCGTCCTTGCCGACGCTGTTCAGGTCGACCTGCGGGGTGCTTCCCGCCGGGAACCCGGCCGTCACGGGGGCGGTACCGATTCGTGTCCAGTTCAGGCCTCGCACCTTCTCCTTCTGAAGCCTGCGGATGAAACGCTGTTCCAGCGAGTTGGCAGGGCCAACCTGAATAACGCCCAGGGTCCGGTTAAGGACCGGGCCGGTTTCCACGACCAGGAAGCTCAGCATGCGGTCGAGTTCCGCCCGCGTATTCGTCTCCTCCTTCACGCCCTCGCGCAGCGACTGGGTGGTCAGAATTGACATCAGGAATGCGATGCCCAGCACGATGCCCATGAGGGTGACGATCGACCGGCCGAGGCGGATGCGAATGCCCTGCAGGACGACCTCAAGGGCCACCGACAACGGCAACCGAACCTGATTCTGAATCTGAGAAACCATCACTGCTCCAGCTACGTTCTCTTCACTCTTCAATATCTCACGCTTCAATGCCTAGAACGGCGCCGACGACACGGCGGCTTGGATCAATCGCATGGCGATCGTGGCCATGCTGATCAGCCCGACACCGGTGGCGTACCCCGCCAGCACCGTAGGCGCCATCCGGAGGAAGTTGGACGAGCCGAACTTCTTCTGGAAGTAGTACCGTCCTATCAGCGCTCCCACAATTTCCAAGACCATGTAGTGCGGGAGACCTCCCAGGCCCCGGATGATGCCGTAAACGAACAGGGTCGGCAGCCCAAAGATGCTCAGGACGACGAACATCAACACGGTCATTCCCATGCCGACGCCGACGGTAATCGGATGCACAGCCTTCATGAACTGGCTATCCATGATGCTCGCCTGCTGGCCCTCCGCCGCAAAGGTCGAAGTGAAAAGGAGGGCATCCCCCTTGGTCCTCAGTTCCCACTGGATTTGCGCTGCCGGGAACGCGTCGGACGGGATGGGGGTGGCGTGCCAGATGAACCCCCAGAACACCCACGACAGGATGAAGACCACCGGCGTGGCCACCAGATCGAGTTTGACCAGCGACCACATGCTGACCCCGGTCAGCTCGTTGACGCGGAACGATTGGGCCTGGTAGCCGTAGTTGGAGATCGGGATCGGGGCCAGCCAGACGTCAATGCCTTTGGCGCCGGACAGGATAAACGCCGTCTCCTTGAGGAACGGGATATCCACGCTTTGTCCCGAGATACCCAGCAGGCGGGCGTTCACGTAGGAAATGAGAGGGTTATAGATGAAGGTGAAGATCGTGAGGAAGATCAGGATGCCGATCCGGCTGGTCCCGGTGTCCTTCAGCAGATAGTAGCAGAGGCCCATCATGAAAACCGAGATGAGCAGGTAGCCGACGAGTGCGATCCAGATCGGGTAGTCGCCGCGGCCCTTGTTGGGCGTGGCCCAGATGCTTTCCTTCTTGCCTGCCGGGTTCGCCTTCCGGGTCGCGCGAAGCTCCTTCAACTTGGCCCGGACGTCGCGAATGGTCTGGTAGAACGACACAATGGCGATCCCGAAGGCGGCGCCGATGCCAAAGCTCATCCAGAAATCGAGGCCGTTGGAGAACGACGTGTTGATCGTATCCATGCCGGGCTGCCAGGTGGTGATGATGCCGACGTGGTGAAGAATGGGGTTGAGAACCATGGTCGCCACGATCGCGGCACAGGTGCCGATGACGGCCCAGAACGGAATGACAAAGCCCATCAGGATGATGCCGAGATCGACCGTCAAGCCGGTGGGCGTGGCCGGCAGGAAACTTTCTGTCAGCACGGTGGTATCGACAAAGGGTTGAGGGAGGATGAACACCGGCTTGGCGAACAACAGCCCGGTAATGGCCGGTATGCCGACCTGGATGAACCCGAACACGATGCCGATCGACACGCCGAGCGTGAACAGGCGCCATCGCTCGCTCTTCTTCCGCATGCCGTCCTTGAACTGCGTCAGGGTCGACTTGTCCTTGCTCTCGGCCGGCTTGTCGGGGGAGGGCGCCGCGGTTGCCTCGTCGGACTCCGCGAGGGCCATGGCCCCCTGGGCGGAGATGGGCGCCATCGGGAACGGGAGTTTCTCGATGTCGGAGGACAGGCGGAAGAAGAAGTACCCCAACGTGTACTTGCTGAGAAAACCGACCACCATCATGATGGCGGTGAACGCGACGGGGACCATCCAGTCGACGTGGAACAGGTTGCGCTCCAGGATGGCCGGGCTGTCGGGGCTGGGCACCCACCACGACGGGAAGTACTCGCGCATGCCGGCGTCGCGGACCGCTTCGCTCGACACCAAGAACGCGCGGTAGACGAAGTCGCCCATGGGGCCGCCCCACATGATCGAGCCGGCGGCATAGAGCAGCACCACGAGTTGCTGCTTGGTCATGGTCTTCATGGCCCGGCGGATCACCTCGTTGAAAAGCACGACGGTGACCCACGTGGCCGCGGATGCCAGGCTGCCGCCGGTCATCAGGCTCAGGTAAATGGAGCCGGGCATCATCACCAGGCCGCAGAAGAGCATGCCGATGACCGTCGACCAGCCGAACCCGTCCTTGAACTCCGTCGGGGTCTCGAGCAGATCCCGGTATTGGGCCAGTTCTTTGTCGTCGCGTGTTTTAGACATGCGTCGTCTCCTGACGTGTCACATTCCGTTCCAGCAACTCGCGGGCCTCATGGAACATGCCGTCGCGTTCGGATACCGTTACCGCCCTCCAGTGGAGGAAATGCTGACGCAGCAGCGTGATGAACGGCGTGTTCAGCCGGAGCCACGAGTCCCGCGTTCCCGACAGCCGGGTCAGCGTGATGCGGGCAATATACTCACGGGTCTCGGGATCTGTCGGCAACGAAATCGTGAGGCGCTGCGAGACGCCGAGGTCGAAGGGCTTCAGCCAGATGGTCCCCTCGAGTTCCGGAATGTAGGCGCCGTCGGCCAGCGCGTCGGTTTCCGGACTGACCTGGGCCGTGGGCTGCCCGGCAAAGAAGGCGCCGGAGCTTCCCTCACCGTGGTCCTCCAGGTAACGGTTGAAGAACGCCAGCACGGCGATCCGGCCGCGGCTGTCGAATGTGAAGGGGAGCGAGAATCTCATCCGGTCGCCGTCCGGCTCCGGCAGCTTCCACCCGAGATCGTCCGCGGGCATGGCGATTCTCATGGCCTGCCGCGCCGGGAAGTACGTGGAGACGAACACGGCCAGCATGATGGCGATCGAGGCCCAGATCGTGTTGATGGAGGTGAACGTCATGGTCAGCCCGCCGGTCAGGCCCAGTGCCGTCAGCAGTTTGCCCACGCCCTGACTGAGCAGGAAGCCCAGCACGGACCCGACCACGGCGTAAACGAAGGCCTCGCTGAAAAACATCATCCGGATGTACTTCGGGGCGATACCGACCGCGTTGTAGACGAAAATCTCGTCCTTCCGCTCGTAAACCGAACCCCGCATGGTGTTCAGGACCGTCATGGCGGCGATGATGAGCGGGATGATCAGGTCCAGCATGCCGGCGAACGTATTCTCGCGGGTCCGCTTGCCGCGGTAGGCCACGTTGTCGAGTCCGTAGTAGGTGGCATTGCCGCTCTGCTCCAGGTACTGGTCGATTTCCTCCTTGGCCTGCCGGTAGCCGAGGGCCGGCATGCTGATGACCACCGAGGCCATTCGCCAGTCGCCCCAGGCCGGCCACTGCGCCGGCACGATCATGATCTTCTCGGCGTTGAACCGGGGATCGTTTTCCATGGCCAGGATCTTGCCGCCGGACGATTCGATCGTCCGCATGGCCTCGATGTCGAACGGCAGCATGTCGCGGTTGTCGAGGTCCCGCAGATTCGACAACGACTCCGAGGCAAATATCCCATAGACGGGAACCGCCACGCCGTTCAGCTTGACCATGACATTCGTGCTGTCGACCATGTCCGGCGTGATCCTCAGTTTGTCGGCGATCTTCTCCGGGAGCATCACGGGGTAACTGCCGTCCGTGGATCCGACCTGGATGGCTTCCTTGGTGAACCAGCCGCGCTTCGTGAGCAGATGGATTCGGCTCTGCAGAGGCTCGTTGGCGTCGAATCCCATCAGGGAGGCCACCGGTAGTTTCTTTGGCACTTCGTTGGTGTCGGCCGGCTCGTAGATGATGTCCAAGCCGGGATTGTGCCGGATCTTGTCCCAGCCGATGTATCCGATGGTCATGAGCCGGCGCGAGATGTCGTACTTGTGCCCATACTTCGTCTGCAGCGCGAACAGCTCTCCGTCGGAAATGGCCGCCATCTTCTCCCGCTTGATCAACATGCCCTGGTAAGGCGCTTTCCCGACGGCGATGGCCTGGTTGACGATGTTGCTCTGGACCGAGGTGAAACAGATCATGGCAAACGTAATGAGGACCAGCGTGGCGCAGGTGAGGCCGGTCCGGACGATCCGGCGATGCATGTTGCTGAGTCCCAGGGCGAACGCCGTGCCCATGACGCCCAGCGTATTGATCTCCGCGGCGGTCACTTGGCCGCGCTTCTGTTTCAGGCTTTCCAGGTTCTCCTCGAACTTGCCGGAGAACAAGACCGTGATCCCGGTGGAAATCAGCATGATGACGAACCCTAGCAGGATCATTGCCGACGACGAAATCATCTCGAACGCCGGATGCAGAAGGCGAAGCAGGATGAAGACGACGAGGAAGATCACCGTGTGGGCCGCCAGTTGCTTGCGGATGTCGGCGAACCCGAAAGCCAGTTTTTCAAAGAAGAAAACGAACGGCACCAGCAGGCCGAGGTACCACAGGATTCCCACCACGGCCTCGGAGATGGACTGTCGCAGCACGGGGTGGTTGAGCGTGGTGTAGGTCACGGCGTCGCGTTGGTTCAGGATGGCGGTGTGCTTGGCCAGCCCGGGCTCGAGGCTCTTCGTGAGGAGGGTCCGGCTGCGTTCGTGGAACGTGCGCGTCCGCTCGTCGGCCATGTCGTGTCGGTTCTGAAGGTCGAGCCGCTTCTCGTTCACCAGGATCATCGAGTAGGCAACGTTCTTCGGAACATCCAGGTGGAAGGGAGTGTCGGCCACCAGGTAGCCGCGGCCGTCGATTTCCTTGTCGGGCCGCGCCTTGAATTGGTCGTCCACGCCGAGGATGAAGGCCCGCGTGGTCTGGACCAGGTCATTGCCCGGCGCGCCGGCGTTGAGCGTCACGTAGAAACGGCGATCGGGCTCCAGGAACGCCTCCACGAGCCCGTGCTGCGATCCAAATACGTTGTTCTTTGGAAGCGGTCCCAGTCCCTCGCGGGTCAGGAAGCCCCAGCCGGTGTAGGTCTTGAGACTCTGGGGATTGATCAGGTCGAACAGGGCCACCGGCGATGTGCGAAAGACCACGATATTGATGTCGGCCCGGCTCCCGGTCCATCCCAGGTTGATCGACTTGTAGATGCTTTGTCCCTGCGCGCCTTCATCCTTGATGAGGTTGACGAGTCCGTCCGCGCCGAAGCCCGCCGCCTCCGGACTGTAGGTCCAGTTGGCCGAGAGCGACGCCGTGCAGAACGGCAAATCATACCGCCCGTAGACGTCGGTGAACAGGAAGGGATTCACATAGTACCCCCGCCGATCCCAAGGGCCGCCCCCGAGCTTGTGGCCGTAGAGCGCGTGCTTCAGCGGCTGGTTGGGGATGATCGATTTCCCGACGTTGGCCACGAAGACGCGACCGCCGTAGCGTGCCAGCGAAACCGCCGCCGGCGTCTCGAATTTGCCGTCGCCGAAGGCGAGCGACAGAGCGCATCGGCCCACGATCTGCAGGGAGTAGGCCATCGAGTCGAGGTTCCGCATGAACGGGCGTTCCACCGGCGATCCGATCTGCCCGTAGGCATAGGCCCGGTCGGTGAGCGCCAGGACAAAGCCGGGATAGCCCTTGACCGACCATTGGGCGACGGGGATCGGGAAACCCGCGGTGTTCTGCGACACAGCATAGCCGTGATCCCGCGTTCGCAGAATCTCGGTCTTCACATCGGCCGGCAGGTTCATGCGCTGCATGAGGGACTGCACCAGTTCGTAGATGGCGGGGTATTGGAGATAAGCCTGTTGCTCGACGCCGCCCCCCATGAAGTAGCTCAATGCTTCGCCCTTGGTTTTGGTCGGATCGGCCGGCATGAGGAAGGGGCCGAAGGGGATGATCCGTTCATAGCCGGCCAGCAGCTTGTGAATGGCCAGCCCCTGGTCCAGTTGAAGAGTCTTCCAAGCGTGGAACTCCGTCAACTCGCGGAACCGGGCCTCGCCGCGCCGGCGGATGTCGTAGGCGTCCACGAATTTCTTCTGCTTCAGCACCAGTTTCGGCACCGGGTAACCGGCGGCGGACATGGCGTCGTCGTACTCCAGCTTGGCCTGGCGATACGCCTGGAACTCCGGCGACTTGAGGTCCTTCTCTCCCGTCCTCATGAAGGCCAGCTTGGCCTGGAGTTGCTTCTCGGAAATGTCGAAGATCAGGCAGTTCAGGACATAACGGACTTGTTCCTCCAGTGTCGCCCGCTCATCGGTGGACAGCGCATCGAATCGCTCTTGCGTCACGGCGGGATCGGCGAAGAACGCCGGATCCTCGAAGCAGGCCCCGGCCGCCTTGACGTGGGCCGCCGCCGTTGTGTTCGCGGCCTTATCGGCTTTCAGCTGCCGCAGCGCTTCTTCTTTCTTGGTGGCCGGTCCCACCAGGGCCGACAGGCGATCCGCCGACAGCAGTCCCATCAGTTGAGATCCGTGGCTGATGAAGATGACGTCGCGCTTGAGGCCAGCGTTGGTGTAGGCGCTGATGCCGTTCAGGAGACTCAACTGGGCGGCGACGTTGACGGCGCCGAGGGTGCCCGGTGCCACGTCGGGCAGCATGGAACAGGCGTCGGCGGTGGCCATGATGACCACGGCCTCCTTGCAGGGCTTGTCCGACGGCAACGTGCCGACCAGCATCGTGTCGTCCGCATCCGCCCATTCCTGCCGCACGCGCAGCGTGACGGTTTCGTTGGTGTGCTGGAAGATGCCCCGGGTGGCGGCCAGGCGGACGAAGTTGACCGGCGCGGCAGAGCAGACAGCCAGGCCGCCGTCTTCCCAGTTGAATCCTTCCAGCCCGTTCGTGTGGGCTACGATGAGAGCCTTGAACCCCAGCTGGGCGTACTTGGGCCAGAAGAACCCGAAGCTTGCGGGCGGCTTCGCGGCGTCGACCAGCGCGATATCGTTGGTGAAGCTGCTTCGCGAGATGAGCACCGGGTCATCCACCAGCAGCAGATTGCCCGACAGGCCTGAGTCCGGTGTGACCGACGGCTGGTAGTGGTTCGGCATGAACGGGAAGACTTCCACGTCGGGCAGGGGCTTGCCGTCCGTCCCCAGGATCTCGCGGCAGAGGGTCTTCGGCACTGCCAGGGAAAATGGATACTCCAGGATCTTCAGGCCGGCGGCCTCGAAGCGTTTTCGGATATACTCGTGCGTCCGGATGAATCCCTCCTGGCCCTGGAGCCGTGAACCGAAAGCGAGGAGCGTCTCCATTTCGTTGCTGACACTCGCCACCGACATGGCTTGGGTCATGGCCAACGGATCATAACCGGAGAACGGCGGGATGCGTTCCCGGTAGTCCTTGGGCGGGAATGCGTTCAGGAATCCCACGATGCTGAGGGCGGTCGCCGCGAAGAAGATCGTCGCGCCCACCGTAACCCTGATCGCGTTCACTCTGGATTCGTTGGTCATGGCGTAAAGAACCCGAAACTCCACTCAATGCCGATCGACCGGCAGTAGGCCGACAGGATCAGGACCACCAGATTGGCGGTCACGGCTCCCAGGAAGACTCCCACGAAAAACGGCTGCAGCTTGGTCCGGACGGTGGCGGCGCCGCCGAGCCAGAGGACCACGGACCGGATGACCCACGCCGTCAGCATGCTGCCCCAGACGTAGTCCATGAAGTTCGTGCTGCTGAGGAGGAAGCCCACCGGGTGGAACCAGAATCCCGAGAAGAGCTGCCGCAAGACGGCCAGAATCATGGTGACCCCGGCGGAGAACCCGAACGCCCACCACGCCGGGTTGACGCCGGTCTCCGCCGCGCCCTGCATCTGCCCCAGGAAGTGGTTGTTGGCGGCCGTCAGGTCCTGATTGTAAGGGAAGAAATACCACCACTTGGTGTCGAAGGCCCACGAGAAGCGGCAGGCGTTGCCGCTCAGGGCGTAGGCGTTGGAGAGGAATACCCAGCCGCCGATGATCATGCCGCCCAGGATGCCCAGCACCGTGAAGATCACCAGGTGGCGCGGCGTCACGTTCCAGCGCTTGCCGAGCCCCAGCAGTTCCATCTGGGCGCCGGGGATCAGGAAGAACACCGTCGGGCCCAACATGAAGCTGGCCACGTAGCAGAACATGATGGCCTCCGGCCCGAACCGCCAGACGCCGCCCAGCAGCCCCAGGAACAGCACGGGATACTGCGGCGAGAAGTAGCCCCACGGCGTGCCGCACTCGGCCCGGACCTTGGCCGCCACGAGGCCGAACGATACGAGCATGATGAAGAACACGAGCTGGCTCAGGGGGGCAATGTTCATCCAACGCGCCCAGAGCAGGCTGCCGATCAACGTCACGAGCAGAACGATAAAGGCGGAACGATAGGACAGGGCTTCGCCGGCCGACGCTTCCCGGTCCCCGACGACGGCGGCTTTGAAGACCCGCCAGAGATACCTCCGGGTGAAGAAGAGCACGATGGCCGCATAGCCCAGGTAGGCGCCGATGGTCTGTTCCTGCCAGTAGGGGAAGTTGGGATTCACCGTCAGCCCGGTGACGTTGCCGATCCAGTATTGACTTCGGAACAGAATGTAGCCGACCACGAGGCTCAGGAGGACGTTCAGCTCCATGAAGATGCACAGCGGCAGGAAAATGCCCTCGATCTCGTAACGCCAGCTGTACCACATGTTGCCCCAGCTCGGGTCGGTGAAGTATTCCCCGAGCATGATCTTGACCGACACGTCCGGCACCTTCGGGTCGTACCCGTGCCAGACCTTCAGCATCATCCAGACGAAGCAGGTGGCGAACCCGGCCCACATCAGGCGGTTCTTCCAGATCGGCGGCAGGGCCTGGTCCTCGGAACCCTCGTTGTCCATCATCGACGCCGGGATGCGCGCGATCGGCATCACGTAGCGTTCGTTATCGAGCCACTGGTTCCGGAGGATGATGTTGATCGCCAGCGTCGCCATGAGGATCAGCAGGATGAAGATCGTCCAGACCGACACGGGCAGAACCCACGCCGCGATGGGAATGTACCCGGCCAGGTAGTACTTCACGCCGGCCCAGCTCCAGAGGTGGTCCGGCTTGACGATCACGCTGACCCGTTCCGGGGGGGACAACTTGGAGAAGGTGCTCTCCGTTACGACCTTCTTACCCGTATAGAGCGTCTCAAGCGCCGCCACACTGAACAGCTTCGGATCGCACAGCTCCACGCGGCCATTGCCTTCGAGCGCGATCTCCAGGATAAAATGGCGCTTCGCTTCGGTGGCAAACTTGATGCCGTACTGGCCCACACGGACGAAGCCCTTCTTGTGAAGGAACGTGACCCATTTCTGGCTCGTCGACTGGAAGAGCGCCGCCCGGGTCGAGGTATCGTCGTTGTAGGCGCGGCAGGAATAATTGGCGGTCGGCCCCAGATCCGTGGCGCGGGCCAGGACAGAAACCAGATACTGTTCGCCTTGGACGACAAACGCCTTGCCGTCCTTCTCGAGGGGCAACTTGATGCGCACGGCCGATACGGCATCCTTATCCTTATTAACGAGGACGGGCAGAACGGCTTTCTTGCCTTCTTCGTACTCGATTTCCTCCCACGTGCAGGCGCCGGTGGTGGTGATGGACGGGTTGTCCTGGCGGAAGGCGTCCTGAATGAGGTTCTCGCCGTGCGGCCAGAGCTTGTCGCTCATGGCATCCATTTTCTCGAAGTCGTTCCCGCGCGGGTTGGTTGCCGTGACGCTGACCATCCGGTGCCAGAAGCCCTGCGTGGTCAGCGGCGCGGCGATCAGCATGGCGTACATCACGCACAGCAGCTCGGCTCGGGTCAGCAGGCGGACGCGGGTCAGGGCGAACAAGCCCCCGCTGGCCGCGATCAGGGCCACGAGGATCCATACGGCGGGAAGGGCGAGGGTGTGTTCGGAGGCCCAGCTGACGGCCACGGTGAGGTCGGCATACTGAACCAGCATGGTCATCAGCAGCATGCCGAACAGACACGCCAGGACCGAGGATACGGTCAAGCCGGGGGAATATGTCTTCTTCTGCTCCATCACGGACCAAGACGCGAACTCTTATTCTCGTTCACTCGGCAAGTCGAGAGGATATCTCCGTTGCCACCGGTACCGCATTCGCAAACTGCACGCACGTAATGTGCCATCTGCTTCCCGCCGTCGAAAATGGCCCCAAACCACGGAAATCCAAACATGTCCATGCGCCGCCGCCTTAGCGACTGTATAGGTTCGTACTCAAACGAAACGCGGCGCTGTATCCCGCAGTGCTCATTTCCACGCCGCTACCGGTCTGCTATCCTGTCGTGTGTAGCCGTGGAAACAACGAGGCGGAACTATAGGTGAATCCTTCCGGCGAGTAAACGGAAATTCTCCGCTCCCTCTTCGCCCGGACGACGGAGCACGGCGGGCTTCTCACCCCTGTAGCCGATGGCTACACCGGCCAGGGAGGATCCGGAGGACAGAGGATCGAAAACAAATTGAGGAAACGGGAGAGAGAGCGGGGAGCGCGTGTCGTCAGATCTCCAAATCTGGATACCGCGCCAAGACCCGCTGCTGATCGGCGGCCGGCAAGGCGGCGAAGGGCACCGGCCTGTCTTGCGGCCGGGTTTGTTTCTGGTTGATCTGCCCCAGCAGGCTCCAGTTGCGCGAGAATGTCCGGGGCTCCTGTGCCGGTAGATCGTACCGGGTGAAGTCAATCACCTTGGCCGGGCCGTTCGCCTGCCAATCGCGGAGCAGCGCCATTCGGAAATCACGGTTCATGAACCACCGGATCTCCAGGTTGGCATCCGACCCGCCGATGCCGGTCCCCCTCTGGACGAAACGGCAGTCGATGCCGGCGTTGTCTTTGAAATGCTCGCGCCACTGGAGACCGAATTCTCCCTGCGTGGGACATTGCGCATCCGGCCAGCGACGGCGGAGTTCCGTGAGCCACCGGGTGAGCACATCGACATGGCCTATCGAATCCGCGGGAACCAAACACGCTTCCCAGCAGACGGTCACCCATCCGAACCCGTTCAACCGGCAGCCGGCATCGAAATGCACGGCCGTAGTCGCCAGCATCTCCTGTAATCCCTGCTCCGGCCCGTGACCGCGGATGGTTTCGATGGGACCGACTCCCAACCGGCTATTGAAACCGTCCTGAAATCCCTGTCGGCGCGCCGCCAGGAAATCACAGGTCCATCCGTCGAGGCAAACACAGTCGATCAAATCGGCTTGGCCTTGCGCCGGCTTGCAGAAGTGCTCCTTCGATGGATAGTAAGGATAGCAGATGGATCCCTCGCCATCCTGGTTGTCGATGGCGTACTGGCTCCAGATGTTGCCCTGGCACACGTGGATGCCTTCATGTTCCGCCAGGAACTGCTGGTTGGCCGCAGCCAGGAACCCGGCGACCACGCTCTTCGGCCGGTAGCCGTGCCCGACCGACTCCGAGGCCAGCGCCAGCCCCTCATGCAGATCGCGGTTGACCTGTTCGCGGGTGTTGTAGGCATTGGCAAAGTAAGCGCCGGGAATAAAGGTCACCTCGTCGCCGTACTCCTCGACATAGCTCGCCACGAGCCGGCGGATAGCCTGGTAATTGGGCCGCGGGTCCTGCAGGGCCAGCCAACTGAACGCCCATGTCATGTGGCCGCCGGGCCAGCCCCGGCCGAACGCATCGCGCAAGGCCGCCACGTTTCCCGGGGTGTGGATGTCTCCCTCATCCACCCCTTCGTTCCGGTTCCGCGCCACCTCGATCTGGTTCACGCGGATCACCGAGTTGAAAGTGAAGTACCGCCCCTTCATATTCAAAGCCACCTCCCCCTATCGACGTTATCCCACTAACGTCAGCTCGTCGTCAAGCGACGACACGCCGGGAATTCAGTTGTTGAGCTGCGGAGTTGTCGGGTTGTTGGTTCTGCCAATTTCTATAAACCTGACACCTCCCTTTCGCACTCCGTTACCCCTCTTCCGCCGTTACACACCCGTTACACACAAAACCCCTGCGGTGTGCGATTATTCTTACGAGGACAGAGCCATGCTCACACACAACATACGAGGAGGGATCGAGATGAAACGGTGTCTGCGAAATCTGTGCATCGGGGTGCTGGCCGCGTTGTGCGCGGGAATGGGACAGGCGAGGGGCGATGGGATGATTGTGGTCCACGACCCGCCCACGGTGATCTCCGGCTACGCGTTCGCCCCGCTGGAAGTCAAATATCACCACGTGACGGTGAAGATCGTCGATCAGGTCGCCATCACGGAGGTCGACCAGTCCTTCTATAACCCGAACAACCAGCGGCTGGAGGGAACGTACATGTTCCCGGTTCCGAAAGGGGCCCAGATCGACAAGTTCTCGATGGATATCAACGGGAAGATGATGGACGCCGAACTGCTCGATGCCGACAAGGCGCGTAAGATCTACGAGGACATCGTCCGGAAGATGAAGGATCCGGCCCTGCTGGAATACGCGGGCCAGGCCATGTTCAAGCTCCGGATCTTCCCGATCGAGCCGAAGAGCGAGAAGCGGATCAAACTCAAGTACACGCAACTGCTCCGCAGCGAGAACGGCCTGGTCGAGTACACCTATCCGCTGAACACCGAGAAGTTCTCCTCGGCCCTGATCAAGAGCGTGTCGGTCAAGGTGGACCTGGAGTGCAAGCAGGAGCTGAAGACCGTCTATTCCCCGAGCCACGAAGTGGACATCAAGCGGCACGAGAACAACAAGGCCACGATCGGCTTCGAGGCGTCGGACGTAAAACCCGACACCGACTTTCAGCTGTTCTTTGCCGCTGAATCGAAAAACGACGTGTCGGTCAACCTGCTGACCTTCAACGACGGGACGGATGCGGAGGGCGGGAGCTTCCTGCTGATGGTGTCGCCGAGAGTCGACGAGCCGCTGATCTCGCCGAAAGACATCGTCTTCGTGCTGGATACGTCCGGTTCCATGGCCGACAACGGCAAGATCGATCAGGCCAAGAAGGCGCTGCTGTTCTGCCTGAAGAACCTGAACGTGGGCGACCGGTTCGAGATTGTCCGCTTCTCCACGGAGGCGGAGCCCATGTTCGGGACACTGGCGGAGTGTACGGACGCGAACCGGACCCAGGCGGA
>Ga0172375_10007190_pt1 | contig 15324 bp, 14 predicted proteins | sample LakKiv1m_FD_114537 | JGI IMG/M metagenome (GOLD analysis project Ga0172375, IMG submission 114537) | Freshwater microbial communities from Kabuno Bay, South-Kivu, Congo - kab_092012_11.1m | ecosystem: Environmental > Aquatic > Freshwater > Lake | place: Democratic Republic of the Congo... | reverse complement strand
CAAAAAAAGGAAATTTAAACTTTAATTATAAAATTGCGTTGTTGACAAAACGATTGGTTGATTATGTTATCGCGCATGAGTTGTGCCACTTAAAAGAGTTTAACCACTCTCAAAAATTTTGGAGTTTGGTGGCCCAAACTATCCCAGATTATTTGGAGACAAGAAGAGAATTGAAAAATAAGAGAAATTGGCGTTGATAAATTTTTAAGCAACACAATTAAAATCTGCTATAATTAAAGTAATAGAACTATTTAAAATTATGAATAAAATTTATGCAATTATAATTATTATTTTGTTGGTTGTGGTTATTGCTTTGGCTTGGATTTTTTTTCAAAAGAAATCTCCGTTGCCGGTTAATTTAGAAAAACAACTTATTAGTCAAGTTGATTATTTGTGCGATGAGGGAAAAACAATCAACGTTAAATATTATAAAGGACCAGAAGCCCCTCAACCCCAACCCGGGGAAATGCCAACTCCAACTGGAAGCGTGGAATTAATTTTGGGCGATGGCCGGCATTTAACTTTGGCTCAAACAATTTCGGGCAGTGGCATTCGCTATGCCACAAGCAACGAAACATTTATTTTTTGGAGCAAGGGCAATGGCGCTTTTATTGCAGAAAACGATGTTCAAACGTATTCTGAATGCGTGGCTGTGGCTCCAAATTCTGGCGATTTGCCGCAAGTTTACGCAAGCTCAAGCGCAGGATTTTCAATTCGCTATCCAGCTGGATACACAGTTAATTCCTCTTATCAATATCAAGAATTGGGGCCAGGCAAAGAGATTAACGGAGTAAAATTTACCATTCCAGCAGAAATGGCCACAGGCACAAATCTTTCAAGTTTTGACACAGGGGTTTCTGTGGAAGAAATTCCAAATGTTATGGAGGATTGTAACGCGGGATTATTTGTGGATTCACCCAACAGCGGAATATCTTTAATTACTGACAACAACACTCAATATTCCGTGGCCACTTTGAGTGGAGCTGGAGCGGGCAATTTTTACGAAGAAACAGTTTGGGCTATTCCAAACTCAAATCCTTGTGTGGCTGTTAGATATTTTATTCACTCAACTAACATTGGCAACTATCCAGAAGGCGCTGTTAAGGAGTTTAACCACCAAGCTCTGATTGATCAATTCAACGCCATCAGGCGAACCCTAATCTTAGGTGATTAAATATGGAGATAGATGAGCAGAATTTTAATCAAATAAAAGATAAAGCAAGAAAACTCTATGAAACAGATGGCAAAATCTTTTGTCCTTATTTCGGATTTGATATTATTTTAAATTCAGATGGTTTTCATCATTTGCAATTTTCAGCAAGAAGAGAAAGAGGCAAGAGTGAACAGTTTTTAAAATTTACTCTTTTACCTCTTGCCCTAAAGATAATTAAAAATCAGGAACTATTCAAGAAATAAGGAGCGAATTAAGGCCGTTTGGTAATAAAGGGAAAGACGGGTTCACTTCCATGAAGATAGTAACTTATTGGGGATTTATTGCTATTGTGGGAGAAAAAAATAAAGTTAAGATTAAAACAATTTTGAGAAAAGTAGGGGACGGAAATACAATTTTTTGGAGTGTTATGCCTCATTCAAAATTAAAAAATGGTCAAAAATTATATTCGGGAGATATTGAAAACGAATAAACAAAAACAGTCGCTTTAAGCGACTGGCTTTGTTGTGCTTGGCTTCAGCTTAGGGAATCCTTAGCTGAACGGGGCTTTCGCCCACAAGCACATTTTTATGATAGCAGAAAAAAGCCTCTTGTCAAGGCAGAGTTTGTGGAAAAAATAATTTATAGAGAATTAATAAAATTATGGAGAAGAAAATTGAGTTAGTTGGATACTGCGGGCTGTATTGCCCAAAGTGCTATAGGATGAAAGTTTCAGAAGCGGCTGAAAAATTGCTTTTTGAATTGGAGGGAGCAGAAGCCAAGGGGGCCAAGTATATGCAAGATGACCCTCTAATAAAAGAAAAGTTAAACTTTCTTATTGGTAAAAAATGCCATATTTTTTGCCGAGATAGACAAGGCAAATCGCCTTGTGAAATTAAAAATTGCTGCTTGGCTAAAAATCTTTTAGGTTGCTGGAAGTGCGAGAAGCTGGAAAATTGCTCAAAATTAAATCCGCAGTTTTTAAAAAATTGCCAAAAAATAAACAAGCTGGGCATAAACAAATTTATTGAGCATTATGAATAATAAATAATAATGTCAGGCATATGTCTGACACCGTGAATTGTAGACTATTGACACTATTTTTTAATTTGGTATCATTGGCTTATGAGTATTTTGGAAAATATAAAAAACAAAAAAAGAAGCGGCTGATTGCCACCATTTTTTCGTGGGCTCAAAACGCTTCTTAAAAGAAGCTTTTTTGTTTCTAAAATGCAGTCCTTTCCAATTGAATTTATCTCATTAAACGAAGAAACTATTTAATAGAGATATGAAATCCTGTTGTAAATTTTATCTTTTTATTTTGCCCGATAGGGCAGATAAAACTCTACAACGGGACTCGTTCGTAAAATTTGTTAGTAGTTAGCAATAATTACTAGCTGTAGGATTTAAGAAAATTTTTAAAAGCAAATGGTGGATGCCTTGGAAGCAGGAGGCGAAGAAGGACGTGGCGTGGCTGCGATAAGCCTCGGGGAGATGCTTAGCAATCTATGATCCGGGGATTTCCGAATGTGGTAACACTACCGCGCAAACCGCGGTAACCGCCGTTTTACAGCGAACAGTTAGCAATTCACACTTAACAGTTAAATGTAAATTGTTAAGTGTTAAATGTTCGCCGCAAAGCGGCGGGGCGAACCTGGGGAAGTAAAACATTTCAGTACCCAGAGGAAAAGAAAAATATATTTTATTCCCTTAGTAGTGGCGAGCGAAAAGGGAAGAGCTCAAACCTCGCAACCGTGGGTTGCGAACAATTAGCAATTCACACTTAACAATTAACAGTTAAATGTAAATTGTTAAAAGTTAATTGTTCGCCACCTGCGGTGGCGGGGGGTTGTAGGATATCAACAGAACTTGTTTCGGGAAGCAAAATTTGTTAGTTAGCCGAATATTCCTGGAAAGGATAACCATAGCGGGTGATAGTCCTGTAGGCGAAAACTAATAAAACTTCTTGGTTGATGTTCCTGAGTACCGTAGGAAACGACAGCCCTGCGGGAATCTGGCTACACTGTTAGCCAAAGCTAAATACTACCTGCTTACCGATAGTGAACTAGTACCGTGAGGGAAAGGTGAAAAGTAGCCCGGTGAGGGCGATGAAATAGTACCTGAAACCATTATGCTTACAAAGAGTCGGAGCTGGTCGTGCCTCATTGCATTCGGCGCTTCTTGAAGCTTAAAACTTGTGGCTTGAAACTTATTTTTAAAAAATGTTTTAAGTTTCATGTTACATGTTTCAAGAATAGCGTCGAGCGTAGCGAGGCGCGACTGGTGACGGCGTGCTTTTTGTAGAACGAGCCAACGAGTCTGGATATGCAGCTTGTTTAAGCCCCTCTAGGGCGGAAGCATAGCGAAAGCAAGTGTTAATAGCGCATATCGTTTGCGCCTCATTGCATTTGGCGTGAACTTAAATTTAAAATGCAAAATTCAAAATACAAAATTAAGGTGTTGCTCCGTGGTAATTTATATAAATTATGAGCAAAGAAAATACCTAAACTTTTGATTTTTGATTTTTAACTTTTGATTTTGAGCAAAGCGGCGAACGTAGCGAGGCGCAAACGAACGCTGTATATTCAGGACCCGAAGCCAGGCGAGCTTACCATGATCAGGGTGAATCTAAACGAAAGTTTAGAGAAGGCCCGAACCAGTTAGTCGTTCAACGCTTTTGGATGAATTGTGGTAAGAAGTGAAAAGCTAATCGAGCCTGGTAATAGCTGGTTCTCCCCGAAATATCTTTAGGGATAGCCTAAACGTTTGAGCTTGTGGGGGTAGAGCACTGAATGGTTCGTCGTGGGTTTACCTAGGCGATCCAATCAAACTCCGAATACCATAAGTTATGTTTAGAGTCAGAACGCGGGAGCTAAGTTCCGCGCTCAAAAGGGAAAAAGCCCAGATCGCTATCTAAGGTCCCAAAATTTAAGCTAAGTGTTATAAGGAAGTGAATTTTCATTGATAGTTAGAAAGTTAGCTCAGAGGCAGCTATCTTTTAAAAAGTGCGTAACAGCTTACTACCTGAGAGAATTCGCGCCAACGATTTACGGGGCTAAAGCTTAATACCGAAGATGCGACTGCCAGTGCTCCGCACTGGAAATTCTAATATCTAAACTCTAAAATCTAAACAAATTGTTTAGGATTTAGTATTTAGGATTTAGAGCTTCCACTGCGAAGCAGTGGCGGGGTAGGGGAGCGTCCTTATCGCAGTGAAGTCCCTCCGCAAGGTTGGGATGGAGTGGTAAGGAGTGAGAATGTTGGCATGAGTAACCGCAAGGAGGGTGAGAGCCCCTCCCGCCGAAAATCTAAGGTTTCCTTGGCAATGACAATCATCCAAGGGTTAGGCGATCCTAATCCCTCGCCCGAATGGGCTCGGGAGATGGCCAGACAGTTAATATTCTGTCCCTTCAATTTGTTTTCAATAAAGCGACGGAGAGCAGTATCTTTTGCAGATTATTGGATTTCTGTTCGTGGCATAAGGGGAAACCCAAGTGTTGCGAAAACTCTCATCTTCGGGTGGGGGAATTTAAGTGAGCGCTCTTCCCAGAAAAGTTTTAAAGAGCCAAACAAATTGAAATCGTACCGAAAACCGACACAGGTGGATTGGTGTAAGTGTACCAAGGCGAACGAGCGAAACTTCGTTAAGGAACTAGGCAAAACAGCTAGGCGTAAGTTCGCGAGATGCCTTCCCCGCCCTCTAAGCTGTTCAATTCAATACAGAATAAAATTTGTGGTTTAACTATATTTATTGGTTATTGATAATTTGGACAGCATAGAGGGCGGGGCGCAGCTAAAGATCCCAGGCGACTGTTTACCAAAAACACAGGTCCCTGCTAAACTCGTAAGAGGATGTATAGGGGCTGAAACCTGACCAGTGCTGGAGTGTTAAAGGTGGGGGTGATTGTCGCAAGATAATTGCTTACTGCCCCAAGCCTCCAGTAAACGTCCGCGGTAGAAGTAAAAAGAGTTGCCGCGCGGCTTAAGTAATTAAGTCAAAGAAAACTTGGCTATATGCTGGAAACTCTGAGTATCCAGGGCTACTTATGATATAATTATATTATGAGTGAAAATGCTTCTGGTGCAGACAATCAGCAGGAAAGACTGCCAGCTGAAATTTGGAAAATTTTGAGTGGCACATTCACAACTCTCAAGTTTCTAACCAAGTTAGTACACTTAATACCACATCTAACCGTGCGGGAAAAGTTAGCTAGCTACGGAGAAAAGTGAGGGAAACCGGTTTGAGTTGTTGGGTTAGCGAGGACCGGCCCGGCATAGAGAGTTAAATTGTGCCACTCTCCAAAAGTAAATAGTGATAATAAAATTTTATTGTCACTCTAAATTTCAGCTGGTAGAATCCTCAGAGACTATACGCCGAGCCCCCCTCCTTTTTAAAAAAGAAGGGGGTGAAGATATAGTCCAAACTTTCTGGCGACAGAAAGAGCGGTCAAAAATGAACTCTGACCGTGTTAAAGTAGCGTAATCCCTTGCCGGGTAGGTCGCCGGACTTGCCCGTAGTCAGCTCATAACGGAGAAAAGAAAGGCGGTTGTATTTGTAGGGGACAACCAAGAGAACCTTTGCTCTACTCCGTAGGAAGTCGTCCCGCTATGCGGGATTGACCCTCTAACGACTACTTCTTTTGAAGTGATGGATTAATTAACCTTCCATAATACGCTGACCAATAATGCTAAAAGATATGAGCAATAAATTAAATCCCTTTTTTGTGACTGGTTTTACCGAAGGCGAAGGAAGTTTTTATGTGGCAGTTTACCCCAGACAAAAAAATAAAATTGGCTGGGAAGTAAGACCGTCATTTTCTCTTTCGCAAAATAAAAGAGACAAAACATTGCTCTATATGTTAAAAGATTTCTTTGCGAGCGGCACAATTAGGCCGAATCGCAAAGACAACACCTTAAAGTACGAAGTTAGAGATTTAAACAGCTTAAAAAATATAATTATTCCTCATTTTGATTCTTATCCTTTGCGGGGTAAGAAAAAAGATGATTTTATAATTTTTAGGCACATTGTCTTTTTGATGTTGCGAGAAGGCCATTTAACCAAACAGGGATTAAAACAAATTGTTGATTTGGTAGTAAAAATGGCCAAGCATCCATATAGGCAAGAATCTCTGACAAAAATTCAGGCATTATTGAATGAATAGTCTATTGAAGTTCCGGCCCGCATGAAAGGTTTAACGATCTGGGAACTGTCTCAACGAAGCGCTCGGTGAAAACGCAATGCCCGTGAAGATGCGGGATTCCTGCAGCTAGACGAAAAGACCCCGGGAGCTTTACTATAAATAGGTATTGGGCTTTGGTCTTGAATGCGTAGCATAGGTGGGAGGATTTGAGGTTCTGCTTTCGGGCAGGGCTGATCCGACAGTGAAATACCACTCTTTCTTGATCTTTGTTCTAACTCCTGCCTAAAAAGCGGGAAAACAGTGCCTATCTGGTAGTTTAAGTGGGGCGCTTTTCTCCTAAAAAGTAACGGAGAAGTTTAAAGGTTGGCTAACTCCGGATGGAAATCGGAGCGATAGGGCAAAACCACAAGCCAGCTTTACTGCGAGACGGACATGTCGAGCAGTTACGAAAGTAGAATTTAGTGAACCGACCTTAATTAACAGAATTAGGGAAGATAATCGGCCAAAAGTTACCCCGGGGATAACAGGCTGGTAGAGCCCGAGAGTTCACATCGACGGCTCTGTTCGGCACCTCGATGTCGGCTAAAGTGATTGGCCGCTGTCGCCGTAAGGCGGCTGCAAAAAATTCAGCTATAACGGTGAAACCCATTTTGTTTTTTGGTATAATTTATGAAATGCGTATCTCATAAATTGTTATAAAAATGGGTAATACCGTGGGAAGACAAAGAAATATATCTTTAAACCAAACACAGCAAAATGTGCTTTTTGGCACTTTGTTGGGAGATGGAATTTTGGAAAAAAATGGAAGAAACGCGCGCTTGCGAGTTGACCATAGTATTAAACAGCAGGCCTATGTTGAATGGAAATACAGTTTGCTATATAGTTTAGCGACTGGAAAGATAAAATATTTTTTTCAAAATTTGGATAAAAGGACAAACAGAAAATATGGTCATTGTAAATTCGACACTTTTAGTAATTTAGCATTGAATAGTTTTTACTCAATATTTTATACAAATGGTAAAAAGGAAGTGCCAGAAAACATTACCGATCTATTAAAAAGTCCTTTATCGTTAGCAGTTTGGTTTATGGATGATGGTTATAAAAGAAGCGATTGCAATGCTTTTAGAATCAATACAGATTCTTTCTCTCTGTTTGAGCAAAACCTTTTGCAAGAATGTTTGCAGGTAAATTTTGGCATTAAAACCAAAATTCATAAAAAGGGAAAATATTGGAATATTTATATTCCAAGTTCTCAGGCAGAAAAGTTTGTGGATTTAATAAAACCATATATTATTCCGCAAATGCAATACAAAATTTCTTTGTCCCCGTAACGACTGAGACCTTCGGGTCGAGATAGCGGTGATTTTTACCCGCTATCACACGCTGAACCCCTATGAAAAGCATGCATAGGGAGATGATATAGTCTACACTCTAAGTAATTAGAGAATTATGTGCATCTTATCCTGGAGGTGGAGAAGCTTCCAAGGGTTGGGCTGTTCGCCCATTAAAAAGATACGCGAGCTGGGTTCAGTACGTCGCGAGACAGTAGACATAAATTGCTGTCTATAAATCTGGCTATATGCTGGAAACTCTGAGTATCCAGGGCTACTTATGATATAATTATATTATGAGTGAAAATGCTTCTGGCGCAGACAATCAGCAGGTAACCAATTTGATGCATAAGAGAGAGATTACTCCCGACTATTTATGTGGTTTAGTTGATGGAGAGGGTTGTTTCTATATTCTCGCCACCAAGAAGTTTGGCTGTGAATTTAAAATAAGCCAAAAAGATAAAAAGCTTCTTGAGCAAGTCCGCTTGTTCCTAAAATGCGGACATGTTAAATCAAATTATGATAAGCACAAAACATGGGCTTACATAGTTAAGGATATTGAAAGCTTAAGCGAGAAAATAGTACCCTTCTTCCAAAGAAATTCACTAATAGTCAAAAAAGAACAGTTTGTTAAGTTTTCAAAAGTAGTTGAAGTAATTCAACACAAAGAGCACTTAACAACAAAAGGTAAAGAAAAGATAAGACGCATTAAATTGGGCACCTCAGAGACTACACGCTAGAGCCGCCTCCCTTTTGAGGGAAAGCGGTAAGATATAGTCCGAACTGCATGGCGACATGCAGAGTTTGAAAGAAATTTCAAGCCGCCGAGCTAATCTCGGTCACAAAGCAACAGATTGACGGTCTCTTTCTACTGTAGGCGTTGAGTTTTGAGGGGAGTTCTGGGTAGTAAAATTTTGCTACTTTATGGAGTAATCCATATTGAAAATCTGACTAATAACGGTGAAACCTTCGTTGTTTAAGCGGTTGCAGCGATTATAGAGAATTGTGGGTTCTTATTCTCTATAGTACAATTAATTGAGGACCGAATTAAATAAAAAGGCAATACCGTGGGAAGACAAATAAAAATTCAATCAACGGATTGGGCTTATATCGCTGGGTTTCTTGATGGCGATGGTAGCATTATAATTCAACTAAAAAAGAGAAAAGACACAAAAAGAGGTTGGAGATTAATGCTTACCATTTGTTTTTACCAAGACACGCGGTATGAGAAGCCACTTTTCTGGATTAAGAAAAAACTAGGGATTGGTTATATTTCCCGGAGAAAAGACGGGATAACCGAATTCCGAATAAATGGTTTTGAGCAATTAGAATCAATAATAAAAGGATTATATCCTTATGTAAAATTTAAAAAGAAGCAAGTTTCTTGTATCTTAAAAATTTTGCAAATTATTGGTAAAGAAAGCTTATTTGCTTTAAAAAAGCAAGATAAGAAGAAAATAGCTAAGGCCATTTTACAGTCAAGGCAGGAAAATTATCAATCTGGTTTGAAGAGGATTGAAAAATTAAAACTTGACTTAGAAAAGCTAATCAATTCTTGAATTTTAAATGTCCCCGTAACGACTTTAATGGTTAAGACCCATTAGGATGGCAGATAACCTGCCCATAATATGTCAGCCCCGCTAAGAGGCGGGTGAAGATATAGTCTGAGCTCATAGAAATATGGGAATAATCGACGAGAGGACCCTCAGGAGCCAACCTCTGGTGTGCCAGTTGTTCCGCCAGGAGCATCGCTGGGTAGCTATGTTGGTTCGGGATAAGCGCTGAAAGCATATAAGCACGAAGCCCACCCCAAGATTAGAACTCTTTTAGATCGGTCGAAGACCACGACCTTGATAGGCCTTAGGTGTAAGCCCCGCAAGGGGTTAAGCCAAGAGGTACTAATTGATCAAATATTTTCTTAAGTTCATTCAGCTAGTAATTAGTGTTAATTACAATTTTACGAATTTTTCATACAAAGAAATTTAGCGTTTCAACGAAGGATTATCCCGTTAATTATTTGTCTATTAACAAGGCGATTATTCCGAAGGTGCTCCACCTGATCCCATTCCGAACTCAGAAGTGAAATCCTTCATGGCCCATGATAATGCTTTTGCGTGAAAGTAGGTAGTCGCCTTATCAATGGACAAATATACGAGAATATAATTAACAAGGCGGGATCAGAGGCCTGTCCCGTAGCCACCGCCGATACAACGTTTAAATTTTTATCAAATCATAATTTTAAAACCCACCCTTTCAAAGGGTGGGTTTTATGTTAAGATATAATATTGTTATGCCAAAAAGGAGAGGAAAAATTTTATCAATAGTCCTTGTTTTTTCCATTGTTTTGTTATTGGGCAGATTTTTCTCAAATCCGTTAAATGGTATTTTCCAAAAAGTTTTTTCTCCCATTGAAAAATATTTTTGGGATAAAGGCCAGCAAACTGGCAGTTTCTTTTTTTATATTTTTAACGCTAAAGGTCTTTGCAACGAAAATCAATTTTTAAAACAACAAAACGCCATCTTTGCCCAAAAAAATAACGAACTTTTGGGGCTAGCCAAAGAAAACGAGGACTTAAAACAAGCGTTTGGCTTGGGGCAAAAAGAAAAATTTAGCTTGTTGCCTTGCCATATTATTTCCAAAAAAGCCAATACAGACAGCATTTTAATAGGGGGGGGGTCAGAAAACGGATTGTCTTTGGGAATGCCAGTTATCACGGCAAGCGGAATTTTAATTGGAAGCATTAAAGAAACAAACAATAATTTTTCAGAAGTTGCCTTAATAACCGCCAAGGATTTTTCTTTTGACGTTTCAATTCGCATTGTATCAGACCCTCCAGCAGAAGCCGTGGCTTTAGCAAGAGGAGAGGGAGGATTTGGTTTGTTTTTAAATTATGCTGAAAAATCTACCCCTATTCCCGAAAAAAGTTTGGTTTTTACCGCGTCAATGGGAGGAAACTTTCCAAAAGGGCTTTTAGTGGGTGAGGTGGAAAGCGTAAAGGCCAATCCAGCCGAGCTTTTTCAAACCGGGGAAATAAAACCATATTTAAAAGAAAATCTTTTTTCCGATGTTTTTGTTATTAAAAATTTTCAATCAACAGGAAACTAAATACCGCATATGAGAAACCCATTTTTTAAAAAAATTCTTTTTATAATTGCTGTTTTTTTTGCGGCAATAATGCAACAAATCGCCTTGCCCGCTATGGGAATATTCTTTTTGGGCCAATGGCCTGTTTTTGCGCTGGTTTTTTTAGCTGGTTTTTTTGAAAAGGGAGTTTTTCCTTTGGTTGTGGCTGTTATGGCTGGCGCTTTGATTGATTTAATTTCTGGGGGCTATTTTGGAATTTTTACTTTGTCTCTGTTTTTCGTTGTTTTAATTACGAAAATGGCGCAACAAAGATTAAAATTGTCAAATCCTTTTGCCATTGTTTTTGCTTTTGTTTTTTGCGCTTTATGTTTTTTGGGAATTTCACGTTTGTTATTTTATGTTTTCACCATTTAAGCAAAAAGGAGTAAAAAAATTTGGAAAAGAAATAGAAATAGAAGAGATATTTTTGGATAAGTTTGCCAAAAAAAGAGAACAAGAAAAAGACACAGCTAATATAAAACTGGAAGTGCCCTTAAAAAGAGCTAATTTTGTGGTTTTAATGGCTTTAGTTTTTTTAATTTTTTTATTCTTTTTTAGTTTTGTTTTTTATTTTCAGGTTATAAAAAATGAAGAGTATTCTGCTCAAGCTCAAAAAAATAATTCATTAGTAGCTCATTTTTCAGCTGAACGGGGGATTATTTATGATAGAAATATGGAACAGCTTGTAAAAAACGAAGCCACTTTTGATTTATACTTAAACACCGCCAAACTTCCAGCCACCACCACCACAGACATTGCTTTGGAAAATCTCTACAATTTGGTTGGGTGGAGGGTGGAAAAAGAAAGTTTGGACTTTTCAACTGGTAATGTGTTGATTAAAGAAGGGTTAAGCCAAATGGACTTAGTTTTATTGGAAACTAAAAAAACTCAAATGCCTTTTTTGGAAACAAAAAAGCATATAGTCCGTCATTACCAAGCCAATGCTTGTTTGGGGCACATACTTGGCTATCTTGGAAAAATATCTCAAGACGAGTTTGTTTCTTTGGAAGAAAACTATGACTTTTCTGACTATATTGGCAGAGCCGGCGTTGAAAAAACATACGAAAACGTTTTAAGGGAAAAGAAAGGGGTTATTCAAATAGAAAGAGACGCTTTGGGAAATGAGTTGTCTCAGGAAGTTATTTCCCAGCCATCGTCAGGAGACCATTTGGTTTTAAGTTTGGACTTGGCCTTACAGCAAAAAGCCGTTACCGCTTTAACTCAAACTTTAGCTGATATTGGAGGCTCAAAGGGAGTGGTTATTGCGTTGAACCCTCAAAACGGAGAAGTGTTGGCGTTTGTTTCAATGCCTTGTTTTGACAACAATCTTTTTTCTTTTGGCATCACTCAAAGCGATTTAGACAAATTAAACGCAAACAAGTCAAACCCCTTATTAAACAGGGCAATTTCCGGGCTTTATCCAACCGGTTCAACCATAAAGCCGTTTATGGCGTCAGCTGGGCTTGAAGAGGGGATTATCACGCCAAAAACAACGCTTTATTGCCCAGCCACTCTTTGCGTTGAAAATCAATACAACAAAGGCGAGGCAAACTGCTTTCCAGATAACAAATTTCACGGCTGGACAAACGTAAAAAGAGCAATTGCTGAATCAGTTAACCCGTTCTTTTATATGGTTGGGGGTGGCTATCAATCTCCCGGGCCAAATAGCAAGTTTTATGTGCCAGAAATGCCAAAAAATTTTGTTGGATTGGGAATTGCCAGAGTGAAAGAATATTTGAATTTATTTGGGTTTGGCGAAAAAACCGGAATTGACTTGCCTTCAGAGCAAGAGGGGAGAGTGCCAGATCCTGTTTGGAAGCAAAATTATTTTACAACCGCATTGGAGCAAAAGTGGTATTTGGGGGATACTTATAATCTGTCAATTGGCCAGGGATATTTATTGGCAACGCCCTTGCAATTGGCGGTTGGCTATGCCTCAATTGCCAATGGAGGAAAATTAATACAGCCCCATTTAGCAAAGTCGTTTTTAAACAGCCAAACCAACGAGGCAACCGATTTTGTTCCAAAAATTACCAGAGAAAATTTTATTTCCACCTCAACCTTGCAAACCGTTAGGGAGGGAATGCGCCAAACCGTAACCTCTCCCGCGGGCAATGCCTACTCTTTAAATAGTTTGCCTGTTGAGGTGGCAGCCAAAACAGGCACGGCTCAGTCGTATGGTAAGGCGGAAATTTACAACAATTGGATTGGCGCTTTTGCGCCTTATGACAACCCGGAAATTCTTTTGGTGGTAATGGTTGAGGAAGTGCCTGGCTTGCGCGGCTCTGCTCAGCAAACCGCCAAAAGCATTTTAAGCTGGTATTTTGCTCCCAAAAAGCCAGCGCCAACCAAGCAGGAAAATCTTGGCCCAGCGCCCACTTCAACCGATGTTGATTTCCAAATACCCGTTGCCAATCCCGAGCTAACCACTCCGGTTGAAACTGCCACCACAACGGAAACAGCAACGAGTTCCCAGTAAAGGCAAGCGGAATAAATTTTTATTAGCAGAACTCCCAGGGCAAAAAATTAAAGTCGCGAAACTTCAACAAAATTACGCGGTTCCCGCTCGCTTTCGGCGAACGACCGCTATTTTACCTCGTTTCGCTCCTTAATTTTTAAGCCCTACTCGTAAAGCAAATAAAAATTTATTCCGCTTGTCTTTTTAGTTATTTTTTGGTAGTTTAAAATCAGAAAGGAGTGATTAACAAAATGAGTGATAGATTAGATGATTTTCAGGATATATTAGATATGGTATCAAAAGCAACATTCGGTTATATCGTAGAGATAATTGAAGTTGAAGATATGGGAGAATTAGCAATAGCTTATGTTCCAAAAACAAGCACGGACAATGAGTTTGTTGCCGTTCAACCTAAAAAGATTAGAGAAGAGTTTAAAACTCTTCTAAAGAATTATACTGACATTACGCAATTCTATATTTACTTGTCTGCACATGAGTTACGGCATAAATATCAAAAGGATAATCCCACCCTCAAGTTAGTTAAATTAGGAGATTTTGCTTTTGAAGATGAGGGTGTCAATCCAGACGATCCTTTTGAGGAAGATGCTCATGTGATAGGGCGAGTATGCGAATTATTGTGGGAAATGGCTCAGGAGAGCCAGCTTAAGAGGATTGCTTTTGCTATAAAATTACAATTCAAAAATATGAGCGACTAGCGCGATGCGCTAGCTCGTTTTGTTTTTGGCGAAAATTTATTTTTTATGTTAATATAAATAATTCATAAAACTATGAGCACAATTGACGAAATACGCAAAGTTCGTTTGGAAAAACTAAAAAAGCTGCAGCAATGGGGGGCGCATACTTATTCTTCCAGCACCAACAGAACACATACCATTGCCGATGCCTTGGCTAATTTTACCAAGCTCAAAAAATCTAAAAAAGAAATTGTATTGGCAGGCAGGATAATGGCCCAGCGTGGCCACGGGGCTTTACTATTTCTAAATATTCAAGACGGAACAGGCAATATCCAGGTTATTTTAAGGCAGGATAAAATAGGGGAGAATGGCTTCAATTTTTTTACTGAAACAATGGACATTGGCGATTTTATTGAGGTCAAAGGCGTTTTAATTGAAAGCCAAACCGGCGAAAAAAGCATTGAGGCCACTGATTTTGAGGTTTTAACAAAAACGCTTTTGCCGTTGCCCGAAAAGTGGCATGGCCTTCAAGACATTGAAGAAAAATTGCGCAAAAGATACCTGGATATTTTATTCAATCCCGAGGTTAAGCAAATGATTGAGAAAAGAGCTGTATTTTGGAACGCAATGCGGGAGTTTTTGATAGACAGGGGATTTTTGGAAGTGGAGACACCAGTTTTAGAAGTAACTACTGGAGGGGCCGATGCTCGGCCGTTTATAACCCACCACAATGCTTTGGATATTGACGTTTATTTGCGTATTTCTGTGGGCGAGTTGTGGCAAAAAAAGTTAATGGCTGCAGGTTTTGAAAAAACATTTGAAATTGGCCGCATTTTCCGCAACGAAGGTATGGATGCGGAGCATTTACAGGATTATACCCAGATGGAATTTTATTGGGCCTACGCGGATTATAACCAAGGTATGGAATTAGTGGAGGAATTGTATAAATACGTGGCCAAAAAGGCCTTTGGCACATTAAAGTTTGAAATAAACGGCCACAAGTTTGATTTAGGCGCCAAATGGGAAAAATATGATTATGTATCAACTGTTCAAAAATATACAGGCATTGATGTTTTACAGGTCAGCGTGCCAGAAATTGAAAAGGTCTTGCAAAAATTAAACATTGAATACGATAAAAAAGGGTTTAACAAAACCAGGGCCATTGATAACTTGTGGAAGTATTGCCGCAAGCAAATTTCAGGGCCAGGGTTTTTAATCAACCAGCCGGTTGTTTTGTCGCCTTTGGCAAAAAGGCAAGAAAAAAATCCGGACTTAACCCAAAGATTTCAGGTTTTGATTGCTGGTTCAGAAGTTGGCAATGGTTATTCAGAATTAAACAACCCAATTGACCAAGCCCAACGTTTTAAAGAACAGCAGAAGTTGAGAGAAGCAGGGGATGATGAGGCCCAAATGTTTGACCACGAT
>Ga0172375_10007189_pt1 | contig 15329 bp, 11 predicted proteins | sample LakKiv1m_FD_114537 | JGI IMG/M metagenome (GOLD analysis project Ga0172375, IMG submission 114537) | Freshwater microbial communities from Kabuno Bay, South-Kivu, Congo - kab_092012_11.1m | ecosystem: Environmental > Aquatic > Freshwater > Lake | place: Democratic Republic of the Congo... | reverse complement strand
GGACATTAAAATTAATAAAAATGAGTTTCCTCTTTTCATTGTAGAATATTTTTGGATATGAATGTTATTACATATCGGCAAAAATATGATTTTTTATTTATTACATCTCATTTTTCTTTTGGATATACATTCGTAACCCCAAGATAATTTATAAGTTCACGATAAAAAGGTTTTTTAAACATTTAGTAAAGCGACCCAATATATCGTGTAGTGAAGTGCGACATTCCAAGATTTTGCAACCGCAACATATTGGATAATATTCAATATATTTGGAATTGATAAATGTAGTACGAATTATTTCTCTTTCGTTTTATTTCTGTGTTTTAGCACCTTTGCTTCAACATAGAAAATTATCTCCTCGGCAATATTTTTTGTTTGGTCGCCTACGCGTTCCAATTTACGAATTACAGACAAAATATTCAAACACTGATGTATTTCCTCTGGTTTGTTTATGAATAGTTCACTCAGCGCACTATTGGCTTTCCGGTTTATTTCATCAAGTTTTTCGTCTTTGGTAAACACTGTGCGAGCTAACTTATTATTTTCCGTTTCGAAGGATTCCATGGCATCATTGAGGATTGCGATACTCATATAAAACATATCGAGTACTTTAGTTTTCTCGAACAATTCCTTTTCAAAAGGACGCTTTGTGTCTTTAACAATAAGCGCAATTCCCTGAGCATAATCTCCTATTCGTTCAAGATTATAATTTATTTTAAGTGCTGCAAGAACCAGTCGTAAATCAACTGCAACCGGATTATAGAGAGCTAAGATGTTTTCACAATCACGATCTATTTTTAATTCGTAAACATTTACACGTTTTTCGTTGATGTCAACATCTGAGGCAAGATCTTTGTCAAATTTTATTACAGCATCTTTTGCTTTGTTAAGCTGGTGAATCACTAAAGCAAACATTTCAATAATGCTTTTTTTAAGAAGTTGTAGTTCGGTATCTAAATGTGTCATGATTATATAAATTAAATATTATTTATTTTTTAAATCACCCGAAACGGCCGGTAATATAGTTTTGTGTTCGATCATTTTTGGGATTTGTAAATATTTCTTTTGTTTTTCCGAATTCTATTAACTCACCGATATAAAAAAACGCTGCGGTATCGCTTATACGAGCAGCTTGTTGAATGTTGTGTGTTACAATCAGAATAGTAAATTCTTTTTTTAGGTCGTACATAAGTTCTTCGATTTTTGCTGAAGAGATTGGATCTAAAGCCGAAGTAGGCTCATCCATTAAAATCACAGATGGTTCAACAACCAATGCCCTTGCAATACACAATCGTTGTTGTTGTCCGCCTGATAATGACATGGCCGATTTTTTTAATCCATCCTTTACTTCGTCCCAAAGTGCTGCGTATTTCAATGCTTTTTCGACATGTGCTGCAATAAAATTTTTATCACTTATTCCGTTGATACGCAAGCCATAGGCAACATTTTCGAATACCGACATGGGAAAAGGATTGGGCTTTTGAAACACCATTCCTACTTTTTTCCGCAGTTCATCCACTTTTGTTTCTTTATTATATATTTCAATATCTTCGACCAATGCACTTCCTGTAATTTTGCATCCTTCAATCAAATCGTTCATGCGATTAAACACTCGCAGGAATGTTGATTTTCCACAACCGGATGGGCCCATCAATGCCGAAATGGTGTAGCGACTTACATTCAAGTTTACATCTTTTAGTGCATGTACATCTTTATAAAAAACATTGAGATTTTTAGCTTCAATAACTGTTGATGACATAATTAATTTACTTTATATTTTTTTCCGAAATACCTTCGGAGAAGGTTGGCGGTGACGTTCACAATTAAAACTATAAAAATAAGGACGAGCGCAGTACCATATGCAATTGGGCGAGCTTCTTCGATATTGGTTCCACTCGTAGAAATTACGTATAAATGATAGGGCAATGCCATCACTTGATCGTACATGCTCGATGGTAGTTTGGGTAAAAAATACGCAGCTACCGTAAAGAGTATAGGAGCTGTTTCGCCCGATACTCTGCCTATTGAAAGTATGAGTCCGGTGAGCGTATTTGGTAATGCAATCGGAAGAACTACCTTCCAGGTTGTTTGCCATTTAGATGCACCGAGAGCTAGACTGGCTTGACGAAAAGTATTGTCAACAGCCATCAAGGATTCTTCAGTCGTTCTAATTACCACAGGTAATGCAAGTAAACCTAATGTTAATGAGCCCGCGATGATTGAATCACCGAAGCCCATTTTATTCACAAATACAACCATTCCGAATAATCCGAAAACAATAGAAGGAACGCCGGCCAGATTACTGGTCATGATACGGATGAAGTTTTTGAGATATTTATTTGTAGCATATTCCACATTGTAAATACCTGCTAAAACGCCCACCGGAAAAGCAAATATCATACTTCCAAGTATCAAGTACAATGTACCGACAATTGCAGGCATGATTCCGCCTTTCATCATTCCTTCTTCAGGGGCTTTGGTAATGAAATCCCAACTAATAGCAGGAATTCCTTTGATGATAATGAATGCCATAATAACAAACAATATCAGCACCACGCTCAAGCTGAAAAATCGGATAATCCAAAAAACAATTGATTGTGTTATTCTTTTTTTATTTCCCATTTTAAATAATAATTCAAGATAATTTTTTTCTTCGCGTAACCCATTCAACAATAGTGTTTGTAATAAGTGTGATGATAAACAACACACAACCCAATGCAAAGAGAGATTTATAATGCAAACCACCCTGCGGTGCTTCTCCTAATTCAGCGGCAATTGTAGCGGTAATTGTTCTCATTGGTTGCAGCAAGGAATTCGGCATCACTGCAGCATTTCCTGTAACCATCAATACCGCCATGGTTTCGCCAAAGGCTCGACCGATGCCTAATACCACTGCTGCTGTAATTCCAAGAATTGAATTTGGCAATACCACTCTACGAATTGTTTGCCATTGTGTAGCTCCTAATGCAAGACTTGCTTCCCGTATTGAATTTGGTGTGGTTCTGATGGCATCCTCGGCAATCGTAATAATTGTAGGAAGTACCATGATAGCTAAAATAATGCTACCGGCAAGACCTATTTCACCAACAGGTAAATTAAAGGTTTGCTGAAGCATGGGAACAATAATTACCAATCCAAAAAAGCCATAAACAACAGAAGGGATGCCTGCCAACAATTCGATGATAGGTTTTATGATGTTACGAATTTTGTGATTCGTAATCTCCGCCATATAGATTGCCGTTGCCAAACCAAGCGGCAATGCTAACAGAATTGCACCAAAACAAACCCAAAGCGTTCCCATGATAAGCGGAAGAATTCCGATTTGAACAACAGGTTCTGCAGTCGGAAACCATTCTTTTCCTGCAAGAAAACTTCCGACTGTTATATTATCAATATCTAATTTACGACCTGCAAAATCTTTTACTAAATATTTAGTAGGTAGGTAAGCAATAATTGCAGTGTCCTTTATCATCAGTTCGTTAATGCGCTGTGGTAAAAATTCGAAGCTAGCTCCTACTTCTTCGTCAGAAAAATATTGACCAATATCATTGATGGTGAAAAGTTTTATTTCTTGATTTAATCCGCCTACTTCTCTCCAATTGATAATTTTACCATCGAAAATATTTTTTATTTGCAATGAAGTAAGGTGTTTTACTGTATTGCATTTATGAACAACCAATTCAAAATTCTTTTCAATTGGTTGTTCCCCGAATAAACGTAAGCCTTCGGAAAAAAGAAAAACGGTGATTAATATCACCGCCAGGCTAGTTATTGCAGAGCTCAAGCCCAATATATTCTCAATTATTTTTTCCGAAAATTTTCTAACCTTTTTATTCTTCATAACCAATCTTAAACTTATTTAAATTTACTTCTGCAATGGAACATATCCAACTGCCGTTACTATTTTTTGTCCTTCGGCAGATAAAACGAAGTTGATAAAAGGTTTTACCTGTGTTTCAACTTTAGTTAAATAATAAAAATACAATGGGCGAACAATAGGATACGTTTTGTTAATAGCCGTTTGCAGCGAAGGTGCGATAAATGTTTTTCCCTGATCATACGAAACCGAAATATCTTTAACTTTTGAGTTAGTGTAAGCAAATCCTACATATCCGATAGCTCCCTTGGTTTGGCTGACCGATTGAACTACGGCTCCTGTTGCTGGCATCATTAAGCAGGATGAAGCAAAATTTTTCTTACTCATCACTTTTTCTTTAAAGAATTCAAAAGTGCCCGAACTTGATTCGCGAGAATAAGCAACTATTTTCAAATCTGCCCCACCTACTTGTTTCCAATTGGTGTATTTGCCAGTAAAAATTCCTTCGAGTTGCTCACGTGTAAGTTTGCTTACTGTATTTTTTGGGTTAACAATTACTGACAAAGCATCCATGGCAACGACAATTTCTTTGTACGTTTTGCCTGCTTCCTGCAGTTTTAACTTTTCGTCCATTTTAATTTTTCGAGAAGCTGTTGCTATATCAGTTGTGCCATCTATCAATGCGGCAATACCAACTCCGCTACCACCACCGGTTACATTGATGGATGTTCCACTTTTGGTTTTCATAAAGGTTTCTGCCCATTTTTGGGCTAGTGGAAGTAGTGTGTCACTACCTTTTATTTTTACTGTTGCTGCTGTAAAAGCGAAGCAAGCGATTGCAAAGGCTGTTAATGAAATTAATCTTTTCATAGTTTTATTTATTAATTGTTTTGTTATTTAAAATTTATATTGTAATCGTAAAGTGAAAACATTGTCAGGGAGATCTCTTTTGTAGTTGTTAACATTGGTTACTTCGTTTGTTACCATGTCGTAATAAGCCATTATTTTAACATTATTATCCCAATGATATACAAGACCAAGTCCTAAGGTGGTATATTTTATATCTGCTGCGCCTAATTTTCCGTTTGCTGAAGTAACTCCTATGGTATTAATATCTGCACCTGCAACTTCTGTGTTTGGATCATACCAATCGTATTTAACCACTAAGTCTGTTTTTAAGAATTTTATATTTTGAATAAAATAAGCATACATGCCATTAAATTTGCGCAGGTAGGCATCAGAAATTGGTGTAGTAGTGGTAGCTGTGATAGTAACAGGAAGTGATACATGAATAGTAGTATCGGCAGGATTTGCAGGAATAACGATATTCCCAGAAGCTGTACCTGAATAAGTAGTTGTTGCGCTTCCTTGAGGTTGTGCTGCAGGAGAAGCAGAGCTACTGCTTGTACCTGGCTGTGTTCCCATGATGTACTCGCCTCTGAATGTAGTAATGCCAATGGGTGTTTCGATACTGAATTGAGCGTCACCACCAATATATTCTCTGTTAGCTATAGCGTGAACACTTCCTACATTTTTAACAAATGCTTTTGTTCCATTGGTAAGTGTAGTTATTCCTTGATAATAAGTTGCTGTACCTTGACTCCATCCGCCTTTATAATAGGAACATCCTAAACCAATTTTTACTTTTTCGTCGTAAATTGATTTTGCTAATGCGAGATGACCAATAAAATCTTTTTTATAATCAAAATCAGTTGCTATTCCTGTTCCGTTGAACATCCCAACTTCAAGTTTGATAAAATTAAAGCGTGAAGTTTTTGGAGGATTGAAAACGATAGATGCACCAAGGTCTCTTTCGCCAGGAAATATAATCTGGCTCATGCGACCACGCTCGGGTGATTCTCGTTGGCTTGAAGAATATGGAATTTCATATCCGAATGGGCGATTATAAACACCTGCTCTTAAGCTGAAAGCTTCTAGAAATGGCTCAGTAAATTGAAAGTATGCATCTTTTGTTGATAATCCTTTTTCAGAAATGTCGAATTGAAAAACCAACTGAGAAAGCTTTCCGGTGTATGCCGCTTTTATCCTTCCCCTTCTTACTAAAAATCTTTTATCAGATGCAGATGGAAAGTCACCTCCGGCATAAGATTTTGCAGCAGCAGTATCCGCCACTTGATATTGTGCTTGAATATAGCCAGATATTTTTACTTTCTTTAATAATCCAACATCGGATTTTACTTGTTCAACTTCATTGCCCAAACTGTCTTCTTTGGATAGTTGTGGCTCTTTCAGAGGATTGTCTTGAGCTTTTGATTGCGTAACCAAGAACAACATCATTATTGTTGCAATAATAGTTATCATTGGTAATAATAAGTCTCTTCGTTTCATTTGAATCATTTTTTTCATTTTTTCATTTTTGATTTCGATGCAAAGGAAGTGCACAAGTGTTAAGAGTAGATTAATTCGGTATTATTATACTTATAAGTAATTGTTAAACTATTGTTAAATAATATCATAAAAATTGTTATAAAATGAATGAGAAAGTTTTGAAATGCGAGAAAAATCAGCATATACATCGCTGGGTTTATTAATTTGCAGATTGCCTTTCAGCAAGAATTAATTGTTATCAATATAATTGTAAGTGCTTTGAAGAAAAACAAATACATATCTTTGTAATGAAATAAAATAAATAAAAGATGGAAAACAACGATTATAGAATATTGCTGGTAGATGATGAACCTGATATACTTGAATTTGTAGGATACAACCTGAAGCGCGAAAATTATATCGTTTATACGGCAAGCAAAGGACAAGATGCAATTATTCTTGCAAAAAAAATCAAGCCCCATTTAATCATGCTCGATGTGATGATGCCCGAAATGGATGGAATTGAGACTTGCAATATTATGCGTGGAATACCTGAGTTATCGAATACACCCATTGTTTTTTTGACGGCACGCAGTGAAGATTATTCACAGATTGCAGGCTTTGAAGCAGGAGCCGATGATTATATTACCAAGCCCATTAAGCCAAAAGTATTAATAAGTAGAATAAAAGCTTTATTGAGAAGATATGCTGTAGTAGAAATACCTGAAACACTTATTAAAATAGGATCACTAACTATAGATATTGAAAAGTATCTGGTAATAAACAATGGAGTGGAAATTGTTTTGCCTCGTAAAGAGTTTGAGCTTTTGCTTTTGCTTACATCAAAACCAAATAAGGTTTTTACTCGTGAAGAAATTTATACTAAAATATGGGGAAATGAAATTGTTGTTGGTGAACGCACTATTGATGTTCATATCAGAAAAATAAGAGAAAAAATTGGAGATGAGAATATAAAAACAGTAAAAGGAGTTGGTTATAAATACGAACTTTCTTAAACAATCTAAAAATGAAATACGCCGATCCTAAACAATTATCGTTTTCCATTTCGTTTATTATTACAGGGTTTTCCGCTATTTTTTATTTCTCTTTTTTTTGGCACGAAATTAATTGGGTGTTTATCGGATTATCTTCCCTGCTCCTTTTCATACTGAGTTATTTACTTTTTAAATATGCCATCGAACATTTTATTTATGAGAAAATTAAACTTATATATAAAACCATTCGAATTTCAAAAACTTCAAAGGATGCAGAAAAGAACAACATTCTGCTTAATATTGATCTAGTAAAGCAAGAGGTTGCACAATGGGCAGATGATAAAAAAGACGAAATAGAGCAATTAAAAAAACTTGAAATATATCGTAGAGAATTTTTAGGAAACGTATCACACGAATTAAAAACACCTATTTTTAATATTCAGGGCTATGTGCTTACATTGTTAGATGGTGGCCTCGAAGACCAAACCATCAATAAAGAATATTTACTACGCACCGAAAAAAGTATTGAGCGAATGATTACCATAGTTGAAGATTTAGAAAACATTTCGAAACTGGAATCGGGAAGCGATAAGCTCAACATGGTTCGTTTTAACATCACCACATTTACTAAAGAGGTTTTTGAATTTTTGGAGATGAATGCTCACAAGAATAACATTCGATTGCAATTTGATAAAAATTACGAAAAGCCTATTTTTGTTTTGGCCGACAAGCAAAAGATAAATCAAGTAATGATTAATCTTTTAGACAACTCCATTAAGTATGGGAACAAAAATGGATTTACAAAAGTCAGTTTTTTTGACATGGATGATACCATACTGATTGAAATTACGGATGATGGAATAGGAATTGAAGAGGCCGAAATATCCCGATTATTCGAACGTTTTTATCGGATTGACAAGAGTCGCTCTCGTGAGCAAGGTGGTTCGGGGCTTGGATTAGCAATTGTTAAGCATATTTTAGAAGCACACAAACAAACCATTAACGTTCGTAGTACAGTAGGTATAGGAACAACGTTCGCGTTTACATTAAAAAAGGGATAATTATTGTTTCATTATAGTGCTATTCTGTTTGAACATCACCCTTGAAAATACCAGCAGTCCATCAATATCGGAATAATGTAATTTTTGATTATGAAGATTTTTGATACCTTTTTTAAAGTTATTTACAAAACCTATAATGTTAAATTGTTTTGCCGAAACCCTACTCAAATTAAAGTAGGCAACTCCAAATTGAGGATTAATTATTATTGATTTTCTAAAACAAGCAATGGCTTTTTGATTTTCTTTTTTCTTAGAATAAAAATAGCCAAGGTTATTTAATGCCTGAACATTCGAACTGTCAATGGCTAAAGCTTTTTCATAATAATGAATCGCATCATCATATTTTTTCTGATAAAAATAGGCAACGCCTAAATTTGTATAAGGGAAAATCCATTGTGGAGCCATTTCAATTGCCTTTTTAAATTCTATGATTGATTCTTCGTACTGATTTGTTTTCATATAAAAACACCCGAGCTCATTATAAGCATATGCCGCTTCTGGCTCAAGCATAATACACTTTTTAAGGCAAGCAGTTACTTTATTATTTTGGGCGGTATCTGTATTATTGGTAACAAAATATTTTAAAGAAAGACCTTCGAAAAACGCTTGTTTTGCGCGAATAGAATTGATTAAAAAATATTTGTTGCCCATCATATCTCCAACTTTCTTTAAAGACTCCGCATTCTTTTTGCAATCTTCAAGAGAGAGTAACATGAGTTTTCCTTGAAGGTATTCGTTGATGATATGTTGCGAATTTTCTAGCAAATCGGCTACCTGTTTTCTCATGTACTGTGGCTGAAGGTCATCAGATTCTTCTATAATTTCATTTTTTATTTCAAAATTTTTTGTGACTTTATCGTTAGAAGTGAGCGAAACCTCTTTTCTTCGAATTCGTTTGGATTTTTTTGTTTTCCCACTTATAGTAATTGGAAAATTGGCTTCAACATTATTCACCGCCTTTATTAGGATTTTATCCTGCATTGGTGGGGGTGGTGGAGGAACGCTTGCAAACGAAAGAGATTTATTGCTTACTTCATTGTCCATTTTATTCTTTATCTCCTTTTTCTCGTCTCCTCTAATATCAAGTGAAGAAAGTATTTCGGCTGTTTGATTATTTTGACTTTTTACTAAATCAGCAAGTGTGAGCGAGTCAACAGATGCGATTACCGTTTGCATTTTCCCCAATACCATTGGGTTTTGATCATACGGCTTTGTTTGCTCGGGAATATTTTTTATCAGATAAGCGTAAATTTCTGACAAGGAAACCTGATGATCGTTATTGGCATCAGCCAGTCCTGAAAGTCCTTGTATGAAATAATACGAAAAAACACCTCTGCCGTTACCCCATTGTTTACCCTCCTGTGAGAGCTCTCCGGCTTGACACGAAAGAATTTTTATTTCGCTTGACCATTGATTCATCAACATGGACGATGTTTGTTTTGCGCCATCCATGCCTCCCGCAAGCTTACCCGAACGACAAGCATCCGTAATTAAAATTACTTGCACTTTTTTTTCTGATAAGGTTGAAACAAAATCGCTCAAATAGGAAACGGGTAATGCTCCTGCAATATATACGTTTTTTGGTGAATCATAGCTTAGCAAAAATCCATTTTGGTGACTCGTTCTGGTTTCAACATCGCCATGACCTGCAAAATAAATGATGGCGACATCGCCCTGTTTTGTCTTGTCGGCAAGCCATCCAAAGGACGCATCAATTTTTCCTGTGGTAGCATTTTCGTTTAATAGTAGTTGAATATTATCGGGCGAAACAGAACCACCGGCTTTAGATTTTAAGAAGTCAGCAAAAACGGATGCATCGCGATCGGCATATTTTAATTTTTCAATATTCTGATAATTGGAAATACCTATGACTACTGCATATACTTTTCCTCCGGCAATTTTATCTCCTTCAAGCAAAGTAACACCCCGCGATTGCGAAAACGCTTGCGTTATATAAAATGAAATGAAAATTACAATGAAAAAAAATTTCTTTTTCAATTTGCTATTTATTTTGCACTACAAACTTATACAAATTTCTCTTAAAAAGCCAACCATAGTTAAAAGGATTGAATAAAGTTTTATATCTTTATGCTTTAAAATAAAACGACTTATGTCGGACAAACCAAAATTGGTTTTTTTATTTATCGCATTGCTGACTTTTGCTGCATGTACCAATCATCAGTTGAAAGGAAAGCTAGATCTCGACTCGGGCTCTGCTGAATGGATTAACAATATCAGCAACAATAATTGCGATACCTATGAATCACCCTCTGGTAATATCATGCATTTAAGAAATGCATACGGAATCGCAACTTATTATAACGAAACTATCCTTGACTGTAAAAACAGGTTGATTTACAAAAACTGCTCAACCTATGATTTGCAAGGAATGTCGTTGTATTATATCCAAGATATTAGCATCACGTATCGCTTGCAAAAAAATAACAGTAAAACCGGCAATTGGGACAATCTTAATATTGTAATTCGCGAAAACGATAAAACTATTGATGTGAATAAAATACTTTACACAACCGATAATAGCGTTTTGTTGAATGAATCCTATTTATTTGTTGATTCTGTTGTTTTTCCTTCAAAGACATTTTACGATGTTTATTATATGCAGACTGGTGTCGATACTTCTCAAATATATTTTAATAAAACTAATGGCGTAGTTGCTTTTCGAATGCAAGCCAATGATACACTTTGGGTTCAGAAGTAAAAAAATTAATTTAATTCTTAATCAATTTTTTCACGCATACTGTGTTTCCTGAAATTATTTTAACAACATAAATTCCTGAACACAGAGATTGGATATTTATTTTGTTTGAGTCAGTATTTATTTTTTGATTTGCAACTCGCTTACCTTGTATATTAAAAATTTCTACTTCAGTATTACTTGAAGAATTTCCTTTAAAAGTAATAGTCACTTCATCTTTTGCAGGATTTGGAAATAAATTAAACTCGTTGATTATACTTTTGTTTTTTACAACGCCAACCTGATTGCAGATGCCTGGCAAATTATCATCAATCCATAAAATGCGATCATGGATCCATGTTTTCAGATTGTCAACTTCCCCTTGATAGGTTGTTGGAAGTGGTGTTGGATTAGGCCACACATAAACACCTAAGATTGGCCACTTGACAAAATTTCTTTGCTGACCTTCGTCAAGATAAGCAGCAGTGGTATCAACATAATCATTGAGATAATTTAAACTAAGTATTGTGGTTCGTAAATATTGCCATCTGCAATGTAAATCATTTACAAATTTTGGGTCTTGCATCATCCTGTCCCACCAAAATGGAACTTGCCAACTATCGCCTGTACATGGGAATTGATAAGCCCAACCGCTAGTTATACTTCCATTACAATAATTTGCGTTGTACCATGCAATATCATAGTCCCATGTAGGTCCAATATGTATTTTCCCTCCCTGGCTTTTTCTCTCCTTGTATAAGAAAGTGCTTAATCGGTAACCATCCACATTTTTACTTATTTCGTTGATAATAAAATAATCTATAAACGTATTTACATCTGCATATTTTCTATATCCAATGAGAGTATCGGTAAAATTGGAGCCAGCCAATGCATCTTCAAATGAATCCACATAGTTTTGGATATACGATTGTTGAGTAAGTGTTATTTCGTAATCTTTCGGATATTGATATTGAAAAAATATTGTTTGTCCATTGGGATGAGCCAATGGCTGATAATGCGAAGTCCATCCATCGCCTCCGCTGCCTGTTGATTTATCAATTTTAAAAATATATCCACCTGTTAAGCTATCTCCCGAATTTGATGTTGGAGTCATTTCAGAAATATCCACGCGCCAATGATCGCGTTTTATTTTTTCCATCAATGCGTAAACGCCCATATATTCTCCATTAATTACCAATTCGCAATAATCTGTTCGACTTGAATAATGCCCTTGTTCTCTAAAAAGTTTGTAGGCCATTACATTTCTCATCATCGTTTTGTCAGTATAATTTGCAATCAATACCCAATCGCTTTCTGGCGCCATTCCACACAAAGAGGCGTTAATAGGATTCAACAACGAATCGGTAGTTTCGAAACCATAGCTTTTTTTGGGGAACATTTGGGATGAAGATCCTCTAATTTCAATACCTGCATGGCCATTGTATTCGTTGAAAGGATCCGTCATATAATTTCTTACGCCAGGACCATTATCTATAATTCCCATATGTACAAGAATTTTAGGATCATCAGGAATAGAAGGTCCGCCAGTATTAATAACTATAATGGGTAAATTTGAAGACAAAAAACTAAAAGGAACCGCGGGGTTGTTTCCAAAAGTGATACTCCAACTAAGCAAACTACCTACATCTGCGGGGCCAACATCTCTGATTTTTAATTGCCAGATTCCATTTCCTACCTGATTATTGTTTAACAGTCCAAGAGCACCAAGCGGTCTGAATAAGCCAGTATAAGGGGCGCTTCCATCAATTATTGACAAGGCGGCATCGTTATTAAAGCAGGTATTAGTAAAATTATCATTACTACCACCGATTGCTGAAATCAATGCAACTTCATTACCATCAGGAGAAACCAGAGAAACCTCTAAATCTGCATCATAAGGATGAATAATATCCAAGCATATTGTTTCCAATCCAAAAGTAGTATCAATGATTGCTGGTATTAAACCGCTTACATTGATTGGAAAATAAATGTAGGTATTGTTGTCGGGTATTGTGTCCCCTGTGCCAGTGTAGGTTTGGGCTTGAAGCGAACCAATAGCAAAGAAACTCGCAAATACGAAAATGAATTTAATTAAATGCGATGATAGAATGCTAAACATATCGTAAAGATATATTTATTTATTAGAAAAGTAGCATTAGCAAGAAATAAAAAATTAAATCAGAATACCTTTATTACTTTATTTGTTCTTCTGCTTTTTTTACAATTGCCTGAACTATTTTATCAAGATCGTCTTTATTTTCGGATATTTCAAATGTGCTCACTTTGTCTTTTCCTTTGAAAACATTAATCTTAATTTTTATCTGTGAGCCAACAACATTGTATTGCCCACGCAAGCGATATGCGTCCGGAAAATCCTTTGCTTCCAAAAAAACATAGGTTGACGTTTTATCGTTAGCTGAATTATTTCTAAAAGCATCATCTACTTTTTTTTCTAAACCCAAGATGTCATCCATTGATTTTTCGTCTTGCAAAGAAGTCATTGATACCATAGGTTTTGACTGCGCAATGGGAATATTTTTTTTATCATCGGCAAGTACTTCTCCTATATCAAAGCTCTCTGCTCCGTATGGGCTAAACACTTCCGGTTTTTGAATTCCTCCGATACCTGCTGCTAATTCCGGAACTCTGTCGCGAGCATGTTGGAAAAGTGTGCTCACATCTACAAAGGCATTGTCTCGCAGTGAAAAGCCCTTAATACCTTCTAAAATACTGTAAGTTAATAATCCTTGTCCGAACTTACTTGCCTCGTAACTTACTGCATCTGCAGTACAGCCGGTAATAATATGCATTCCTGTTCTATCTTTCATACGGTCTAAAGCACGAAGGGTGCTTGATGAAATATCTCGCTTGGCAATTAAATTTTCAACCATTTTCCCGGATGCACAGGCATCAATAATTAATACTTGTTTGAGCGCAGGCACCTTCTTTATCATTTCGGTTAGCTCGGTACTGGAAATGGTGCAAGATTTACGAATGGCGGGATCACCATACGCTTCTAATGCTCCGGTATAGGCATCTTGCGTTAAGTAAAAAAAGTCACCATCTTGCCCACCCCAATTAATTCCGTGACCGGAAATATAAACTATAATAATATCCGATGATTTTGCAACTTTTGCAATATCCTCAAAAGTCTTAACAATATTGGCTTTGGTTGGTTTTTTGGTTGGATCTGATTGATTGGTTGTGAGTAAATAAGTAAATGTTTTATCCTCGCCAAACAATCTTTTTGCGCCAATAGATAAGGCCTTCATCATGTCTTCGGCATCTTTTGCTGCAAATTTTAAATCAATTTTATCCCCGGTATAATCAGAAACGCCTGATGTTACGATAAAAATACGCGGGGGCTCAGCCATAGTTGCATTGTCTGCATTGTAGATCATCTGAACACCTCTGCTTGTTAAATACCCTTCGGAATTGTAAGCTTTGACCTCAATAATATTTTCGCCACCGGGTTTCAAATAGGGATGGTTTTTAATAGGAACATTCAGCTTCATAGTTTTTGCATTTGGATCTGGTGAGGCACCACGCGCATCTTGTGCAATTTCTTTACCATTGATGTAAACCACTACTTTTCCAATTCCTCCACCTTGATTAGTTAAGTCAATATTTAGATTATCTTTATTGGTTTTTGACTGTTCTAATTTTACATCAGGGTATAATTTTACATCGCTGAATCCTTCAACTGTACGAACCTTTTCTTCTTTATATCCCAGCAATTTTGCCAATAAGCCGGGATCGTAGTATCGGTCTTTTAATTGACCTAATTCAATCGGTTCCATACCTGCTGCATAATGCATTAGGTTCATGGCTCCAGATGAGGCATCAAACATATTTTGAGGATTTGTTACAACAAAATCAGTAGAGTCAATGCAAATTAAAGTAGCTATTTCATTTCCTGTTGTAATATCCCAAATTTTAGTAGTATTATCATTGCTGCCCGTAACTATGGTTTTGTCCTTAGGTCCAAACGCAACTGATTCGATTTCTTTTTCATGTCCTATAAACGTTTTGATACAACTACCCGAATTAATACTCCATAAACGAGCCGTATTATCGGCACTTGAAGAAAGCGCCATCGATCCATCATTACTAAATTTAACGGAATACACCCAACCGGCGTGACCTTTAAGGGTCATTTTTTCTGCATCAGATTTTGTATCCCATAACTTAATTGTATTATCGTAACTACCGGTTAATATGCTTTTCCCGTCAGGACTAAACGCAACACTGTTAATATCGTTTTTATGCCCTTTGTAAACACGGATCTTTTCTCCTGTTGCTGCATTAAATAAGTAAGCAAGAAAATCGGGGGCAACACCACCGACAACTATATTTTTGTTATCCGGACTATAGCATGCAGACAAAGAGCCATTCTTGCCAACATCAAGTGATTTGTTGACTTTCCCTGTTTT
>Ga0172375_10007187_pt1 | contig 15329 bp, 12 predicted proteins | sample LakKiv1m_FD_114537 | JGI IMG/M metagenome (GOLD analysis project Ga0172375, IMG submission 114537) | Freshwater microbial communities from Kabuno Bay, South-Kivu, Congo - kab_092012_11.1m | ecosystem: Environmental > Aquatic > Freshwater > Lake | place: Democratic Republic of the Congo... | reverse complement strand
TCCAGATCAGCCATACTACGACCGGCGACGAAAGGAGCAGGATGGAAGCGAGCTGATACATCCTGACCCCCCCCACAAACAGGGCGATTAGGATCCAGCCTCCGATAATCACCGCCGTTCCCAGGTCCGGCTGGAGGACGATGAGCCCCATGAATACCCCGGCGACGAAGAGATGGGGCAGGAGACCCTTTGAAAAGGATGTCATGTCTTTCCCTTTCTTGGACATGGAGTAGGCCATATACACCGCCAGGGAGAACTTTGCCAGTTCAGATGGCTGAAATGAGATGCCGCCAAAACTCATCCACCTTGAAGCCCCTCCCACCTTGTGGCCCAGCCCCGGAACCAGAAGGAGAGCCAAGAGGGAGACGCTGACCAGGAGCAACGGGTAGACCCATTTCGCGTACAAGGTGCAGGGGATGTATCGCGTCAAGACCATGAGGCCCACCCCGATCATGCAAAACAGGACCTGTTTTTTGAGGTAGTAGTAGCTGTCTCCCAGACGATGTTCCGCCAGGTTGGAGCTGGCGCTGTACACGGCAATCAGGCCCAGGGTGATGAGAAGGATGGCAGGGACCAAGATCATGTAGTCGTATCCTGAATCTGACAGTTTTTTTTCAGTCATGACCCAGCCCCTTGACCGAGGACTTGAACACGTCGCCCCGGCGCCGATAATCCGAAAACATATCAAAACTGGAACATGCCGGGGCCAGGAGAACCACATCGCCCGGTTCTGCCATAGAGAAGGCCGTTGCCACAGACTCCTCCATACGGGCTGCTGTGACATAGGGAATAATGTCCTCAAATGCCTTTGCCAGCAGTCCCTTAGCCTCTCCTAAAAACACAGCCCCTTTGATCCGTTTGTGGCCTGCCCCCACCAATGGCCCATAGTCCGCACCCTTGTGGCGTCCTCCTGCAATCAGAATCACTGGATCGTCAAAGCTGGCGATGGCCCGCCTGGCGGCGTCCACATTGGTGGCCTTTGAGTCGTCATAAAACCGGACCCCGTCCACCTCGCCCACGTACTCGATCCTGTGGGGAAGTCCCTTAAACCGGTCGATCGTATCCTGGATAATTCCAGCGTCGATCCCGAGAACGATGCCGATCAGAACGGCTGCCAGGAGGTTCTCCTGGTTATGAAAGCCGGGAAGACCGAAGCGGTCCAGGGAAAAACAGTGGGTCTGCTCTCCGGTCAGGCCGGCCTTCACCGTCCCCCCCTCCATAAAGGCATTCACCCCCTGCCTCTGTGCGAGACCGTATCTCAGCAGCGTAACCCCTGAGGGAGGATCAAGTGAGGAGAGCCTCCGGTCATCGTCGTTGAGTATCAGATACTGCCCAGCGCCCTGATTTTCGCAGATTCTGAGTTTGGATTGAGCATAGGCGTCCACATCGGCATACCGTTCCAGGTGGTCGGGGGTGATGTTCAGGACGACGGAGATGAAGGGACAGAAGGTCTCAATGGTATCTAATTGAAAACTACTGACCTCCGCCACCAGGTAGTCCGCCTCCTGTTTTCCGGCGGCATAGGCCATGAGAGGCGTACCGATGTTGCCCCCCACGAAGGCCTTCATCCCGGCATGTTCCAGCAGCTCGCCCACAAGGGACGTCACCGTGGTCTTGCCGTTGGTGCCGGTAACGGCAATGATGGGGGTGTCGATGAAACGGCTTGCCAACTCCATCTCCCCGATCGCCGGGATGTTCCTCTGAGAAGCCGCACGGATCAGCGGCATATCATGGGGCACGCCGGGACTCACGACAATGGCATCCGCATTCAGAAAGGTCTCTTCCCGGTGCCCCCCGGTCTCCAGTTGGACCCCTGATGCCAGCAATTCCTTCACCATGGCAGGGTCCAGATCCGACGCCTTTTTCAGATCGGTCACTGTCACGCGGGCCCCCCGTTGCGTCAACCATCGCGCAGTCCAAAGCCCTGATATCCCGAGACCGACAATGAGAACCCTGGCATCAGGCCCCGTCAATACGGCGGATGGGACGTTGAATTTCCGCACGGGAGCGTTTGCCATTCTCTTTACCTCAGCTTCAGGGTGCCGATGGAGAGGAGGGCCAGAATGATGGCAATAATCCAGAAACGGACAATCACCTTTGGTTCAGGCCACCCCTTTAACTCGAAATGATGGTGGATCGGCGCCATGCGGAAGATGCGCTGTCCCCCTGTCAGCTTGAAATACGCCACCTGGAAGATGACGGAAAGGGCCTCAAAGACAAAAAGACCGCCGACCAGGATGAGCACCAGTTCCTGTTTGGTGATAACGGCGACTGTGCCTAATACGGCCCCTAACGGCAGGGAACCCACGTCGCCCATAAAGATTTCCGCAGGATAGGCATTGTACCAGAGGAACCCGAGTCCTGCCCCCATCAGGGCGCCGCAAAGGACCGATATCTCTCCGACCCCGGGGATGTAGGGGATCTGAAGATAGGAAGCGGTCTTGATATTCCCGGCTAAGTAGGCAAACACCAGGTAGCTGGCAAAGGCCACCGTAAGGGGACTGATGGCCAGCCCGTCCAGCCCGTCTGTCAGATTGACGGCGTTGGACGTCCCCACGATAATGAAAAGGGCAAAGGGGATATAGCCGATCCCGAGATCGGGTGAAATGTTTTTTAGAAAAGGAATATTGAGGTGAGAATCAAATCCCGGGTGCAGATAGAGGATCAGGACCACAAGAAATGCGCCGAATATCTGGAGCGAAAACTTGGCAGCGGGCCTCAGACCCCGGCTGTTTTTCCGCGATACCTTCAGATGATCATCGGCAAAGCCGATGCCCCCGAAGAAAAGGGCCACAAATATGACGAGCCAGATATAGATATTGACCGGATCGGCCCAGAGGAGGGTCGCAAAGACAATGGTCGGGAGGATCAGGCATCCTCCCATGGTCGGGGTCCCTGCCTTGGACTTGTGATCCGGCGGGCCATCGGACCGGATCTGTTGTCCCACCTGCATGGCCTCGAGTTTTTTGATGACCCAGCCCCCGAAAACAAAACAGATCACCAGGGCGGTCAGACTGGAGAGGATCGTCCTGAATGTGATATACCTGAAGACGTTCAGCCACGAGAACTCGGTATGGAAGTAATAGATCAGTTTATACAGCATGTTAAGAAGGGTCCTTTTATCCTTATAGTGCGGCCTCCCGGCCCTGTGTGCCTCCGATCCTGTCCACCCCGTTGCCCGTGGCAGCCAGCACCACACTGAGGAAGTTGTCAAGCCTGAAGGGCTTGAGAAGGCGGGTCACCAGGTTCGGTATCTCCGTGTCTGACAGCCCCTGGTCTGAGGGATCTCCTGACATGATGATGATCTTTTCGCTCCGGCCGGTCCTCTTCATGCGCTTCAGCATGGCGACGCCGTCCAGCCTGGGCATGTTGATGTCGGTGACCACCAGGTCAAAGCGGTCATTTTCGAGCTTGTCCAACGATTCCTGTCCATCCCTCGCGAGGCTTACCTCAAAGCCCTGGTTGTGGAGGACTTCCGACAGCAAGAACCGGATTCCCTTCTCATCATCAACCACCAGCACCTTCTTTGCGGTATCCATTACGGCCCTTCCTCCTTCCACGATCGTTCAATCCTTGTTAGGCCTCGTCCCAACCGGATGGGCTCCAGTCAGTTCCTTGCTATGGGAACAGTTTCGAGCGGAAAGGGCCTTTCCCGAAAACCTGTCTCTCATGTCCCGTCCGCTATGCTCCATGCCCCATGCCCCATGCGCTATGCCCTATGCGCCACACGCCCGACCGCCCAGGCCTTGAACGACCTTTTCAAGCTGCATCCGCCGTGAGCCTTTCAGGAGAATCAGGTCTCCCCGGGACATCACATGGCCGATCTCCTTTACCATCTCATCGTGGCTATCTACGATCCTCAGGCGATCCTCAGGCATGCCGGCCGTCCGGGCGCCCTCTATCATATCGCAGGCATGGGGGCCCATGGCGAAAAGCCAGTAAGCCTTTCCCTCTGCAACCTTGCGGCCCGCCTCCCTGTGGGCCTGCGCTGCGGCATCTCCCAGCTCCAGCATCTCCCCCAGGCCCACGATGATCCTTTCCCCCTGTCCCGCCAGCGACCCAACCGATTCCATGGCGGCGCGGAGGGAGGAAGGGTTGGCGTTGTAGGTGTCGTCAACAAGGATAATCCCCCCCTCAAGGGACACGACCTCGAAGCGTCCCCGGATCGCCGAAAACATCCCCAACCCCTTTATGATATGTTCCGGGGGTTGATTCAGACTGAGACCGACGGCTGCAGCGGCCAGGGCATTTTCCAGGTGATGAAGCCCCGGCGCCTTGACATGCACAGGCCACATGTTGCCGCGGTATTCCAGCGAGAACCGGGTCCCCTGAGGCCCATCATTTTTGATGCCGGTTGCCCTGACATCATTTTCCTTCCCGAGGCCAAAGGTCATTTTTTGTTTTGAAAAGAGGGAGGCCCTTCGCATCAGGGCGGCATCGTCGCCGTTCAAGATCACCAGACCGTTGGATGAAATCCCCTCCATCAGCTCTGTCTTCGCCCGCGCAACGCCGTCCAGGTCCGACAGCCCTTCAAGATGGGCCATGCCCACGTTGAGGATCACGCCCACATCCGGGTCTGCGATCTCCGTCAGCCGGGCGATTTCCCCGGGATGGTTCATTCCCATTTCCAGGACGGCGCACGCATGATCCCTGGTAAGCCTGAGGAGCGTGAGCGGCAGCCCGATAAGGTTGTTGAAGTTGCCTTGGTTCTTGAGTGTCCTGTTCCCCAGTTCAAGTATGGCCGCAGTCATTTCCTTGGTCGTTGTCTTGCCTGAACTCCCGGTAATCCCAACGACCTTGACGCTGTGCTGGCGCCGCCACCAGGCGGCCAGATCCCCCAGGGCCTTCAGGGTATCGTCTACGGAGATAATCGCCAGATCCTGGAGACTGGATGGAACCGAATCAGGACCCCTTCCGGCCCCTTGAGAACGGACCCACCCGTGTTCAACCACCATCCCCGCTGCTCCCTTTTCCATGGCCTTTAGGGCAAAGTCATGCCCGTCATAGGTTTCTCCCCTCAGGGCAAAGAACAGGTCTCCCTCCAGGGTGGTTCTGGAATCGGTGCTGATCCGCATGAGAAGGGTTTCCGATACTCCTGAAATCAGGGCCCCGCCCATAGGGTCGAGGATCTCTTTCACCGTTATGTTGCCCCAACCGACCGACATGTCTTCCTCATTATTGGATACTGGGCACTGGATGCTTGTTGAGTTTAAAGCGAAGGTTGCGAATTGACTGTTCGAAACCCTTGCGCCTTACTCCCTACTGCCTACTCCCGGCTCCCTGCTCCTTGCTCCCTGCTCCCCGCTTCCCGGCTTATCCATCCCCGGACTCATTGGCCGCCTCAGCCGCTGCCGCCCGGTCATCGAAGGACCTTTTTTGACGCCCGATAATCTGGTAGGTCTCGTGGCCCTTTCCGGCAATCAAGACCAGATCCCCGTCATGCGCTATGCGAACCGCTTGTTGGATGGCCCTGTTGCGATCCAGCTCGAGCACATAATCTCTGATCCCCGATTCCATAACCCCCGCTTCGATCTGAGCTGCAATGGCCGCGGGATCTTCGGTGCGAGGATTGTCCGAGGTGATAAAGACCTTGTCGCTTCCCATCCCCGCTATTCGGCCCATCTCTTTGCGTTTCCCCCTGTCCCTGTCGCCCCCGCATCCAAAGACCGTGATCACACGACCGGTTGTCAGCAGCCTAACGGCTTGAAGCGCCTTCAATAGAGCGTCCGGCGTATGGGCATAATCGACGATCAGGGCCAACCCGCGACGGTTTTTCACCCATTCGAGACGACCCGGAACCCCTCTCAGCCGAAGGATGCCGGCATATATGGATTCAAGGGCAATGCCCATGACCCAAGCGGCCCCGGCCGCAGCCATGATGTTGTAGATGTCATGCGCCCCGATGAGCGCAGAGGCAATGTCTGTTTCGCCTGCCGGGGTGATGAGCCGGGCCTTCAGGCCGGCCCGGCTGACGTGGACGTCCTCAGCCCGTATGAGACACCCTTTCCCCATCCCGTAGGTGATGATCCGGGCCTTGGTCAGTTCGATCAGGTCCCGGCCCCTGGGATCATCGGCATTGATGACGGCATGAGGAGGGCCGCTGTCCCCCCTTTCTTGAGAGGGTCTAAAGAGCCGCGCCTTTGCCTCAAAATAGGCCTCCATGGACCCGTGGTAGTCGAGATGGTCCTGGGACAGATTGGTAAAGACGGCCACCTGAAAGCGACAGTCCCTGACCCGTCCCTGATCCAGGGAATGGGAGGAGACTTCCATCACCACATCCGTAACCGCGCTGTCGGCCATCTTGTGCAGGGTCTGCATCAGGTCGAGCGATTCAGGCGTGGTTACCGGCGCCTCCAGGACATGTTCGGGGAATCGATAATTGATCGTGCCGATCACGCCAGGCCGTCTCCCTGCCGCAACGAGAATCGATTCCAGCAGGTAGGCCGTGGTAGTCTTCCCGTTCGTACCGGTAATGCCGATCAGATTCACGTTTTTGAAAGGGGCGTCAAAAAATCTGACGGCCAGTCCGGACAATGTTCTGCGGGCGTCCGGGACCTGGATCATGGCCACCCGGTTTGCCTGCTCCCCGCCACGGACAGGCCGCGGCAGTTCCGATAGGACGGCTGCGGCCCCCCTGGAGATCGCATCCCCGATATAATCATGGCCATCCTGTCGATGCCCTCTCAGCGCGACGAACAGGCCCCCCGGCTGTATTAGACGGGAATCATAGGCAATGGCGGGTATCTCCAAATCCGGATCGCCCTGAAAATCCAGGATGGTCATCCCATCGATGAGATCCCCCAGTCGCATATGGCCCTTTCTGCGCCGCAGATTTCACAGATTTCAATCCTTCAATCCCTCAGTCCTTCAATCCCTCGCCTTTTGCGGCTTCATCAAGTGATAGGAATGTCAAGATGGTCCCGGCGGATTGAAGCTCACCGTTACCGTACCGATTGTCTCGAGAGGGGAGCCGGCCTCCGGATCTTGAGCGACGGCCAGGCCGGAACCCTCCAGACACACCTTCAGGCCCAGGGACCTTCCCCTCTTGAGTACCTCTCTCATACCCATCCCCTTGAAATCAGGGAGGAATCCTTTCATCAGGTCTTCGGCAAGCTGTTTCACCTCGGGCGACTCAGGACGTTTAGCGGCCTCTTGAGAGATGTCCTTCGAGACCTTTCCAACGCTCGCCTCAGCGACGGTGGGAAGCCCCGGCTGCGGATTGACCATGAGGTGATTGAGTGCCCACGACCCAATCTCTCTGAACACCGGGCCCGCTACCAGCCCCCCATACACCATTCCTTTAGGTTCATCGATCGATACGGAAATCAATAGCCTTGGCCGATCCGAGGGGACAAACCCCACAAACGTGGCGACGTATTTGCTCTTGGAATACAGTTTTGTATCGGGGTCGACCTTCTGGGATGTCCCTGTCTTTCCGGCCACCTTGAACCCATCTATAGCGGCCCTTTTGGCTGTTCCTTCGCTCCCTGCAACCCCTTCAAGAATGCGGGTGACTGTTTTTGCCGTCCGTTCAGAGATCACCCGTCTCACGACCTTCGGGGACGTCTCTTCCACCACGCGGCCTGATTCATCAACAATTTTTTTAACAACGAAGGGACGCATCAGATTTCCTCCATTGGCAATGGCCCCCATGGCCATCGCCAGTTGCAAAGACGTAGTGGTCATCCCTTGCCCGAAATACACCGTTGCCTGATCGATGGGTCTTGCATGTTTCGGTGATCGGACAAATCCCTCTCTTTCTCCCAGGATATCGATGCCGGTCTTCTGGGAAAACCCAAATCGTTTTAAATAGTCGGAAAATTTTGCATATCCAAGTTTCTGACCGATCTTGATCGCTCCGATGTTGCTGGAATGAATAACGATATCCGCAACGGTCATCCTGCCGTACTTGTGGGTGTCGTGGACCACCCTCCCGCCGACACTGTAGTTTCCTTGCTCACAATAGAACTCGGAAAGCGGCGTTACCACCGATTCCTCCAGCGACGCTGAAAGCAAAAATGCCTTGAGGGTGGACCCTGGCTCAAACAAGTCGGTAAGGACCCGGTTCCTCCATTGATCCGGATTACACTTGGAAAAAAGGTTCGGGTTAAATTCCGGAACTACGGCCATTGCCAGTATCTCACCGGTCTCAGGGTCAAGGACGAGACAGTGTCCTCCCGTGGCCCTGCTCTTTGTTACTGCCGCCTCCAGGGCCTCCTGGGCCTTGTATTGGATATCCTTGTCAATCGTGAGAATCAGGTGGTGCATCCCCTGACCGGAAGGGACAGGCTTGTTGATGGCAAAGGGCCTGCCTAAGGCATCCCGCATCCAGACCATCTGGCGCGGGGGCCCCTTCAACGGGACGTCATATTGTTTTTCAAGCCCTTCCAGCCCCTGATTGTCAGTTCCGGCAAAACCGATCAAGTGGGCCCCTGTTTCCCGGCCCGGATAGTACCGCCTGGACTCAGCGGTTACGCCGAGCCCATCGATCTTCAGCTCTGCCACCTGCTGAGCCTGATCAGGGGGTATTTTCCGCTTTACCCATTCAAATGGCCGCGTTCCCGAAAGGATCTTGAGGATGTTGGCCTCTTTTTCATTCAAGATCCGGGACAGGTGCCTGGCTGCCGCTGTTTTGTCCTTAATTTGTCTTGGATGTGCGAAGACAGACCCTACCTGGACGCTGAGGGCCAATTCATTGCCTTCCCTGTCATAAATGATCCCGCGGTCGGGAGGGAGTTGGGCGGTGCCGATAATGCCGTTTTCGGCAGTACCCCGTAGATAGTCCTTTTCAACGACCTGGAGCTGATAGGCCCTGGCGAATATGGCTCCGAAACCCAGGAGGAAAAAAACAGCGATCACATAGATGCGGAATCGGATCCACCTCTTTTCCGCAACCTTCATGGCACCATGACAATCTGTTCAGGTGTGGGTTGTCTGAGTCCCAACTCTTTGACCGCCTTGGATTCCAGATTCTGAGGGGATCGTAACAGGGCCAGTTCCAGTCGCAGTTTTCGGTTGATCTCCTTGAGCCGCATTTCTTCTTTCTTCAACTGACTCACGTCATACCCGATCTGGGTCCTTTCAAAATTGGACCACACATAGCCGATCCCTGTCCCCATGAAAAAAAACAGCATGAGGATGATCAGAACGACCTGTCTTCGGGTGACATGGAATCGGCGCTTTTTGAGTCGGGAATTTTTGAGCCGAATGCCCGTCTTTGAATTGCGGGAGGTCATCATCCTGGATAGCTTTTCCGGTCTTGTCATCGCGTGACCCTTTCTGCAGCCCTCATGATGGCGCTACGTGCCCTTGGATTGTTTTCAAGCTCTTTCTGCCCCGGTTTCAGCCCCTTTTTGAACAGACGCCTGAAAAGGGGCGCCTTTCCGCAGACACACCGAGGGAAATCAGGAGGACAGGTACATGTCTGCTCCCAGCCCACCATGGCCTGTTTGACCCGTCGATCTTCCAGTGAATGGTAAGATAGTACGACCAGTCTCCCGCCATGCGTCAACAGCGATGGGATTTTGTCGAGGAATGCGTCGAGGTTGTGAAGTTCTCGGTTAACGGCTATTCTGATCGCCTGAAATGTTTGGGTTGCGGGGTGTTTGAACCTGTGTTGGCGAGGTCTGGGATATGCTGCATCGATTACGGAAGCTAACTGGGAGGCGGTCTCAATCGGTCCCTTTTCGCGTGCGTGAACAATGGCCTTGACAATCGATCGGGCCCTCTTTTCCTCGCCATAAGCTCTCAGTATTTCTTCGAGATCCTGTGCAGGAAGTTCATTTACAAAATGACCTGCGGTCAGTTCGTTTTCGGGATTCATTCTCATGTCAAGAGGCTCCCCCCTGCTGAAGCTAAATCCCCTGCCGGATTTCTCAAGCTGGTAAGAGGACATCCCCAGATCCAATAAGACGCCCTCGACCCTCTTGAGACTGAGGTCCTTCAAGACCTCATCTAACTCGGCGAAATTTGCCCTGATGACGCATACGTTGTAAAAGGCGGCCAGCCGCCTCCTGCACAGATGGACAGCTTCAGGATCTCTGTCCAGACAGATGAGGCGCCCTCTCCCCGCCAATCGCTCCAGAATCGCTTCGCTGTGCCCGCCAACGCCCGCGGTTCCATCCACATATGTCCCTTCCGGGATATGGATAAGGCGCTTGACGACCTCCTCCACAAGCACCGGTGTGTGAGGGTACTCCAAGATTCAGCCTGTTAAATCCGCAATTCCAGCAGGGACGGGCTGGCCTCCGGGAAGGCATCCTTGACCCTTTCAAACTCCTCTTCCCATCGTTCCCTGTCCCAGATCTCAAATTTTTTCAGTTGTCCAGCGAGAACCACCTCTTTCTGTAGACCCGCATCCTCCTTTAGACTGGGCGGCAGCGTTATTCTGCCGTTCTTAATCCGGCATTCTACTGCAGAGGATATAAACCCCCTCAGAAAGGCAATCCCTGCCTTGTCAAACAGGGGTAAGTTCGCTGCCTTGTCTTCAAGGGCCTGCCAATCGTCTTTGGCAAATGCCCAGAGGCATCTGTCCTTACTGGTGACCACCAGACAGTCATTCCCCTTTCGGTCCAAGACCTCCCGGAATCGTGTCGGGATGGCAAGCCGGCCCTTGTCATCAAGGATATGGTTTGAACGGCCTCTAAACATGATTTCTATGGCACTCTATGGCAATTTGTTCCACTTTGTGGCACTATCATCAAAAAAAGGGGGTTTGTCAAGAAAAAAAAGAGAAAAAATGGCTATTTGGGGAAGATTTTTTCGGGGTTATTGAAGCCCTCCGGAGTAGATTCAATATCATGTGGTCATGAATGATCTAACCACCATATGCATGGGCTTTTTGGGTTGCCTTTTGACAATGCAACATAGGAAAAACGCACCATCTGTAACCGCATGCTTTTCAGCGTCGATTTTTGGTCAGACTTGCCTTCTTAGGGCCCAGAGCTTGTGCCCCTTAGAGAGGTGCGCGATGCTGGGCCGTCAGGGTTCAACAGGCTTGACGCAATCAAAAAATCAAGTTAGCCTTATTCTATTCTGATCGGTCAGAAATTGCTCTCAAATAACCTGAAGTCTCATACGAGCGTAAGGAGGTGATTGGGATGAAAGAAAAGATACGGATCATCGAGGGAGACATCACCCAACAGCCGGTGGATGCCATTGTCAATGCAGCCAATACCACGCTTTTGGGAGGCGGGGGGGTTGACGGAGCGATTCATCGTGCGGCCGGGCCCCAGCTTTTGGAGGAAACCCGGCAGATCGGAGGGTGTCCGACGGGCGAGGCAAGGGTGAGCAAGGGGTATCGCCTCCCGGCCAGATGGGTCATCCACACGGTGGGACCGATCTGGTCCGGGGGGCACAGAAATGAGGAGGTCCTCCTTGCGAACTGCTATAGGAACAGCCTTCGGGCAGCGGTGGACGCGGGCGCCAGAAGCATCGCCTTTCCCTCTATCAGCACCGGCGCCTACCGGTTTCCGTTGGAAAGGGCCACAGAGATCGCCATGCGGGAAACCAAGCGGTTTCTTGAAGGGGATGACGCCCTGAAAGAGATCGTCTTTGTCTGCTTTGGACCAGAGGCGTTAACGACCTATCAGAATGTGTTTCAAAGGGTCTTTGGCGGATAACCAGCCTGGTTCCAGATTTTTAAATACTCAGGTTTTTCGCCTAATTCGCTGCCAGGCTCTTTGCCACCTCTTGAGCCTCGGACATGATCCGGTCAAAGAGTTCCTTGACCGTGGGGATGTCATGGGCCATGCCAACGCCCTGGCCGCATGAGATAATCCCGACATCCAGGTCGCCCTCCCGGTACATCTTCTTGGCCTTTTCGCCTGTGGCGATATTGAGGATCTCGGGAAGGCCTGCCTGGTTGGCCTCCAGCTCGGCGATCTTCTTGGCCGCCGCATTGGTCCAGACCCGGTGGGTGGCGCCGATAGAGCGCATGACCAACATGGTGTCCAACTCACTCGCCTGGACCAGCGCCTGTTTGAGGGCTTCATGGAGGGGCGCCTCCCGGGTGGCCAGAAGACGGGTCCCCATAATGACGCCCTGTGCCCCAAGGGCCAGAAGCGCAACCAGTCCCCTCCCGTCAGATACGCCCCCGCCGCCGATCACAGGGATACGGAGGCTCTCCACCACCCGCGGCACCAGGACGAGGGTGCCGATGTCCAACTTGCCGGTGGCGCCCCCGTTCTCATAGCCGACCACGGTGACCATGTCTGCGCCCATATCCTGGACCTTGAGGGCATACCGAACCCCCACGCATTTATGCATCCAGGTCAGGCCGGCCTCCTTGAAGCGGGCGCAGAGTGCCTCCGGCGCCGAATGCCCCGATGTCTCGACGATTCGGACCCCCTTTTCCAGAAGGACGTCCAGATAATCATTGTTATCAATGGGACGCATCATGGGAAAGAGGTTGAGATTGACCGCAAAGGGCCGATCTGTCAGATCGAGAAGCTGATCCAGTGCCTCTCCAAAGGCCTCGCGGCTCGGGTAGATGGCCGAGGCAAGAATGCCCAGCCCCCCAGCATTGGAGATGGCAGCCACGAACTCAGCCGTGGAAATGTGCATCATAGTACCCCCCACGATGGGGTATCGTACACCCAACATCTCTGTCATCTTTGTCTGAAACATGGAAATCCCCCCATCATTGAATAGTGAAAATTGAAGAATGAGTATTGAAAATTGAAGATGGATGGCGCATTCCGCACCCCATCCCTCGTATGAATCATTCTTACAACAAATCCATGGGGCAGACAAGAAGAATCCTGATCCCAATGCCGGCACACGAACATCCTGTTCGTTCGTCAGGGATTTGTATTGCGAAAAACGAGCACTTCTGTTATCCAATGAATAGATTTAGCTGGTCTGAGGATGTTGGCTTTTCTGAGTCCGGCCCAGTGGGATTGCCCGTTTTGCAAAAAAGGAGGTTCACCATGAGACAGCGTCTATTCTTGTTTTGGCTGGTCGTCGGCGGATTCCTGCTCCATTCAATGATCCCCACCGGGGCCGACGCTGAGAGCAGAAAAGAGCCTTCAGACCGGTTGACCCTTAACAGGGTGGCGCTCTTCAAAAGCGGGGTCGGCTATTTTGAACTCCGGGGCAAGGGACAGGCAGGGGAGGGAATCCCCCTTCACTTTAAACGCGAACAGATGAATGACCTCCTGAAGAGCCTGACGGTCCTCAACCTGAGCGGGGGAGGGGTTGGCAGCATCGTCTATGACAGCACGAAGACTGCGGCCCAGGAGCTCAGCAATTACGCCTTTGATTTCAAAAAGGGGGATGGGCTCCCCCAGGTCCTCGAACAACTTCAGGGGAGCCCGATTGAAGTGCTGACCGGAAGCTCGCCTGTCAAAGGGACGGTCGTTGGCGTTGAAAGGCGGATGACCCTGAAGAATGAAACCCAGGTCCCGCTTTTTTATCTGAGCATGATTGACAATGGCGGCCAATTGCGCGGATTCAACACAGAGGAAATTGTCGGGATCCGATTTCTGGATCAGCGGCTGAATCAGGACCTGGAAAGGTATCTGGCAATCCTGTTTCAGAAACACCGCAAAGATGAAAAGACGGTCCTTATCACGCCGACCGGCAAAGGCGTCCAGGATCTCCTCGTCAGTTATGTGGCGGAGACCCCGGTATGGAAGGCCACCTACCGCATCGTCATTCCGGAGGAGGATAAAGGGGCAAAGCCGTTTCTCCAAGGGTGGGCGATTGTCGATAATGTGAGCGAAACAGACTGGAAAGAGGTTGAACTCTGCCTGGTCAGCGGACTCCCCGTATCGTTTACTCAGAATTTGTATGACCCCCGGTTTATCAAGCGGCCGGCGGTCCAGATGGAAACGGAGGCCCCGGTGGTTCCGGCTGTCCCGGAGGCAGGCGTGCAGACAGACCGAATGCAGATGGCGCCGGCGCCAATGGCCAAGGCTGAGATGAGGCAGATGAAATCCGTTGCTGCAGGGCGGGGAATGGAGGAAGCGCGCCCTGAAAAAGTCAACCTGGAGGAGCGGATGCGGGAACTGAAGGCCGATGCGGCGACCCGTGATGTGGGGGAGATGTTTGAATACAGGATTGACCATCCGGTGACCATTGAACGGAATCGATCGGCCCTGGTCCCGATTGTGGCAAAGGAGATTGATGCCGAGGTCGTTGACCTCTACAACGAGAGCGTCCGACCCGGCAACCCTCTGGCAGCCGTTCGTCTGAAAAACAGTACCGGCTTGACCTTGGAAGGGGGGCCGCTGACCGTTTTCCAGGGAGGCAGCTACGCCGGAGAGGCCATCATCCAGACGCTCAAGCCGAAGGAGCATCGGTACATCACCTATGCCGTGGATCTGAGCCTCCATGTTCACACCCAAACGGGGAGCAAGACCGAGGAGGTGGATCGGGTCGTTATCAACCGGGGGGTGCTGCGCATGCACCATGCAATTATCGAGACGAAGGCCTATACCCTTGACAACAAGAGTCCACGATTAAAGACGGTCATCATTGATCATCCGTACCATGCGGATTGGAAACTGCTCAATAAAGAAAAACCGCTCGAAATAACGGATCATCATATTCGTTTTGAGGTCAAAGCCCCTGGCCTGAAAACAGAGACGTTCACGGTCCAGGAGATGCGGGAGAGTTGGGAAAGCATCATGGTCAGCAGCCTGACGCCCGACCATCTCGTGGTGTTCGCCGGCAAGAATTATCTGAGCCAGGATACCCGACGACAGTTGGAAAAAATCGTGGCCCTGAAATCCGAAATCAGCGCCATCGACCAAGACCTCAAGGCGCTCGAAAAGGGGCGTGACCAGATATTCAAGGATCAGAAACGGCTCAGGGAGAATCTCCAGGGGTTAGGGCAGACCACCGAAGAAAAGGACCTCAGAAGCAGGTATATCCAGCAGCTCAATCAGCAGGAGACCCAATTGGAGAAACAGGGGGAAAGGGAAAAGGCGTTTGAGCGCCAGCGCGAGACCAAACAGGGCGAGCTGGATGAGCTGATCGCCACACTTGAACAGGATCTGGGCGTGAAGGAGAGATGATCGAGCGCCGGAAAACTGCAGGCGGCGAAACTGTGAACAGCTACCCTTTTTCTTTGGCAGATGCGCGAATGGAACATGAATAAAGGAGGCAGACGGGGATGAAAAAGATGGCTGTCGTGTTGTTCATCATCATCCTGGTCATCAGTGGGTCGCTCTACTACGTCTGGTCCCAGGTCACCCTGCTCCCCGAATGGTACACAGGGGCTGGGGAGGCCTTAGATGGGAGCGTTATCACCTATGGAAAGGAGATCGAGGACATAAGGAGATCTTTGGCGCGAACCATTGAAGAGCAGTTGCAAAAAGCCCCTG
>Ga0172375_10007186_pt1 | contig 15329 bp, 11 predicted proteins | sample LakKiv1m_FD_114537 | JGI IMG/M metagenome (GOLD analysis project Ga0172375, IMG submission 114537) | Freshwater microbial communities from Kabuno Bay, South-Kivu, Congo - kab_092012_11.1m | ecosystem: Environmental > Aquatic > Freshwater > Lake | place: Democratic Republic of the Congo... | reverse complement strand
CTGTTCCTCGATCAGAAGATTATTGATGTCTTGTTGAATTTCGCTCTGTTCTTGCAGTAATTCGGAAACCTTTATGTTAGAAACATATACGAGGACAAGGTAAGAAATCAATGTGAGAAAGAATACGAGAATCAAAAGATATAGTGGTCTAGAAGCCGATATCTTCTTTCCGAAAACGTCAGTCTTACGCATGATAAATCACCACTTTCATAGTGCCAGACGATAACATCGTTATATCTGGCGGATAAAGCATCCATCTTGTATCGGTGATACCATCAATCACGCCGTGATTTTCATAAATGTCAATTGAGTAATTATATAGATCATAGTCATCGGAAGCGGTGACGATAATTATTATTGACTTTTCAGACTCGTCAACGCTGATATCAATTATCGCCAAATCACCGAAAATCAAATTTTCAAGATCATTGAGATAATATGAAGGGGAAGACGAGTGTTCTTCGAGGGCTTCGAAGGCCAAGTTATATTCGCGCTGATAATTGCTAACGGCGCTATCGTGTTCAACATTATCCGCCAGCATGGTTTGTTGGATAAGGAGAGCATCACGTTCACCTTCCAAATCATGGATTTCTTGATTCATGTTGACCCAAGGAATATATACAAGAGAAATCAAAGCGAAAATTAGTACGGAAATCACAAATAGGTAACTTGAAAATACCATGCCACGTTTAGGTCGATTGACTTGGAAATCTATTCTCGAGAGATTAGCATTCTTATTGGCTACTGATGAAATGTAGCCGATATTGGAATACTTGTCTTCGGGATTAAGATTTCTGTTGACATCGCTTATATCTAGGACAATCACTTTATATTCGGTTTTCAAGTCATTAAGACTCCGCTTGAATTCAGTTTCATCAACGGCTTTAGACAGATTTATCATCAATATGTTACTTATTTTCCGTTTGCCTTTTCGTAAGTTGAATTGATAATAATTTGCGATTTTTTCTACAAAATCGGATACACGTTCACATAATGCGGAATCACTAGTAGATTCGCATTCATCGTTAATTCCAAAAATGGTTCGATTGTTTTCTAGGATATGGATTGTTATGTTATTTTCCAAAAGAGAGACAATCATTGTATTGTCCAAAAGAGTGTTTTTTTCATCTCCGTATAGATGGTTAATGTCGGTTGACAAGAGACTTATAGAAATATTCTTGATACCTATTTTTTCGAAAACATCATAATAATCTTCAAGTAAATTCTTATCGATAATAAAAACAATAATTTCAATTTCGTTATCGTTTTCCGATTTGATTTCGTAGTAATATGCAGCTTCACTAAATGGGAAATGAATGGATATCCCTACTTGACTTTCAATATACTCATAGACATTCGTTTTTGTAAGAGCTTCTTTTTTTACAATGATTTCTCGAATCAAAACATTTTGACCCAAGAAAACAAAATTCAGTTCTTTCGGCTTGTGACGAAGAGTCTTGAAAGCAATCTTCAAAGCATTCAAGAAGTCATACGGTTTTTGGATATAGCCATTTAATATTACTCCATCATCCAACCTGAAGTCCATATGACGAGAATTACTACTGTCATTTTTATCAAGGCAAAAGATACCGAAATCACTGTCGGTTAAAAAAATGCTGGTTATGAAATCATTCTTTTTCAATTTATCACACTCCAAACAAACCCAGATACCAATCAATCAGGAAGTCGCCAACAAAATACATTGCCAATACTCCTAAAAAAATGAAAGGCACCAAGGGTATATATGTGTTCATGCTTCTTTTTCTAACAAGAGCATAGATTAGAGCGAAAAGGCTAGCGAAAAATATTGAAAGTAGCCCCTTCCAGATTGTCAATACGAAACCGATGAATATGTAGAGTTTGACATCACCGCCACCCAAAGCCTCTTTCTTGAAAGCGATTTTCCCGAGATAAGAAATTAGAAATAGCGATCCGAACAGAATAAGGCTTGAATATATGTAAGGCAAATAGTCGCCTTGATATAAACGAAACGCTATTAAGACTACTAACCCCGTTATCCAAACTGAATCGATGACAATTTGATAACGAGCATCACTTATGGCTTCAATAAGGAAAACCGTTATCGCTGCATAAGCGACGACAAGTTCCAAAGACAGACCGATAAGCAGAAATGAAGCCAGAAAAAGGACTCCGCCTAATAACTCAATCCAAATATAGAGAGGGTTTATCTTCTCTCCACAATAATGGCATTTGCCTTTATTAATCAAGAAACCCAGTATTGGAATCACATCAATCGTTCTTAATGGCCTTTGGCAATGATCACAATGACTTCTGCCATTTAGTTTGCCTTTGGCAGGGATTCTGTCACCGACAAGCTGACTAAATGAAGCAATTGCAGTTCCAAGCAGGAAAAAAATAACTCCGTATACATAAATCATATAGATTCACCCGCTATACACTATATATTTTAATTATATCAATTTTTTACATTACGAACAATAGCGTTATAGAGAATAAAAAAAGGCTCAAGAAAATGAGCCTTTTATGGAAATTACGAAGACGTATAAACTAAGAAACCATCGATGTAGACATCAGTATATGTATCTGAAATTACCACATCGCCGCTGGACACTTCAAAAACATCGATGCTTGAAGTGATGATAGTGCCTTCGTCATCAGATTCCAACACAACGTTTTCAGAAATGTAGTCATTGTTATAGAGATCATCCATCGAGAAAGCCGTTTCGCTGTCGTTTTCAACTATATAGAGTTCGGCTGCGGAAAGAATAGCGGACCATTCTGCCTCTGCCGCTCTTTGTTTTTGGGCGTTGATTGTATTGCCAATTGTCGGAACAGCGATAGCTGCGATTATACCGAGAATCACCAAAACAGCAATCAGTTCAATCAAAGTAAGACCATTTCTGTTTTTCAGTGTTTTTATCATCGTGTAATACCCCCTTATTAGATTTTTATATTTCGATTATATTATAGTTTTGACTATATATCAACATTAAGTCAAGAAATAGTACTATATTTGTTCTCCTAAAGATAGCATTGGCAACATAATTGATAAAAGTAGTACGGCTACGATGGCATATACGACAATAAGGAGAATTGGTTGAATAGCGTTTTTTAATTTCTCGATTTTTATTTCGGAAACATCATTGTAGTAATCGGCAAGATTAATCATCAAGGTCGGGATATCTCCGATTGTCTCGCCGGTGCTAATCATTTTCGTCATTACCGGATCGATGAAATCACTTTCTTGAAAGGATTCTGCAAAAGGCTTGCCGTCTTGGATGTTATCAATCGTCTTTTTAATTAAATCCTTATAAACTACATTCTTCAGCAATTCTTTAATGGTAGAGAGCGCTAATAACGAATTAACACCATTAGACATCATTTGAGCCAATGAATTCGCAATCATTATCTGGTTGTAAATCTCTATCAATTTTCCGAATATCGGCGATTTGAGGAGAATCATGGTCACAGCCCGATGAAAATTATGCTCATATTTGTAAAGTAGATAGAAGATTGAAATAAACAAAATTAACCCGACGAGTATAGCGAGACTGTTATTGCCGAAAAATTCGCTCACATTGAGGAAAAACACAGTAATCGCCGGCAATTGTGCATTTCCAAGCGAATTGAAAAGAGTAGTGATGCTCGGGAAGACAAAAAGAAACATTCCGATGGCGATTAAGATTACCACAACCAAGTAGATAAGCGGTGTACGAACAGCACCTTTAATGCTAGCGGTAAGTTTCATCTGCTTTTCGTAATAATCCGCCATTCTGAGTATTGTTTCCGGTAAATTTCCGGACAATTCGCCAATCTCAATCACTTGTACAAGCATTTTTGGAAATTCACGAGGGTGTTCGGACATTGATTTGGATAGTGTCATGCCATTATATACACTTTGATTTAATTCAAAGAATAAACGACGTTGATGCCGATTGGTCTGTTGAAGTGCTAATAATTCCAAGGAACTAACTATGTCGATGCCGGCTTTCAAAAGAGCACCGAGTTGCTTTAGAAAAAAAACCAGAGCTTTTCTCGGAAGAACATTGTCGATAACGATTTGGTTCAGTTTAGTTATGAAATTGGTTTTGTCAATAATCGATTTGACCCGAAGATTCTTCGATTCCAGATATTTCAAACAGGTGTATTTGTTCACAGTTTCGAAATACCCTTTTACGATTTTACCGTTGGGGTCGAGTGCTTCATAATGAAAATTACGGAGTTGCATGCAATGCCTCCTTATTCGTTGGCCACTTTAAGTACTTCTTCAAGAGTAGTATCACCATTTTTCACAGCGACCAATCCTGCAGATAACAATGGGACAAGACCATCTTTCTTGGCTTGTTCTTCAATTGAGGAGATGGAAGAGTTTTGCGATATCAGGTTTTCTATGTCCTTTGATATCGGCAAAATCTCAAATAATCCCATTCTACCGGTGTAGCCTTTGAAATTGCACGCCGGACAGCCTTTCGCTCGCTTGATCTTTTTTATTTCGATATTGTTATTCTCGAAAATTTCCAGTTCGTTTTCGCTTGGTTTTTCTTCATAACTGCATTCAGGACAAAGTCTTCTGACCAAACGCTGAGATATAATGCCAGAAAGCGAAGAAGCAAGAAGATATGGTTCTATTTCCATATCAAGAAGTCTGGTTATGGTTTTTAAAGCGCTGTTGGTGTGGATGGTTGAAAGGACAAGGTGACCAGTCAAAGAAGCTCGGATAGAAATCTCGGCAGTCTCCTTATCACGGATTTCGCCAATCATGATGATATTTGGATCCTGGCGAAGTATCGATCTAAGAGCATTTGCGAAGGTAAGATTTATTTCTGAATGGACCTGAATTTGATTGATCCCTGCCATCTTGATTTCAACAGGATCTTCAACCGTGACGATATTCACACTCGGACTGTTCAATTCGTTTAGAAAAGAATAAAGTGTCGATGTCTTTCCCGAACCAGTAGGACCGCTTACGAGAATGATTCCGTTAGGCTTTGAAATCATCTTTCGTACAGCCAATTCATCTTTTGAATTTAAGCCGAGAGAATCAATGGTGTTTCTGTTCCCGGATATATCCAGGATTCTCATAACGACTTTTTCGCCTCTAACAGTAGGCAGAGTCGAGATTCTTAAATCGAATTTCTTTTTTTGAACAATGGTTTGAATTCGGCCGTCTTGTGGGACTCGTGTCTCGGTGATGTCCATCATAGCCATAACCTTGATACGGTTTACCATTTGCTTATGAATGTCTGAAGGTAATTCCCTTACCGTATCGAGAACCCCATCGATACGGTATCTAATGATAGTTTTGTTATCAAGGGGATCGATATGAATATCGCTTGCTCTCTGGAATACTGCAGAAGTCAAAATCTGGTTGACCAACTTGACCATCGGTGTCTCTTCCGCCATCTCGAGAGTTTCAGTTTCCATTTCTTCATTGACGCCTAAAGCCTCGAGGGTTTTGGAAAAACTATAATATTTTTCTATCTGAGTTAAAATGTCATTCTTTGGTGCGGAAAAAGCCTTAGGTTGATACCCCGTCAACATTCTTAATTCCTCTCCAACAGAAAAGTCCAAAGGATCGTTTGTCGCATATAATAATTTATTACCTTCTACCTTCAAAGGAACGATTTCATTTCTACGACAAAAATCCTCGGTGATTAAATTGATGGTGGATTGCTGGATATCATAATTGTGAAGCGAAATTCTTTTCACACCGGTTGATGTTTCTAACGCCTTAAGAATTTGCATCTCTGTGGCTATTTTTAGACGAATTAGTGTCTCACCGAGTTTTTCTTCATCTTTTTTATTTTCGAGCGCGCGGTCAAGTTGTTTTTCCGTAATGATCTTCTCTTTAAGAAGGATATCGCCTATTCTTTTCAATGCCATAGCACTCACCTACTTCTCTACTATGTTTTCTTGGTAAATTTGTGTGGTTGGAAAATATATCTCGCGATAAATTATCTCAGTATACTCAGTTGAATCAGGAAGAGTTATTGTTCTAGTAAAACAAACTATCTGTCCGTCCTGCCCGGCTTCGATAAGTAATCTATAGATTGTTTCCTCGGTATTGTCAATGATTATGATGTCGGGGGTGGCGGCATTCAATGCGGGATTGTCGTAATATTCGATTTCGAATGGGATTATCATTTCCTCGGTTTGATCAGTTTCATAGTCTGCGGCAAACGGATACCCGATTAGAGCGATATTTATGGCTGAGTCAGAAACTCTGGAAATCTCAATGGTGTAATTAAGATCAATATCATTATAGAAAGTAAAATCATAATTATTTGTCTGTAGGATTTTTACATTCATGCCTTCGTCAGCCCAATCGGGCAACGGATAGTTTTGACTGAAAATAAATCCGGAAAAAGGCGTGTTTCTAGTCACGTATTGAATTTCCGATGCGACGATGCTTAATTGTGTATTGGTTAATGAAAATGCGCTTAATGTCGATAATAGTGAGAATCGCGAGTCGGCATTAATCATTAGGCTAGTGACAACACCAGTTATGCTATCGACATCGTTTGTGGTTAAGGAATTAATGATAACTGAGTCGATAACAGTCTCTTCAAGCTGTGGATATAGGTATTGTTCCAATCGGTAATGTTTAAGGATGTTCATTGAGCCCATATCGAAAATGACATCGTTGAACAAAGCATCATAATTTAAATCTGAAATCAAATCAGTAGAGAATACCAATGACAATTCATTAAGAAGAGTGGTTTGGTTTGATTCTGACAGTTCGAATAAAACAAGATTATTATCACCGGGCACAATCGATTGAATGGTTTCATCAATCAACACATCGAACATATCAAGATTAATCATATATTGGAAGCCTTGATACTGGATGGTGAAATCTGCATCAACTCGCCAATCATATACACCTTTGGTTATGACTGCAGAAAATTGATTTTCTTCATCTGCGGACAGTGAAATTGTGCCTACCAAGGTGCTGTCAGAAGTTTGAAAATATCCCATAGTATCGAATATGATATACGCAAAAACAACCGAAATCACAAAAAACAGACTCGATAATATGATAAAAAAGTTTTTCTTTAAAAATAGTAGGATATTTTTCAATTGTATCACCTCTGTCAATATTATTATATCAAAATAAGGTTGGTAAACAATAGATTACGGGGAAATGATGTTTTGGGTAAAAAATAAGATTGAATTGAAATATTCTCCAAAACTATATTATAATTGTAATGTATATATGGTGGAGGATTCCCATGAGGATATTAAATAAGAAAGGATTAAGCTTGATAGAGACGATTGCGTCAATTGTAATCATCACTTTTGTCATGGCTACCGCCATAACAATAATCGTCAACATCAGAAACCAGACTTATGCCGCCAACGAAAAGATTAATGCAATTGAAGTAGGTGAGTTGATTCGAGATCAAATTTATTCAGAGGTGAATTATGCGGAATTGATTTTCTGGCTTTCTGTAGACAGAATCATTGACTCTGATAATTGTGCGACGAGCTCAGCACCATTTTCTTGTTCGGTCTTTTCACAATTTCTAGATGGAAAGGACTATACTGAAAAGATAACCTTGACTTTCTATAAACCGAATGCTGATGATTTGAGTTATGGTCTAATTAATTTCAAGATTTCAATCAATTACTATTCAACCAGAACGACAGAATTGGTAGGTATGGTCTATGAATAGGCGCGGGATTTCTTTGCTTGAGTTGGTTGGGGCCTTGGTGATCCTCGGGATTCTCGTAACTTTATCTTCGATAATCATCAATTTTTATGTGCAGGCTAATCAGAGAATTGCTCTTAGTTCTCAAGCTAATTATGAAGGAAACTTGGCGGTAAGAACCCTTGAAGATTATTTTAGAGATCTAGAACCGACTACATACAGTACTTGTTCTGGAGTGGGATGCTATCAATTTTATCAAGAGTTTTCATATGAATTGAATCCTTTAACTGAAGAGGTCGAATTAGTGGTGTTTGAAACTCCTGCAGCAATAAAATTACAACTCCTTGCAAGTGTTTTATACATTGATGACGAACCTTATGATTTTGGTCCATTCACATTAAATTCAGAAAGTGCGATATCAGTGACTCAGATAACCGGAATCAATAACATAGAAATAATTCTGATTCTAGAAGCCGAAAACAGAATGCTTTTCGAGTTTCTATTTAGTTATTCTTTCGAAGAGCAGGTGATTCCAAGTGCGTAGAATCTTAGGTAAACAGGGTATGGCGCTACCGATTGTGCTCGGAATTGTAGTATTTTTAATCGCGTCAGTCTTGATTATGATGTCGATGGTAATTTATCAATCGGTTTTGATTGAAGCCGATTATGAATATAAGGAGGACTACGTCAATGCAGTCACCGAGATTAAGGCTACAGTCGATATTTTAATTGAAAATGAAGATTTTTCAAGTCAATATCTATCCGATTTGGAAACGTATATGGGAGTAGATATCTCTAAATATAGTGATACTACTTGGATGGTTTCGAAAACCTTATTGAATGGGCGGTTAGTACGGAGTTATCTTTCTATTCTAGTAGGCGACTCACTACCACTTATGGACAATCTTTTTGCGTATGACGGTCTTGAAGTCGGATTCGTTTATGACCCGTTCATAACCCCGTCAGCGTTATTAGACTCATACCTTGATCAATTTTTTGCAAATACATTTCCTGCCATAACCTATACCAGAGGATATGGAAGTATTGATGACATTTTCTCATACATTGACAGCTTGACGGATTTGGGGTCCAGTTATGTCAAAGTCAGCCCTACCGTATTGACAAGCCAATCTAATCCAACGGTTTCTGGTCACTGGTTTGTAAACGGAAACGTTAATTTGTCCGATAACAAGAATTTGACAGTACCAGCCGGGTATCTATTGTTTATAAACGGGACACTAACCATGGGCCGTAACAGCGAGATTATCGGCAATGTAGTTGTAAAAGATAATGTAAGCATCGCCTCTAAAAAAACATTTGGGACTATTTCCGGAACTATTTATACCGGAGAATCATTTTTTAACGATAAGTACCTATATTTGGGCACATCAGCTCTGCCAAGTTTCGTTTTTTCGGAGAAGGATGTGGTATTACACAAAATAGTTAGCGGTTATGGTTACTTTCTATCAGATAAATTTAGTGTCGATCGAAGAGGCACTACAATCAATATCATCGGCGGAGTATATGCAAACCAGGTTAGTTATCTTGATTCCTATGAGATTCAACCATATGCCGGACTAGATGTAAATGAACTATATGATTATGCTGTTCCATCAGAAATTTATGCCGGAGGTGGCGGTTCCGGCACTATATATATTTTTACAAAACCAAGAGATTAATACCGATGACAAGTCAGTATTTTTCTTAAAAAAAATATCATTATAAGATAGATTTTATCGTATATATCAATGTCATTACAGGCCAATATATGGTATAATATATATAGGTGATACAAGTGGGAAAAAGCATCTTTGAAAACCTTAACGAACGACAGATTGAAGCGGTTAAATTGGTTGATGGCCCGATTATGGCTGTTGCTGGAGCTGGGTCCGGAAAGACTAGAGTTCTGACCAATAGAATTGCATATCTAATCGGAGAAATAGGTATTTCACCATACAACATATTGGCAATAACGTTCACTAACAGAGCGGCTGAAGAGATGCGCAGCCGCGTTTTCAATTTAATCGATTTACCTGTAAACGGAATTTGGATTTCGACTTTTCATGCAATGGGTGCGAAAATACTCCGATCCGAAATTCATCACCTAGATTATGATAATGATTTCCAAATTGTTGACGATGAAGACTCAACCATCATCACAAAAAACATGATGAAGGAACTTAATTTTGATCTTAAGCAATTCTACCCCAAAATAATTGATAAAATAATACAGAAGGTTAAGGGAAATCAATTAAGAATTGACTTTATCGAAGAACCGATACGGTCGATGATTGAGCAAGTATATCCGCGGTACAACCAATATTTGAAATCCAACAATCTTGTCGATTTTCAAGATTTATTGGTGCTTATGCTTAAACTTTTCAATAAGTTTCCCGAGGTTCTTGAAAAGTATCAAAAATTGTTTCAATACATCCTTGTGGATGAATTTCAAGATACTAACGATCTGCAATATGACATAGTCAGATTGTTGGCAAAGAAGCACCATAATCTTTTCATCGTCGGTGATGAGGATCAGTCGATTTATGCCTTTCGTGGATCTAACATCGAAAACATTAAGAAGTTCATGTGCGATTTCCCGGAATATCGTAAAGTCATTTTGGATCAGAATTATCGCTCAAAAGACAATATTCTCAAAGCCGCAAATTCAGTCATAAGGAATAACAAGAACAGAATACCCAAAGATTTGTTTTCTACTCTTGGCGAAGGAGAACGTATTGTTCATTACAAAGCCAGAACCGATGAAGAGGAAGCTTATTTCATTTATGAAAAGATTAGAATGTTGCTGGCAGAAGGTTATGGAAAAAGAGACATAGCCATTCTATATCGCAACAATTCCATGAGCCGAAGATTCGAAGATGTTTTCTTGAAATACAATATGCCACACAAAGTGATAGGAAACATATCATTTTATAAAAGAAAAGAAATAAAAGACGTGATATCATATTTGCATCTATTAATAAATAAAGGCGACGATTACGCTTTTTCACGCATCTGCAATCTACCAAAGCGTGGATTGGGTGAGGTTTCCTATAGCAAATTGGAAAGTTTTGCCAAGGAAAACAATCTCAAGATGATGGATTTAATCGATGATGACATGCCTTTCGTCAACAAGAAAACCAAAGAAGCATTAATGAAATTAAAAAACGATATTATCGAACTACAGACGAATATTGAGAATCGTTCACTTCTGGACACTTTTGATATCCTGCTAGATAAATCCGGATACAAAGCTATGCTAGAGGATGCCGATCTTATCGGAGAAAAAGCCTTCGAGGCAGAAAGGCGGCTAGACAACGTCAATGAATTCAAAACGATTATTCTCGAGAAAATCAAAGATTATGACGTTAGTTTCAATAATTATGAAATATTGGCCTTGATGCTAAATGATCTTGCCCTACGCGAAGAAGCGGAGGATGCCATGGACCAATCTGATTATATTTCCTTGATGACGGTTCACTCGGCTAAAGGATTGGAATATAAAGTGGTATTTATAACCTGTCTAGAACAAACTTTGTTTCCTTCTAATCAGAGTTTGCAAGAAAGAGACAACGTTGAAGAAGAAAGACGTTTATTTTATGTAGCTCTAACTAGAGCCAAAGATCTAGTATTCCTTACAAATTGCAAGACGAGATTCATGTACGGACATCAGATGGACAATCTCGACTCTCAATTCATTGATGAGATTGAAGACGAATTACTAGAGAAAAAAGGAATGTATAAGCCAAAGAATATCGTAATCGATAAACCTTATCATCGAGAACCGCAAATAGACTATGAAAAAAAGACATACGATTTTGTGGAAACTAAACATGACGTTGTACTTGGAGACAAGATAATGCATAAAACATTTGGAAAAGGAATCATCGTCAATGTTTCCGGCGACAAGATTACTGTCGCTTTCCCGAGTCCGGCCGGGATTAAAATACTTATGAAAGACCACCCGAGTTTTCAGGTGTTGGGTAAGGAAAATGAATGACAAGAACAGAATCGAAGAATTGAGAAAGATTCTCAACAACGCCAATTACGAATACTACGTTTTGAACAATCCAACATTAAGCGATTATGATTTCGACAAGTTGTTGAAAGAATTAGTTGAACTTGAGGCAAAAAACCCTGAACTGGTGACAAAAGATTCGCCGACGCAAAGAGTCGGAGGAGAGGTCAGCACAAAATTCACCAAGATTACTCACGAGAAACCGATGCTATCGTTAGGAAACCTTTTTAGCGAGGAAGATGTACGAGATTTCGACGAAAAAATTGGGAAAGCAGTAACCGATTATACATATACCGCCGATCTAAAAATTGATGGATTATCAGTGTCTTTGAAATACAGAGGTGGGTATTTGGTCCAAGCCGCCACAAGAGGAGACGGGGTAATCGGTGAGGACATAACCGAGAATGTCAGGACTATTCGTTCGATTCCGCTCAAAATTGATTATCTTGAAGATTTGGAAGTAAGGGGAGAAATCTTCATTTCGAAGGCTAATTTCGAAAAACTAAATTATAATCGCGAAGTAAAAGAACTCGAAATGTTTAAGAATCCTCGAAACGCAGCTGCAGGAACTATTCGTCAACTGGATCCAAAAATTGTTGCCGAAAGAAAGCTTGACGCTTTCATGCATTATGTTATTGGCAACAAATCCTTGACCAGCCATTATGACTCCTTAATGTTTCTAAAAAAACTAGGATTCAAAATAAATGACATGACAAGATATTGCTTAAACATCAATTCGGTTATCGATTATATCTATGAAGTCGAAAAAATTCGTTTTGATTTACCATATGAGATTGACGGCGTGGTCATTAAAGTCAACGAATTCAATCTTTATGATGAAATTGGGTATACCGCAAAATACCCTAAATGGGCTACTGCTTATAAATTCAAAGCTTTGGAAGTTGAAACCGTATTGGAAGACATCACTTTCCAAATTGGCAGAACCGGAGTTGTAAAACCGGTTGCCGAATTACGCCCAGTAATGATTTCGGGGTCTTTGGTCTCGCGAGCAACACTTCACAATGAGGATTTTTGTAAAGACAGAGACATTCATGTGAAAGATTATGTAGTGGTCAGAAAAGCCGGTGAAATTATACCGGAAGTATTGAGGGTAGTACCGGAAAAAAGAACAGGTAAAGAAGTCGAATTCAAGATGGTTGAAACCTGTCCTAAATGTGGGAATTCATTAGTTCGGAAACCAGGAGAGGCAGATTATTATTGCCTTAATCCACATTGTGAAGCCAAACATCTTGAAGGAATTATCCATTTTGCCTCAAGGGACGCCTACAACATCGAAGGCCTAGGCGAAAGCATTCTTACTGAACTATATAATGACGGATACATATCAGATATTTCCGATATCTTTGCACTAAAAGATTACTATCAGGAACTGATTACAAGAGAAGGCTTTGGAGAGAAGAGTATTTCCAATTTGCTCGATGCCATCGAGCAAAGTAAAAACAACAGCCTCGACAAACTGATTTTTGGTCTAGGAATCAGGCATGTCGGTAGTAAAGTATCCAAGATTCTTGTGGAAAAATTAGGCAGTCTAGAGAATTTCAAAAAACAGACGATTGAGACTTTATCTGAAATCAACGACATCGGGCAGGCGATTGCCCGTTCGGTGGTCGATTATTTTGCCGATTCAAAGAATCAGGAACTATTGTCACGACTTGCAAATCACGGGCTCAATATGAACTATAAATCCTGGAAAACCGATCAAGAGACTCTATTTACCGGCAAAACCGTAGTTTTGACTGGCACTTTGGAGAACTACTCCAGAACTGATGCGGAGAATATAATTGAGAACCTTGGCGGTAACGTATCATCATCGGTATCGAAGAAAACTGATTTCATTCTTTTAGGTGAAAATCCAGGATCAAAATACCAGAAAGGATTGGCTTTGGGAATAACAATATTGACTGAAGCGGAATTCGACAAGATTGTCGGAAGGTGATAGATTGAACGACTACATAGTAATCAAAGGCGCAAGAGAAAACAACTTAAAATCCATCGACCTTACTTTCAAGAAGAATCAATTGGTCGTTATGACGGGTCTTTCCGGTTCGGGAAAGACCAGTTTGGCATTCGACACCATCTATGAAGAAGGTAGACGTCGATATGTTGAATCACTAAGCGCATACGCCAGACAATTTCTTGGCAACATGGAGAAACCGGACGTCGATTCGATTGAAGGTCTAGCTCCGGCAATATCGATAGATCAAAAGACTACAAGTCACAATCCGCGGTCGACTGTTGGTACAATCACTGAAATTTACGACTATGTCAGATTGATGTATGCTCGTATCGGAAAACCGATTTGTCCAAATCATGGGATTGAGATCAAATCACAGACAATTCAGGAAATGACAAACAGGGTGCTTGAATTCGAGGGACAGAAACTGATAATTTTAGCTCCTGTGATTCGAGGTAAAAAAGGTACGCATGAAAAGACCATCGACTTAATGAAAAAGGATGGATATACGAGAATTCGGATCAATGGCGAGGAAATCGAACTTGATCAGGAAATCAAATTGGATAAGAACAAAAGATACGATATCGATGTCGTTGTCGACAGGATAGTCGTAAAAGAGAGCATTACTTCGAGAATCTATGACTCGCTAGAGACGGCAGCCAAATTGGGGGAAGGGCTTGTCAAAGTTTTAGTTAATGAGGAGGAAGTACTTTTTTCTGAACATTTCTCATGTCCGATTTGTGGTTTTACCGTGCCTGAATTGGAACCAAGATTATTTTCTTTCAACTCGCCGTATGGTGCCTGTAAAACCTGTAGTGGACTTGGTTTTAATCGTAAAATAGACGTCAAATTGTTGATGCCTGATGATTCACTTACCATAAAAGGCGGAGCTTTTGCAAAATACACCGGTCAAGATTCAATATATTATCAACAAATAGAACAAACAGCACTCGCTCATGGCATTGACATCAATACCCCATTTCGCGACTTGACAGACAATGAAAAGAAAATATTGTTATACGGCAGCGAATACGCTGTTGATTTCAAATACGTCTCAAAGGTGGGAAATATGTTCCACCAATCAAAAAAGCCTTTTGAAGGAGTTATCAACAGTCTCGAACGCAGATATCTGATGACCACTTCAAGGGGAATACGAGAATGGATTGAGAAAATGATGAGCGACATCCCTTGTGATGTTTGCGGCGGGAAAAGACTTAACCAAGAAGCATTGTCTGTATATGTCGATGGAAAGAATATCAATGAGTTTACCGACCTTAGCATATTGCATCTTAAAGAATTTATTGATAATATGCATTTGTCTGACAAGGACTACGAGATTGCTAGACCGATTATCAAAGAAATCAAAGCCAGACTTGAATTTCTTATCAATGTCGGTCTCGATTATTTGACACTCTCAAGGGCATCAAGCACGCTATCCGGCGGAGAATCTCAAAGAATCCGGTTGGCCACTCAAATTGGGTCAAGGCTGACTGGCGTCATCTATGTCCTTGATGAACCATCAATAGGGTTGCATCAACGGGACAATCGCCGTCTTATTGACACTCTTAAAGGAATGCGTGATTTAGGTAATACAATGATTGTCGTGGAACACGACATGGAGATGATTGCTTCAAGTGATATAATCGTTGATATCGGTCCGGGAGCGGGTAATGAAGGTGGAGAAGTTGTTTTCGTCGGAACTCCG
>Ga0172375_10007184_pt1 | contig 15330 bp, 12 predicted proteins | sample LakKiv1m_FD_114537 | JGI IMG/M metagenome (GOLD analysis project Ga0172375, IMG submission 114537) | Freshwater microbial communities from Kabuno Bay, South-Kivu, Congo - kab_092012_11.1m | ecosystem: Environmental > Aquatic > Freshwater > Lake | place: Democratic Republic of the Congo... | reverse complement strand
CCGGCCCGTGGGCTCGGGTGCGGCGAGGAAGTGGCGGAACTGTTCGATGTGGCTTTTCAAGCGGACGATCTCCTCGGTGACGTCGGATTTGTCCGCCATCACCGCCACCTCCTGGGCGAGCCGCACCGGGTCGAGGTTGACGCCGGCAAGCAGGGTGGTGAGGCGTTCCTTGAGTTTGTCGCCCCGCTTGGCCACCAGGCTCGGGGTCTGTGCCTCGATGGCGGTCACTGCTTTTTCGAAGTCACTGAGGCGGGTGAGGAGTTCAATCTTGGTCGCCGCGCCTTCGGCCTCCCGCATGCGGCGGGTGCTATTGAGCGCCATCTTCAAGGCCTCGGCCAGTTCGGGCCAGGCGGCGTCCACATCCTCCGACACCTCGACTGCCGTGATTACGTCGCGGCAATCCTTGAGCATGGCCAGGGTCGGGGCATCGGGCAGATGGAGTTCGTGGCGGATGGCGTTGAGGCAGTTGTGGTATTCGTGGGCCAGGGTCAGGTTGGCGACGAGTTTGAGCGACTCGGCCGCCTCGCCGCTCACAGTGACCATCACGTCCACATGGCCGCGGCTGTAATAGGCGCCGATCTCGCGCTTGATCTGTTCCTCGAACCCCGCGTACTTGCGGGGCAGCTTGATCTTGACGTCCAGATAGCGGTGGTTGACCGAGCGGAGTTCCACGGTCCAGACGCGGACGGGGCCGGAAGCCTCGCCGCGGCCAAAGGCGGTCATGCTGCACGGATAGTTCATGCTATGGCCCTCAGGAGTTCCTCGGTGGAAGCGGTGGCGGTGCCGACCTTGCCTACCACGATGCCGGCTGCGAAGTTGGCCAGGGTGGCGGCCTCGACCAAGGAGAGGCCAACCGCCAGGCCCAGGGCCAGGGTGGCGGCCACGGTGTCGCCGGCGCCGGTGACGTCGTACACCTCCTTTGCCACGGTGGGGATGGTATAGAGCGGCTTGCCCTTTTCGTAGAGGGCCATGCCGGCCTCGCCGCGGGTGATGAGCACCGCCTGGCAGCCCAGCATCTTTTGCATTTTCTGGGCCGCGAAGGTGAGTTCCTTCTCGGTGGTGATCTTCATGCCGGCCAACAACTCCGCCTCGTGTTGGTTGGGGGTGATGATGGTGGCCCCTTTGAACCGTTCCGGGTCGCGGGGCTTGGGATCGACGATCAGCGGTATTTTCGATTTGGCGAGTAGTTTGCGGAGTCGGGTCATGAGGGGGTTGCTGATCATGCCCTTGTCGTAGTCCGAAACGATGACCGCATCGAAATCGCGGAGGTGCGTGCCCAAGAAGTGGCTCACCTCGGTCAGGCGTGTCTTGGAGAGTTCGCCGGCCTTTTCCCGGTCGAAACGGACCACCTGCTGATGCTGGGCCACGATGCGGGTCTTGAGGATAGTGGGCCGGTTGTCGCTGCGGACAATGCCATTGGTGGGCGAGGCGAGGTCGGTCAGCATCGTGAGCAGGTGGTCGCCCATGGCGTCGTTGCCGATCACCCCGCAGAGTGATGATTTGGCGCCCAGGGCGTAGATGTTGTGCAGCACGTTGGCTGAGCCGCCGAGCATCAGGTTCTCATGGGTGACGTTCACTACCGGCACCGGCGCCTCTGGCGAGATACGGCTCACCGAGCCCCAGATGAAGTGGTCGACGATGATGTCGCCGACGACCAGGACATTGGCGGTATGGAATTTCTTGACAGCCCGGGCCAGGGCCTTGGTGTCGAGCGCGGAAAGGGGCATGACGTCCTCATGTTGCGGGAAGCAGGGGAATATCAAACAATTACGGAGCCTACTATAGACGCCAATGCACTTCGGGGCAAGAGCTCTTTCCGTATAAAAAGCAACGCCCCTCCGGGGGCGGAGGGGCGTTGCCGACTACGAGGGTGCCGCGTGGTAAAACTTACGGATCAATCATTGGCCTGGCACTTGCCCTTTTCACATTCCACGTCGGCGGTGAGGAAGCGGGCCTTGAGGCCGGCCTTGGCCAAAGGCCCGAGCGCCATCTGGGCGCGGGCGCCGGTGGTGCAGTGGACCAGAAGTTCCTTGTCCTTGGGCAATTCGGCCACCCGCTTGCCGATCTCGTCCAGCGGGATGTTGACGGCATTCTTGAACATGCCGGCACCGGCCTCGTCCTTGGTGCGGACATCGAGGATCACCTGGCTGGTGCCACCTTCGGAGGCCTTCATGAAGTCGGCGAGGGAAACCTCGTTGGCACCCAGCTTGCGCACCCACTTGATTTCGGTGGCTGCCGGTCCGGTGGTCAGCTTGTTGCCGCGGGCGGTGAATTTGGCAAGGCCGCCGTCCACCAGGGCCACGGTTTTGTAACCCCAGCCGGTGATGGTCTTGGCCGCGGCCTCGGCGTCGGAGCCGTTGCCATACAATACGATGGGGGCTGATTTCTTGGCCGGGAAGGCGCTCTCCGAGGCGGCGAGCTTCGCTATGGGGATGTTGACCGCGCCTTTGATATGGCCTTTGGCGGCCTCGTCGGCGGAGCGGAGGTCAACCAGTACGATGTTGCCGGTGTTGACAAAGCTGTCGGCGGAGACCAGGGTTTTGCCATCCTTGGCCCAGCCCGGATCGCCCTTGAGGTAGACCCTGATGTTCTTGTAGCCCATTTTTGCCGCCAGACCGGCGGCTTTCGGACTCATGCCTCACGTGGGGCCTCCGCAGTAGAAGACCAGCAGAGTGTTCTTCAGCTTGGCATCGCCTGGCAGCGAAGCTGCCTCGGTTTCCTCCATCTTGGTGACCGGCAGCGAAACCGCGGTGGGGAGGTGGGCCTCGTTGTAGCGGGGCGTCGGCCGGGAATCGACCAGGAAGTAGTTGCCTCCCTCCGGTCCCATGGCCAGAAGCTTGGCCAGTTCGTCGGTCTGCATTTCGGTGACTCCGGCCGGGAGTTTAACCACCTTGGGCTTGATCTCGGTGGCGACCTTGTCACCGCCGCGTTCCTCGAATTTGATCACCGCGCCTTCGCCTTCCTTGGCGAACTCGATGCCGGTGGTCTTGTCGTCGAATTTGACCATCTCATTTTTGGCGCCGACTTCGATGGAGATGGACTTGGCCTTCTTCGAAACGCCGAGTACCTTGCCGGAGTAAATGTTCTTGTTTTCCTGCTGCTGGGTCGCGGACGGTTCGGCCGCCGAGACTGTCCGCGCCATGACCATCGGCCCGCCAACGAGCAGCGAGGCGAAGACCAGCACCGGAACCAGCCGGCGACATTGTTGCGATATTTTCATGCGTGTTACCTCTCTCAATTGGATGTGTTCAGTAAGCTCTAGTTGTTACGTAGCTGTCGTTTGCGCGCCATGCACCTCCTCGTGTTCCCGGTTTTATCCACCGCTTCCCCCTGCCTATTGAAGGACCGCGTTGATGCTGTTCATCATGGTTTCCGCTGCGAATGGTTTGGTGATGCAGGCCGCGCAGCCCAGATCACTAAGGCGATTGGCCAGGGCATCGTCGTCCGTGTTGGTGATGGCGATGATCGGCACCGAGGGCTCTCTTGCCGCGATTTCGTGCAAGAAACGTTGGTCTGTCTCCGCGCCAAGCCGGGAGAGATCGGTAATCACCAGGTCAATAGTGTCTCCGTTTGCCTCCAGGGTGGCAAGCAACCGCGATGCCTCATTGCTGTCCCTGGCGGTGCTGACCCGGAACTCCGCCTGCTTGAGCAGCAGGGCCATGATGTGGGCAAGGCTGTCGTCGCTTTCTGCGAGCAGTATGTGTTTGGTGCCCATGGTTGGTAACCCTGAAACCCAAAGAGTGTTGCCCCCCGCCGGGATAACTAGCAAGGGCGGTGCCAGCCAGCAGGCCATCAGGCTAACCGATTTGAATTATTGGAAAGAAAAAAAGCGCCAAGGGTGTGGCTGGGGGTACGGGGTGCAATGGTTTTTGACGCGGAAGATGAGTGGGGTGTTGCCAAGGCTGGCGCGGCCTGGAGTTGTGGCACAAGGGCGTGCAAAGAAATTTGCGCCTCAGGCCGTAGGCCCAGCCGCTTCTTTTTCCGTCTGTTTAAGGCGCCAGTTCAGGGCCTGGCGGGTGATGCCGAGCAGATCAGCGGCAATGGCCTGGTTGCCCTTGGCACGTTTGAGCGCTTCATGCACCAGCAGGTTGCATGATTCCTTCAGGGTAGGCAGGGTCGGCAGGCGGGCATACGGTGTGCTGGTTGCCGGGCCATCGGCCGTGGCCAGCCCCGCTTCACGGGGCATTTGTTGAGCCAGATATTCCTTGAAGGAGTCCATGGAGAGCGTGCGCGCCCTATGTTTGCTCAGGGCATCGAGGATCATGTTCTTCAGCTCCCGGATGTTACCGGGGAAGTGGTAGGTGCCGAGCAGGGCTATGAGTTCCTTGGGAAAGGGCGGCTTTTTCTTGCCCAGCCGCTCGGCGGCCTCGTCGAGCAGTCGGTCGAGGAGCAGCGGCAGGTCGTCCAGCCGTTCGCGGAGCGGCGGGATATGGATGTGGTGGGCGTGCAGCCGATAGAAGAGGTCCTTGCGGAAGGAGCCGCTCTGCTGGAGCCGGTCGAGTTGATGGTGGGTGGCGAAGATCATCCGGCAGTTGGTGCGGCGCGGCACGTCGGCGCCGAGCGGCAGGTATTCCCGTTCCTGCAGGAGGCGCAGCATCTTGATCTGGGAGGTCTGGTTGAGGTCGCCGATCTCGTCGAGGAAAAGGGTGCCGCCGGTGGCCTGTTCGATGAGACCGGGCCGGGATTTGTCCGCCCCGGTGAAGGCACCCTTCTGGTGGCCGAAGAGGGTGTCGGCGAACATGGTGTCGTCGAGGCCGGCGATGTTGACCGGCACGAACTGGCCCTGGCGGCCGCTCAGATTGTGGAGCGCCCGCGCCACCAGTTCCTTGCCTACGCCGGTTTCGCCGGAGATCAGTACCGGCTCGCAGGTGTTGGCGATGGCCTCCATGTATTGGAAGATGGAGCGCATCGCCTTGTTGGCGGTGGTGATGGCGGCAAACGCCTCGGGGTGGTCGAGTTTGTCTCGCAGGAAATGTTCCTTGAGTTGATCGTTCTCGTGGCGTAGCCGGCTGAAGTCGATGGCCCGTTGTACCCCGGCGATGAGGCGTTGCTCCTCGGCCACCTTGGTGCAGTAGTCAAAGGCGCCTAGCCGCATGCAGCGGACTGCGGTGTCGACCAAATCGAGGCCGGTAAGGATGATGACCGGGATGGCTGGATGTTCCGCCACCAGTTGTGGCAGCAATTCCTCGCCGGAGAGATGGGGCATGGTGAGGTCGAGCACCACCACGCTGGCCGGCTGTTCGGCCAGGAGTCCCAAGACCTTGCGACTGTCGGCGCAGCAGATCAGGTTGTTGATGCCCACCGAGCGCAGGGTGAGGCTGAAGCTGTGCAGCCACGCCTCCTCGTCATCAACGAGCAGGACGGGCTGGAATGGCATGAGTTGTTTTTCCATGCATGTGGCTCCCGACGATAAGGTGTCAAATTATTTTGCATATAGCGCGGGAAAACGCAATGGCTTTTTGCGGCCGTTACGGTGCGATGGCCGGGAATACGGCGGTGGCGGTGGTGCCTTGGCCAAGCGTGGAGGCAAAGTGGAGGGAGCCATTGTGCTCCTTGACGATGCCGGCCGAAACCGAGAGTCCAAGGCCGGTGCCGCCCATGGCCCGCTTGGTGGTGAAGAAGGGGTCGGTGACCTGATGGAGCACCTCACCGGCAATGCCGCTTCCTTCATCGTCCACCACGATCAGCACGCTCTGGTCTGCCTCGCGATAGCGGGTGGCAAGCCGGATTGCCTGGCTGTCGGCGGTTATGGCCTCGCAACTGTTCTGGAGCAGGTTGATCACCACCTGCTCCAGCCGCTGGGTGTTGCCGCGGATCATCGGCAGGGTTGGCGCCAGATCGGCGGTGAAATGGCGGGTTGATTTCTTTAGTTTGTTGTGGGTGAGGCGGATGGCGGCCTGCACCACCGCGTTTACATCGATGGCATCCATGTGACGGGTGGTGTCCTTGCGGGCGTAATCCTTGAGATCCTGGACGATGCCCTTGATCCGCTTGGTGCTTTCATCCAGCTCCGTGAGGAGTCTGGGGAGCTGGCCCCGCATCTCGCTGTATTCGAGGCCGGCGATAAGGAAGTCGCCGTGTTCCTCGTAATACTGCTCCAGGATGGGCAGGATGCTTTCCCAGGCCCGCGTGAGCATGGAGGTATTGAGCATGGCGATGGAGTTGGGGTTGTTGATTTCATGCGCCACGCCGGAGACGAGCAGCCCCAGCGAGATCATCTTGTCGGCCTGGATGAGCTGTTGCTGCTGGAGCCGGGCCTCCTCCTCGGCCCGCCGGCGTTCGGTGATGTCGCGGATGATCCAGATGGAGTGCCACTGGTCCTTGATCCGCGCCTCGGAAAGCGACAGTTCGATGGTCACCTCGCTCTCGTCCTTGCGGCGGGTGATGAGTTCGATGGTCTCGCGGATGGGGCCGTCGGCCACGGGTTTTTCCCGGGCCGAATCCTTTTGGCCCGCCACGGAGAGGCGTGGCGAGATCAGGGTGTGGATCGGCTTGCCCAAGGCCTCCTGCTCCGAGTAGCCGAAGAGTTCGGCCGCGGCCTTGTTCCAGTAGGAGATGTCGCCGTGATGGTCCATCATGGCGATGGCGTCCTGGGCGGTGGCGGTGAGGTTGCGGAACTTGGTCTCCGATTCCTTGAGGGCCGCCTCCGCCTCTTGGCGGGCGCGGCGGGTGCTGGCGTGGTGGCGCGCCAGGGCGGTGAGTTCCTCGGCGAGGTTCACCACCTCCTTGGGGCCGGTCCAGCGGAAGGTGACGTCATCTTCCTCGCGGTTCAGGATGCGGTCGAGGCCTGAGAGGATCGCCTCCTTGATGCGGTCGATTTTGGCGGCGATGAGGCTGGCGATGAGCGCCACCACGCCCATGGTGCCCAACACGATCCAGAGGATGTTGAGGAGCAGGGAGTGTTTCCATTCCTGGGCTGCGCTGCGGTCGATGGGGGTGCCGATCCACATGGCCGGGGCCGTGCCCTCTGTAAAGATTACCGGCAGCCAGGTAACCTTGCGGTCACTTTGGTTTTCCCACAGGACCGGGGTTTGGGCGGACAAGAGCGGCTGGAGCCCCGGAAATTCGCGAAAGGCGTTGGCTGCCGTTGACGATGGCGGTGGTTTCGCCTTGCCCGCATGGGGTTGCGGTTGGGAAAGGATGTCGCCATCGTGGTTAATCCAGTAGGCATCGCGGTAGTCGGCCAGGAAAAACTCGGTGTCCACGGTGAGCATCGCCACCCCGATGGCGGCGTTGTCGGCGCCCAGGGCCGGGGTGACCAGGGTGAGGTGCGAATGCGGGGTGGAGCGCTCCTCTTCCGCCAGATGATGCAACTGCCCTTGGACCGCATGGGGCGCAAGGCGCGTCCCGGCGGTGAACAGGGCCGAATTGTGCAGGTCGCGGAGTTGGATGGCCGGCAGGGTGACAAGCTCTTGGCGGTGGTTGCGGCGCAGGCGGAGATATTCCTGGCCGTCGGGGCCGACGAATTGTGCCTCAAGGATGTTCTGGTCGTTATCGATTAGTTGGATGAGCAGGCGGCGGACAATGTCGAGGTTTGCCGGCGCATCGAGGCGTACGGCCCGACCGGTGGTGAGGGCCACGGTGGCCGGGGCGGCGGCGATGCGCTGGAGGGCTTTTTTGAGATTGCTGATTCTGGTATTGAGCGTTACAAGGTTGCTCTGGGCCTGGGCAATGGCGCGCTGCCGCTCGGTCGCCTCATGACGCTCGATGTGGCCCGCCAGATTAATGGTCACCAACGAGACGATTGGTAGGATCCCTAGAGCGAAAAGGATCAGGAAAATGATGGTGCGGAGTCGCATGCAGTTTCAGCCGTGGTGGCGCTTGATGAGTGTATCTTGAAAATTACCAGAATCTGAGGGGTTGGCAAGGATTGTTTGGAGAAGGCATGAAAAAGGCGGCTGGCATGGACAAGGTGCGGATGATCGTGAGTGGGGTAGGGCTTGATTTTGCCACGGCGCGGCAGTTGGCGCAGGTACTGGCCGAAGCGGGTAACCCCGAGGCGGAATTGATTGCCTGGGCCGATGCGGGACAGGGGACGCACTCGCCTTCGTGCGTCAAGTGCCAGATCGGAGAGCGGCCAGGGTGGGAGGTTTACGGTGAGAACCACGGCGGCCGGTTGTGGGTCAATATCAACAACCGGGCCTATGTGTTGATCTATAGCTGAATGACGGAGGCCGATCACGCGGCCCGTTGGATTTCCCTGGACTCGTATTCAGGGAACATGATGATGGCCGGATGCACGTCGAAGGCCTTGGCGAGCTGTTCGGCCCGTTTTTTGCCGATCTCCACCCGGTTGTTTTCCAGCAGGCTGAGGTTGGTGGCACTGATGCCCGAGCGGGTGGCAAGCTCCGCCTGGGTCCAGCCCTTCAGTTCCCGCAGCATCCGGATGACCTCGCCTGTGGTAAGGGTTGCGTGGGCTTTGACGGGGACGAATTCGTTTTTGGTGCGGCTCATTGGGATTCTCCATATTTGTGCGGCGTGATTTCCAGAACATGCACGGTGACTATTTCCTTGTGCACCGTGTACACGACCCGGTGTTGAACATTCAGCCGTGACGATCGCTGCCCCGCCCGTTCTCCTTTGAGTTGTTCATCGTGAAAGCCGGGGAAGTCCCGCAGCTTTTGCGGTCCATGACGGAATACGATGTTCTTCCAGAGTTCATATTTTTTCACGACCATTGGCGGCAGCTTGCGGCAGACCTTTGCGATGTCGTGATGTTCTTGTATGCGCCACATTATTTATTATAATAACTTATCATAAATAATAGGTCAATTTTTTGTGGGATGTGCTGGGCGTCTAAGGTGAGACGTCATTGGCGTCCTGCGGCGGGATGTGCATGAAGGACGACAAGAATTGTTTGAAGAGTATGCGGCGGGCGGGCCAGGGAAGCTTTTCCCAACGGTTTGAGCGTTCCCGGCCCTTGGCGTCGAGCCGGTAGACCCAGTAGCCATTCTCCGTGGTTATCACCGGACTTATGGCGCCAGGTGCCAGTTCGTTTAATGAAACATCCTCGGTCTGGTTCATGTCGAGATACCGACGTCCCAAGGGGCCGCCCAGCCGTTTGCTGCCGCCCTGGGAAAACTCCTTGGCCAGGGTGGCAAAATCCTCGCCTCTCAGCAGCCGGTCGCGGAGATTGATCGTCTCGCTCTGCTGACGTTGCCTGGTCTCCATCGGGTCAAAGGTATGGACGTAACGGAAGATGCCGTGCAATTCGACCCACGGTGGCGGGGTGACGGGGCGGGCGCGCAGGTTGGTCATGGTTGCAGCAAAATCATGATCGCGGGCCGCAGAGAGTTCGTTGAGTTTTTGGGGGAGGAGCCTGTCCAACTCCTCGGCCGGCAGGGGCATGGCGCCGCCGTTGGCGGTGGTGACGATGCGGCGCAGGGCGGCCAGCTCCGGCGGTGCCGCCAAGGTTGCGGCTGCGGGACTCTGCTGTTCATGGTTAATGTTGTGGTCGGTCAGGGCCGCGCCATAAGGCGTTACCCCCTCCGGTTTTCGCAGCAGATGGCCGAGGCTGAAAAGGGCAAGGCCGTCATAACCCAGCTTGCTGGCCGCGGTTGCTTCGGTTGCGATCTGTTCCGGGCCCTTGATGTAAGCCCCCAGGCCGGCCCAGTAGCGCACGCCAGGGGTGCGATGGACGGCGATCTCCCGAAGTTGGCCTGCCACCCGTTCGGCCGGGCCGAAATAGGTCATGGGATAGAGGGCGTCCACCAACCCTTCTTGCGCCCATACCTGCCAGTCCTGGCCGCGATTGAGATAGGCTTCATCGCGATCCGGAAAGACCGCGGCGGAGAGTTCGGTCTCCGGCCGGCTCGAATTTTTGATGGCGTTGCGGATACCGCGGACCATGGCCGTCACCTGTTGCGCCCGCAGGTCGGCCCAGAAGAGGGCAGCGGTGGTGAGGACGCTTTCGCCCGGCCCCATTGCACCATTGAGCCAGCGATTTATGGTCTCTGGGGGCAATTCCGTTGGCAACAGCCGCGGGTCGATGCCCCATTCCAGTTCGAACTGCCGTCCCAGCGGCCCGGTCTGGCCGTAGGCCGCGCCGGGGTAGCGGACAAAGTCGAGGTGGATACCCTGTATGGGGTAACGCTCAACCAGTTCACCCACCACCTTGGCCATTAACTGCCGGTAGGTTTCCGAGGCGGGGTCGGCGTAGAGCCCTTCGATCCAGCCGAGGGCGCGGTCGAACTCGGTGTAGTCCGAAACCTTGCGGCCGTCCGCATCACCGATGACCCAGTCGTGGCTATGGTGCGTCGGGTGGCGCGGGTCGGCCGGCCGTGGCTCGCCGCTCCAGAGGTAGTAGACATTGAGCCAGGCATGGAGCGGGATGGGGGCGCAGGCGGTGAGGCTCGCGGCCAGCGGGTCGAAGCCCTCCCGCAGCGTTTCGCCAACTGGCGCGATGTCGCTCTGGTAGAAGGCATCGGCCCGGCCGCGTATCTGGAGGAGCAGGGTGTCGAGCTTGGCTGCCTTGGCGGCGTTGCAGATTCCGTGCACCTCGGCCGGGGTGTCGGCATCGTAGCGCACCACCCAAGCGGCAATGGGTGTGCGGGATGCGCAACCGGACAGCAGGTCTAGGGCAACGAGCAGCAGTGTAAGTGGGCGCAACAATCGCATCGTTTATCTCGCTGGAGCCGGGGGTTGAACTTTCCGGTCGGCGATGGTAGGGTGTGCCCCTCGCAGCCCCGGAAAAGGGCCGAAGTATCAGAACATCACTACCGAGACGAGCACCATGGACAAGAAATTCCCCGAGGGCATGACCCCATTGGGTGAGACCCCCTTCCGTTTTGCCTGCCACCCCGGCGTGGCCTGCTTCACCCAGTGCTGCCGCAAGCTCGACCTTTTCCTTTATCCGTACGACATCCTGCGGCTCAAAAAGAGGCTCGGTATCACCTCCGAGGAGTTCCTGAACCAGTATGCCGGCGTGGTGCAGGGGGCGAATCCCTTCTTCCCGTCGGTAATCATGCGCATGGCCGAAAACGCCGAGCATACCTGCCCCTTCCTTGATGCGGGCAAGGGCTGCACCGTCTATGAAGACCGCCCATCTTCCTGCCGCATGTATCCGCTGGAACGGGCGGTGGACCGGAGTCCCAGCCAGGGCCGGCCAGAGGAATATTACTTTCTGACCAACCACCCCTATTGTTTGGGCCATCAGGAGGCCAAGGAGTGGGGTGTCCGCGACTGGCTGCGGGACCAGCAACTCGTCTATTACAACGCCATGGATGACCTCTGGGCAGAAATGGACACCCTCTTTGCGGGGAACCCCTGGCAGGGCGAGGGGGCGGCCGGGCCGCGCCAGTTGCTCGCCTTCATGGTCTGCTACAACGTGGACCGCTTCCGCCAGTACGCGAACGACTATGATCTCTTGGCCAAGTTCACCCTGGACAAGGCGCGTAAACGGGCCATTGCCACCGACGACGAGGCCCTGCTCAAGTTTGGCTTTGACTGGCTCAAGTATATCCTCGCCAACAAGCCGACCCTGATTCCCAAGGGCTAGTTGGCCCGCTCACCCTTGGCCCAGCGGCCGCCCTTGCCGCCTTTCTGCTCCAGCTCGGTCTGTTTCCGGAGATAGCGCACCCCGGAATAACCGAGGCATTTCTCCAAGGCCGTGGTCAGCTCCCGGCAGGGGCGGATGGTGAGGTCGGCGTGGGAGTCGAGCTCCACCTCGCCGCGGCCATTGAAGTGCATGGTGAGCGACACCGGGCAGGGGCCGTGGAACTCGCGCATCGCCTTTTTCAAGTCTTCAAGCTGCTTGCGGTTGGTGCGCTCCGCCTGGAGCATCACCTTGAGGCCGGTGGTGTATTTGGCGCGCGCCTCGGGCAAACTCACCACCTCCTCGGCAATGATCTTCACCCCACGTTCTTCTTTCTTAAGCGTCCCCTGCACCACGATGGGGTCGGTGGAGTTCAGGAGCGGCGCGCTCATGGCGTAGGCGGTGGGGAAGACCACCACCTCGACGCCGGTGGCGGTATCCTCCAGGGTGAGGAAGGCCATGGGGTCGCCCTTCTTGCTCTTGTGCAGCTTGCATTCGCGGATCAGTCCGCCCACCCGCACCGGCTGGTTGTCGCCCCATTCGGCGAGGCCGGCCAGATCGGTATCCGCCACCGCCATGATCTCCTGGCGGAAGTTGTCCAGCGGATGGCCGGTGATGTAAAAGCCCACGGTCTCCTTTTCCAGGGCGAGTTTCTCGCGCTCGTCCCATTCTGGCACATCGGGCAGTTCGATGGTCACTGACTTGGCCACCTGCTCGGTCGGCATTACGGCAAAGAGGGAGATCTGGCCCGAGAGCTTGTCGCGTTGGGCGACCTGGGCCTGATCGAGGGCCGCGTCGAGGATGGCGAAGAGCTGGGAACGCTTGGCGCCCAAGGAATCGAAGGCGCCCGCCTTGATCAGGCTCTCCACCACCCGGCGGTTCACCTTGCGGGAATCGACCCGCATGCAGAGATCAGCCAGCGATTGGTAGGGGCCATCTTTCTCCCGCTCCTCGATGATGGAATCGAGCGCCGCATCGCCCACGTTTTTGACGGCGGCAAGGCCAAAGCGCACCCGGCCGTTCACCACGGTGAAGTCTTTTTGCGATTCGTTGATATCCGGCGGCAGCACCTCGATCTCGTGTTCCTTGCACTCGTTGATGTAACGCACCACCTTGTCGGTGTTGCCCACGTCGCACGAGAGGAGCGCGGCCATGAATTGCGCCGGGTAATGGGCCTTGAGATAAGCGGTCTGGTAGGCGATGAGGGCGTAGGCTGCGCTGTGGCTCTTGTTGAAGCCGTAGCCCGCGAATTTCTCCATCAGGTCGAAGATGTATTCCGCCTTGTCGAGCGGGATATTGTTCGCTTTGGCGCCGGCCAGGAACTTCACCTTTTCCTGGGCCATGACCTCGGGCTTCTTCTTGCCCATGGCGCGGCGCAGGTTGTCGGCGTCGCCCAGGGAGTAGCTCGCCAGGACATTGGCGATCTTCATGACCTGTTCCTGGTAGACGATGACCCCGTAGGTTTCCTTGAGGATCGGTTCGAGCTGCGGCAGCGGGTAGGTGGCTACCATGCGGCCATGCTTGGTGTTGACGAAGTCCGCCACCATCCCCGATTCCAGCGGCCCCGGACGGTAAAGGGCGACCAGCGCGATGAGGTCGGAGAAGGCCTCGGGCTTCATGTCAACGAGCAGCTGGCGCATGCCGGAGCTTTCCAGCTGGAAGACGCCCAGGGCGTCGCCCTTGGCCAAGAGATCGTAGGTCGCTTGGTCATCGAGCGGGATGCGGCTGATGTCGAGCTGTTGGCCCCGGTCGGCGGCGATGATCTTCAAGGCCCGGTCGATGACGGTGAGGGTTTTGAGGCCCAGGAAGTCGAACTTGATCAGCCCGGTCATCTCGGTGTGGACCATGTCGTACTGGGTGAGCACATCCCCGCCCTTGGTGTCCCGGCAGACCGGCAGGTATTCCACCATGGGGCCGGGCGAGATGACGACGCCGGCGGCATGGACCGAGATGTGACGGTTCAGTCCTTCCAGGGTCTGGGCGATGGTGAGCAGTTCCTTAACCTTGGCGTCTTCCCGCATCAGTTCCTGTAGGCGCGGCTCCTTGTCGATCGCTGCCTTGATGGTGATCTTCAATTCTTCGGGGATGAGTTTGGCGATGCGGTCCACCTCGCCAAAAGTCATGCCGAGCGCCCGGCCCACGTCGCGGATCACCGCCCGCGCCTTCATGGAACCGTAGGTGACGATCTGGGCCACATGGTCCTCGCCGCCATATTTCTGGCGCACGTAGTCGATGACCTCGCCGCGGCGGTCCTGGCAGAAATCCACGTCGAAGTCGGGCATGGATTTGCGCTCGATGTTCAGGAAGCGCTCGAAGATGAGCCCGTAGGGGATGGGGTCGATGTCGGTGATCCGCATGGAGTAGGCGACGAGTGAGCCGGCGCCCGAGCCGCGGCCGGGGCCCACCGGGATCTGGTGGTCCTTGGCCCAGTTGATGAAGTCGGCCACGATGAGGAAGTAGCCGGGAAAGCCCATCTTCTTGATGACGTCGATCTCCATCTCCAACCGGTCGCGGTAGGTCTTCTCCACCTCCGGCGTGAGTTGGCCACACTCGGCCATGGTGGCGAGCCGCGCCTCCAGGCCCTCCCGGGCCTCCCGCTCGAAGAGGGAGTCCAGGGTCTCGCCTGCGGGCACCGGGAAAATCGGGAAGTGGTGTTCGCCAAAGGCGATATCCACGTCGCAGCGCTTGGCGATTTGCACTGTTTCGGCAATGGCCTCGGGGCAGTGGGCAAAGGCCGCCTTCATCTCTTCCGGCGACTTGAAGAAGAGTTCGTCGGTGGAGAAGCGGAAGCGGCCAGTATCGTGGATGGTCTTGCCGGTCTGGACGCAAAGGAGCAGCTCATGGGCCTGGGCTTCGTCGCGGTTGAGATAATGGCAGTCGTTGGTTGCCACCAGCGGGATACCGAGCTCTTTGGCAAGCTCCTTGAGGCCGTTGTTGACCACCGTCTGTTCGGGGATTTTGTTCTCCTGCATCTCAAGGTAGAGGCGGTCCCCGAAAAGTTCTTGCAGCCGTTTTGCCTCGGCGCGGGCGCCCGCCATGTCGCCTTGGGCGATGCGGGAGGGGATGGCGCCGTGCAGGCAGGCGGTGAGCGCGATGAGGCCGTCGCTATGGGCGGCCAGCACCTCCATGTCGATGCGCGGCGCGTAGTGGAACCCTTCGAGTTGGGCGATGGAGGCGAGCTTCATGAGATTCTTGTAGCCGACTTGGTTCATGGCGAGCAGCACCAGATGGAAGGCGGCCTTGCCCTTGGACTTGGCGGACTTGTCGAAGCGGTCCGAGGGGGAGATGTAGAACTCGCAGCCGATGATGGGCTTGATGCCGGCCTTCTTCGCCTTGACGTAGAATTCCAACGCCCCGAACATGGCGCCGTGGTCGGTGATGGCCACTGCGTCCATGCCGTATTCCTTGCACTTGGCCAGCAGATCGCCAACGCGGATGGCGCCGTCCAGCAGGCTGTACTGGGTGTGGACGTGGAGGTGGACGAAGTTGGCGGATGGAGCTTCTGTCATGACGGTTTTCCTGCGAAAAGATTAACGCCAAGGCGCAGAGGCGCGCAAGGCGAACAGATTGAAAACAACAGAAAGAAAACTTAGCGTCTCTGCGTTGACGTTTTTATCTATCTTGTGAAACATTCCATCCGGTCGAGCGCGGTGAGACTCTGCCAGAGGGCTTCCTCGGTGTGGGGTTCCAGCGTCCAGATCGGGTCGAGCCCCTCCTGGTGCAGATAGTCGAAGAAGCCGGCAAAATCGAACGAGCCCTGGCCTGGCGCCAGATGGGCGTCGCGGGTGCCATCGTTG
>Ga0172375_10007182_pt1 | contig 15334 bp, 8 predicted proteins | sample LakKiv1m_FD_114537 | JGI IMG/M metagenome (GOLD analysis project Ga0172375, IMG submission 114537) | Freshwater microbial communities from Kabuno Bay, South-Kivu, Congo - kab_092012_11.1m | ecosystem: Environmental > Aquatic > Freshwater > Lake | place: Democratic Republic of the Congo... | reverse complement strand
CTCGAATTCTGAAAAGCGGCGAACAAGATGCCGCATTCTATAGACAGTTGTGGGACACCATCAAATCGGGAACAACCTGGTCAGGCCGGTTCGTAAACCGGAAGAAGGATGGACGGCTTTATCATGAGGATGCGACGATCACTCCGGTGAAAGACGCCTCGGACAAGATCGTAAACTTTGTTGCAGTGAAGCGTGATATCACGGAGCACTTGCAGCTTTCCGAGCAGTTATTGCAGGCTCAAAAAATGGAGGCGATCGGCACGCTCGCGGGCGGCGTGGCACATGATTTCAACAATATCTTGCAAGTTGCGCTCGGATACTCCGAGTTGTTGGTAGGCGATGAGGGATTGTCGCGACGTCACGGGGCCGATCTGCAGAAGATTAATGAAGCGGCGAGGCGTGGGGCCGACTTGGTTCAAAGGCTCCTTACCTTCAGCCGGAAGACGGACATCAAACCTCAGCCGCTTGACCTGAATCGCCGCATCAATGAAATGCTTAAGATGATTGAAAGAACCATTCCCAAGATGATCGACATACAGCTCTTTCTTGCCCAGGATCTGGCAACGATCAATGCCGATCCCACACAGCTAGACCAAGTCCTCATGAATCTTGCGGTGAATGCGCGGGACGCGATGCCTGATGGTGGCAAGCTGATAGTCGAAACTGCGAACATCGTCCTCGAAGAGGAATACGCAAGAACGCATCTTGACGTGAAGTCCGGGAACCACGTGCTCTTAACGTTTACGGACACCGGGTCCGGGATGGACAAAGAGACGCTGGAACACATCTTCGAGCCTTTTTTTACGACCAAAGAAGGCGGCCAGGGCACCGGACTGGGATTGGCCACGGTCCTCGGGATCGTCCAACAGCATGAGGGTTTCATCAGGTGTTACAGCGAACCCGGACACGGGACAACCTTCAAGATATACTTCCCGGCCCTTGTGTCGGAAGAAGAGTTGAAGGAGACGGTTGTCAGGACCATTCCGAAAGGCGGATCAGGGACCATCCTCCTTGTGGATGACGAGGAACATATCGCTGAGCTGGGCAAGAGGATTCTGAGCAAGGCGGGCTACACGGTACTCACCGCGAGAAACGGCAGAGAGGCTCTGGAGTCCTACAAGGAGCACAGAGAGAAGATTTCACTCGTCATCCTGGATCTCATCATGCCGGAGATGGGCGGGAAGCAATGCCTCGAAGGTCTTTTGAGCCTTGATCCCTCGGTCAAGGTGATTATAGCCAGCGGGTACTCGGCAAATGGTCAAACCAAGGGGACACTCGCCTCTGGGGCCAAGGGGTTCGTCAACAAGCCGTACGATATACGGCAGGTGCTAGCGATCGTCCGCTCCGTGCTTGATGAAAAATAGTCCCAAACGAGGGATTGGATAAATCGGTGTAATCATGTCAGGATAAGACCCTAGAAAAGGTGGCGACTATTACAGTCCAAGGTGTTACCCTCAGCCTTTGCTCGCCGCAACATACACGATCTCTGCTCCGTATAACGCCCATCGTGCTCAGTTCACTACCGCCCCGGTCCCTTCTTGCTTGACCGTTTACAGAAGTGGAGGAGTGGTGGAAAACTCTTTTTCAAGAGTTTTCCACCAGCTCACAAAGATGGATATTTTACTGCTTCAGGTGGAAAGAAGCTTCCACGGCAAGGGATTCATCCTGGAACACGGACTGTTGTTCGAGGCCGGGGAAGGCCATCCTGAGCACGTCGTCCATGTGATCCACGGGGACGATTTCCAGTCCTTTGCGGATACGTCTCGGCACCTCTTTGAGATCCCGTTCGTTTTCCTTGGGTATAAAAACTCGGGTAATAAGACCCCGTTTTGCAGCCAGGAGCTTTTCCTTAAGGCCGCCCACAGGCAGGACTCGTCCCCTGAGGGTGATCTCGCCCGTCATTGCCAGGTTGTTGGGGAAAGGCTTCTTGGTTAGGGCCGATATTATCGCGGCCGTCATGGTTATACCGGCTGAGGGTCCGTCCTTGGGGGTTGCGCCCTCAGGCACGTGGATGTGGATGTCCACCTTGTTGTAGAAATCAGCCTTCAGGCCGAGACCCCAGGCGCGGGACCTGACGTAGCTCATTGCTGCCTGAGCGGACTCCTGCATTACTTCGCCGAGTTTGCCGGTGACGGTGAGCTTGCCGGAACCCGGCATCAGGGCTACTTCCACTATGAGCAGTTCGCCGCCTACTTCGGTCCACGCGAGGCCCGTGGCCACGCCGATCTTTTCTTGTTCTTCCTTGGTGCCGTGACGGAATCTCGGCACACCAAGATACCTGCCGAGTTGGCCGGGTTCGATCTCCAGCAAGCCCTGGACCTTCCCGGTCAGGACGTGCCGAACAACCTTGCGGCAAATCTTGGAGATCTGGCGCTCAAGATTGCGGACACCCGCTTCCCGAGTATAGCGGCGTATCACTCGAAGGATGGTCCTTCGCTGGAACTTTATCTGCTCTGAGGTGAGACCATTTGCCTGTAGCTGCTTGGGCATAAGGAACTGTTCGGCAATACGGAGCTTTTCCAGTTCGGTGTAGCCGGCGAGCCTGATGATCTCCATCCTGTCCTGCAGCGGTGCAGGGATCCCGTGCAGAGTGTTGGCGGTAGTTATAAACATCACCTGTGACAGGTCGTAATCCACGTCCAGATAATGGTCATTGAACGTGTGGTTCTGTTCGGGGTCGAGCACCTCCAGGAGAGCTGCGGAAGGATCCCCCCTGAAATCCATGCTCATCTTGTCAACTTCGTCCAAGAGCATCACCGGATTGATTGTGTTGCACTTTTTCATGCTCTGGATGATCTTGCCGGGCAATGCGCCGATGTACGTGCGGCGATGGCCACGAATCTCGGCCTCGTCGCGGACGCCGCCCAGTGATATTCGGACGAATTCTCGTCCGGTGGCCCTGGCAACGGATTTGGCCAAAGACGTCTTGCCGACTCCCGGCGGACCCACGAGGCACAGAATGGGGCCCTTGGTCCTGTTGCCCACCATCCTTTGGACCGCCAGGTACTCGATGATCCGCTCTTTCACCTCTTTGAGCCCGTAATGATCCTCGTCCAGAATCCTCTGCGCGTCGTCTATGGTGAGTTCCGATTCCGACACCTGGGACCACGGCAACACCAGGAACCAGTCCACGTAGTTTCGGACCACCGTGGCTTCCGCGGACATGGGTGACATGAACTTGAGCTTACGTATTTCCTTGCGCACCTTCGCGTCCGCTTCGGCAGGCAGCTTTTTTGCCGAAAGTTGCTCTTCCAAGTCCGCGATTTCGTTCTTGAAGTCGTCCTTGTCGCCCATCTCCTTTTGGATGGCCCGCATCTGCTCGCTGAGATAGTATTCCTTCTGGCTTTTCTCCATCTGCTTCTTGACGCGCTCGCGGATCTTCTTTTCGATCTCGGCGATCTCGATCTCGCTTTGCATCAATTCCAGAAGCTTTTCAATGCGCGACTTTACCGAGAGGCGCTCCAGGAGTTCCTGCTTGTCCTCGATCTTCAGGTTCAACTGGCCGGCGATGGTGTCGGCAAGCCTAGAGGAGTCGGTCATCGCGCGGACTCCCGCGACGAATTCCTGCGGGATCTTCTTGTTGTACGCCAGGTAAGTCTCGAAGACCGTCTTGAGACCTCTCACCAGAGCCTGGGTTTCCACCTCGCGTTCACGCAGCTCATCGGGTCTTGGTTCAACCTCCACCGAGAAGTGGCGCTCGCTTTCTGCGAAACGACGTATTATTCCTCTGCGTCTCCCTTCCACAAAAACCTTGATGGTATTGTCCGGGAGCTTCAGCATCTGGATGATATGGCCGATGGTACCGATGACAAATATGTCTTCTTCCTCGGGGTTGGTCTGTTGAGCGTTCTTCTGGGACGCCAGGAAGATCATCTTGTCCGATTTCATAGCTGCTTCCAGGGCCTTTACCGAACGCTCCCGTCCCACGAAGAGCGGCACAACCATGTGTGGAAACACGACTATGTCTCTTAAAGGAAGAAGAGGCAACAATACCGTGGAAAACGATTGCACGTCTTCCTTCTTCGAGAAAAACATTTTGGGATTCCTCTTGACAAGTTCGGGCGAGTCGGCTTCGCTACCGAATGGAATTACCTGGAGACATGCCGACCCACAGGTTGATCAATTGCGGTGCCCGGCGTTCCAAAGCCGGACCGAAGCCGTGAAATGGACCGCATCAGGAAGCGGTATCGGCTTCTTTTTCGAAAACGAGGGGGCACCTTTCGTTGTTATAAATTACATCCTCGTTTACGATGACTTCCTGAAGGTTCTGGTGTTCAGGAAGCTCGTACATAATATCCAGCATGGCGGCCTCCAGGATCGAGCGCAGTCCTCGTGCGCCCGTCTTGCGGGCCATTGCTTCGCAGGCTACCGCCCGGAGCGCTTCATCAGTAAATCGCAATTTCACGTGCTCGAAACCGAATAGCTTCTTGTATTGCTTCACCAAAGCGTTCTTGGGCTCCAGCAGAATGCGTACCAGTGCATCTTCATCCAGCTCGTGCAGCACCGCCGCCACCGGAAGTCTTCCGACGAACTCAGGTATTAGACCGTAATGAATGAGGTCCTCCGGCTGGACATGCTCCAACAAGTTGGCGATGCTCTGGTCTTTGGATCCTCCTATCTCGGCGTTGAATCCCATGGACTTCATGTTCATCCGCTGCTGAATGACCCTGTCCAGTCCCACAAAGGCCCCACCGCAAATGAACAGTATGTTGGTGGTGTCCACCTGGAGGAACTCCTGCTGAGGATGCTTTCTTCCCCCCTTGGGTGGGACGTTGGCCATTGTCCCTTCGACGATCTTCAATAGAGCCTGTTGAACTCCTTCGCCCGACACGTCCCTTGTTATGCTGGGGTTTTCGGTCTTTCGGGAGATCTTGTCTATTTCATCTATGTACACGATGCCTCTGCACGCCCGTGAAATATCGTAGTCCGCATTCTGCAGAAGCATCAGGATTATATTCTCGACATCTTCGCCCACGTACCCGGCTTCGGTAAGCGTGGTGGCGTCCGCGATGGCGAAGGGAACGTTGAGAATCCTCGCCAGGGTCTGGGCCAGCAGGGTCTTACCCGAGCCCGTGGGCCCGATGAGCAGGATGTTGCTCTTTTGAAGCTCAATCCCGTCGAGGTCGGGTTTTGATTCAATGCGCTTATAGTGATTGTGAACCGCCACTGACAGGATCTTTTTGGCGTGTTCCTGGCCGATCACGTATTCATCCAGGTTTTTCTTGATCTCAGAGGGCTTAGGGACCTTGGAACGGGCCCTCCCCAGCTCCTCTTTCTCGTACTCTTCCGCGATGATCTCGTTGCAGAGCTCAATGCACTCGTCGCAGATGTACACGGTGGGACCCGCGATGAGTTTTCGCACCTCGTCCTGGCTCTTCCCGCAAAAGGAGCAGTACAGAGAAGAGAAGTTACCTTTTCTGCCCGCCATGAATTCCTCCTTGGTCATCGGTCTTCGCAGGCAGACCGCTTTGATCCTTTGTTCGCCGAGCAGGCGGATCGCCCGGCGGAGTTCTTCGTTGTGGCCTAGCCGGCTGTCGGCTCTCTGCGAGATATGACTGTGTCAATGATTCCGTATGTCACCGCCTCATCGCCGCTCATAAAGTAATCCCTTTCGGTGTCGGTTTCAATCCTCTCCAGCGGCTGGCCGGTGTGTTTGACCAGTATCCGGTTGAGTTCGCTCCTCATGCGAAGGATTTCTCTCGCATGAATCTCTATGTCCGTGGCCTGGCCCTGGAAACCTCCCATTGGCTGATGAATCAGAATCCGCGAGTGGGGGAGCGCAAAGCGCTTGCCCGTAGTGCCGGCCGCAAGGAGCAGCGCTGCCATGCTTGCCGCCTGCCCGATGCAGATAGTCTGAACGTCAGGCTTAATGTACTGCATCGTATCGTATATTGCCAGCCCCGACGTCACCAGTCCGCCAGGGGAATTTATGTAAAAATTGATGTCCTTGTCCGGCTCTTCGCTCTCCAAAAAAAGAAGCTGAGCGATTACAAGGTTTGCCACCGTATCGTCTACGGGCGTTCCAAGGAAGATGATCCTTTCCTTGAGCAGCCGCGAATAGATATCGTACGATCTTTCACCGCGGCTGGTCTGTTCTACTACTATAGGCACAAGCATTCTGTTTACTCTTTCTCAGATTCGGACGGTTGGGCTTCCGCTTCAGCGGGGGGCTCCTCAACGGTCACGTCCGCATTGTCCTCAATGAGTTCGAACACCTTTTTTTCCATAAGGGATCCTCTGAAGTCCGCCCATTCGTCTTCGTTAAGGTTATCAAGTTCCATTTCAGGAAGTTCGGTATCAACACCCAAGGCCGCTAGGCGTTCGGAGATCCCTTTTCGGAGTTCCTCTTTGCTGATTTCCAGGCCCTCCTGATCCGCTACGGCTTTGAGGATCAACGATCCTTTAACTCCTCGGACAGCCGACGGTCGGACCTGTTCCCGGCGGCTCTCGGCGGTGAGTCGCATTTTCTTGGGGTCAATGCCCATGCTCTCGTAACGGCGTACGGACTCCTCTATCATCGCATCTATCTGGCGTTCCACCAGTGAGTCGGGCACTTCGAAGGGGTGCTTCTCGATGAGCTGATCAATCACCTCGTTGCGCATTCGCCCGCTGGCCATGTCTTCGTACATTTTGGCGAGATCATTCCTGATCTCCTCCTTGAGGGCTTCAATGGTCTCGTACTCGCCCAGTTCTTTGGCAAAATCGTCGTCCAGTTCCGGTAGGACCCGCTCCTTGGCGTCGCGGATGGTGACTTTGAAATTGACGGTCTTGCCTCTTAGCGCAGTCCTGGGGAAATCTTCGGGGAAAGTCTCCGAGAACTCTTTGGATTCGTCGGTTTTCAATCCGTGGATGTGGGCATCGAAGCCGGGGAGGAAATAGTCTTTCCCCAGGTGGACATGGTAGTCGGTCACGGTCAGGTCACGGAGAGGGGCCCCATCGGCCTCCGCCTCTACGTCCACTCTCAGCATGTCGCCTTCCCGGACCCCGCTATTCTCGGCAATGGGGCTGAGCCTTCCGTGGCGTTCTCTCAATGCTTCGAGTCTCTTGGCCACGTCTTCTTCCTTGACCACAGCAAGGAGCTTCTTCAGCTTCATCCCCTTGTAATCAGTGATCTCCAACTGGGGAGGCACCTCGACTTCAGCCGTGAACGTGAAAGGCTTGCCGGTTTCCAACGCCTCCGGCTCAATCCTGATGATGTGTACGGGTTTGATGTTACGCTCTTCAAGGGACGATTCGAACGTGTCTTCAATTATCTTCTTTACGGCGTCGGCTTCCACTTTCGCCTTAAAGAAGCTTCGGAGAACGTTCAGAGGAACCTTGCCTCTTCGGAATCCCCTGATTTGGGCGTTTTTCTGGAGATCCTTGTACTGGACGTCAACCGTCTCCAGGAATTTTTCTTCCGGCACCTGGAATGTAATCTTCTTCTTTACGGTGCTAAGGTCTTCAACTTGAACTTCGGTCATTTCTCCTCTTTCAAATCGGGGGAAACTGAAAAAACTGACGCCATAACCCCTCGAAATCGCTGAATCGCGAACACCCGGACTTGATGCGGGAGGCTTGCATCGCGTAGTGCTATTATATGTCAATCACCCCCAAAAGGGAAGGGGGTGCCACAGAGGCATTTGAACACATTCATTTTTCTTGATGACGGGCTGCGGTTCTGCTACGGGTGGTGCGATGTGCCGGCCGGTCGCCGATCACTGAAATGATTTCCGGATCACTACCAATTCCGGACATCGAAATGGTTCAGAATTGTTGGCAACTGCCGTATTCTCGCCGTGGAACTCCTGCCCACCCGAAATCCAGAGGAGCGACCTTTTGAAAGACCAGATTCCCTGCAATCCTGAAATGGTTAGCGTAGTTGTCCCCATTTACAACGAGGAAGCCAATGTTCCGATTTTTGTGGAGCGTCTGGCCGAGGTGTTCGAGAGCCTGGGCGTCCTATGGGAAGTCGTCTTCGCACTGGACCCGAGCCCGGACCGCACTGAGGCAAAGATTTCAGAAATGATTGAAGCCGGTTATCCAATCAGATTGATAGCGTTTTCCCGCCGCATAGGGAAGCCTTTGTCTCTGTTGGCAGGATTGGATCATGCTCTTGGTCAGGTGTGCGTCATCATGGACGCAGACTTGCAAGACCCGCCTGAACTGATAGGACGGATGCTCGACAAATGGCGGGAAGGCTTCAAGGTGGTGATTGCTCAGCGTGCTTCCCGCAAGGGTGAGCACTTCCTTTACTTGAAGGCGGCCGAGCTTTTCTATTGGCTTCATGACCGCTTTTCCGACGTGAAAATACCGAAGAACACCGGTGACTTCAGGCTGCTGGACGCTCGGGTGGTCAAAGGAATCTGCCGGTTCAGGGAGAAGCACGGGTTTCTTCGGGGCATCACCGCATCGGTCGGTTTTCCCACAGCCGTGGTCACATTCGACAGGGACCCCAGGCTCAAGGGCAAGACTCAGATACCTGTTTCGGGGGCTGTGAACATAGCTCTGGACGGCATCGTCCCTTTTTCCAGGGTTCCGGTGCGCATGATATTCCTTTGCGGCGCGGTTGTCTTGGCTCTCACGGTGGTAAGCTCCGGGGGCTGGTTCTTGTGGGGGCTGGCTTCAGGATTCTCCAGCCTCTGGCCGGTTATAGTCTTGAGCTTCCTGTCGCTGGCCTTTTCGGGAATCACGCTGGCGAGCATCGGGGTGGTGGGCGAATATCTGGTACGAACCTACGAGGAGGCCCGAGAACGCCCTCTGTACATTATTGACAGCATCAAAGAGGCCCAAACCCTCCCAAGGAAGCTCGGCAAAGGGGAGGATGAGTTATGAAAGCTCTTGTAACAGGCGGGGCCGGCTTCATAGGGAGCCACGTGGTGGACGAACTGGTCCGCCGAGGACGAGAGGTAATCGTCTACGACAATCTTTCTACGGGCTTTCCTAGGCACATTCAGGGAGCGCTTGACTCCGGGCAAGCCACCCTGGTCGCTGGCGATGTGCTCGAGACGGAAAGACTCACCGAGGCAATGAAAGGAGTTTCCACGGTATTCCATCTGGCCGCCAACGCTGACGTACGGGGAGGCCGTGACGACACCGAGATAGACCTGGAACAGAATATTATCGGCACCCATCGAGTCCTGGAAGCCATGCGAAAGGCAGGCGCGACCGAGATAATCTTCACCAGTTCCTCGACTGTTTACGGCGAACCCGACGTCTTCCCGACACCTGAAACCTATGCTCCCCTACAGACTTCTCTGTACGGGGCCTCCAAGCTTTCAGCCGAGGCAATGATCCAGGCGTACGGGGAATACTTTGGTATTCGGAGTCTGTGCTTCAGGTTCGTCTCGTGGATGGGTGAGCGATATTCCCACGGCGTGGTGTACGATTTCATCAAGAAGCTCAGAACCAATCCTCGGGAACTGGAAATACTCGGAGACGGAAATCAGAGGAAATCATATCTTCATGTGGAGGACGGCATACGGGGGATTTTTCTCGCCTTGGACAACGCGACCGGTCTCAAGAACATCCTGAATCTTGGTCACACGGAGTACCTGGACGTCAAGACCCTGGCTTACATAGTAGTGGACGAGATGGGATTGCAGAACGTGACCCGCCGTTTCACCGGTGGATCGAGAGGGTGGCTTGGAGACAGCCCCTTTGTCCACCTTGACATCTCCAGGATGCAGCAGTTGGGCTTCCATCCGCAGATAAGCGTCGCCGAAGGCATTCGCCGAACAGCGAGATATCTTCTCGATAATCCCTGGCTCCTCGACGCAAGACCGATGCACTGAAGGGAAACATTTTCCGACAATTTTTGTGTGGGTTTGACTAAAGGGCAAGTTCTCTGTAAGCTGGAACTCAGCAAGGGGTTCCCCGAAGTTGATCCGTGCAGGTCCTTTGGCGGCAGTGGCGTCTTTTTAACGGGAGGCGCCTGTGAAAGACCAAAAAGCGGATCAGGAACAACTGTCCAGCGAGCTGACCGAGTTGCGCCAGAGAAAGATCGCCCTGGCAGCCCCTGTGGAAGAAGTGAGGAGGACCGACGGAGTTTTGCAGACGGCTCCTATTGAACTTGAAGAGTTGGTCCGGGCGCGCACGAAAGAACTGGAACTGGCAAATGAAGCGCTCAGACGAGAAATTTACGAGAGAGAACGCGCCGCTGAGGCCCTGAGTGCCGAGAAACTCAGATTTCAGACGCTTGCCGAAAGCTTGCCCGTGGGACTGGTAATGATAGGCAAAGGCGGCGCCTTTGATTACATAAATCCCAAGTTCACGGAAATGTTCGGGTACACTGTCCAGGATGTGCCCAACGGCGGAGCTTGGTTCCGGAAAGCCTATCCGGACAATAGTTACCGCCGCGAGGCAATTTCCGTCTGGCTTGAGGACCTGCGGTCATCTCCCCCGGGCGAACAGAGACCGAGGGTGTTCTCGGTAACGTGCAAGGACGGGGCGATCAAGGTGGTCCATTTTCGGCCGGTTCAGCTCCAGACCGGCGAACATGTGCTGACCTGCGAAGACGTTACCGACCGTATCCAGGCCGAGGAGAAACTGGCCAGAGCCCAGGCCCTCCTGCAAGCCGCAATAGAACAGACCCCTGCCGGCATCCTCATCGCGGACGCACCTGACGTCAGGATTAAGATTGCCAACCCCGCCGCCCTGTCAATCCGCGGGACCAGCCCCGAGCCGCTCACCGAAATAACAGCCCACGCTCATCCCGAGAACTGGCAGATGTTCCACCCCGACGGCACCGCTTTCGACCCGGAGGACCTACCCCTGTCACAGGCAGTGCTACACGGGAAGGTGTCCAGGAACGTGGAGTCAATCATCCGGCACGCGAGCGGCGAGGACCGCTGGATCCTGGCGAATGCTGCTCCGGTCCTCAATTCCAGGGAGGAGATCATCGCGGGTGTGGTGGTCTTCGCAGACATCACCGAGCGCAAACAGTGGGAAGAAACTCTCCGAGAGAGCCAGGAGAATTACCGCAGGCTTTACGAGAAGTCCAGGCACAACGAGGAACTCTACCGATCACTCCTGAACGCCTCTCCCGACGCGGTGGTGGTGTACGATATCGAGGGAAGAGCGCAATACGTAAACGATTCGTTCACCCGCATATTCGGCTGGACGCTGGACCAGGTTCAGGACAGGCGAATACCATATCTTCCCGATCCTGAAAGAGAAGCGACCGTGGATATGATCCGGCGCGTCCTCCGTGACGGTGTTGCCTGCGCGGGATTCGAGTCCAAGAGATACACCAGCGACGGGAGGCTGCTGGAAATGAGCCTCAGCGCCACTCGGTACCACGACAACCGCGGGAATCCCGCTGGAATGCTGGTAGTTCTCTCCGACATAACCGAAAAGAAGCGCCTGGAAGAGCAACTACGGCAAGCGGCCAAGATGGAGGCCATTGGGCAACTGGCCGGCGGGGTGGCGCATGATTTCAATAATCTGCTTACCGCGATAATCGGATACGCCGGCATCCTGATGCAGCAGGTCCCCGAAGGCACGGTGCAACGCCAGAAGCTCATGGAAATCAACCGGGCCGCCGAAAGAGCGGCGACTCTCACCAGGCAACTGCTAGCCTTCAGTCGCAAGCAGGTGCTGGAATTGCGCGTCCTGAACCTCAACAACATGATCCTGGAACTGGAGAGTATGCTTCGCACACTGCTCGGCGAAGACGTCGAGCTCGCCACTTTGCTCGCGCCTGATCTAGGCCGGGTTCAAGCCGACCCCGGTCAGACCGAACAGATCGTCCTGAATCTCGCGGTGAACGCCCGGGACGCCATGCCCTCGGGGGGTAGACTGGCGATTGAAACGGCCAATGTTTTCCTGGACGAGGAATACCGGCAGTCCCACGCCGAAGTTGTCCCGGGGCCTCACGTGATGTTCGCAGTGAGCGACACCGGAGTCGGCATGGACGAACAGACTGCGGCCAGGATGTTCGATCCCTTCTTCACCACCAAAGCTAAAGGACTAGGGACCGGCCTCGGGCTCTCCACGGTTTACGGAATCGTGAAACAGCACAAGGGCCACGTAACGGTATACAGTGAACCTGGACGGGGCACGACGTTCAAGGTGTACCTGCCTCGTGTTGACGAGGCCCTGGAAAAATGCGAAGGCACTTCAGAGACGCCTGCGCTTCACCTCGGCCATGAGACCATACTGGTTGTCGAGGATGAGGAGGTTGTTAGAAACCTCACCTCGGAGTTACTGGAAATGCTTGGATACGATGTGCTGAAAGCTTCGGACCCCGAAGAGGCACTGGATGTGTGCAGGGTATACGACAGGCCTATCCATCTTATGGTCACCGACGTGGTTCTGCCTCGCATGGACGGCAGAAGCCTATACAACGTTCTCTGCCCCATGAGGCCGGAGATGAAGGTTCTTTACATTTCAGGTTACACTGAGAACTTCATCGTTCACCATGGTGTTCTAGATCGCGGAGTCCACTTCCTGCAGAAGCCCTTCACGATGGACAACCTGGCCGTGAAGGTCCGCCAAGTGTTAGATTTCTGATACGAAATTGCGATCAAAATAACCATCGGCTAAATCGTAGCGGTTAGGTGCGCGGAAACCGGTGAATTCCGTCTCCTTGGCCTAAATTAGAGGTAAATAGTGCTTGACAAAACGGTTGCCCCAAGACTGTAATGGGCCAGGCGGGACTTTTTTTGCGCATAAGAGGGGTCTCCTGCATCTATGGGGGATCGGGAGGACAGTTATTTCCGGATTCCCTTCCGGATGAGAGGCCCAGGCGCCCTGCAACAGCTTCCCGGTACAAAACGGGACAAATAAACCAACAGCTATTACAGGTTTGGATAGGCCGAAATCTCTTTAGGAGGTGATGCCGCAAGCTGTCTGTCGCCGACTGTGACGGGAAACCCGAACACTTGTCACGTCCACTGTTTCGCGTTACCGATTCAATGAGGAAGGGAGAAGGAAGCAATGTCCAATGGAGGGAACGGTTGGTCAGTACTGTGGAAAACTGAGGACTGGCTCGCTGTGTGGCTTGGGTTCTTGGTCATCATTCTTATCTTGGCCGGTCTCAAGGTGACACTTCCAAAATTCAAGTGGGTCACGGCCGGAGAGTACGCCACTTTTGCCGCCCAGGCGGCCCCCGAGGCGGCGAAAATAGCCAAAAGCAGCGGCGAGAAGGGTGAAACGGCTCTTCAGACGGAAGCTACAGCACTGCAGGCAGCCCTGGCAAGCCAGGACCGTAAGAAGGCTTCCGATGCGGTCAAGAAATTCGAAGCCGCGGTTAAGGACGTTAAAGACGCGGGCCTCAAGAAGAAGGCCGGGGCTCTGGCCAAGGAAGTAAAAGGCAATTCCGGAAACATCCTCCCCAAGGTATTCGCTTGGGACAATATTAAGTGGTCCATTCTCATCGGCATAGGGATACTGATTCTCGCCGGGATAGGCATGGCCTTCTTGGGCGCGGACGTACTCAAATTCGCAATCGGTTTCCCATTTGTATTCATAATCGCGTGGATTGCCCTTTTCTTGGCCGGCAATTACACGATCCACTATTATGGTCTTGAGTATGTGCTCTGGTGTCTGTTCCTCGGGCTCATCATAAGCAACGTGTTCGGACTGCCTGACTGGCTCAGGCCCGCGGTTCAGACCGAGTTCTACATCAAGACTGGCCTTGTTATTCTGGGGGCAGGTATTCTTTTTACGGAGATCATCCAGGCCGGCGCCCTTGGAATGATCCAGGCGGTAATGGTCGTCGGCATCATCTGGTACTTCTGTTACTGGTTTGCGAAGAAGATTAAGGTGGATGACGAATTCGCGGCCATTCTATCCAGCGCTGTGTCCATCTGCGGTGTTTCCGCGGCCATAGCGACGTCCGGCGCCATCAAGGGCGACCCCAAGAAGTTGAGCTACACCACTTCCCTGGTTCTTGTGTGTGCAGTGCCCATGATGGTTCTGCAGCCCCTGATCGCCAAGTGGGTAGGGATGCCTGACGCAGTGGCCGGCGCATGGCTTGGAGGCACCTTGGATACCAGCGGCTCCGTGGTGGCCGCGGGTTCTCTTATAAGTGAAGCGGCCATGAAAGTGGGCGTCATCGTCAAAATGTCCCAGAACGTGCTCATAGGTTTTGCCGCTTTCATCCTGGCCGTGGTCTGGACGTTCAAGAAGGCCGAGGAGGTCGGCGGGGAAAAACCGGGTGCCATTGAAATCTGGAACAGATTCCCCAAGTTCGTGCTTGGCTTCATGGTCGCGTCTCTGGTCTTCTCGTTCGTGCTGGATCCCAAGACGGTTGGTGCAGTCAAAGGCACGCTGGGCGGACTTAGGACGTGGTGGTTTGCCCTGGCCTTCACTTCAATAGGCCTTGAGACCAGGTTCATGGAGCTTTCCACGATGGGCGGCGGAAAGCCGGCTCTTGCTTTTCTCGTGGCCCAGGGGGTAAACATCCTGTGGACGCTGCTCTTGGCCTACATACTGTTCGGGGGCATCTTCTTCACCTGTCCGACTTTCTAGCGGTCGCAGGCGGAGGGGAGTTGTCGTCAACTGAATGATTCATGTCATTCTATGAAAACGCTTCCGGGGGACAACTTTTCTGCAGGAAAGTTTTCCCCTGGTCCCCGCTTTCCAAAGACTCCTAACATATCAGCGGCTTCCGCTGGGCGCTGCTCGTCTGCAGTTCAGGTAGGATGTGGTGAACGAAGTGAACCGCATCTGTCGAGAAATGAAAGCGGAATCGGCATCTTCATTCGTTGTGCCCCACCGGGCATGGCGGTTTCTGTGAAGACGACATTGGAGGGACCGGCAAGATGCCGGTCCTACTTTTTTCATGCTTAGCACACCTTTTCACAAGTTCGGTGTCGTATTCGGGTGCCACTGCTAGCTTGCTAGCAGCGTTCTCCGGCAGCACTGCTGGACAAGCCGGCAGTGGCACCCAAGGTGTTGCGAAGCGGGTGACGCGCCCGTGATTTTGGTGTGACCGTATTTATGAATTGGTCTACTTAATTGCGGCGCTGTAGGCCATGGGAGTTTCAATGGTTCACTTGGTGGAAAATCCCGCGACCTCCCTTTGCAAACATAGGAACCACCCTTCGGGCTCTTTCCTAAAAGGTGGCAGGGGGGATTTTCCCACGAGTAAGTGGACGCTTACCCGGAAAAGGACAAATTCCTTGACGAAGGGCGCTGGTTGCATTAAATTTAAAAGTTGCGTCATTATGCCTAACGATTGGATATCACGAAGCTTTGGTCCATTTGCGCTCGCCAAGGTCGGCGGGGATGGGCTTCTCCCGGCTGGGTCGAAGAATGGCTGATTGCGGAAAATTGGGTCGGGACGGCACCACGGTGCTCTTGTCTGCCCGTTCGTCCGTAGCCCTTCTCTCCGTGACCCCACGCCCTG
>Ga0172375_10007181_pt1 | contig 15334 bp, 15 predicted proteins | sample LakKiv1m_FD_114537 | JGI IMG/M metagenome (GOLD analysis project Ga0172375, IMG submission 114537) | Freshwater microbial communities from Kabuno Bay, South-Kivu, Congo - kab_092012_11.1m | ecosystem: Environmental > Aquatic > Freshwater > Lake | place: Democratic Republic of the Congo... | reverse complement strand
ACACCGCTTGGAAGAAACATCAATTTCGGTGTTCGTGAACATGCGATGGCTGCCATTGTTAATGGATTGGCACTCCATCACATGAGGGCATTCAGCGGTGGATTCTTCATCTTCAGTGATTACATGAAACCAGCCATTCGTTTGGCTTCACTCATGAAATTACCTTCGATTTTCATCTTCACGCATGACAGCGTAGCTGTCGGAGAAGACGGACCGACACACGAACCCATTGAGCAACTTTCGATGTTCCGGACGATTCCGAACATGGTCACACTGCGTCCTTCTTCAAGCAACGAAGTTCGTCATGCAATGCGCTATGCACTGACTTCTCAAGGTTCACCAACGACACTCGTTTTGACTCGTCAAGACGTTGCGGTTGTGTCGAACTGCTCGTATGAAGAGTTTGTTCAAGGCGCATATGTCGTGGAAAAAGACGAGCATGAAGAAGGCATCTTGATTGCGACAGGATCCGAAGTGGATCTTGCTTGGAAAGCCAAACAATTGCTCAACCAAATGGGCAAGAAACTCCGTGTTGTGGCGATGCCTTCGATGGAATTATTTCTCAACTTGCCTCAAGAAAAACAAGATGAAATTCTTCCGCCAACACTGACAAACCGAGTTGCCATAGAAATGGGTGCTCCTCATCTTTGGTATCGCTTCGCCAAAAAAGTGAAGGGAATTTCATCCTTTGGCGTGTCCGCCAAAGGCGAAGAAGCGATTGAACACTTCGGTTTCACACCAGAAGAGATTGCGAAGTTGTTTTTACAATGATGTTCTTTGATTCACACACTCACGTAAACGACCCCTTGCTTTTTGACCGAGCGGAAGAAGTAATTCAAGCTGCGAAACAAGCAGGTGTTGTAGGAATGTTACTGATTGGGTATGACAAGCCTTCTAGTGAACGCGCCTTGGAACTTGCTGGGCGTTACGATGGCGTCTATGCTGCAATCGGATTTCATCCAACCAATGCCTCTACTGTCACAGAAGAAGATCTGGACTGGCTTGTCAAGCAATTATCCAATCCCAACGTCAAAGCGATTGGCGAAATCGGGTTGGATTATTACTGGGATGCCTCGAACAAGGAAACACAAATTTCCCTTTTCAAGAAGCAACTCGACATTGCATATGAACATCACTTACCATTTAGCGTGCATATGCGAGACGCCACGGAAGATACACTTTCGATACTAAAAACGTATAAGCAGAAAGACCACAAAGGAGTCATGCATTGCTTTTCGGGTTCCGTGGAATCTGCGAAAGAATTCATTGCCTGCAACATGATGATTTCTTTGGCTGGTCCAGTCACATTCAAAAATGCGAAGGTTCCAAAGCAGGTTGCTCTAGAGATTGATTTGAAGGACTTGCTTATAGAAACTGACGCCCCCTATTTAGCTCCTCACCCGTATCGTGGGAAGCAAAACGAGCCGAAATATGTTGGACTCGTGGCCGCAGAAATCTCCAATATCAAACGAATTTCAGTTGAAACGGTCGCAGAAGTAACGACTGTGAATGCGAAAAGAATTTTCCATGTATAAAAAAAACGACCATCGAAATGGTCGTTTTATTTTGCTTGCCACTTGCAACGAACTGGACTCTCAATTAGGTCTTCCTTTTTGAGTTGGTTCATTGCTTTGTCGATTTCCTTACGGTCAATTCCGGTGATTTTTTCCAAATCTCCGCCACTGACAGGCTTCCCTTCTTTTTTCATTGCTTCAAGAATTGCTTGTTTTAGTTCCATGTCATCACCTCAATTTACTTGAATTATATGACAGGATACAGGGGAAGTCAAGAGAGTCGACTGAATATATGATTTAATATGTTGCCATGACGTTTTTCTCTTTAGGAGATTTGTCATGGTGTCTCTTGTGATAATGAGTATGAAGCAGATGGTGGCTCTTTTCTCCGAGCGGTTTTACCAAATAGTCTTCATAGATTTTCACGATTGATGGGTTCTCATGAGACTTGCGAATCTTCATGACGCCATCAACCGTATATAGAGCTTCCAAACGTTTTTGACGAACTGCTGTCGTTGTTCCATAAGGTTGTCCACCGCCGCCGATGCATCCACCGGGGCAGGTCATGATTTCGATGAAAGCATAAGGAGAAGTACCCGCTTTGATTTGTTCGCAGATGATTCTTGCGTTCGCTAGCGTGTGAGCGACAGCGACTTTCACATCGGTTCCACCCAAATTGACAGTGGCTTCCTTGATGCCTTCGAGTCCGCGGACATCCGTCAGGTTGATGTTTTCGAGTGGCTTTTTGTTCACAACTTCATACACGGTACGAAGTGCGGCTTCCATAACACCGCCTGTGGCGCCGAAGATTGCGGCGGCACCGGTGGTGATGCCAAACGGATTGTCAAATGGCATGTCTTCGAGAGAATCGAAGTTGATACCCATTTGTTTGATCATCTTTCCAAGTTCGCGAACGGTCAATACGACGTCAACATCTTGATTCTTTCCATCGACGCGCATTTCAGGACGTTGCGCTTCATATTTCTTTGCGGTACATGGCATGACGGAAACGACATACAAATCATTTGGATTGATGCCTAATTTTTCCGCGTAATACGTTTTTGCCAAAGCACCGAACATTTGTTGAGGAGATTTGCAGGAAGAAATATTCGGAAGCACTTCGGGATAATAAGTTTCTGCGAAGGATACCCATCCTGGGCAGCAAGAAGTCATCATTGGCAATACTCCGCCATTTGTGACTCTGTGAATCAATTCGTTGCCTTCTTCGATGATGGTGAGGTCGGCTGTGAAATCCGTGTCGAACACATCGTCGAATCCGAGCAATTTCAATGCGTGAACAATTTTACCAGTAACGATGCTTCCTTGAGCCATTCCAAGTTCTTCACCCAGAGATACTCTGACGGCGGGAGCGACTTGAATCATGACTCTCTTGGACTCATCATGCATGGCTTTCCATACTTTGTCAGTTTCGTCTTTTTCTAAGATTGCGCCAACTGGGCAGACAGAAGAGCATTGTCCGCAGAATGTACAGAAGTCATCCGACAAATATCTTCCGAAAGCTGGAGTAATTTGCATACTTTGACCACGTCCCATGATTTCGAGAACGTTGACGGATTGAACGGATTTGCAGACGTCGATACAACGGCCGCATTTAATGCAACGATTCGGGTTTCTGACGAGAGACGGATTGTTGTCGTCAATCGGTTGGAGTTTCAATACGCTTGGGAATCTAGCTTGATCGATACCGAGGATGTTCGAAAGATTTTGCAGTTCGCAAGACATGTTTTTCGCACAGGCGTTGCAGTTTGCATCATGGTTCGAAAGAATCAATTCGGTAATTGTTTTTCTCGCGTTGATGACTCTGGGCGAGTTTGTGATAATATGCATTCCTTCTTGGACTTGCGTCGAACAAGAAGTAACCAATCCTTTTCTGCCTTCGATTTCAACGACGCAGACGCGACACTCACTGTTGATGTGAAGTTCGGGATAGTTGCAGAGTGTGGGAATTTTGATGTTGTATTGTTTTGCGGCGTTGAGGATGGTTGTTCCTTCCTTAACGCTCATCGGTGTGTTGTTGATCTTCAGGTTTACCATAGTATGCCTCCTTAAAGATTCACTGGATGGTCAATACGGTCGATGTAATCATCTCGGAAATAACGTAAAGAGGAGATGATTGCGGTCGGAGATGTTTGACCAAGTCCACAGAGAGATGTTTGATGCATGACTCTAGCGAGTGATTCTAAGGAATCTAAATCTTTCATCGTCGCTTGTTTGTCTCTGAATTTGCGAATTAAGAGTTCCAATTGCTTGTGACCTTCGCGGCATGGAACGCATTTTCCGCAAGATTCGTGTTCGAAGAAATGGATTGTCTTCAATATAATTTCGAAGATGTCAAAACGATCGTCCATGACAATGATGGCACCGGCACCGGTCTTCGATTCAAACTCTTCGAAACGTTCGTAGTCAATCTTCATGTCGAGCATGTATTCGGGAATGATTGGTCCGCAAGCTCCACCGAGTTGGACCATCTTGATTTTACGGTTGTTTTTGATGCCACCGCCGAATTCATCAATGACTTGACGAATCGGAACGCCGAACGGAATTTCAAAGACACCTTTGTTGTTTGTATTTCCGGACAAGCAGATGAGCTTGGTTCCGGCAGAAGAAGGAGTACCGACTTTACGGAATTCGCTTCCGCCCATCGTAATGATTACAGGGATGTTCGCATAAGTTTCCACATTGCTAATCATCGTTGGTTGATTGAAGACACCCTTTTGCGTTGGAAATGGCGGTTTGACTCTGGTTCTTCCAGGACGTCCTTCGATGGATTCGATTAATGCGAACTCTTCTCCGCAAACATACGATCCAGCGCCACTGCGGATACGGATGTCGAAATTAAAGTTCGTTTTGAAAATATTTTGTCCGAGGTAATTTGCCTTACGCGCATTCTCGAGTGCTTCGAACATGGTTCTCATGGCCGCTTGATACTCGCCGCGGATGTAAATATAACCTTCTGTTGCGCCAGTAGCGAATGCCGTTATGGTCATTCCTTCGATAATGGCAAGCGGGTCTTTTTCCATGATGTTGCGGTCTTTAAAATTACCTGGTTCGCCTTCGTCGGCGTTGCAGATGATGTATTTCGGGGTATTCGTTTCTTTTGCCAAGCCCATCATCTTGATATGCGTCGGGAATCCTGCGCCGCCTCTGCCGCGCAAATAAGATTTTTCGACTTCTTCGATGATGGAGATTCTTTCCATGTACAATGCTTTTTTCAATCCGGCAAATCCGCCCATGGATGAATATTCTTCAACGGACACGGGATTGATTTTTCCAAAACGTTTGGAAATGACTTTCATTTCTGTCATGATAAATACACCCTGTACTCGGCCAAAATCGCTTTGATCTTGTTGGCGGTCAGATTGGTATAAATCTTGTCGTCAATTCTCATTGCCGGTGCTTCATCACAGTGCCCGATGCAGCTTGTGTATTCCAACGAGAATTGTTTGTTTTCCGTTGTTTCACCGACTTTGATTCCGAGTTCCTTTTCCAAAATTTTGACGATGTTCACATCAGTAGCGACATGACATGGAACGCCTCCGCATACTTGGATGATGTGTTTTCCTTTGTTTTCTGTACGGAAAAAAGAGTAGAACGAAATCGTGCTACATACTTTGGCTTCCGACAGGTGCAGATAATCTGCGATTTCTTTAGCTTCTTCTTCAGAAATGAAGTGAGAAGGTTTAGCATTTTGAAACTCAAGAAGAATCTCGATGAGACTATCTTCTTGTTGTGGATACTTTTCTAGTATCTTCTGTAATAACACGTCTTTTCCTCCTTAAATCATAATAAAAAATGATTCACTCTAGGAAAATCCCCAAGATGTTATTCGTGATGTTTTTTTCATGTTCCAGCGGTTTGGGATCTCTCTCCATGAGCAAATCTTTGGATGAATCCATAATTCAAAAGCTACTCCGAAATAAAATATAACTGCTGCTTTGAAACGCTGTAAACGAAACGAACCTCCTTTTCTGAATTTGCACTAAGACCATTATAAAGCGAATTCTTCAAAGTGTCAATGTTATCCGGGTGAAATGTCACAATTTATTGTGAAATTAAGCGCTTTTTGATACAATATATGTGACTGAAGGAGTTGTTAATATATGGGACTAACAGCAGGTATCGTGGGGTTGCCCAATGTCGGAAAATCGACATTGTTCAACGCCATCACAAAATCAAAGGCACTAGCGGCGAACTACCCGTTCGCTACGATTGACCCGAATGTCGGTGTCGTCGAAGTGCCAGATATTCGAGTGGATAAACTGGTTGAAATGTATCAACCGAAAAAAACAATCTATACGACTTTCGAATTCACCGATGTAGCCGGGCTTGTTCGTGGCGCATCGAAAGGCGAAGGACTTGGAAATCAATTCTTAAGCCACATTCGAGGAGTCGATGCAATATGCCAAGTGGTTCGTTGTTTTGAAGATGATAATGTTACTCATGTCGAAGGTAGTATTGACCCGATGAGAGACATCGAAACCATCTTAATTGAATTGATTATGGCGGACTTGGATGTCATTGAAAAACGAATTCCGAAAATCAAAAAAAGAGCTGAAACAAAAGCCGATAAAGAAGCCGTCGAGGAATATGAAATCTTGGCGAAACTGAATCAAGCGCTTCTCGACGAAATTCCAATTCGTCAATTAAAGCTCTCGATAGAAGAGTGGAAGATTATCAAAAACTTTTCTTTTTTGACAGCGAAACCAATGCTCTACGTATGCAACATCTCAGAGGCGGAAATCGCAGATTACTCACAAAATCCGTATGTTGAGAAGGTTTTGGCTTTTGCTGAGAAAGAAGGTTCCAAAGTCACTGTAATCAGCGCGAAGATTGAACAAGAGTTGTCTGAACTTGATGATGAATCCAAACAAATGTTCTTAGAAGACTTGGGCTTAAGGGAATCCGGATTAGTGGACTTGATTCAAAAGAGTTATGAAATGCTTGGGCTAAAAACTTTCTTCACCGCAGGAGAGAAGGAAGTGCGGGCGTGGACATTCAAAAACGGTGCGAAAGCACCAGAATGTGCTGGGATTATCCACTCCGATTTTGAAAAAGGATTTATTCGTGCGGAGACCATTCATTTTGATGATCTGATGGCTTCTGGTAGCGAGTCCAAAGCAAAAGAAAACGGTAAGTTCCGTCTCGAAGGAAAAGAATATGTCGCACAAGACGGCGACATCTTCCATTTCCGTTTCAGCGTCTAGGAGGCAATATCATGGAGGAAAGCATAATTTTTTCTGAAAGTATGGAGTATGATATATATCCCTTTGAAAAAGGATTAAAGGCAATTGAGCAGCATGTGCCAAAGTTCAAAAATGTTGAATTGACCACGGATTTCGGCTACGGTTTTTTTCGTGTGAATCTCGTTTCCGATGATCAAAAACACTTTTCTCGCGTACAAGCCAAAATGAAGAAAATATTTGAAACCTCATTTCATACACCACCCAACAAATCGTTTTTGCAATGGCTCCACGAACTATTGGAAAACGAAGAATACTCCATTTCTTTTGCGGAGTCGTTAACGGGCGGGATGTTGGCGTCTTTGTTTATATCACAACCCGGAGCTAGTAAACGAATTGAAGAGAGTTATGTGACATATTCCGATACATCCAAAAGTAAGATATTGGGTGTAAGCGATGATATCATTCGCAAATATGGAGTCGTCTCCAAAGAAGTTGCAATGGAAATGGCTGTGGGATTGTTCAAAGTAACGAACGCGAACATATGCCTATCAACCACAGGAATTGCCGGCCCGACCGGACAAAGTAAAGAGCATCCGGTGGGCGAAGTATTCTTTGGTATGAAAACGCCAAAAGGTTTGTCATATTCTCGATTTGTGTTTACCGGAGACCGAGAAACAATTCGAAAGAAGGCGGCCGCAAAAGCTGTGATTTTACTTGTGAAAGAACTGGCATAGACTCTACTCATGTCTTCCAAACAATAGTGACTGCAACGCTTTTTTGTTTGTATATGTAGGAATTATTGCTTTTGTATCATCATCTTTTTCATTTGAAAAGATGGGAATCCAACTCTTTTTTTAATGCATTCTTATAATTCTCTATCAAAATGATGGATAAATATCTATTATCTTCACGACCGCATTACGCTATAATTTAAACAGAAATCTCGAGTTTTCTTCCGTTTCCCTAGAAGAAACCGTGATGAATAGGAGACTCCATGGAACGACTATGGAATAAGAATTTTTCGATTTTGACAATCGGTTCTTTTATCTCGGCGCTCGGAAGTTCTGTCGCCGGGATTGCTTTTTCGATTCTCATTTATCTTGAGACGGGATCACCATTATACCTTGCGCTTTTTATCGTTGGAAATATCGTTCCAAGGACCATTGCTGGATTTTTTGTCGGTCCATATGTCGATCGCCATTCTCGAGTTAAGATGATTTACATGCTCGATTATTTCTATACATTTGCCTTTGCAGTAATCAGTGTCATATTGTTCACTGGATATTTCAATGTTTGGGTTTTTGTGATTGTTTCCGCCTTTTTCGGAATCACGGACACCGTATATCAAACCGCCTTCATGTCTTTGTTTCCCGAAGTCATTCCAAAGGGAAACCACTCCAAAGCCTATTCTATTTCGTCTCTGATTTGGCCGATATCAGGCGCTTTAATGGCGCCTGTCGCAACGTTTTTCATCCAGTCTTTTCATTACGGCGTTGCTATTCTGATGGCGTTCAACGCTCTGACTTTTTTTGTCACTGCAACGATGGAAACGCAAATGAGAGTGAATGAAAAACTCAACACCTCAGAAGTTCAATCCATGCAATTTGTGACAGACTTGAAAGAGGGATTCGCTTATTACAAACAAGAACGAGGCATTCTTGGAATCGGACTACTCTTCATGGCATTTTCGTTTGTTTACGCCGTTGGCGACTTGTATCGAATGCCGTTTTTTCAAGAAAGTCCAATCTACACCTTGACTCAATATTCTTATTTCGTGAGCGCAGGCTTGGCTGGCAGAATTATCGGAGGGTTCTTTCACTACATCTACAAATTTAAGAAAGAACAGAAGTTTGCGATTGCACTGACCGTGTATTTCATCGTCGAGATTCTTGACGCATTCATGTTCTTTACGCCATATTTCATGATTTTGATTTCCACATTCATCGTCGGACTTTTGAGTGTGACCAGTTTCAACATCCGAATGGCCGCTACCCAAACCTACATTCCATCGGATAAACGCGGCCGTGTCAACAGTGTTCAAGGTTTGCTTTGGAATATCGGCGCAATCATCGGCACATTGATTTTCGGTGTGCTTGGTGAAGTGACGAACATCCCCTACCAGTATCTGATTTTGATGGCTGCGGTTGTGTCTATCTCCGCGATTTTCCTAGTTCCTGTTAGGATGCATACAGAGTTCAAAAAAATCTACGACGTGGACGTTTAGACCGAATATTTTTTATAGACAAACATATTTTATTATGTTATAATAGTCGAGCGTGAGAAATCTCACCTGCTTGCTGCGAAAGCAGCCAAAAGACCATAAGGAGGATAACAATGAGAAAGTATGAAGTAATGTACATCATTCGTCCGACAGTTGATTCCGAAGCTAGAAAAGCGTTAATTGAAGAAATGAACGCGATTCTGACTTCTAGAGGAACCGAAACTGTACAAGTGAATGAATGGGGCACAAGAGAACTTGCTTATGAAATCAATGATTTCAGAAAAGGGTACTATGTTGTATTGACGGCAATGGCTACTCCCGAAGCAACGGCTGAACTTGACCGTGTCATGAAAATCAAAGAAGACATCATCCGTCACATCATCATCTCCCGAGAAGACAAGTAAGGAGATGACGAAATGTTAAACAAAGTTGTATTAATCGGCAGACTCGTTCGGGATCCCGAATTGAGATATACGAATAACAACAATGTTCCTGTTGTCACGTTTACACTCGCAGTCAATCGTCCATACGGACAGCGCGATGGTAGCGACAACACCACCACGGCGGATTTCATCAGTTGCACCGCATGGCGCAATCAAGCGGAAAACGTCAGCAAGTACATGTCAAAGGGTTCGTTAGTTGCTGTAGATGGCAGACTCCAAACCAGAGACTACACCGATCAAAATAACGTACGTCGTTATGTGACCGAAGTTGTTTGTGACTCAGTCGTATTCTTGGAAACCAAATCGCAACGCGACAATACCCCAAATGACAATTATCAGCCCAAAAACGATCGTGTCGAGAAAAAAGATGAAGATGACAAATACAAAAGCATCAACATCATCGAAGACGATCTCCCATTCTAAAAAGGAGGACCTAAGATGAACAATCAGGCTAGTAGACCTTACAACAAAGAACAACGTCCTGGCGGACCACGCCGTAAAAATCGCAAAAGATGCTATTTCACAGAGAATAAGGTAACTTATATTGATTTCAAGGACTTCGAACTGCTTAAGAAGTTTATCTCCGAAAGAGGTAAAATTCTTCCCAGAAGAGTCACCGGAACCAAGGCATATTACCAGAAGCATCTGGCTGCTGCGATCAAAAGAGCACGTTTCATGGCTTTGTTACCATACGTCAAAGAATAGTGAAACAAACGACCTGCGGGTCGTTTTTTTTTGCGAAGTATTTTTCCTTCATCAAAAGTGGAAAATCAGTATCTTTTGTGATATCATACATTCAGCCATTTATCGGCATTTCTATTTATAATTAGGAAATTTGAAAGAAAAGGATCTGACGAATTTGAACATACTATCGGAAACCTTCCTCAATGATGACTTTCTGATTCGCTGGATCGGAAGATGTCACTACTCTACCCATTTGAAACGGAAATTCTTCTATGCCAGTGCAAGTGGATTTGAAGTTTCTTTCATTGGCACGACACTTAGGGCTACTTTTGCATGTTCGCATACCGATGACTTATCAAGACAACCATATCTGTCCATTTTTATCGACAAAGACATGAATCCACTCCACAACAAGACCGTTGTGATGGATTGCCAAGAAAAGAGTGTTTCCTTAGCAACCCACCTCGAAAAAGGTGTTCATACAGTCACAATTCTCAAACGTAGTGAAGCAAGCGATTCGGACACTTCCGTTGTCTGTATTGAAACAGATGGAGAATTCATCCGACCAGAGTCCGAGAAAGATTTTTTTATTGAGTTTGTCGCCGCGTCCACTTCTACTGGATTCGCAAACATGGCAAATTCGCCTCAAGAAGATAAAACAACCAAAAATTCTAATGTCTTTCTCGCCTATTCATATTTGACCGGATATTTGCTTGACGCAGAAATATCGATTGTCGCGGGAAGTGGGTGGGGCATCTCAAGAGGATACAACATGGAAGGCGTCCAAAGCGATTTCGAAAATATTCCAAACGCTTACCGATATTATGGAATTGATTCCTCCAATCGGGTTATCACCTCTCTTGGCTTTTATGACAATTCGTTGAAACATCCAAATGTGATTGTAATCAATCTCGGAACGAACGATTTCTTCTCGTCCAATTATGCTCTTTTGGAAAAAGTTGAGCAGGTTATCGTTGAGGAGCGTTTTCGTCGAGATTACTTGAAGTTTCTGGCAAATCTTCGGGAAACTCATATGAATTCCATTATATTGGTCGCTTACGGACTGATGAACGAAATTCCCCTGTTGGGAAACATCATCGAAGGCATCATCAAAAAGGCGAACCAAGAATATGGAAATATCCATGGTTTCATCATGGTTCCTGCAGGATATGATGGAGACCCTGTCGGAACCTATAACCACCCGACTGGGAAAACCCATAGTCGAAATGCGGAAGCATTGGCATCTTTGATACATGAATTGACGGGAAGACACATTGTTCATGAGTCGATTGTTTGGAATGAATAATTCAAGGGGCAAAAGCCCTTTTTTTATCAGGAACAAAAACCCTTTTCGCATGTTATAATGGAAACGGAAAGCTTTCTTTGAGGTGAAGACATGAATCACGAAAAAGAATATTACCAGATATTACAAGAGGAATTGATTCCGGCACTTGGTTGTACCGAACCCATCGCGGTTGCGTATGGCGGCGCGAAAGCCAAAGAAGTGCTTGGCGATTTTCCAGATAAAATCTTGGTTCGTTGTTCGGGCAGCTTGCTCAAAAACATCAAGTGCGTGAGTGTCCCTACCACGCGTTTCCATGGCGTGGAACCGAGTGTCATCGCCGGAATGGTCGCGGGAGATTCGTCTTTGGAAATGGAAGTATTGGCCAATTTGGACGAACATGACATCGAAGAAGTCGAAAAATGGATTCAGAAGAAAATATGCACTGTCAAGTTACTGGACAGTCCGCTCAATCTTCATTTCATCGTCCGATTTGAAAAACAAGATCAATCCGTAGAAGTCGAAATTCAAAATCTACATACGAATGTGACCAAAATCACAAAGAATAATCAAGTCATATATCAAGCAGAAAGCGATTTGTTGAAATATTACGGGGTGTTATCCAATCGCAGTTTCATGTCCGTCGACAGCATCCTTGATTTCATCAAAACCGCAAACTTGCAGGACTTGAAAACCATCATGTACCCGCAAGTCAAATTGAACATGGCGATTGCTCAAGAAGGATTTGAGAAGGACTACGGAGTATCGATTGGACACATCATTCTTTCTCAAGGAACTTCCTTGTTTTCGAAAATGAAGGCCTATGCCGCCAGTGCGTCTGAGGCCAGAATGTGCGGATCTTTATATCCGGTTATCACCAATAGCGGATCCGGCAACCAAGGAATTACTTCGAGTGTCCCAATCATTGTCTTCGCTCAGGAAAAAGGAATCGAAGATGATTTGTTGTATCGAGCCTTGGCTTTATCCAACCTTCTAACAATCTATCAGAAGAACTTTATTGGCAGGCTTTCCGCATTCTGCGGTGCGATTTCCGCTTCTAGTGGAACCGGCGCTGCCCTAACATATTTGGCAGGAGGAAGCGACGAGCAAATCAAGATGACACTTCAAAACGCCCTTGCCGATGCCAGCGGTATTTTCTGTGATGGTGCCAAAGCCTCATGCGCTGCGAAGATTGCGTCAAGTTTGGATTCCGCATTTATCGGACATCGAATTGCTCTTCATGACAAAGTATATCCACCTCACAGTGGGATTCTTGGAAAGAATGCTGACGAGACCATACGGATGATTGGACGAATTGCAAATGAAGGCATGCAAAACACCAATGAAGTCATTCTCAAAATGATGCTCGAAAGTCAAGAAAACTGTTAAAAAAAACACCGAGAAACCTCGGTGTTCGTTTTCTTTATTGGCGATCCTTTTTCAAACAGAAGAACCAGTCTACACACTCTACGTCTTCCATTTTTCCATCCATGCGATCTTTTGCGACACCGCAAGAAGCAGCGGGAGAGACAATCAAATCTTGACCAGGTCTCCAGTCTGCCGGCGTTGCGACGCCTTCCTTGTCCGCTTTTTGAAGCGCAAGGATGATGCGTTTGATTTCATCAAAGTTTCTTCCTGTTGACAGTGGATAGTACAGAATCGTACGAATCTTTGCTTTTGGGTCAATGATGAAGACGGCACGAACCGCTTGGGTTGTGGATTGGTTTGGCTGAATCATTCCGAACTTGTTGGCGACATTCATCGAAATGTCTTCAATCAGCGGGAACTTAACTTCCATATGTTCCATGCCGTTCCATTTAATCTTTTCTTGAATCGTGCGAAGCCATGCAATGTGAGAATACAAGCTGTCTACACTGAGACCGATTAGTTCGGTATTGAGGGACTTGAATTCATCGTACATTCTCGCGAATGTCATGAATTCGGATGTGCAAACGGGAGTAAAATCTGCGGGATGAGAAAATAGAATCACCCATTTTCCTTTGTAGTCTTCGGGGAAATTGATGACGCCTTGCGTCGTCTTTGCGCTAAATTGCGGGGCATCATCGCCAATTAGCGGCATGCGGTAAAACTCTCTTACTTCTTCCATAATGTGTTGATCTCCTTTTTTAATTTTTTTATGAATTGTGTTGATTCATACAATTCGGACAAATGCCAACAAAGTTGACTTCTTCGCGCTCCACAAGAAATCCTAGGAATGCGGCCGAATCATATGAAGTGTGAACTTTTGGGATGTCAAAGATTTTTTGGCAGACCTTGCATGTGAAATGCGCGTGGTCCGAGATGATGATCTCATAACGCTTTTCATTGCTCGATGTGTTGATCGATTGCACAATCTCTTCCTCGATGAACAAGGATAAAACATTATACACTGTCGTTTTTGACAAAGTCGGCAATTCGGAGGAGAGCGCTTGATAAATCTGATCCACGGTCGGATGATTCTTGTGCTCTTCGAGGTACTCAAAGATGCGTTTGCGCGTGAAAGAGGGAGAAATGCCTTTGTCTTTACAAAGTTGAATGAAATCTTGGCTCATGATGACGCTCCAATCTATCGCAAGGTCGGCCGAAAAAAGATGAAGGGGAAAAACGAAATTGTAATGATTACAATAATATAATAGCAACAATTTTCTTGATTTGCAAAGAAGATGCTTAACTTTTACATAGGCATGTCGCTTTAACGTTTGCGATTTGTTTTTTGCGAAGATTATGGTATAATAGTTTTGATTTCAGCAACATCTGAGGGGTATTTTATGAAAACAAAACAGATTGTTTTGATTTTAGTCCTCACGTTTCTCTATTTTTTCTTAACGATAGGCGGATTCATTTACGCCGATGCGCTATTGTCGCATTGGTACCGTGTGCTCTTTGTCGGAGTCGCTCTCTTGATTCCCGTGCTCACACTCGTCATCGTTTGGCTGAATCGGAAACGAATCCAACGCATTCGCAGTTTGGAAGACAAAATCAAAGAAATCAGTACATTAAACAAACGCCTGAAAAACAGCGAGGATATTGCGCTGAATTACTTGCCGGTTGGAATGGTCATCTATGACGATTCTTTCACCATTTCTTGGGCAAACAATTCCGCAAAAGAATATTTCCAAAACGTCTTAACTGGAAGAAAACTTGAAGTTGTTCATGACGAGCTTTCGAAACTCGTCGAAAAAAGAGAAGGAAAATCCATCGTCAGCATTTACGACAAAGTCTACGAGATGGTTCATTATCCAAAAAACAAGTGCGTCTATTTGTTTGAAGTGACCGAACGTGAAGACACAAAACGGCGCATGCGTGAAACCATGGACGTTGTCGGTATTTTGTCCTTAGACAATTTCGCCGAAGCTACGCAAAACCTCGATTTTCAGGAAAAAGCCAACATTCAAGGTAAGTTTCTATCCTTGATTGATTCATGGTGCAAAAAACATCATATCTATTTCATCAACCTCCGTGCCGAAAAGTCGGTGCTTTTGTTTACACGAAAAATCCTAGATGATTTGATGAAAGAAGAGTTTTCCATCCTCGATCAAATCAATGAATTATCCAACCAAAACGAAATTCGCGTGTCACTGTCTTTTGGAATCGCGTGTGCTGATACAGATTTGGATTCCTTAGGAGATTTAGGCGAAGAAGCATTGAAATTGGCCTTGGGAAGAGGCGGAGACCAAGTCGTCGTCAATATCCAAAATCAGCCACTCAAGTTCTTCGGCGGCAAAAGCAACACTGCGGAAAAGCGTACAAAAATCACCGCGAGAATCAATTCGCGTGCAATGGCAGAGTTGGTTTTGAAACACGAAAAAGTGTTCATTATGCCGCATAAGGCAACCGATATTGATGCCCTCGGCGGAGCCGTCGGTTTACTCCAAATGGCATTATCCGAAGGAAAGAACGCCAAAATCGTTCTCGATTTCGAGGATATGGATCAAACCTGTGTTAAAGTCATCAACATGCTCAACCGCGAATATGTGAAACTTCTT
>Ga0172375_10007180_pt1 | contig 15335 bp, 16 predicted proteins | sample LakKiv1m_FD_114537 | JGI IMG/M metagenome (GOLD analysis project Ga0172375, IMG submission 114537) | Freshwater microbial communities from Kabuno Bay, South-Kivu, Congo - kab_092012_11.1m | ecosystem: Environmental > Aquatic > Freshwater > Lake | place: Democratic Republic of the Congo... | reverse complement strand
GGCTAAAAAACTAAATAACAATATTATAATTTTTCGCATATATATACCGGGCTAATTCTCATTTTTTTATAACCAAAATATATAAAATTATTCCGCCAATTAAGATTAAAAATAAGCCAAGCACTATTAAAAACCCGATTGCCACCTGTTTAGGAGTGGCTTTTTTGTTTTCTTCTTGGGCGAGGTAATTTTCTATTTTTTGAGCAGCAGATTTTGCAGCAGGCGAAGCAATTTGGCTGTTCTTAGCGCCGCGAGTTAGCGCCAATAAATTGGTTGTTACTGCTGTAGCCATAATACCCAGAAAAATTAGCAAAAGATAATAATGTTTTATTAGCAGAATTATTCCTGCAATCATCATAACTGCATAAATGATTGCGGTTATTTTAAGTTTTTTGGAGTTTGGGCTGCTGGCCGAAGCTTTTTTGAATGCCTCTTTTTCTTCTTTTGTAGGGTTAATCGGTAGCCATTTCATAGTCGCATAATATGTTTTAACCGAAGTATGTGTGTAAGCTCCCCCGCCTGACGGCGGGGGAGCTTTTAGATATTAAAAGCAAAACCCTTAATTTACTTCTTGTACTTCCTGAATTTTTCCTTCAGTGGATAATATACATTTTACAACTTTGTGCCCGACCTGCCAAATATCCATATCAATAGTAACTATTCCTGGTTTAATTATTATCGAATTTATAGTTGTCCTATCCTCCAAAGATCGCATATCGATAACTACAGGTTTTCCATTTTGATTAATTACAAACTCTAAATCTCTAAAAAATCCTGTGCCTCCACCATAACTCTCAATAACAACCACAGCATCCTCTTGTCCATCATTATTTAAATCTCCATAGGTAACAAGGTTAGACATAATTCTTGTATAACATACAGAACAATCCCCATACGGGTTAATTTCAGCGCTTCCATTAACAAATTTAATCTTTTCTCCAGGAAGTATTTGGCTAGAATAATAATCCATATTACCTAAAATATCCAGTGTCAGCTTTTGACCCGTACTGCTTTCAGTACAATCCTGCGGACAGTTGCATTGGTTTTCGCCTGCCCCGCAAACCCCGTTACCGCAATAAGTGCATACATAAGTCCAAGAAGAGCTATTAGTCCACTCACAGCCATTACCACCTAAAGCAGGATTAAACCCAATACGATTAACTGCCGTTAAGCCAGAACAACAGGATTTGTTGCACAATTTAAGGTCTCCGCATTCATTAGAATACTCTTCTCCTTCTTTTACACAATTTGTGCTTGTTGCGTTTTGACCTTTCTGACCCAATGAGGTAATTTTATTGGACAAATTAACAACCTGGCTTTGAAAATCTCTGGCCAATTTTTCCGCTACTTTGTTTTGCCATAAATATACTGCCCCGCCAACGATTATGGCGGTTAGAATTATTGCCGCAACAAGCCAAAACGGCTTTACGCCTCTTGGGCTTGGCATTGGCTGAATGTTTTGTTCCATAATTTAAAATTTTAAACCTTTACCCCCACACCACAACTTCGTTTGGTGTGGGGGTTTAAATAAAGTATAGCATATAGTAAAATGAAAACATATGATACCGAAATACTTACACAAATACTTTTGGGACGCTAACCCAGATAAGGTTGATGTGCAAAAAGATAGTCAAGATATTATCTTTCGCATCTTAAATGAAGGTGATATTCCAGCGATTAAGTGGGTTTTTAAAACTTTTAGCATAGATGCAATCAAAAAATCTTTGTCAGAAAGACGCGGTTTTAGCCCGAGATCAGTTAATTTTTGGAGTATATTTTTAAATATACCAAAAAATCAAATTTTATGTTTGAGCAAGTCTTACAGAAAAGGGCAAAACATTAAATATATTAAGCCGAAAATTCTCAAAAGTTTACCTTTTGGTTTTATGGTTTGCTGCATATTTTTATTTAATAACCAGAACGTAAAAAATTATTCCGCCAATTAAGATTAAAAATAAGCCAAGCACTATTAAAAACCCGATTGCTGCTTGTTTGGGGGTGGCCTTTTTCTTTTCTTCTTGAGCGAGGTAATTTTCTATTTTTTGAGCAGCAGATTTCGCGGCGGGCGAAGTGGTTTGGCTATCTTTAGCGCTGCGAGTTAGCGCCAATAAGTTAACCGTTACTGCTGCGGCCATAATAATCAAAAAAAGCCGTAAAATATAAACGTGTTTTATTAACAAAACTATCCCAGCAATTATTATAACCGCATAAATAATAGCCGTTATTTTTATCTTTCTTGAATTTGGGTTATTAGCGGAAGCTTTTTTGAATGCCTCTTTTTCTTCTTTTGTTAGATTAATTGGTAGCCATTTCATAGTTTTAATAAGGGCCACACGTAAAAACACGTGGCCCAATTGTTGGGCAGAGCCAAAAAAATAACAATTGAACTATTAGTAATAATAAAGCGCTGAATAAAGCGAGAAAACCAAAAAACCGTTTTTCCCTCATTAAGAGGATAGCGCCTGCAATCAAGCCAAATGGCCATAAAATCAGGGAAGGATAAAGAATGAATAGTGCAATAATCCCTGGCATTATAACTTCTTCGCTAGGAAAAAGTTTATCCATAAAACGATACTCGAAAATCGCTATAGTGGAGATTATTTGTAAAATTGATATTATCACCCCTGCAATTTGCAATCCCTTTCTATTGATTTGTTTTGTTTGTTGATCCGTATTTTTTTATTTTAATTTATTATAGCCAGTGTTTGCGCTTAAACACAAGCAGGATAGTTAAAAAGCCAAGCCCCATTAAAGAATAGGCCAGCCACACGTCGTGCGGGGTCATTGTCCATTGGAAAAACTGGCCATTCATGCTGAAAATATCCGAGAAAAAAGCAAAAGGGTAAAGCAAAATGGAAAATATCGTTAAGGCCTTTATTATTTCGTTTGTTCTGGTATCAATTAACGATTGGTTAGTGGCTTCCAAAGCAGACAATGTTTTTTCGTTTGTTTCCAGCAAACTTTTTACCTGATTGAAAGTGTTAAGCAAATTATGGAAGTAGGGGAGCAGTTTTTTGGGAAAAAACTTTTCGCTTTCTAAAATTAAATTTTGCAAAACAATTTTTTGTGGCTCCAAAATCCGTTCAAATCCAATAATGTCTCTTTTAACGTCGGCGATTTTATCAATGGCTTTTCTGTTTTCTTTTTTAAAGATTATTTTTTCAATTTCATCTATGTTTTGTTTGATGTGGCTTAACTTTGGAAAGCAGGCCTGCAAAATTTCATTGACAATGCGGTATAAAAGCTCGCCCGCGCCTTCGTCGCAAAATTGCTCCATTTTTTCGGGGTACAAATTGCACTCGTGAAACAAAGCGCTCAAGGGCACAATGTCGCGGTAATGGTTGGTAATTAAAAAATTCTTGCCAATAATTAAATCCAGCTCAAAAGGAATAGTGCTGGAAGTTTCTTTATCAAAAAATGGGTAAAATATTACCAAAAACAAATAATCCCCGTAGTTTTCTATTTTAGGATAGTCAATTTGGGGCATTATTTCCTTTAAAACCAGCGGGTGCAAGTCAAAGCTGTTTTTTAGATGTTCAAGGTCTGTTTGGGTGGGGCCTTTAATGTCAATCCAGGTTAAATTGTTTGATTTTTTTGATTTTATAGTTTGCATTTCTTAGAAATCGTTAATGAAAGAAGTGAATTTTAGATCCCGATTAAACGCTCTCTCAAAAAGCGTTTAATCGGGATTTCCTTTTATTTATTATAGCAATTAGGGTAATAAAAAGAATTGTGGATAATTAAATTTGTGGTAGTATGGAATTGGATTTTTAACACTGTTTTTTATGTTGTATATTTTGGGGGAGGATTTCAATGAGAAACAAAGTTTTAGAAAAGCGTTTAAGAGAAAACGGCATGATTCAGCAAGAGCTTGCTGATTATCTAACGGAAAGGACGGGCATTTTTGTTAGTCAAACAACCGTTAGTTCTTGGATAAACGGGAAAAGCAACCCAAGAGAGGACTTTATTGATGAGATGTGCGAACTTTTCTCGGTTAATCCAGAAGTGATTTTCCCAACCGCTCTCTTTTTTGAGGAACAAAAAATAAAAGACAAGGAATATCCATATTTTACTATTGTTCCAAGTTCGCCAGACGAAGAAGTTATTCGTAAGGAAGAAATTAATTTCTTGCTGAAGAACTTCAAAAAGTTGAGCAAGATGGAAATTTTTGTGATTGGGCTGCATTTTGGCTTGGAAGACGGGAGATTTTGGACATTGGAAGCCATTGGGAGAGCAATGGGGAAAAAATTTTCTGGAAAAAACCATGCCAAAGGCAACTCCTATACTCGGGAAAGAGTTCGCCAGATAGAGAGCTCTGGGATAAAGAAAATAAGGAAATTCCTTTCCGCTACGTGATATAGATAAACGGTTAGCGTTTTTGCCAAAAAGCAATTCGCTAACTTTTTATTTAGAAAATTAGCACCCCTTGACATTGTATGCTAATTTAATATAATTATATTTGCATAAAGAATCTTGTATGGAAAAACCATATCAAAACAAGGACTGGCTTTACAAAATGTATTTTTTGGAAAGCTTTACCATCTCTGAAATTGCTCAGGACTGCGAGGTAAGCATCACCACAATCTCTCGATGGGCAGACAGGTTTGACATTAGAGAAATCAGGCCCTACAAAGGAGATAAAAAAGGCCCAAACAACCCTTATTGGAAAGGAGGAAAATACAAAGACAGCCAAACCGGGTATGTTTATGTGTATTTGCCAGAGCATCCTTCTGCCAATAAAAAGGGCTATATAACAGAACATAGATTGGTTATGGAGGATTTTATTGGCAGGTATTTAAGGCAAAATGAAGCGGTTTATCATAAAAACAAAGTAAAAGACGATAATTGTCTTAATAATTTGGAAATAGTAATTGTGGGCGAACCAAATGGGTGCAAAATAGTCCAGTGTCCTTATTGCGAAAAAAAGTTTAAAATAAATTAAAAATTTATGGAGCAAGAAAATCAAGAACAAAACAAAATTGAAAACGAAATAGAGGAGTGCAAGAGATTAAAAGAAGAATACTTGGCTGGCTGGCAAAGAGAAAAAGCGGATTTTATAAATTATAAAAAAGAGGAAAGCGCAAGGGTTTCAGAGCTTATGGATTATTTCCGGGCGCAGCAGGTTTTGGAAATTTTAAAAGTAATTGACAACTGGGACAGGGCAATGAAGCATACTCCAAAAGAATTAGAAAATTCTCCGTGGTTGAAAGGAATTGAAATGATAGAAAACCAGCTAAAAGAATTTTTAAAGTCAGAGGGAGTTGAGGAAATAAAAGCAGAGGGAGAAAAATTCAACCCGGAGTTTCACGAGGTTATAGAAGAACAAGAAGACGGTTCGGGGGAGAGCGGAGATATTTTGGAAGTTTTGGAAAAAGGATATACATTAAATAATAAGTTAATAAGACCTGCAAAAGTAAAGGTTTCAAAATAATTAAAAATTCAAAAGGCAAAATTCAAAATTGCAATTCAAAATTCAAAAGTTAAAAATTTTTGTAAAATAAATTTTGACTTTTACTTCTTATTTTTGATTTTTAACTTTTGAATTAAAATTTTATGTCAAAAATTTTAGGTATCGACTTGGGCACCACGAATTCCGCAATGGCAATTGTGGAAGCAGGGGAGCCAAAAATAATTGAAAACAAAGAGGGAGCAAGAACAACTCCTTCGGTGGTTTCTGTTTCAAGGTCCGGGGAAAGGTTGGTTGGAGTTATTGCCAAACGCCAGGCCATAACCAACCCCCAAAATACAATCTTTTCAGTTAAAAGGTTGATTGGCCGCAGTTTCAACGACGAAGAAGTAAAAAAAGACAAATCGCTTTTACCTTATGAAATAAAAGAAAGGCAAGATGGGGGAGTAGAAGTGAAAATAGGGGACAAATGGTACAGCCCCCAAGAAATTTCAGCAATGATTTTGGCCAAATTAAAGCAAGACGCGGAAGATAAAACAGGCGAAAAAATCACCGACGCCATTATCACTTGCCCAGCATACTTTGATGATTCTCAAAGAAAAGCCACAAAGGTAGCGGGGGAGATAGCTGGCTTAAACGTGTTAAGGGTTATCAATGAGCCAACAGCGGCGGCCTTGGCTTATGGCTTAAACAAGAAAAAAGACGAAAAAATTGTGGTTTATGATTTTGGCGGGGGAACTTTTGACATATCTGTTTTAGAGGTGGCATCAGATACAATTGAAGTTAAGGGAACGGGCGGAGACACGCATTTGGGCGGAGATGATTTTGACCAAAAAATAATGCAGTGGGTTGTTTCTGAATTTAAAAAAGAGCAAGGGGTTGATTTGTCAAAAGACACTTTGGCTTTGCAAAGAATAAAAGAAGCGTCAGAGAAAGCCAAAATTGAGCTTTCAACCAGCATGGAAACAGAAATCAATTTGCCTTTTATCACGTCCACCGACACAGGCCCAAAGCACCTGCTTTTAAAAATCACAAGAGCGCAACTGGAGAATATGGTGGGGGATTACATTGAAAAATCAATAGAGCTTGTGAAAAAAACCTTAAAAGAGGTCCAGCTTACCCCAAAAGATATTGAAGAAGTTGTTTTGGTTGGCGGGCAAACAAGAATGCCGAAAATCCAGGAAGAAATAAAAAAGCTTTTTGGCAAAGACCCCAACAAAGAAATAAATCCCGATGAAGTGGTGGCCATTGGAGCGGCTATTCAAGGAGGAGTTTTGCGGGGAGACGTGAAAGATGTTTTGCTTTTGGATGTTACTCCATTGAGTTTGGGAATTGAAACGTTGGGGGGGGTGAGCACGGTTTTAATTGCCAAAAACACCACCGTGCCAACCAGCAAGTCGCAGGTGTTTTCCACGGCCGCTGACAATCAGCCCTCAGTTGAAATACATATTTTGCAGGGCGAGCGGCCAATGGCAAACGACAATAAAACATTGGGTCGGTTTATTTTAGATGGCATTCCTGTCTCTCCGAGAGGCATTCCTCAAATTGAGGTTTCGTTTGATATTGACGCCAATGGAATTTTAAATGTCTCAGCTAAAGACAAAGCAACAGGCAAAACTCAATCAATTAAAATTGAGGGGTCTGCGGGTCTTTCCAAAGACGAGATTGAAAAAATGAAAAAAGACGCGGAAGCCCACGCCGAGCAAGACAACAAAAAGAAAGAATTGATTGAAGCCAAAAACATTGCTGAAAATTTAATTTACACAGCAGAAAAAACCCTGAAAGAGGCAGGGGACAAAGTTCCAGAAGAAAAGAAAAAAGAACTGGAAGAAAAGATTAACAGCTTGAAGAAAGCCGCAGGTGATGATAATATTGAAGATATAAAGAAAAGCACGGAAGAATTGTCCCAAATGGCCCAGCAAATTGGCGCTGAATTGTATAAACAAACCCAGCAAGAACAAAAACCAGAAGGCGAGAAAGCTTCTGAAGAAAAATCCGAAGATAAAAAGGAACCCGAAGAAGGAGAATATAAAGAGAAGTAATTAAAAATCTAAAAGGCAAAATTTAAAATTGAAATTCAAAAGTAAAAAGTATTGACGGGCTAACTTTTGAATTTTTACTTAAATTTTTGACTTTTAATTTTTGACTTTTGAGTTGTTTTATGTCCGACTACTACACAATACTTGGCGTTGCAAAAAACGCATCTGCTGAGGATATAAAAAAGGCCTATCGCAAACTTGCCCACCAATACCATCCCGATAAGGGCGGAGACAGCGAAAAGTTTAAGCAAGTGAGCGAGGCCTATCAGGTTTTATCCAACCAAGAAAAAAGAGCCCAGTATGATAAGTACGGACGGGTTTTTGATGGCGCTGGAGCAGGGCCAGGGCAAGCTGGTTTTGGCGGGGCAGGCTTTGATTTTAATGGTTTTGACATTAATGATTTTAATCTGGGCGATATATTCGGCGATGTATTTGGCTTTGGCGGAGGAAGAAGCAAAGCTAAAAACAGAAATAGGGGAGAGGACATTGAAATAGAAATCAAGCTCGACCTTAAGGATGTTTTAACAGGCTTGAAAAAAACTATATATTTGAGTAAAATGGCAAATTGCCAAAGATGCGCTGGAACAGGCGGCGAACCAAACACAAAAGTAAAAGAATGTTTTACTTGCCGGGGAGAAGGAGAAGTGCAAGAATTGAGAAAAACAATGTTTGGTCAGGTGAGCCGTTTTGTGGTTTGCCCGGAGTGCAAGGGGCAAGGAAAAATCCCTGAAAAACCTTGCAATGTTTGTTCTGGAGAGGGGAGGGTGAAAGATGACCAAAAAATTGATTTAAACATTCCCCCGGGCGTTGATTCCGGGCAGGTTTTAAAACTTGAAGGCGCTGGGGACGCTGGAATAAGAGGGGGAGAGGCGGGGGATTTGTATATAAAAATTTCAGTAAAAAACCACTCGGCTTTTAAAAGAAACGGAGACGATTTGGTAACTGAAAAAGAAATTTCTTTTTCCCAGGCCGCTTTGGGCGGTGAAATTGACATAAAAACATTAGACGAAAAAAACATTTCTTTAAAAGTTCCCTCTGGATTGCAAACAGGAAAAGTTTTTAAGATTTCTGGCAAAGGCATCACGCATTTTAACAGCTGGGGCAAGGGAAACCTTTATGTAAAACTCACCGTTAAAACGCCCGAAAAACTAAACAAAAAACAAAAAGAGTTGTTGGAACAATTGAAGAAAGAAGGGATTTAATAGAGAGAGAAAAAACTCCATAAGCGTGCCTCCATAGCTCAATTGGTAGAGCAACACCCTTTTAAGGTGCTGGTTCTCGGTTCGAGTCCGAGTGGAGGCACCAGAAAACAAAAAACCAGCTTGAAAGAGCTGGTTTTTTGTGGGAAAATGAGGGCGATATATTATGTTAACTCTTTCCTCATCAAAAATAGGTATTTTTTTAAACTGCAAAAAGCAGTATTATTTTGAGTATTTAGACCCGGAAATTGCCAAAATTAAAAAACAGCTCAAAAAGAAAAGGGCGGAAATGGAAATGGGCAGTTTTATCCACGACTCTTTAACTTTATTTTTAAAAACTCCCCCAGAACAAAGAAACTGGCCTAAAATGGCTGAAATTTTAAAACAGGTTTGGGACGGGCCAAGAGGGGAGAGTTATGGATTTAAGTCAATTGAGCAAGAAAGAGAGTTTTACAACCAGGCCTTAAAAATGCTGAAATGGTTTGTAAAAAGTGAAAACTTAAACCCAAACATTTTTGCTTTGCCTGTTTCACCCCCGGGGAAGTCGTTTGATGATTACATAACAATACCATTTGATGAAAATTTGGACTTGGGCGGAAAAATTGACAGAATAGATAAACTAAACAACGGAAACTTGGAAATTATTGATTATAAAACCGGCAAAGAAAAAGACGACAATTTACAGCTTTTAATTTATGTTTTTTTGGCTGAAAAAATTTTTGAGAAAAAAGTTGAAAAAGCAAAATATATTTATTTAAAATCAGGAACTAGTCCGTCAATAACTCCAGAGCCCCAAAACAAAGAGAAAGCCAAAGAGAAAATTTTGGATATTGCCAGCCAAATTCAAGCAGAAAAGGAATGGGCTCCTCATGTGTCAAAACTTTGCGACTACTGCGATTATATTGACTTCTGCCCCGCGAAAAAATAAATTTGTCAATATGAAAACATTAAATTTATTAGCAATTTTTTTGAGCATTGCTCAGCTGTCGGCGATTGTTTATTTTTTGCTTAAACATCGTTCAGACAACATTCCGTTTTTCATTTTTTTGATTGTTGTCCCTGCGGTTTGCGTTCTCGCTTTATTGACTGGACGAAAAAGATAAAAAGCTTGCGAATAAGAGAAATTATATTTGCGAGTTTTTTGTTTATTTGGTAATATAAGTAATCTGTTATTGAAAATGAGCCCGTTAACCCAGTAGGTTATTTTACTAAATGAGGAGAAGTTTGAATTTACGGAGGACTTACCCCTTCTTTTGTGCGCAAGCAAAGCGCGCGAAAAGAAGGGGGTGTAAGAACTCGTAAATTCACTTGTGGCTAATCGCCGCTTTATTTATTAACGATTTTTGATATGAATTATAAAAGGGTTTTTAATTTTATCATCAAGGCCGTTCCAATACTAATTTTTTGCGCTGTGGTTGGGTTGGCTGGATATGAGTTTGGTTTTAATAGGGGAGAACAGTCGGTTTTTAAAACTATTCCTGCTAATGTTTCAGAGGGTTTGGGAGTCAACGATAAAGTGGATTTTTCAATCTTTTGGGAAGCATGGAGAAGATTAGAGGCAAATTACATTGATAAAAGCAAAATTAACTACAAGCAAATGGTTTATGGGGCAATACAGGGCATGGTAAAGGCGCTTGGAGACCCCTACACCACTTATTTCACCCCCAGCGAAACAGAAAGTTTTGACGAGGAGCTAAACGGCCAATATGAGGGAGTTGGCATGGTGGTTGGCATAAAAGACGAGCAATTAACGGTTGTTTCTCCGTTTAAAGGCACTCCAGCTGAAAAAGCCGGATTAAAAGCCGGGGACAAGATATTAAAAATAGGGGATGTCTACACCCAAGACATTACCATTGAAGAGGCGGTTAAAACCATAAAAGGAAAGCCAGGAACCTCTGTTAAACTTTTAGTTGAAAGAAGCGATTGGCCAGAACCAAAAGAATTTACTTTGCAAAGAGCAACAATAATAATTCCCACCTTGGAATTAACAGAAAAGGGCGGGGGAGTGGCTGTTGTGAAAATGTATCAGTTTAACAAGATATTGGTTTCTGAATTCCAAAAAGCAGCCAAAGAAATTTTAGATAACGGAGATAAAAAAATTATTATTGATTTGCGGGATAATCCCGGGGGGTATCTGGAAGTTTCTCAGGCGATTGCGGGTTGGTTTTTAAATAGGGGAGAGGTAGTGGTTATTCAAGACGAGGGACAAGACAAAGAAAAGAAACAATATTTTTCTGAAGGGCCATCTACTTTTGTAAGTTATCCAGTGGTTGTTTTAATAAACGAAGGGTCAGCTTCTGCTTCTGAAATTTTAGCTGGGGCGTTGCGAGATAACAGAAATATAAAGCTGGTTGGGGCAAAGTCGTTTGGCAAGGGGTCGGTGCAAGAACAAGTAGATTTGTCGGATAAATCATCATTAAAAATAACAATTGCCAAGTGGCTTACTCCAAATGGGGTATCCTTGGACAAAAACGGATTAGATCCGGATTTTTCTGTGCCAAGCAACGCGACAAGCTCTTTAGACGCGCAGATGGACAAGGCAATAGAGATAATAACGAAGTTCAATTAAGAATTTTTAATCGAATGAAAATCGTCTTATTACAAGATGTTAGAAAAATTGGCAGAATATACGAAATAAAAGAAGTGGCAGATGGATATGCTATTAATTTTTTATTGCCAAAAAATTTAGCTAAAAAAGCCACAAAAGAGGCGGTTGAGTGGGCGATAGAACATCAAAAAATTAATGAAGAAAAAGCAATTGTTGATTTGGGCAAAACAGCCAAGCTTTTGTCGCAAATAGACGGGCTTGAAGTTGAAATTTCAGCAAAAACAGGAGACAAAGGCCAGCTTTTTGAAAAAATAAATTCCGCTAAAATTGCCGTGAAGTTGCAAGAAATGGGGTTTGACGTTAAAAAAAACCAAATTAAATTAGAACACGATATAAAAGAAATAGGGGAGTATGATGTTAATTTAATTTTTGACCACGGACTGGAATGTGAGATAAAGATTGTTGTGGTAGAATTAAAAAAATAGAACTCACCTTGTAAATTCGCTTCGCTTCATTAATGATTTCTAATATGGCTAAATACATTTTTATTATGGGAGGGGTTATGTCGGGCATTGGCAAGGGCATAACAACTGCCTCAATTGGCAGGATTTTAAAGGACAAGGGTTTTGTGGTGTCTGCCATTAAAATTGACCCGTATATAAATGTGGACGCTGGCACAATGAATCCCGTGGAACACGGAGAAGTTTTTGTTTGCGATGATGGATTGGAGTGCGACCAAGACCTTGGAAATTATGAAAGATTTTTGGGGGAGAGTTTATCCACTGACAATTATATAACAACCGGCAGTATTTATCTTTCACTTATTGAAAGGGAGCGAAAAATGGAATTTGGAGGAAAATGCGTTGAGGTGGTGCCTCATATTCCAGAGGAAGTAATTGCCAAAATAAAACGGCTTGAGAAAAAAACAAAAGCGGATTTTATTTTAATTGAAATTGGAGGAACAGTGGGGGAATATCAAAACCTTTTATTTCTGGAGGCCTCAAGAATGTTAAAATTGCGTAAGTCCCACGATGTTTTGAACGTTTTGGTGAGTTATTTGCCAATTCCCAACACAATTGGCGAAATGAAAACAAAGCCCACCCAGTATGCAGTTAGGTCTTTAAATTCAGCTGGTATTCAGCCCGATTTTATTATTGCTCGTTCAGCTGTGCCCGTTGACGGCCCAAGAAAAAAGAAAATGTCTATCTTTTGCGGGGTTGATGAAAAAGATATAATTTCAGCCCCGGATATTAAATCAATTTATGAGGTGCCAACAAACTTTGAAAAAGACGATTTTGGCAATCGCATTTTAAAAAAGTTTAAATTAAGAGCTGAAAAAAGCGATGGCAAGGAGTGGAAAAGATTGGTTAGCAATATCCATAATCCAAAAACCCAAGTTAAAATTGGCATTGTGGGAAAATATTTTAAAACAGGGGATTTTACCTTAATGGATTCTTACATATCAGTTATTGAGGCCATAAAACATGCTTGTTTTTATTTTAAAGCCAAGCCCGAAATTACCTGGATTTCAGCCGAAAATTACGAGGAAAATCCAAAACTATTAAAAGAATTAAAAAATTACGATGGCATTATTGTGCCAGGCGGTTTTGGCAACAGGGGAGTGGAGGGAAAAATTTTAGCTATTGAATTTGCCAGAAAAAATAAAATTCCGTTTTTTGGGCTTTGTTTGGGAATGCAGTTGGCTTGTATTGAGTTTGCTCGGAATGTCTGCTTTATTAAAAAAGCCAATTCAATGGAGTTTGATGAAAAATGCGAACCAGTTATTGACATGATGTTTGAACAAAAGGCCTTAATAAAAGAAAACAGATACGGGGGAACGATGCGTTTGGGAGCTTACAATTGTCAGTTAAAGCCCGGAACAATCAGCCGCAAGGCCTATGGAAAGGAAATAATATCCGAACGCCATCGCCACAGATATGAATTAAATAACAAATACCGGGAAATTTTAACAAAGAGGGGACTGGTGATTTCTGGAGTGAACCCAGAAAAGGATTTAGTGGAAATTGTGGAGCTGCAAGGCCATCCGTTTTTTGTGGCTACCCAATTCCACCCCGAATTTAAATCAAACCCATTAACCCCCCATCCATTATTTAAAGAATTTATCATGGTTTGCATAAAAAAATAAGACAGATAGACATTCTGCCTTATTTTACAAATTTTTATTTTATTCTTAATTTATTTCAGGTTTTTAAATCCCTGTGAAAGAAAATAAAAAAAGATATAAAATAGAGGGCCACAATACTTTCTGCTATAAGAGGGAGCCCTATTGTGTATAGTAAAATTGTGGTAATGCTTGTGTGGCATACCGCACGCAATATTAAAAAAAGCATTAAATACCAAAACCCTAAAATTTTTATCGGTTTCACTATTTTCCTCCTTATCTTTAAAAATTATTAAATTGCTTTTAGCGATTATAAAAACAAAAACACCGCCCCAAAAGCAGCATTTTTGTTTTTGCAATTACATAACTTCCACAACCTTAGCTTTGCGTTTTAATCCTTGAAATGTGGTTTTTTGCTTGGTTTTAAACTTAACAACGCCTTCTTTTAACGCAAAAAGCGTGTGGTCGGTTCCCATACCCACATTTTTGCCAGCTATGTATTTTGAGCCGCGCTGTCTGATAATAATGCACCCGGCTTTGGCTTTTTGGCCATCAGCCATTTTAACTCCAAGGTATTGCGGCTGTGAGTCCCTGCCTAATTTTGTTGATCCCTTTGCCTTTGTATGTGCCATGTGTTAGAAATCGTTAATGAGGAGCGAAGCGACGAATTTACGAGTTCTTGCAGTCCGTTAAACGCGAGCGACTTTAGCGAGCGTTTAATCGGGGTTTTCCTTTGTAGATTCCCGGGGCGCCATTCATATATATGTTAATACTATCAAATTTCTTTCAATTTTGCAAGAAAAACAAGCAAAATATTCTGTTGGTTATTATTGTTTTTCTGCTGATTTTATTGGCTTTTGGCTGTGGAATGACAATCCAATTTTACTTGCAAAAACCCCCGCTTATAATTGAAGCTCCGCAATAAAAAACATGGGGAAATTAATTACTCCTTAAGCCCTGAACCGCTATGGAATTTTTTATGGATGTCTTTCAATTGTTTAGATACCACATGCGTGTAGATTTGAGTTGTCGATATATCGCTGTGGCCTAAAAATTCCTGTAAGGTTCTAATATCAACACCATTGGACAACATGTCGGTTGCAAAGCTATGCCTAATCGCATGGGGGACAGTGAAAATAGGCACGCCAGCCCTTATGGCGTGCTTTTTTACTATATTTTCAATAGAACGGGTGCTTAAACGTTTTGAAGCGTTTTTAGGGCCCTTAAAACTGATAAACAAAGCCTTTTCATTGTCATTCTCTCTGGTATCTAAATAATTTTTTAAACTCCGCAAACATCTAACAGAAAAATAAACTGGGCGAATTCTGCTTCCCTTGCCAGTAATGCTTATTTCTAATTCATCTAATGGAAAAGGAATTTTAATTTGGTCTCTATCTAAAGAGGCAACTTCTGCCACACGCATTCCCGTAGAAAATAAAGTTTCCAAAAGGGCTCTATCGCGCAAGTCAGTTTGTGAGTTTGTGTTTGGCGATATCAATAGCTTTTCTATTTGTGATAAATCTAAGAATTTTATTTTTGCGTCCTTCTTTTTTTTAGCCAATTTTATTTTTTCTGATGGCAACGACAGGATATCTCTATCAGCAAAATAATTTAGAAGATTTCTTAAAGCAATTAAATAATAATTTTGCGAAGATTTCTTTAAAGATTGGTTATTATTTTTATTTACGCTTTTTGAAAGGAAAACCCTATAATCCCAAATAATTTCACTGGTGAGCTGGTGGGGGAGTAGGGAAGACATGTTTTGGGAGGTGAGCCAATCAGAAAATTTTTTTAACAATCTATGATAGGTGAGTTGGGTTTTATTTCCTAAATTTTTTTCTACGTCAATATATTCTAAAAAATCTACTATATGATTAATTATGGGTTTGGTATTCCTTTGCATAGATTTTAGCCCAGATTGTGCGAAATGTCCTAATTTTGCATAATCTGGGCAAGGTTAGGCGAAACATGTAATCATGTTTCGCTTGCATAGATTTTAGCCCAGATTGTGCGAAATGTC